>Ga0265294_10006382_pt1 | contig 14177 bp, 9 predicted proteins | sample MunlanPumphouse3_FD_192504 | JGI IMG/M metagenome (GOLD analysis project Ga0265294, IMG submission 192504) | Groundwater microbial communities from a municipal landfill in Southern Ontario, Canada - Pumphouse #3 | ecosystem: Environmental > Aquatic > Deep subsurface > Groundwater | place... | reverse complement strand
GTTTTCTTCTATGGTTTTTGGGCGAGTAGTCATAATATCTGAGGCTTTAATACTTTTGAAATCAGGTTCTTTAGACATCATGCGTCTTAAGTCGCCATCAGTGATGATGCCAACTAATTTACCGTTGTCGAGGACAGCTGTGACACCCAAGCAATTTGAAGATATTTCGAGTATTACTGTTTTTATGCTGTCGTTGAGAGAGACAGATGGTCGGCTGTTTCTTATGTAGAGGTCAGAGACTTTTAAATAAAGACGTTTGCCGAGTGCGCCTCCCGGGTGAACTTTTGCGAAGTCGCTGGAAGTAAACCCTTTACATTCGAGTAGCGAAACCACTAATGCGTCTCCGATGACTAATTGTGCGGTTGTACTTGCCGTCGGTGCGAGGTTGTTAGGACATGCTTCTTTTTTTACTTTTGTGGAAATCACAATGTCGGCTTGTTGTGCCATCGTAGACTCGGTGTTACCTGTTAACCCGATGATAATGTTTCCCATAGCTTTCAACAGTGGCAGTAATACTTTTATTTCGGCAGTTTCGCCACTTCGTGATATACATATAATGCAATCCTGTTTGCTAATCATGCCTAAATCGCCGTGCAGAGCATCGCCTGCATGTAAATATTGCGCTAACGTTCCGGTAGAGTTGAGGCTGGAGACAATCTTTTGTGCTACTATTGCACTTTTGCCTATGCCGGTAACAATAACTCTGCCTTTGGTATTTAATATTGCGTATACTGCTTTTACAAAACTTTCGTCTATATACGAGGCTAATTTTTTTACTGATTTTGCTTCGTGGTTTATAGTATCAATGGCTATGCCTATAATTTCTTCAGGAGATTTCATTTTTTTTATATTTATAAATTAATCGGATATTAAAACAAATCCTTTAAGATATTCGGTTTCAGGGTGAAATATGTTTATACAATGGTCTGTTGCCTGATGTAACTGGTGGACGATGGCAATATTTTTATTCGTGTCGGAAGCTGCATTATAAACAGCAGTAAGAAAATCCGTCTTACGTATTACTTGTGAGCAGGAAAATGTAAAAAGCAGACCGTTAGCATTAAGTTTTTTTAGCCCGAGAGCATTGAGACGGCGATATGCCTTCATGGCATTGTCTTTAGCATCTAAATGTTTGGCAAAAGCCGGCGGGTCAAGAACTATTATGTCGAATTTTTCTGTCGTATTTGTCAGATATTCAAAAGCATCAGCTACAACAGTGTAATGATTGCTGCAGCATGGGAAATTTAAAGCAACATTATCATCAGTCATTTTGATGGCATCGGCAGAAATGTCAACAGTGACAACTTTTGATGCACCGCCAAAAAGTGCCGCAACAGAGAAAGCACCGGTATATCCAAAGATATTCAACACGCTTTTCCCTTTACAATATTGAGACAGCAATCTGCGGTTGTCTCTCTGGTCTAAGAAAAAGCCTGTTTTTTGCCCGTTGACAAAGTCAATGTTGAATTTCATGTCGTTTTCAGATATGATTAAGTTATCGGCAGAGCCATATAGGAATTGGTTCCTAACGGTCTCATCTTCAGCTTGCTTGATAGTATTTTTGCTTTTAGAATAGACAGCTTTAACTTTATTGCCCATAATTTTTACAAAAATATTTGATAGCGTTGGCAACAGATTGAACATTCCGACAGAATGAGCTTGCAATACAATGACACCGTTATAATAGTCGGCAATAAGTCCCGGCATCATATCACTTTCGCCGTGAATAATGCGAAATGCGTTGTTGTGTTCGTCAGGTGTCAGTGAAAGAGCCTTTCGTCTGTCAAGAGCTTTAACTATCAGATGTTCCCAGAACATTTCGTCAATAGTGTCAGCTTGGTTAAATGAGAATATTCTTACACAGATAGAGCCATTTTGGAAATGTCCGGTTGCGAGATATTCCTTAGAACTTGACAACACCTCTACAACATCTCCGTCTTGCAGGTCTTGACTTACGCCATAGACTGCGCCGGAAAATATCCAAAGATGTTTTTTTAACAAAGATTTTTCTCGTCCTTGTTTCAGATATAGTTTAGGCAGATTATTCATTAAATATTACAACTTTCTTTGGTGTTGGATTTCTTCAAATCCTTCAATGATGTCGCCAATTTTTATATCGTTAAAATTTTCGATGTTCAAGCCGCATTCATAGCCTGCTTTAACTTCTTTTGCATCATCTTTAAAGCGTTTCAGGGAGCCGAGTTTCCCGGAGAATACTACGATGCCGTCACGGATAAGACGTATATTTGTATTTCTTGTGATAGTACCGGATTGAACGAGACAGCCTGCAATAGTGCCGACTTTACTAATCTTGAACACTTCACGTATTTCGACGTTGCAGGTAATTTTTTCTTCGATTTCCGGAGATAACATGCCTATTATAGCGTCTTTAATTTCGTCAATAGCTTTATAAATGACGGAATATGTACGAATATCTATTTGTTCTTGTTCTGCTAATTTGCGGGCGGCGGCAGAAGGTCTTACTTGGAAGCCTACGATGATAGCATCGGATGCTGAAGCTAACATGACATCGGTTTCTGTAATTTGTCCTACGGATTTATGGATGATATTAACTTGAACTTCTGGTGTTGACAATTTCAGCAATGAATCGGAGAGAGCTTCGATAGAGCCATCAACGTCACCTTTTACTATGATATTCAGCTCTTTAAAGTCGCCGATAGCTATTCTTCGTCCAATTTCGTCGAGGGTGATATGTTTTTGAGTTCTTATGCCCATTTCGCGTTGTAGCTGCTGGCGTTTACTTGCTATAGACTTAGCTTCTCTTTCATCTTTAAGTACTATAAAGTTGTCGCCGGCTTGTGGTGCGCCGTTAAGTCCCAACAATAATACCGGCGCTGACGGTCCGCAGAACTGTATTTTTTGATTCCTTTCGTTGAATAAAGCCTTTACTTTGCCGTAGCAAGTCCCTGCAAGTACGTAATCTCCTTGACGCAGGCTGCCGTCCTGTACTAATATTTTAGCTACATAACCTTTGCCTTTGTCAAGTGCAGACTCTATAACAGTACCTGATGCCGCTTTTTTCGGATTGCCTTTAAGGTCAAGTAAATCAGCTTCTAACAATACCTTGTCTAATAGTGCGTCTACGTTGATACCTTTTTTGGCGGAAATTTCCTGACATTGATACTTTCCGCCCCAATCTTCAACTAATATTCTTATGTTAGCTAATTCTTCTTTTATCTTTTCTACATTGGCACCCGGCTTATCTATCTTATTTATAGCTATTACGATAGGTACGTTGGCAGCTTGAGCGTGATTGATGGCTTCTATTGTTTGCGGCATAACTTTGTCGTCAGCAGCAATTACAATAATAGCGATGTCTGTAAGTTTAGCACCTCTTGCACGCATGGCTGTAAAAGCTTCGTGACCCGGAGTGTCAAGGAAGGTGATGTTTCTTCCGTTGGCGAGATGAACTTCGTAAGCACCAATATGCTGAGTGATACCGCCGGCTTCACCGGCAATGACGTTGGTCTTACGTATGTAGTCAAGTAAGGACGTCTTACCGTGGTCAACATGCCCCATCACAGTAACTATCGGATTACGAGGTGTTCTGTCTTCTTCTTTGTCTTCTTCTTCTTGCTTAGGCTCGTGAATCTCAACACCGACAAATTCAATGTCAAAGCCAAACTCGTCAGCAACGATTGACATGGTCTCTGCATCTAATCTTTGGTTTATTGATACAATAACACCTAAATCCAAACATACCTGAATAACTTTATTTACATTGACATTCATCAAGTTGGCAAGCTCGTTAACAGTGACAAACTCAGTAACTTTTAATACTGATTTTTCGGCTTCTTCAGCTTCGTTACGGCGACGCTGCTCTTCATCTTTCGCATCACGCTTGTCACGTCTGCGTTTTGCTGCCTTAGACTTCTCTTTGTGCTCGAGATTTTTTAAAGTCTCGTTAACTTGTTTGTCGACTTCTTCTTTTGAAATTTCTACTTTCTTGAAGTCTTTTTTCTTCTTCTGATTTTGAAATTTCTTGCCTTTATTATCTTTGTTATCTTTATTATCCTTGTTGTCTTTATTCTTTGTCTCTTGTGAAGGAGCTGCTTGACCTTCTTTTTTTACGAAATTATTCAGGTTCTCTTTGGCAGGTACTCTTTTGCGTTTGCCCTTTCTACCACCATCATTAGTCCTGTTCTCGCCTTTTTTGTCTTTATCCGAAGAAATAGGTTTATCTACAGGTAATTCGATGGTCTTAATTATTTTAGGTCCACTAAGTTTCTTAACTTCTATTTGGAAAATTTCCGGTTTTGCCGGAGCCTCAGGAACACTTTTGACTTCTTCTTTAACTTTATTCTCTACTTTGGGAGACGGCTTTTCTGCAGGCTTAAATGCTTCCTGCTTCTTTGGATGCTGGTCGTTAAAAGATGGCTGCTTTTTAGCTTGAGGATGTGGCTTTTGCTGTTTCTTCTTGCTGTCTTCAGGACTTCTGTCTTCTTTCTTGGCTGGCTTCTTCTCAAAAGAACTTAAATCTATTTTGTCAATAACTACAGGTCCTTGTATTTTAGATACTTCTTGTCTGAATATTTTACTTTCTTTGTCCTTATCAAGATTGTTGTCTTCTGAAATGTTTTTATCGACAATGTCTGCTTGTTTTGTCTCTGTTGCAGATTGAACTTTGACAACTTCTACTTCAACATCTTTAGTGTTATGTGTAGAACTCGTTTCTATAATGTCGTTATCTTTAACATTTTTGTCTGCTATCTCCTCTTTATTATCTATAGTTGTCGTAGAAGCAATATCTTGGCTAAAGTTGTCATCTTGTTTGATTTCAGCTGTTTCTAAAGGCTTATGTGCTTCAGATTCAACTTCTGCTTTTTCAACTTCAACTTTTATTTTGACATCAGCATCAAAAGTATCGGTCGTAGTAGTTTCAGAAATTGTAGGTTGGTGAATTGCAGCATCTTCTTTTGTTTTATCTGTTTCAGCCTTTTGACTCTCAATTTTACTGTCGGCATTAGTGTTATCTATATCTTCAACGGGTTCTTCAACATTATGAATATTGCTTTTTGGATATACGGTTTTGTTCTCAGGAGACAAAGTCGTATCCTTTATAACATATTCTTTCTTGTCATTCTCAAAATCTGCATTATCGATTTTTGTTGTTTCGTTATCCGTTTGATTAGTTTTTGTGCCGGAGAAATTAGGCAAATCAATTTTTTCTGATGCTTTTTTCATGTTCTTATCACTAAGAAATTCATTAGCAACCAATTCATACAATTCAGGTGTCAATTTGGTAAGAGGTGAAGCCTCTACTGTATAACCCTTTTTCTTGAGAAAATCCACGATGGTATTAAGACCTACGTTGAACTCTTTAACTACTTTGTTTAAACGAACTGTTTTTACTTCTGACATACTATAGTTTAAAATTATTACTCTTCTTCAAATTCAGCCTTCAAGATTTTCAAGACTTCTTTAATAGTCTCTTCTTCGAGGTCGGTACGTTCTATTAAGTCATCGAAACCTATTTCCATGACACTGCGGGCTGTATCGCAGCCGATACCTTTTAATACATCGATAATCCAAGGTTCGATTTCATCCGTAAATTCATCAAGAGCGACATCATCGACATCTGATTCTCTGTACACATCAATATCGTAACCTGTTAATTTACCGGCAAGTTTAATGTTATATCCGTTTTTACCGATAGCATAAAATACTTGGTCGGGTTTCATATAAACATCAGCTTTTTTAGTGTCTTCATGTAAAACTATTGATGATATTTTTGCAGGGCTTAAAGCTCTTGTGATATACAAACTTGTATTTGTTGTATAGTTGACTACATCAATATTTTCGCTTTTGAGTTCACGAACAATTACATGGATACGCGAACCTTTCATGCCGACACAAGCTCCAACCGGATCAATACGGTCATCATAAGATTCAACAGCAATTTTCGCACGTCTGCCCGGAATCCTTACTATCTTCTTTATTGTGATGAGACCATCGTAAACTTCCGGAACTTCTGCTTCAAATAAACGTTCCAGAAAAACAGGCGATGTCCTCGATAATATGATGACAGGAATGTTGTTGCGTAATTCAACTCTCGACACTACGGCTCTGATAAAATCTCCTTTATGATAATAATCTTCAGGAATTTGCTCCGATTTTGGTAACGACAACTCAATGCCTTCATCATCAACAACAAGCATCTCTTTTTTCCATACTTGATAAACTTCGCCGGTGACAATCTCTCCAACTTTGTCAACATATTTTTTATAAATATTGTTTTTCTCATATTCCTGAACTTTGGCACTTAAACTTTGACGAATTGTAAGAATATCCCTCCTGCCAAAATTTTCAATGCCTATACTCTCAGGAAAATCCTCGCCAATCTCAAAGTCCGGTTCAATTTTTATCGCTTCGGAATATGCAATCTGAAGATTAGGATCCTCTATTTCATTGTCTTCGACAATAACCCGATTCCTCCATATCTCAAAATCACCTTTGTCTACATTCACAATAACATCAATGTTCTCATCGGTGCCATATTTCTTCACTAGCATGCTCCTTAAAACATCTTCAAGTATACGCATCATGGTTGCGCGGTCAATGTTTTTAAATTCCTGAAATTCAGAAAAAGATTCAACTAAATTTATACTTTCCATTTATGTTTGTTAATTAATTAAAATCTAAAAATAATTTTGCACTGTCTATTGTATTATAAGGAATAAAAATGTCTTCTTCGGCTTTGACTTTTGCCACCATGCCTTTTTTTACTTTGGACAATGTCTGTTTCGTTAACGTGATGCCATCAGTCGTAACGGCTTTCAATATGCCTTTTTGCTTTGGCATAGCACCCGTTTTAACAACTATCGTGTCTCCAATATGTTTTTTGTATTGACGTAATGTCAAAAACGAACTCGTTAATCCGGCAGAACTTACCGTTAATTCATAATCTTCTTTATCTCTGTCGAGATTTTCTTCAAAATATTTTGTTAAATTGATACAATGCTCAATCGTAACATCAGTGTCACTGTCAAGATAAATCTCTATGTTTTTATCCGGAGAAATCGTAATGTTGACGACAAAAATATCTGTCTCAGCTAAATATTCTTCTGCTATCTTTTTTACTATATCTTTATTTATCATCGTAATATAAAAAACAAGGGGACTTGCGCCCCCTCTTATACAACACCAAACCATTTTTGCTTTCGCGCTGCAAAAGTAATAAAAATATTTTAGATTCTTATGCGTTTTATAAAATATTTTGTTCTGCAATGATAAAATATTTTTTTTATTAACAAAAAAGGTCTGCAATACAACTAATAAATAGCCATTAGTTATATAACTATTGGCTCTCAAAAAGTGTATTCTTACGCAGAATAATGTTATGGGCGTATTACATACGCCCATAACATTAAATGATATATGCTGTCAATAGTATCGTCTCGTCTAATTTAATGCAAATCTTACTAAGCGTGTAGGTACACCTTCGGCTCCTTTAATGTCTTGTATTCCATATATATATCCATTGTGAAACACTAACTTTGTCGGCGTAATTGACAAGTTGTAATTGTCGCATTGCAGACTGCTTTGATAGGTATATCCATTCTCGTTGTAAACCCAAACGTTGAATTTGTTCTGCCCTTCATCTTCTATGTATTCAAAAAATAACAAATTATTATCACTGTCTTTAATCATCGTTGAAAACGCCGGTGCAGGAATGGAATCTTTGATGGCATTGAGACTTTCTTCCAAACGCTCAATAAGAGAAGGAACATGCTTTGCCAAATCGCTGTCAGAATTTTCTTTTAATTTTGATTTATAATTGTCGATGATTTTTTGTTGAGTTTCTTTCTGCTCTTCGGCAGATATATATTTATCAGCCCACGTCATCTTTTTTTTAGATTGTAAGTTGCCATCAGTGTTGTAAATCAGAATTTCGCCTGTTAAGGGCAACGATACATATAATTGATTGTCAATCAGTGCTAAACCTATCTCTTTGCGAGCCATGCTTTTCAGCATTTCGCTTGGCGTTACTATAACATAAAGATTATCATCGGATTTTACAGATGATGGTCCCTCCTGTATTAATTCCCAGATGATATTATCTTTCCCGCTTCTAATATCTACTATTGAGACGAACCATTTATATTTTCCTCTCCATGAAGTATTTCCGCTGACGGCTATTTTATTGTCAGATAGTGTGATTATGTTGTTGGTAGAATAGTTTAATGTCAGTTCTTTAATAATGTTTCCATCGATGTCGAAGAAATACATTTTTCCCATGTTGTCGGGTTGAGTGTAGAAATGTCCGTTGATATAACCTTTTACCGGTCGTGTATTAGAAACAGCTTTTCCTGTTTTGTCTTTTATTACAATATCCTTTATAAATCTGCCTTCCGTGTCGAATATGGAGTGTCTGTTTGTTTTATAGTGACTTACGAGCGCAGAGCCGTCCTCCATTATCGTTAATGTATTTCGATTGCCGACAGCTTTGTCGCTAACCTCGTTGTAATAGGTGTCGAAAATCTTGTTCCATTCGTTGCCCTGAGCGTAAGTGCCGTCAGCTGTCAACTTTACAACCGAATTTTGTCTGTAAACCTCTTTGAGGTTTTGTGCGTTTGCAGAAAATAATCCTGCGAAAATGATCATGGTGAGAATTAATTTTTTCATATTTTTATATTTTTGTTGGTCATTCGATATTTTGTTTGTTGTATATACACACGTCTGCGAGTTTATACGACATGGCGTTAATTATGCCTGTAGCTGTTATCCCACGGTTCGATGGTGATGATATAGTCCTGTTCAGAAAACGGCAGGTTGGCATCGTAATTTTCAGTGTAAATGCTGATGTTGTATTCAATGTCGTTTCGTTTTGATGTTTTTGGTAATATCAAAATAAGCAACAAGATAATGCAGGCGGCGGCGGTCACCGGCAACAACCATATTGCTGCTTTACGGTTTTTCGGTCGTGTTGTCGTATAGACACACGGTCGTGCGTTTATATAGCTGTCAAATTCCGGAATTTCCATATTTTCATCAACAGCACCCGACAACAGATTCTTAATTTCTGATGAAATTTCTTGCTGCTTTTCGTGTTGTTTTTTGCATTTAGAACATTCTTGTAGATGCTTTTCTATCACAATGATTTCATTTTTAGAGCATTCGTTGTCTATGTATTTCTGCATCAGCTCTTTATCTATATGTCGTTTCATTATATCTATATTTTATCGTTTATCATAATTTTAAGTTTTTCTAAAGCTCGTGCCAACAGTTTGCCTACAGAGGTAAATTTGATGTCTGTAATCTGAGCAATTTCTTTGTAGGAATATCCTTCGCTGTAAAGTATTATCAGCGATTTTTCGCGGGTGCTTAATTTGTCGATAGCAGTTTCGATGATCGTCTTTTCTATGTTTTGCTCTTGTGAAGGTGCTTCATCAATTTTTGTCATCAGTGTTTCTACGCCGGCGAACTTTTTCCGCCTGTTGGCGTAGTCTATGCTTTTGTTGACAGTCGCACGAAGCAGCCAACTTTTGAAGTTGTGAATTTTGCTGTTGTCATCTTTGAAAAGAAAATACGCCATAAAAACATCTTGAACAACGTCTTTGGCAGCATCACTATCGTGGAGCATCTTAGAGGCAACTTTGAAAAGCCGCAGATAATTTTCTTTATATATTGTATCAAACTCCAAATTCATAAGCATCGGTTAACTCATAACAATAATAAGTCGTTTGAGACTATGAGTTTGTGACAAAAAAGATTTTTTATTTTGCACACAGGTTATACGATTGTCAATGACATGCCCAATGTTGAATATGATTTTCCCTACTTTTTTATTATGACTTTGCTTCCGCCACTTTATTTATCATCCGACAAAGGTCGAAAATGTCATGAAAGATCATGCAAAATTAACAAATTTTATTATTTTGTCAAGTTCATCTGCCGGAAAATATAATCACCAATCATAAATATTAATTATTTTTGCAGAGTTTAATTTTTGTGTCATGAAAAAAATATATGCTTCATTTGTGATAATCACGCTGTTATCACAAGTTTTGTCCCTTAATGCACAGCCGTCATCGCCGGTTGTTGCCTGCGATATTATTGTTGATATGACCGATGATTATGGAGACGGATGGACCGGCGCAGCTGTGAATTTTATTCAAAACGGCGTGATTGTCGCAAGTGTTACTCTTGAAGATGGCTATTCGGGAACGGAGATTGTACCTTTGGAAGAAGGTACTACCGACTTTGAGTGGGTGCCGGGAGAATATCCTTTTGAATGTGGCTTTACCATTAAAGATTCTTACGGCAACGTGATTTATCAAACACAGGGTGCACAGACTATCGGCATCTTTTATACTTATGAGCATGAATGTTATGAGCTGCCAACTTGGATAGTCTCCGGCACCGTGACATCTTCGGCAACAGGCGCAGCAATTGCAAATGCTATCGTGTTATTTGAAGGTCTTCAGAATATAACGGCTCAAACAGACGACAATGGCTGCTATTCTTTAGATGCTGTGGAAGAGTATTCTTATAATATCACCGTTTCTGCCGAAGGCTTTAACAACTTTGTTGAAACAGATTTTACACAGCCGGCTAATAATGTCGTCAAAAATTTTGCACTCGATAATCCGGAATTGTCTGTAAGCAGCGATGAAGTTTATGCAACTACAACGTATATGACAAATGTTGTTGAAACAATTGATATTACAAATACCGGAAATGGAACATTGACGTGGAACAACAAAATCGAATATGAAAACGGCAAAAGCCCTGAAACTGTTGCTTATATGATAAATGCTTTTGACGAGTTGCCGATGCCTTATGCAGTGCCACTTAACAATCCGTCAGCTGCGACTCTTATCGCCGGCGGAGATAACCCACCTTTTGACATGATTAGCGGCGGCGACTTTTTCAATGGTAAATGGTACGTCATCGACCCTAATATGATTTATGTGTTTTCTATTGACCCCGAAACAGGTTACGCTAATCCGGAAGTTACAATGAATGTGCTGGATATTTATGGACTGTGCTATAATGTGTCTGATAATAAAGTGTATATGAAAACTTATAACGACTTTTATACGCTGAATATGGCTACCGGCGAAACCCAATATTGTTTCTCGATGACTACACCTACTTTCAATTTTGCCATTACCAATGACGGCAGATTTATAACCATAGATACCGATAATGACCGGCTGATTGAAGTTGACCCTGCTACAGGCGAAGAAACAGTGCTGATATCTCTCGGCTTTGATTCTAATTATTGTCAAGGACTTGCCATTGACCGCGAAACTAATACTTTATATTTTGCCGGTTGCGATTTCAGCACTTTTAAAACATCATTATATATTGTAAATTTGGAATTTAATAATTTGGAATATATTGGCGAGTTGCCGGGCAATATGGTCGGCTTTGCTATTCCTACCGAAGCCGGATGGCTGCATGTTTCACCAAAACAAGGTGTCATTGAAGCCGGCGAAACACAGTCGGTTCAATTAACTATGGATGGCTCGTGGGCAGAGACAGGAACGTTTCTTGCCACTTTAAATTTTTGTACCGAAAATCCTAATGTCGGCGAAGTACCTGTCATTGTGACATTCGTCATCGGTGATGAAAATGCTATAAGTGAAACCAATAATAGTAGCATTAAATGTTATCCTAACCCTGTTGCTAACATGCTTTATATCAGCACCGAGTCTGTATCTGCAATAGATAAAATATCAATATTTAACGCAAAAGGATACAGCGTTTACGAAAATAATAATATCGGTAGAGAAGATGTTGAAGTTTCTACATCGACATTCCCGACAGGTATATATTTCCTTCGCATTTCATGTAACAACAAAACTGAAATTATGAAATTTGTTGTTATGTAAAAATATAGAAATGTGATGTTTTTATGTCAATATGTCTTGTAAAATATGTGAAAAAATAAAATAGTGTTAATTTTATGTCAATTTAATAAAACAAACTTATGAAGAAACAATTACTTATTGCAGTTGTAGCACTGCTGATGCTTGGCTTAACTTCTTGTAAAGATGATGCAAATTCCGGTACACTTAAAGTTATTATGAAAGATAATTCCTATTTCTGGCAACAAGTCGAATATGGTTTAAGTGTAGCTTCAAAATCCCTAAACTATAGTTATGATGTCGTGTTTATTGATAAAGATGACGATGTTCAATCGCAAATCGATGAACTTAAAAATTATGATGAAAGTAAATATCAAGGCATTATTGTGGCTCCTGCAAAAGTTGATAATGAAGAGTTTAATTCTTTGATAGAGACTGTCAGCACTAAAACTCCGACTGTTATTATAGATTCGGAACTTGAGCAGACGTTGTCGTTTATGACGTTTGTAGGTACCAATAATTATAACGCCGGCGATCAATATGCTTATGATGTCAGAAATACTTTTTCTGCTTCAGGAAAGATAGGAATTATAGCTCTTGCCGGCAGTGGTGCTGTGTTAGAACGTGCAACCGGCTTTAAAGATAATATGGAAAAAGCCGGCTTTGATGTAGTCGAAGTATTTGTCAGCGTAGATAATCTTGAAGCTGACATTGATGAGGCTCTGACCGAAATGTCGGATTGTGCAATTATCTTTTCGGCAAATCTCCATACCTCCGAAGTTTTGATAGCTAAAAATATTACTGAAAAAGATGTGTATTGTTTTGATGTCAGCTCCGCAATTCTTCAGGCTATAGAAAATGAAACCGTAAAGGCAACGATGATTCAGGATACTTATGGTATGGGATACGAAGCACTTTCAACAATTGTCGAATATGTGTCAAATAATGTGACTCAGCCAAAATTGAAGTATATGAGTACATTTTTGTTGACAAAAGATAATATGAATTCTGAGGAAGCAAAATATTTTTTGAATGAAATTTAGATAAAAAAAAAGGCGATTATTAATCGCCTTTTTTTTTACATATATATAGATGATTATTTCACAATCAATTTTTGTGTTGTAGAAACAACACCGTTGTTAGCGTTAACAAAATAGACACCGGTATTGAAATTGTTGGTGTTGATTTCCAAAACTCCACCTTGATGTTCTACTGATTTAACTACTTGACCTATAGAATTGTAGATAGTAACATTTGCTGCTTCGGTCAATTCTATTGAAACATAATCGGAAGCAGGGTTAGGATAAACGGATAATTCTATGTTGGAAGTTGCATCTTGATATTCTTTGATGCCAATGATACCATCAATGTCAACAAACATAGCTTTGTATAAGTTGTCGGTGCCATCTGAATCATTGTTCATTACGAAAGTACCTGTCTGACCGTCTTCTTGGTAGATAAGTCTAAGCTGATTGCCGTGATTTTGCATGTATAAAGCAGGGTAGACACATTCGCTCAATGAGAATAGGAAGCCTTGTGTCAGGTTGTACATTGGCTGCCATGTTTCGCCGCGGTCTAAAGACGTTCTTGAGAATATTCTGAAATAGAAGTTACCTACTTCATCTTGGTTGTTTTCGCACATTGCAATCCAAACCACGTGTAAGCGGTCAGTGTTTTTATCATAGAACATAGAAGGCATGCCGGCGATACCGCAGTTGTAAGAGCCGTGGAGAGTAAAGTCATCAATGTTGAATTCTGTTGCCGTATAAGGGTCTTCAGGATTTCCGCTTTCATCAAGAGGAGTAACATAACCTATATATTCTGGATACATTTCGTGTGTTGCATCGGAATAGTACCATAGAGAAGCGTAGATGTCTTGATACAGATAGCCTGTGTCTAAAACAGCCATATCTTCGTTCCAGTAGGCTACGCCGCCAACGCCAGGGTAGTAAGAACCTGAACCCGGTTCGCCTGTTGTGCCGTTAAATTCATAAGCTATGTGGAGGTAGCCGTCTTTATCCCAAATAGGAGATACCCAACGAGGATATAGGAAAATGGCGTCATAAGTTGCAAATGGATCCGGATGGTCAAAATAGGTGATGGAGTTCCATGTGTCACCATTATCATCGGAGTATACAACCTGACCATCAATCCAGTCGTCAGCTATAACAAACGCAAGACGGTTGTCTTCGGTGGTTTCCATAAAGCAATAGGAGTTGGAGCCGATGCCCGGAGTTACAGCCGGTCCGACAAAATCTTCTATTATAAAATCCGAATAATCCCAAGTGTTGCCACCATCACTGGTTCTGAAATATAACAGTGGTGTGTTTTGCCCTAAGT
>Ga0265294_10006381_pt1 | contig 14177 bp, 9 predicted proteins | sample MunlanPumphouse3_FD_192504 | JGI IMG/M metagenome (GOLD analysis project Ga0265294, IMG submission 192504) | Groundwater microbial communities from a municipal landfill in Southern Ontario, Canada - Pumphouse #3 | ecosystem: Environmental > Aquatic > Deep subsurface > Groundwater | place... | reverse complement strand
TTTTAGTAGCTTGCGCCAAATTGTTAGAAAATTTATCCCACTCGCGTCCAAACATTTCAAAATCTTTTCCTAAGCGTTTGAGTTGTTTGTTGATTTCAACAATTTGTTCTCCGCGTTTGTAATTTATTCTGAGCATTCGTAACGTGGCTAGAATTGGCTGAAGAGTGCTAGGCGAAGTGATCACCACATCACTTTTCATCGCATAATCAACGACTTCTGGACAATCGTGATGAATAAACGCGAAGACTCCATCATTAGGAATAAACATCAAAGCTTGAGGCTCTGTTTTATTGGCGATAATATATTTATTTTTAATATCCGTGATATGTTTTTTAACCGCGTTAACAAATTCTTTTCTTACTTTTTCGCGCTCATTTTCATCTTCTGCATCTTGCATTTTCACATAAGCGCTGAATGGGAATTTAGAGTCGATGCAAATAAAATGGTTATCTTTTGTATAAACAATCGCGTCAGCCCTAACATTTTCTCCTCCATCTTTAACCTCTTTAATTGTGTATTGCTCTTTGTATAATCCATCGGTGTTGCCAAAAACATTATTTAAAATTGCACTCAATTGGAATTCTCCATATTGACCGCGGGTTTGATTACCTTCTAAAACTTGTTTCAAGGATGTGACATCCCCAGACAAACCTTCAAGATTTTTTTGAGCATCATCAATTTTTTGAAGTCTTTCGCGTAAATCAATCATCGTCTGATTGGTCTTGGTGTACCCTTCGGATAATTTTTCTTCAACCTTTTTATTAATTTCAGAAAGTTTAGAGTCGACTTTTGTATTTAATCCATTGAATTTGTCATCCATTTGCTTATTGATACTCAATTGGAATTTATCGAGTTTCTCATTGTTTGCATTAGTAATCGCTAGATTTTGTTCGTTGATCGCATTCATCGACTTTGTCATTGAAAGTTCGATTTCTTTTCCTAAAGAAGTAGAAAGTGACTCAACCTTTGCTTGCAAAGAACCGATTTCTTTTAAACTTGTATCGTTGATTTTATGGTTGGATACATTTTTAAATTGTATAAACAAAATAATTCCAATAACAACACTGGCGATGGCAATTAATAAAACAAAAGAAATGAGAATGATTAAGATGGTTTCCATATTGTTTCCTCCGACTATGTTATATTTTACCATGTTAAAATATTCTTGGCGCTTTATCTATTACATTTAGGTAAAAAAAACTCTATTTTTCTAATAATAGATCAAAAAAAGAAGCTGTAGCTCCTTTTTCTGTGTTTATAAGATTAATTAAATAGCCCAATTTCCATCTTTAAAAATTTGAACTTTTTTGCCATCTCTTGTATATCCGACAATATTTAAATCTTTTGATCCAATCATGAAATCAACGTGAATCATTGAATCATTAACCCCTTTTTGTTTTAGCTCTTCTAACGTGTATTTAAATGAATCTTTGATAGAAGTTCCAAATCCTCTTCCAAGTGCAACGTGACATGCAGCATTTTCATCAAAAAGCGTGTTATAAAAAAGAATATTAGAATTGCTGATAGGAGAATCATAAGGAACAAGTGCAACTTCTCCAATCATTGAGGCTCCTTCGTCCATGTTCACCATTTCTTCTAAAACTAATTGTCCTTTTTTCGCTTTGACTTCGCTGACTCTACCATCTTTAAAGCGAATCGAAAAGTCTTCGATTAAATTTCCTTGATAACTCAAAGGTTTGGTGGCGACCAAAAGACCTTCGGCCTTTCCTTTCATCGGAGTAGTAAATGATTCTTCACTCGGAATGTTAGGGTTAAAAAATCTTCGGTCTTCAAGGTGAGTTCCCCCACCAATCCAAATCGCATCTTCGATTAACCAAACTTTAAAATCTGTTCCGTTAGAGGCTGTATAATGTAGATGATCTAAGCGCAAATCGTTGAGTTTTTGACACTGTTTTGTTAAAAATTCGTTATGTTCATGCCAATTTTGCACGGCGTTTCCATTTGCTCTTGAAGTTTCTAAAATCACTTCCCAAAGTTTTTCCACTGCTTCATGAGCTTCTAAATTAGGAAAGACTTTTTTTGCCCATTTCACTCCTGGAACCGCGGCAATAACCCATTTATATTTATCTTCCATTAAGTCCATGAATGGTTTCACTTTAGGATAAGTTTTTTTCTTCGCTTTTGAGGCCTTTTTTTGATTGATGCCTTTTAATCCATCTGGATCTTCAGAGATGATATAAATCATCGTCGGAAGTTTTTTGGTTTGATATTTTAACTTCGCTAAATCATAACTAGTTATCTTTCCTAACTCACTCACACTCATATATTTATTAGCAAGTTTACTAAGCGGCAGATGGTTCCAATTAACACGAACTCTTTTAGCTCCGAGGCGGTAACATTCTTCGACGAGAAGTACAATAAAATCTGGTTGATCGAGCTCTGCCCTTATCCAAACTTCTTCACCTTTTTTTACATTAGCGCCGATTTCAGCAATCAAGTTCGCATATTTTTTCATTCTTAATTCTTCCATACAGTCTCCTCTATTCTTTTACAATTCTAAACCATTAAATAAGTTGTTAAAATGTATTTTGTTAATTACTATTATATAGAGGGTAAAATTATGAAAAATATTTTTAAAAGAAATGCGTTGCTCAAATTAATTGAGGGCGTGCTGTTAGCGTTGACCGGGATTTTGATTGCTATTTTTGGAGGAATTGATCCTCTAAAGTATGAGCGAGCAATATCGCTGTCTTTAGCAATTTTCTTATTCCTTGATGGAGCGATTTTATTCATCACTGCAATTTTAGATAGAAAGGTAAAAATCAGCCTTAATATTGTCACAGGTTCTTTACTTATTGCAGTTGGTGTTGTCTTTATTATGAGCGGAATAAACCTCAACGAGTTTCTTCCTCCTTTTGTCTCTAGTATTTTACTAGCGATTGGAGCGGGAGAAATTGCTAAGGGAACCGTTCAAATCGTTCAAAAAGAAAAGGTCATTTGGATTATCGTAAACTTCTTAATCGCGGCGATAGCAATCACGTTTGGGATCCTTTCTATCTTTTATAACAAAGGTGAAGACGCAACCGTCAAAAATATCATTTACATCATCTTAGGAATTGCGATTGTCGTCGCTGCAACTGCAGAAATTGTTTTAGCCTCGGTTTCAATAAATGAAAAACGTAAAAAGAAATTAGAAGAGAAAAGGGAAGAAGAAGGTAAAGTTATTATTGAAGCTGAAATCATTGAAAAAGAAGAAATTAGAAGAGAAAAAATAAAAGAAACTCCGAAACAGATTGAAAAGAAAAAGAGAAAAGAAATCGAAGAAAAAAAGTAATTTTTGGCCATTTTTATCTAAAGGAAGAATGATTTTTTAAAAGAGTTGATAAAACTCTTTTTTTATTTGTTAACAAAGAATATAATTTTCGTATTGTGAAAGAGGTTTATTTATGAAAAACAAGTTCGTCCCGATCAGTGTTGCTCTGCTTACTTTGTTGACTTTATCAGCATGTGTAACACACAATCCTTCTTCAAGCGAAGAAACATTGAGTTCATCTAGTGAAATATCAAGTTCGTCTAGTGAATCATCGAGTTCTAGCGCAAGTAGTTCATCTGGAACCACCCCGGTTACATCCGATTGGACTAGCGCACAAAAAAGTCTTATGCAAGCTCATTTGGCCGGTTATGTCATGCCTTATATTTCACTTAGTGATGATGTGACCGTTGAATGGTATGCCGAATGGGAATGTGTATCGATTGAATCTGCAAAATCACCCCAATCAAAAATCACTGATTACAAAAATATTCTAAACGCCGCTAACTTTGGTATGGAATACGATAGTGACTTTGAAACATGGGAAGGTTCTATTCGCGATTCAAATTATAACGAGATTTTTGTCCAACTTTATTATCAGGAAGGTTTCGTCTGTGATGTTTATTTAACCGAGGCTATTTCAAGTTGGCCAGAAGCTCAAATCAAAAATTTTCTTGGAAATGATGCAGTTATTCCAAGTGTGAGCGCTCCTGCATATTACTATGTACCCTATCATGAAGACGGTGAGGAATTTGACCTAATCGTTGCCATTAACGCTGCGAGTCAATATGCAAATTACGCGACAATTCTTACAAACCAAGGATGGGAAGTCGTTGATAATGGCGATTATAAATCTGCAAAAGATAACATCGGAGTCGTGGAAATCGATTTTTACCCTGCTCTAAATGATTTATACATTGTAATTTACCCTAATGAAGATGGGCAAGGTAATGGAGGAACAGACCCTGAACCAACTGAGGGCGTGTCTACTATTTGGCCAGTTGAAGCTATCAATGAATTTTTCGGAATCACCAATGCTGCTGATATAATTCCCGCTTTTAATAGTGCCACGTTGTATAAATTCGGAGTTGAAGAATGGGAAATCAGTGATGACGAAACTTTGAAACCCTGGCTTTATATCGTCATGGAAGAAGATTCATTTACACTTGCTAACACCGAAGATGTTTTCCTTGCAAGTTTAGAGGCGATGGGATATACGATTGACGATTCGCAGTATGATTATCTTGGATATGAGGCTATATCTAGCGATAAAACCATCTATCTCAACTTTTACTTTGAAGAAGGGATGTTTGCTATTTTCTTCATTGAATACAATGTTTATTACGGCATTGAACAATTCACTTCTTGGCCAACTGCAATGGTTGCGAGTTTCGTCAATAATTCAAGCGTTGTTGTTCCTAGTGCTACAGGAAGTTCGTTTGAAATAAAATCTTTAAACAACGCTTTAGAAATTTCAATTCCTACCACTGATGGTGCGGCCGCAATCAGTGCCTATGAAGGAACTTTAACTGCTGCAGGTTGGACTGTTACTGATCACGTCGCTATTGATAAAGGCGTTGATAATTCTTCAATTCAAATTGAAATTTCGTCCACCGCTACCAAATTAGTCATTACAATCACACATTATGTTGTACCACTTCCAGCTGGCGTATTTGATTTCACCAATGAAAATCAATTAACAAAGAGAGATTCCGATGAATCGATTTGGACCGCTGGGTCTGTGACGATGAAAGTTGAAAAAAAAGATGCTGCACTAGGTGTTGGGGGTGACGGCGGTGCATTCTTTTCAGAACCGTTGCGCCTTTATACTAATCAAGCGGTTACTTTTGTATCGAGTGACAAAAATATCACACAGATTACTTTCACTGCAAGCAGTAATCAATATGCAACAGAATTAGCAAATGCTACATGGACTGGTGGAACCGCTAAAAGTTCAGGGACAACCGTTACCGTGACTGCTACTTCTGCGACTAAAACTATTTCGGTAAAGATCAATAAACAAGTTAGAATTACTGGCGCAGTTGTCGCTTTGGCATAATAAACAACTATTTCTTTAAGCGAAAATTAAGTGAATAAAAAAAGGGGCATATGCCCCTTTTACTTTTATTTTTTATTCGCTTTCTAGACTAATCCGGCTTTGGTTAACACTTGAATGAGAATTGCAACTATGAAAAATCCAATGGCCATGATGTAGGTGAGAATTGAAATCACTCTTTCAGAACCTCTTTCTTTGGTTTTGACAAAGACATTTAATCCACCACCAGTGATAGCACCAGAAGCACCTTCGGTTTTACCACCTTGAAGAAGGCATAAAATAATTATGATGACAGAGAAGATCATAAATAAGTAATCAAACCAGTTTAACATTGTCAGTCTCCTTCTAGCGATGTGCTTTTATATGATATATAAGATGTGATAATAACGCAAATCATTTTTATTTCAATTGATTGCCGCCCGCATTTCTAAAACGATATCTCTGATTTCAGCTGCTTTTTCAAAATCATATGCTTTAGCAGCTTCACGCATTTGTTTTTCGAGTTCTTTGATTTTCAGTTCAATCTGTTTACGAGATCCTTTTTTCATGAATTCCAGTGTTTCTGAAATCTCGTTATCGCTGTTATGAATCGGTGGCCTAATTTCTTTAACAATCGTGCGTGGAATAATTCCATTGGCGAGATTGAAATCGTTTTGAATTTTTCTTCTTCGATTGGTTTCATCTATTGCATTTTGCATTGAATCAGTGATTCGATCTGCATACATGATGACTTTTCCGTGCTCATTTCTTGCGGCCCTACCGATCACTTGAACGAGTGATCTTGTACTTCTTAAGAAACCTTCTTTATCAGCATCTAAAATGCAAATTAAAGAAACTTCAGGAATATCTAGTCCTTCTCTTAATAAATTGATTCCGATTAAAACATCGTATTTACCTTTTCGCAGTTGATAGATGATCTCGCCACGTTCAAGTGTCTTGGTTTCGTTATGCAAATAGGCGACTTTAAAACCTCTTTCTTTTAGAAAACTCGTCAAATCTTCGGCCATCCTAATCGTCAAAGTGATAATCATCACTCTTTCATTAACCGCGGTTCTTTTTTTAATTTCTGAAATCAAATCATCAATTTGCCCTAGGGTTTTCCTTACTTCCACTCGTGGATCTAATAACCCTGTTGGACGAATGATTTGCTCGGTGAAATATTGGTTTGCTCTTTCTAACTCATAATCTCCTGGTGTTGCAGAGGTACAAATGGTCTGGGGCATCACCGATTCGAATTCGGGAAAATTTAAAGGTCTATTGTCTAAAGCTGAAGGGAGTCTAAAACCGTATTCAACAAGAGTTAGTTTTCGTGAACGGTCTCCGTTATACATTCCTCTTATTTGAGGGAAAGTTGCATGAGATTCGTCGATGAATAAAAGAAAATCTTTTGGAAAATAATCTAAAAGGCAAAACGGTCTCACGCCGGGTTTTCTTTTATCGATATGTCGAGAATAATTTTCAATTCCCGGACACATTCCAAATTCTTGCATTGACTCTATGTCTTGATTAGTCCTAATTTCGAGTCTTTCGACTTCTAATAACTTTCCTTCGTTTTTGAAATATTCTAATCGTTCATCGAGTTCTTCTTTAATGGTCACACAAGCTTCTTTGATTCTCTCGTGTGTTGAAGCGTGATCGTAGGCTGGATAAATTGGATAAGTTTGATAAGTGTGTTTCACTTCTCCTGTTAAAATGTCTATTTCATAGATCTTCTCAATTTCATCTCCGAACGTGTCGATGCGAATAGAGGTTTGAAGTTGTCCACCACTTGCCGGAACTAATTCAATGATATCACCTTGAACACGAAAAGAACCAGGCGCTAATTCGAGGTTATTTCTTTTATATTGAGCATCGATTAAAGATTTAAAAAAATCTCTTCGATTTAGTGTTTCACCTACTCTGATATCAAAGACAAGTCTTCGATATTCATCTGGATCAGTAAGTCCATAAATCGACGCAACCGAAGCGACGATAATCGTATCTTTTCTTTCTAAAATCGAATTGATTGCCGAAGTTCTCAGCATCTCAATTTCTTCATTCATCACAGCGCTTTTATCGATATAAGTGTCGGATTTAGGTAAATAAGCTTCTGGTTGATAAAAATCGAAATTAGAAACAAAATATTCAACACGGTTATGAGGAAATAATTCTTTGAATTCAGAATATAGTTGGCCCGCTAATGTTTTATTATGAACTAAAACAAGGGTCGGTTTTTGCACTTGTTCGATGACGTTAGCCATTGAGAAAGTTTTTCCAGTTCCGGTCGCTCCTAAAAGAACTTGAAGTTTTTTACCATCATTGATTCCGGCTACTAATTCCTTAATCGCTTGAGGTTGATCGCCTGTGGGCCTATAAGAAGAAACAATTTTAAAAATATGATCTTTATTCTTTTCCATCTTCTTTAGTTTGCTTCTTTTTCATTTTTTTTCGAGTCTTAAAAACATGATCTTGAAAACCTTCTCCAAACACCGCATTTGTATTTGTATAGGTCACAAAAGCAGTCGGATCAAGGTCTGCAATAAAATCTTTAATCTGCATATATTCGCTTCTTGTTAAGACGCTTCTTAAAATTACTCTTTTTTTATTCGTATATCCACCGACGATGTCAATCAAACTGACACCGCGACCCATCACAGCAGTGATGTATTCAGAAATTTCCTCCCATTTATCTGAAATAACTTCCATGATGAAAGCGTTTTGTCCACGATTATAAACAAATTGAATGACTAAAGCAGTCATAAACGCGGAGATAATTCCGGATAGACAATTGACGATATAATTTGGGAACTCTAACGCGAAAATAGCAGTGATGATAATTACTGCATCAATTATAAAACTGCTGACTGAAACATTTATCCCTAAATATTTCTTCATGATCATCGCAAGAATATCTACTCCTCCGGTCGAGCCTCGTCCAATAAATGTTAGAGCAACTCCTAGACCAATAGTGATTCCACCAAAAATAGCATTCAGAATTAAATCGCCTGTCGATGCCACGCCGCCATGCATGGAAGCGACCGCACTAGCAAGATCTTGAAATATCGTCACTCGATAAAAAATCATATAAAAAAGTGGATACAAAATAGAAGCGAGTAAAGTTTTAAGCGCAAATTCTTTTCCTAATGTAAATAAAGATAAAAACCATAGTGAAATAGTTAAAATCCAAATACAAATATCGATGATATCGCCAAAATGAGGCAAGAGTTTTTGAATGATAAAACTTATCCCGCTTATCCCACCGGCGACAATCGTGTTTTTAGTAAGAAAAATCGCAGTTCCAAAAGCGAGTAGCAATGACCCGACAAAAATCAAAAAGAAATGATAGATAATTTGTTGGCGTTCATTTTTCGTCAACTTCTTTTTATTTTTTAACGTTTCCATTTTTCATGGCCTCCATTTCTAGATATGAATAAACAAATCCGTCTAATTCTCCATTCATCACTGCCTCGACATCAGCGGTTTCATAATCGGTACGATTGTCTTTTACTAACGTATATGGACAAAACACATATGACCTTATTTGACTACCCCATTCAATATTTTTTTGCGTACCGACAATATTTTTTAATTGCGAATCACGTTTTTCTAATTCAACTTGATAGAGGCGAGATCTGAGCATCTGCATTGCGGTTTCTTTGTTGAGGAGTTGACTTCTTTCGATTTGACAACTGACGACGATTCCGGTCGGTAAATGCGTGATTCTCACCGCAGATTCGACTTTGTTGACGTTTTGTCCGCCAGCGCCTCCACTTCGGTATGTATCAATTTTTAAATCGACTTCGTTTATTTTCACATCAATATCGCCTTTGAATTCAGGCACGATATTGACCGATGCAAATGATGTATGTCTTCTTTTGTTTGAATCAAAAGGAGAAATTCTCACCAACCGATGAACTCCTTTTTCACTTTTTAAAAGTCCATAAGCATTTTTTCCACTTATTTTTACCGTCGCGGATTTCATCCCGGCTTCATCACCGTATTGATAGTCGACAACCGCGAATTTTAGATGATGAAGATCTGCAAAACGAGAGTACATTCTCAAAAGCATATCGGCCCAATCTTGAGCTTCGGTTCCTCCTGCTCCAGGGTGAATATCCATTATCGCGTTTAAAGAATCAAATTTACCTTTGAATAAAATCGCGACTTTGAATTCTCTAGCCTCTTTTATCACCAGCCGGTATTGTTCTTCAATTTGACTAGCCAAAGAAAAATCATCTAGTTCGATTAATTCGATTAAATTGGTGATGTCTTGTAATATTTGTTGGTAGCTTTCAACGATATTTTTTCGATAGTTTAATTCGTTGATAGTCTCCATTGCTTTATTATTATCTTGCCAAAAATTTTCGCTTTGCGAAATCGCCTCTAATTTTTCAATTTCCTTTTCTAATAGGGCGATGTCAAAGAGAATACCCGAGTTGCCGTGTTGATTCGGCAACAGCACACAATTCGTTTTTCATAACCATCATGTCTTTCATTTTATTTGCTTTCCTCGATAGGTTTTTCATCTCTTGCAAGCGTCTTTTTTTCATCTTCTTGCACTGCTTGATTTTCAATTACCTCAGGTTCAGTTGGTTTTTCAACTGGTTTAATTTCAATTTTGACATTTAACATGTTTAAAACCGCATCGACCGAGGACAAAGATAACATCTCTCTAAAAAGAGCGTATCCTTCGTTGACGTAATCTTGAAGAGGGTTGACGTTAGCGTAGCTTCTTAGAAAAATACCTTCTCTTAGTCTAGCCATTGTGTCGATGTGTTTAGTCCAGTTTTGATCAATGGTCCGTAAAATAAAACTTCTTTCGACTTGATCGGCAACTTCTGCCGGCCAAGTCATTCTCATTTCTTTGTATCTATCTAATAAAACGATTCCTAAATCTACTCCAGTTTCATCACTTGGAGCTTCTTCATAAAGGTTTTTCTTAATCGAACCATTTGGTAAAAATCTCGGTTCAACTTCTTTAATGAGTAGATCAGCATCAATCAATTTAGCGTTACTTCCAACGGGAATTGATTTATTGGCCAAAAATTCTCCGGTTGTTTGGAAAATTTCTTCGATGATTTCTGTGATATCTTGTCCAAATAAAATTTTATCTCGTTTTGAATAGATGATTTGTCTTTGCTTTGCTAAAACATCATCGTAATCAAGTAATGATTTTCGTGTGTCAAAGTTTTGCCCTTCAATTCTCTTTTGCGCAGAAGTGATCACATCGCTGATCATCTTCATTTCTAAGGCTTCATCACCAACGGTTTTTTCAATATATTTGCGAATTCCATCGCTTGCAAAACGAACTAATAATGTATCATCAAAAGAAACATAGAACCGCGAAAATCCCGGATCTCCTTGACGACCGCTACGACCTCTTAATTGGTTATCGATTCGACGTGCTTCGTGTCGTTCAGTTCCAAAGACGCAAAGACCACCTAATTCTTTTACTTCATCACTCAATTTGATATCAGTTCCACGACCTGCCATATTAGTCGCGAGCGTAATGGCGCCTTTTTCACCAGCATGTGAGATAATTTCTGCTTCGCGAGCGTGGTTTTTAGCATTTAACATTTCGTGTTTTAAATTAGCTTCTGTGAGATATTGTGAAATCTCTTCAGAAGATTCAACCGAAACAGTTCCAATTAAAATTGGCTGTCCTTTAGCGTGTCGTTCTTTTACTTCCTCAATCAACGCTCTGAGTTTTGGTCCTTTATGAGCGTAGACATAGTCTAAAGCATCAACTCTAATCACTGGACGATTGGTTGGAACTTGTAAAACTCGCATATTATAAATTTTTTGAAACTCTTCTTCTTCGGTTTTCGCAGTTCCGGTCATACCGGATATTTTGCGATATAGCCTAAAGAAGTTCTGATATGTAATAGTCGCCATCGTAATCGTTTCTTGTTTGATTTCAACGTTTTCTTTTGCTTGTACGGCTTGATGTAAACCATCAGACCATTCGCGCCCCGGAAGAACACGCCCAGTGAATTGGTCAATAATTTGAATTTGTCCTTCTTGATCCACTAAATAATCGACATCTCTAAACATAATGAAATTCGCTCTAAGGGCGTTATGAATTCGATGAACTAAATCTGAGTATTCTGGAGCATACAAATTTCTAATTCCAAACATTCTTTCTGCCTTAGAGTTCCCGGCATCGGTTAAATTAACGGTTTTATCTTTGACGTCGACCGTGTAATCAACTTCCTTTTTTAAAGTTTTGACGAATCGGTCTGCGACAGTATATTGACTTGGACTAGCTTTAGCACCTCCGGAAATAATAAGTGGGGTTCTACTCTCATCGATCAAAATTGAGTCTGCTTCATCGACAATCGCATAATCTAGTCCTCGTAAAACTCGTCCATTTAAAGATTGAGACATATTGTCTCTTAAATAATCAAAACCGAGTTCTGCGTTAGTTGTATACGTCACATCACATAAGTATGCCTCTCTTTTTTCACTCGTGGTTTTAGATCTTAAATTAACTCCGACTTTCAACCCGAGAAAAGTATAAATTTGGCCCATCCACTCCGCATCTCGACTCGCCAAATATTCATTGACAGTTACGACATGCACGCCTTTGCCCGCTAGTGCATTTAAATAAACAGTCATCGTCGCGGTTAAGGTTTTCCCTTCACCTGTTTTCATCTCTGCAACATCGCCTTCATTGAGAATCAAAGCGCCGATGATTTGAACCTTAAATGGAAATTGATTCAACACACGTCGAGCCGCTTCTCTAGAGACTGCAAAAGCTTCAATACGAATATCGGCCAATGACTTTCCTTCAGAAAGCAATTGCTTAAAATACGGCGTTTTAGCTCGAAGTTCTTCATCGCTCAACGCTTTCATTTTATCTTCTAAAGCGACAATTTTATCAGCTTCAATCGAATATTTTTTTAATGCCCTTTTATCGAAAAAACTCATTTTATTTCCTGCCTTTCAAGTGATGTTTAATCCTAATACTCACAATTCTTTAATATCTTATCACTTAACCTATGGTTAGTCTAACATATATAACTAAACCGCAAAAAAGGTCGCTTCTAAATAGAAGAAATTCCTTGTTTCTTGATGACTTTTGCCATCACTAAAACTTCAATTCTTTTGGGGTTAAATTCACTTAATAAAGCTATACACGATTTGATTGTGGAGCCAGTAGTAAAAACATCATCAACAAGAAGAATTTTCTTGCCTTTTATTTGATTTCCGTCATAAATTTTTAAACGTTTTATCACTAGATTTCTATCTTCTATTTTTTGATCAGATTGTTTGATGGGACTTGTCTTTTTAAGCACCTTTAAAACTGGCAATTTTAGTCCCTTAAAAATCTCTTCGACATGATTGAATCCTCTTTTTAAATCATCATCAATAAAGCTAGGAATTGGCACTATATAAAAGCCTGTAAATTTCAATCTTAAAAACGGTAAAAATGATGAAAGAAAAACCACTGCAAGTTCAATGTCGTAACACCCTTTTAAAACGAAAAGTTTTTCTTTAATAAAATCATCATAATCGTAAAGTGCGAGGCACTGAATTTTTTCAATTCTAAATCTTTTAAAGACTGGGTGAAAATTTTTATAACATTGTTCACAGACGGAAGCTCTTTTAAGCCCGATTGTTCTGTAGGAATTCGAAGTAAAATTTTTAAAACAAACCTTGCAAATCTCTGTTCTTTCTTTCAATTTCGCTAATACACTCAACAATTTCGCTAGTTTTTCTTTGACCAATGAAAATCACCTCCCCCTTTGGAGATTCTTTTTTTCTTCCCACTCTTCCACTGATTTGAATAAGAGTTTCACTTGAAAAAATTTTATGATTTGCTCCAAAAACAATAACTTGTAAATCTTTATAAGTCACGCCTCTTTCTAACACCGAAGTCGTGATTAAATACTCGATTTTATTATTTTTTATTTTATAGATTTCCTCCTCTTTTCCTTTTCGTTTTGAGTGGATAAATCCACCATTTTTAACAAATGGTTTTATCAATTTAAATACTTCTTCACAACGTTCAATTGTCGGAACAAAAACGAACACTCTTTTGCCTTTTCTAATTAAGTTTTTCAATGCGAATATCAAGTATATGAAATCAATGATTTTCGGGAGGATGATCACTTTGGGAACGGGAAGCGGAAAGCCATGATATCGAACGTTCAAACTCTCAATTTTTCGATTGCTTTTTTTATAAAGAATGAGGAGTTCTTTTGAAGGCGTCGCACTCAATAAAATGTGCTGCCCTTTTACTGATTTTTTAAAGAATGTTTCAAGCACCCCATTTCCTCGATATGGAAATGCATCCACTTCATCAAAAATCAATAAATCAAAAAAGTTTTCAAACCGATATAGTTGATGTGCGGTCAAACAAATAATATCTCCATCTAACTTATTTGTGTGCCCCCCGTAAATCGCTACAATTTCATTTTTTGGAAATGTGTATTTGAACCGCGTCGCTATTTCGATTACCACTTCCCGTCGTGGAGCTACGAATCCAATTTTTTTACCCTTATCAAGAGCGTAGTCTATCACTTTAAACATCAACTCAGTTTTCCCTGCACCTGTCACCGCGTTGACCAAAGTATCAACTCCATTTTTATAATTTTCTAAAATTTGTTCACTGATTCTAATCTGTTCATTTGTCAAATTATAAGTGAGATGAAGACTGCTCGCCTTGGGTGGCTTTGCGCTCTCAATTTTTTGACCATTAAAATTGATGCACGCTCGACAATAAGGTTGCCCGTTTCTATTTCCGATTTTATTAGGATCTTCGTTGCCACAATTAGAGCATTTAAAGTGATCATCCATGCTACATATAGCATTATTTTTAGAAAAATAAAAACTCCATTCCCTAAAGAACAGAGTTTTATGAATTGT
>Ga0265294_10006380_pt1 | contig 14179 bp, 8 predicted proteins | sample MunlanPumphouse3_FD_192504 | JGI IMG/M metagenome (GOLD analysis project Ga0265294, IMG submission 192504) | Groundwater microbial communities from a municipal landfill in Southern Ontario, Canada - Pumphouse #3 | ecosystem: Environmental > Aquatic > Deep subsurface > Groundwater | place... | reverse complement strand
TAAGCTTTGATCTGTATCGAAATTAGCTATATTGGGTTCTATTTCTTCTATGCGATTAAGAACTTCAAGTTTTATTTTTTCATCCTTAAGTATATCAGTTAATAAATCCTTAACTTGATATGTTTTGGTTATTTTGGATAGTACATCTTCAATTTGCTTATATTCTTTTTGTGCTATTGGTAGATTAATAATATCGCTATAAAGAGCCCCTGCAGCGTTTTCTGGATTCATTTTTTCTACTTCTTCGCCGGGAGTATGAAGTATTACACCGTTTAATTTTCCTATTTCTGAATTTACATTTATTTGAGAGATATTGTTCATATATAATATTATTTGATTACTTTTTTACTACTACAAATTTAAAGCATAAATATCTAATATCCTTATATTTAAGTCTTATATTTATGCAAAATGTAAAAATAATTATGCATGTCTGTTTTATGATTTTAAGCAAAAACACTTAGCATAATTTTACCTATTATAAGGTAAATATTTAATCCAATAATATCATTTGTTAAAGTTATAAAAGGTCCTGTTGCAAGTGCTGGATCTATTTTCATTCTATTTAGAATGAGAGGAAACACTGTTCCAAAAAGTGATGCAAATATTATTACAACAAATAGAGAAACTCCTACGGCTATAGGCATTGCCCAATTTCCATGATTAAAAAGTAAAGTTAGTCCAAATAATATTGAGGAACAAACTAAAGCATTAATTATAGCTCCTCCTAATACTTTTATTATATTTTTAGAATTAAATCTAGCAGAAAGTGAATTTGATGCAAGTCCTTGAACCACTATGGTACAAGATTGAATACCAACATTTCCTCCCATGGCTGTTATAACTGGAATAAACATAGCCATTATTGGAAACATTGCAATTTGCTCTGTATATAGTGAAATCATATATGCAGAAATCATACCTCCAAATATAGCTATAATAAGCCATGGTAATCGTGCTTTAGATAAATCCCATATACTATCTGAAGATTCTACATCCTGAGTGATACCAGATATTATCTGTATGTCTCTATCGGCTTCATCTTTTATAAAATCGACAACATCATCAATAGTAATTCTACCTACTAGTTTTCCAAGTTGATCTACTACTGGTATAGATACTAAGTCATATTTTTGCATGGTTAAGGCAACTGTTTCTGCTTTTTCTTCAGTTGTTACTGATGCTATTTTGTTATGGTAAATAGAGGAAACTTTTGTAGAAGTAGGAGATGATATCAGTTTTTTCATAGATAATCTACCTTTAAGAATTCCATCATCATTAACTACATATATATTGTATATTTCGTCTAAATCTTCAGCCTGACGGCTTATCTCTCTAAGACAAGTAAGAATTGTCCAATTTTCATTTACAGAAATCAGCTCTTTTGCCATTAAACCTCCGGCTGAATCTTCATTATAATGTAATAAATCAACGATATCTCCTGCTTGATCAACATCTGTCATGTGAGACAAAATTTGCTTTTGTTGCTCTTCTGAAAGATGACCCATTAAATCCGCTGCATCATCTGAATCCATATTGTCAAAAAAACGTTGAGCTATTACATCTATGGGAAAAGATTCAATAAAATTTATACGTTCTTCTTCATCAATTTCTGCAAGTACATCACTGGCTTTCTCACTATCTAAGAGGAGAAAAATATATTGAGCATTCTCATTATTTAACTCCTCCATGACCTCTGCTATATCTGCAGGATGGAGGTTACTTAATATTAGTTTAAGTCCTTTCTTGTCATCAGCCTCAATACTGTTTTTAACATTATTGAGATATTCGCTGGTTAATTCAAACTGATGCATAGTCTATTTATTTGATAATTGATAAATTACTTAATTATAGTCTCAGATAAGAGAACACCAGAAAATGTAAAATTTATTTTATGCCATAATTATTTATAAGCTCTAAATTTTTCAATTTCATTGCAAAGTAATATGAAATCTTCTGGTCTTAATTGTTCAGGTCTCTTACTTAAATATTCGGAACTGAAATTCGGAGGTAAATAAGCTTTTATAGAATTTCTTAATGTCTTTCTTCTTTGGTTAAATCCGTATTTAACAATATTGAAAAATAGTTTTTCATCACAGCTTAATTTATCCCTTTTATTTCTCGTGAGTCGAATAACCGCCGACTTGACTTTAGGAGGAGGATTAAATACTTTTTCACTTACAGTAAAAAGATATTCAATGTTGTAATACGTCTGGAGAAATACACTAAGTATACCATAAACTTTGTTTCCACAAGGAGAATTTAATCTTTCTGCAACTTCCTTTTGAATCATACATACTACTTGTTTTATTTCATTCTTTCTTTCAAGTATTTTAAAAAAAATTTGGGAAGATATATTATAAGGAAGATTGCCTATGATAGAAAAATCTGATTCAGGAAAAAGATCTTTACTATTTTTCAGAAAATCACCATATACAATTTGGTTTATATGATCTGGATAAGTCTTATGTAGATATTCTATGGAATCATGGTCAATATCAATAGCCACGATGTTAATATTGTTAGACTCAAAAAGGTACTTAGTGAGTACACCCATTCCAGGACCTATTTCTACTACATTTTCTGTGATAGGAAGTAAGCTTTCCGTAATTTTACGTGCTATATTTTGATCAACTAAAAAATGTTGACCTAGACTTTTTTTTGCTCTAACAATACTCATAATACAAAGGTAATAAAAAGCTTTTAATACACAATATTAGCTGCTATATTCTTAATGTTTTAAAATCTACTTATCATTTGTAAATTTATTTAATATTTAATTATTTGTTTATTTTGTGGCTATTTTATCCTTTTCCTTGCTTAAATTTTGAAAAAAAGTAATACATTTGTACGCTTTAGCTACTTTTCTGTTGAAAACGCATAATGCACATTCTTATTTACTGTTAAATTAAGTTATGAATAATAAAGTAAAAAATACAATAAAGTTTTTTTTATTTCTTTGTATATCTGTGATGTTATTTTGGCTCGTTTATAGAGATCAAAATTTTAATAATATTATGCAGGTACTTGAAAATGATGTAGATTATTCTTGGGTGATTTTCTCTGCTATATTAGGTCTTTTAAGTCATGTGAGTAGAGCTATACGTTGGCAAATAGTTATGAAGTCTCTGAATTATCATGTTAGTTTGGGAAATAGTTTTATGGGTGTTATGTTAGGTTATTTTATGAACTTATTTATTCCTAGAATGGGAGAATTGACTCGTTGTGGTGTAATTACAAAATATGAAAAGATACCATTTTCAAAACTTCTAGGAACTGTCATCGTAGAACGTGTCGTTGATATGATAATGTTGCTAATTCTCATATTTATTGTCGTAGTCACACAGTTTAAGGAATTCTTTGGTTTCTTTGAAAAAAATGAAGACGTAAGTAATAATGTTTCAGGGTTATTTACTATAAAGTTAGTTATATCATTAATAATTGCGATTGCTGTATGTGTGTTTGTTGTATGGCTATTAATGAAGACTAAATTTAAAGATAGACTTATTAATTTTTTTATAGGTTTAAAGGATGGTTTTATGGCAGTCGCTCGAATGAAACAGAAATGGAATTTTATTGCTCATACTGTGTTTATATGGTTGATGTATTATTTAATGTTATATATATGCTTTTTTGCTTTCGATTTTTCGAATAATCTTGGACCTCTTGTAGCTTTAACCGTGTTCGTATTAGGAAGTTTTGGTATGGTAGCTCCAGTACAGGGAGGAATAGGAGCGTGGCATTTTATGGTAATAAACGCATTATTATTATATCTTCCAAATACTCCTATTATGGAATCTAATGCGAAAATATTTGCCTTGCTTACACATGGGTCTATGACGACCTTATACGTAGTTGTGGGGATATTTTGTCTTATAATATTGCCTTTTTATAATTCTAATAAATTAAAACAAAAATAATTGATTTTCTACTATAGTACAGAAATAATATTGTACATTTAATATAATCTATTTAATATATGACGATGAAATACATAACAGAATATTTTCCAGAATTGACAGAGTTCCAAATAGGACAATTTAGCAAACTTAAAAGTTTATATTCAGACTGGAATGAAAAAATAAATGTTATTTCACGTAAGGATATGAATAATTTTTATTCTCATCATGTTCTTCATTCTTTGGCTATAGCAAAAATAATAAAGTTTAAGAAAGATACTAAAGTTTTAGATGTTGGTACTGGAGGAGGTTTTCCTGGTATACCATTAGCAATAATGTTTCCTGACGTTGACTTTTTATTAATTGATTCTATTGGAAAAAAAATAAAGGTTGTAGATGCTGTAAAAGAATCTCTGTATCTTAGTAATGTACATACTATGCATGTAAGAGCCGAAAATGTTGAAGAAAAATTTGATTTTATTGTAAGTCGAGCTGTTACATCATTTCCACAATTTCTGAATTTTGTTAAAGGAAAAGTATCTAAAAAATCTTTTAATGATATTCATAATGGTATACTTTATCTTAAAGGAGGAGATTTTAAGGATGAAATAGCAGGTCTTAAAAATGTATCTGTTAGTGAAATATCAGATTTTTTTGAGGATGAATTTTTTGAAACAAAAAAGATAATATTCTTCCCAAAATAATATTTTATCAGTTTAATTCTCTAATTATTATATGTTTATATAAAAAATAAATAAATATTAATACTTTTTTATGCTATTATTTTGTAAATATAAAAATTTACTTTACTTTTGTTTTAAATACAATTCGGCCCAATCTTATTGGGCTTGTTACTACAAATTAAGTAAAATCACATAAAATCATATGTACAGCATATTACAATTACAGGACATGAAGCTTGCAGACCTGCGACCAATTGCCAAAAATTTGAAAATTAAGAGGGTAGAATCTTTTAAAAAGGAAGATTTAATATATAGAATCCTTGATGAACAGGCAATTACTCCTGTTGAAGATGAACAAATATTACCTAAAAGAAAAATAAAGGCAATCTCTAAGCCGATAAAACCTAAGTCAGGGTTTAAATCTAATAAAATTTCAGAATTTTCGGAAGTAAAGGATTCAAAAAATGCATTAGAGTTTCCTAATATTAAAGAATATGATGATGTTAGAGAAAAATTGCCTATTGAACAAAAAGACAATAAGGTGAAAATAAAACACGCTATTAATAAAAAAGATAGTCAAATAAGTGCAAAATCTTCTACTTTAAAAGGGAATAATGACCTACCAAACGAAGATGTTGCTTTGTCTTTAATAACATCAGATGATATCCTTGATAATAATTCTAAGAAAATTAGAAAGCAAAGAGTAAAGAGGATTGTTAAAAGTGAGAAGGTAGGAGATTCTAGAGGAACAATTGCTCGTCATAATGAAGAGGATAACATTAATCTTAATTCTGATAATACTGAGGATAAAAAAAACATTCTAGATTTATTTTCAGATTTGGACAATAAAACGAGTGTAAGAAATATTCCAAATGAGGAAAATATTGATCTACCAAGGAAAGCTCCTGCTAAAAAGGAGATCTCAGAAAAGGTTCGTATATTAAAAAAATCTGAAAACCCTGAAAATCAAATAGATGATGTGGATCTTAAAAGTAAGAATGGAGCTTTAGTTCCTAAAGATGTGAATCAATCACCTAAATTACTTAATTCTAATCCCCAAAATAAAGATTCTTCTGAAAAGACAAAGAAAAATAAAGTGGTTAAAATAAAAAAGAGGGTCGCTATTGAAAAGTCCACTTCAAAAGATGATAATCTTAAAAATAAAGAAGATAAGAACACAAAAAATAGCAATAAAAACATAGATTCTAAGCATTCTGACTCTAAGCATTCTGAAAGGCAACAAGATAAATTTTATGAGTTTGATGGTATTATTGTAAATTCAGGAGTTTTAGAAATTATGCCAGATGGTTATGGCTTTTTACGTTCTTCAGATTACAATTATTTAAGTTCTCCAGATGATATTTATGTAAGTCAAAGTCAAATAAAATTATTTGGCTTAAAAACTGGTGATACTATTGAAGGTTCTGTACGTCCTCCTAAAGAAGGCGAAAAGTATTTCCCTTTAATTAAGGTGGATAAAATTAATGGTAAAGCTCCTGATACTGTGAGAGATAGAATCCCATTTGATCATCTTACTCCATTGTTTCCAACCGAGAAATTTAATATTACAGGTAATGGTAGATCTAATATTTCTACTCGTATTGTAGATTTATTTTCACCCATAGGTAAGGGACAGAGGGGACTTATAGTAGCTCAGCCTAAGACAGGTAAAACTGTATTGTTAAAAGAAATAGCTAATGCCATATCTGCAAACAATCCAGAAGTTTATTTAATAATTTTACTTATAGATGAACGTCCTGAAGAAGTTACAGACATGGCTAGAAGTGTAAATGCTGAGGTTATTTCTTCAACATTTGACGAACCTGCAGATCGTCACGTAAAAATAGCAAATATAGTTCTTGAAAAGGCAAAATGTATGGTAGAATGTGGTCATGATGTAGTTATACTACTTGACTCCTTAACTCGTTTGGCAAGGGCTTACAATACTGTTTCTCCAGCTTCTGGTAAAGTACTTTCTGGAGGAGTTGATGCTAATGCTCTTCATAAACCTAAAAGATTTTTTGGTTCTGCTCGAAATATAGAAAATGGAGGGTCTCTTACTATTCTTGCAACAGCACTTACTGACACTGGTTCTAAGATGGATGATGTCATCTTTGAAGAGTTTAAGGGTACTGGTAATATGGAACTTCAATTAGATCGAAAGCTTTCTAATAAGCGTATTTATCCAGCTGTTGATATTACAGCTTCAAGTACACGTCGTGATGACTTGTTAGTTGATAAAGATTCCTTGAGTAGAATTTGGGTGTTACGTAATTTCCTTACGGATATGAATTCAATAGAGGCTATGAAATTTGTTAAAGAAAGACTTACTAAAACAATAGACAATCAGGAATTTTTATTATCTATGAATGATAATTAAATTTCTAGAGTTTATGTTAAGATAGTTTTGATATCGAATTTTTGTGTTTTCAGAGATCTTTTAAAGGCTTAGAAGAAAACAAATAAAATAGGAGTGTATGATATCACTCCTATTTTTTATTCTAATGTGATGTAAAAACTAAGATAAAATTATGTGATAAAAAAGTAATTTACATAAGTACATTAGATGTTGTTAGCATAGTTTTCTTTATTTGATATTATACTCTGAAAAATATTTATCTAATAATTCAAAGGCAGCAGAAAATGAACTTTCCTGATGAGTCATAACTCTTTTTTCAGCTTCTTTAATTTCTTCAATATTGTGATTGTAAAAGTTACTTTGCAGTTGTGCATTAATAGTCTCATACATCCAATATTTTGATTGCTGATTTCTTCTTTTATCAAAATATCCATTTTTTTGAGTTTCTCCACAATATTCCAATATATCATCCCAAATTTCTTTTATACCTATACCTTCATAGGCAGAACATGTGTTTACCTTGGTTATAACACCTGATTCATGAGGTGGAAAAAAGTGTAAAGCAGTAGCTAGTTGTCTTTTGGCTAATTCGGCTCTATCAATGTTGTTTCCATCAGCTTTATTTATAATGACGGTGTCTGCCATTTCCATAATACCTCGTTTAATGCCTTGAAGTTCATCGCCAGCTCCTGCAATTTGCATTAATAAGAAGAAATCTACCATAGAATGTACTGCAGTTTCACTTTGTCCTACTCCTACAGTTTCAATTAAAATAATATCAAAACCTGCAACTTCACATAGTATCATAGCTTCTCTTGTTTTACGAGCTACTCCTCCTAAAGAACCTGCAGATGGGGAAGGGCGAATATAAGCTTTAGGATTTACTGCTAAAGATTCCATTCTTGTTTTATCTCCTAGTATACTACCTTTTGATATCTCACTGCTAGGGTCTATTGCAAGCACTGCAATTTTATGATTTTCTTTAGTTAATAAATTACCAAAACTTTCAATAAAAGTACTTTTACCAGCTCCTGGAACACCTGTTATTCCTATTCGAATAGAATGTCCTGCAGAAGGTAGACATCTTTTAATTACCTCTTGAGCTATTTTTTGATGTTCTATTTTAGAACTCTCGACAAGAGTTATGGCTTGACTTAAGATGTTTATATCTCCTTTTAGAAGACCTGAAACATAACTTTCAACACTTAATCTTTTTTTGTTTATGTTCTTAAGCCTTTCTGCTAAATTAGGATTTATAGGATCTGGTTGTGCTATTCCCTTATTTACCTTCAGTGCTTCATATTTTTTGTCATTTTCGGGATGTTCCATATTTATTTCTTTAATTTGTTTATGATTATATTGTATGTGTCTTTTATTTTTTTATTTTCATCTTTTATGTGTGATACAAAGATATTTTCTTCAAATTTGCCATGAACGCAAGTGAAATCACTTATGATGTCATCATAAGTTCCATTTATACCAAATCCTGTATGATTTAAGGCAGAATATTCTTTACTTGCATCTTCAATAATCATTTTATTTAGTATTTCTGAAGCTTTTTTCCATTTTTCTATAATAAGACCTAATGTATTTTTATCTATTCTATTTGATGATTTATGGTTTTTATCATGTAATTTATCATTGCTATCATTTTCCCAATAAAAAGGTTGCCCAAAATTTTCATTTTTATTATAGTTGCCATACCAATTAACTATAGACTTGTTACACCAATTCCACTCATATGAATCAAAATTAATAAAAATATTTAAAAATTTTTGATTAATTTTTTCGATGTTATTTAATTCTACTTTTTCAATTTCATCATTTATAAAATCCAATTTGTTTTTGGGAATTATAAATCCAGAAAGATCAAACCATTCAAAACTAGAATCAAATTTATTATTAATATTAAGTAATTCTTCACTATATTCGATGTAAGCCTTATCATTAAAAAAACCTTTTTCTTTGAGATGTTTAATAACAACCTCCCCAAAATATTTATTTATAGCTAACTCGTATATTTTGATCCCTCTTAATATTGCTTTATTATTTAAAGAGGCATTTTTGTAAATGAATGGTTTATCTGAGAATTCTGTTTTTTTGTAGATAGATTTAAGAATAGCTAAAGCTTTAATAATTTTTCCAATTATCCAAGGATTTGTTAATTGATAATTTATATAGTCTAATTTGTTTTTATCTTTTCGTAAGTCTCGCTTTTCCCATTTTAAAGAATCTCTCATGGTACCAGAGGTCCTGTAGTTTAATCCAGGAGATACGGAACTTATATTTTTATGTCCAATTACATAAGAAAATGGAAAATCAGAGGTGTCGGGATGAGAATAATGCCTTCCTATAATTAAAGAGAATGCTCCTATATTGGCTGGCCACATTATATATGAGTCACTAGAGGCCTTACAACCTCTTTGAGTAATACCTTGATGTATAGCTCCTAGTTTATACATGTGATTACTTTGATTAGAACCAGAGCCTGCATTCATAAATGAGAACATCCCAGCAATTAAAAGAGTAGATTTGTGCATCGTTACTGTATGTGGACCTGCAAAAACTGCACAACTTTCTCCATTCTCACACTCTGAATTACTGAAAAATAATGAGTCATGAGCTATAAAACTGTTTGAGATATTGCAAGATTGACCTATAAAACATTTTTTTATAAATACATTGTTTTCTATTTTACTTCCAGAAGAAATAATAAAATCATAAGCGATAACTCCATCTCCAACTAAAGTTGGGGCTTCTTTATTACTATTAATTGTACCGTTAATTAGTTTAGTACAACCCTCTATAATACTATACTCACCTATATTTACTCCAACTATTTTTCTTGTGTTTTTTATTACAGCATTATTACTTATAATGCCAATGTTTGATTTGACTTCTTCGCAATAATTAGAAATTATAGTATTTAAATTAGAAATTAATTGAGGCTTATATCTGTAAAGTGCCAATATTGTTGCTACATGAGAAGATAATTTATTGAAAATCTTAACTTCTCGTCCTCCCGTTTCGTTTAATACGGAAACTTCGATGCCATTTCCAAAATAACTTTGTTCCTCTGTATAAATTAAGTCCGAATTTAGTATTTCTGCATTATCTCCGATTTTATAATTTGAAATATATTGATTTATATCCTTTATTAATACATTATTTCCTATTGTGCAATTATGTATTGTAGCATTATATAATCCTGAATGAATACTTAATCCACCAGACATGTGATGAATACGATCTAATACTCCAATTCTAACAGTACCAGATAATTTGACGTTTTGAATCCATTGTGTATTGAATTCGTTTTTCACATAAACATCACTCCACTTTAAAGCCTTACATCCTTGGTTTTCAAGTGTTTCTATCTCTAAGTCTGTGAGATTCCTATACGTATTCATCATTTTCTTTATTTACTTGTGCTTTTTTGTTTCTTAAACCCTAATTACAAAAGTAAGTTTACTTTTTGATTTATGCAAATATACTTGCTTACTAGAAAATGTTTGTTTCTACCTAGAAAGTAGTATCTAATTGTGTCAAAATAATGGTTTTTAAGTATTTCATCTACATGAAATATAAAATATCTTTGTCACGTAAAAAAAATAGAATTATTGTGATTTGTTATGAATAAAGGATTGAGCTATAAAATATTATATTTATTAATTATATTAATGATGAATATTTCAGTAGTTAAAGGACAAAACAAGAAAACGAATAATACCCTTGTTGGTAATATAATAGATGATAAAAATAAACCTATTCCGTATGCTATTATTTGGATAAAGGAAATTAATAGAAGTGCTATTACTAATATAAATGGAAATTTTTCTTTAAAAAATTTACCTTTAGGAGAATTTAATATAAGAATAAATTGTTTGGGTTATATAAATTCTAATCTTAAATTTAAAATTAATAAAGGCAGTAATAAGTGCAATTTCACATTAATTTCTAAAAGTTTTGCACTTAAGGATGTTGTTGTTACAGCTAAATATGATTACTTAAATATAACTAGTTCCTACAATATTAGGAGTGATGCTATAGAACATGCGCAAATATCTAATTTAGCAGAAATGATGTCTCTTTTACCAGGAGGACATACTGTGTTAGGAAATTTAGCAACTTCTTCTAATAAACTTTATTTGCGTAGTAATACTGGCGAGAAGGGCAATCCAAGTTTTGGTACAGCTATAGAAATTGATGGGATAAGGCTTTTAGCAAATTCTGATTTGGGAAGTGCGAATGGTGTTGATACCAGATTCGTTTCAATGGAAAATATAGAAAATATACAGGTGATTACTGGGATTCCTTCTGCTGAATATGGAGATTTAACAGAAGGTTTAATAAGGCTTACAACAAAGCATGGTGTAATGCCATTAAATATAAAATTTTCAGTAACTCCAAAACAGAAGCAAATTGCATTTTCAAAAGGATTTAGATTAGGAAGTAAAGGAGGAGTAATGAATATGAGTTATGATCATATTAAGTCAGTGTCAGATATAGCTTCTCCATATACAGCATATAAAAGGAATGCATTTACAATAAGTAATAAAAAATTATTCACTTATGATAATACGAGTAAATCATTGTCTTTATCAATGACTGTTGCAGGTAATTGGGGTGGATATAATTCTAAATCAGATCCTGATAATTTTAAAGATACATATGCTAAGAGAAAAGCTTTTAATATTAGATATGGGATAGGAGTAGTTTGGAGAATGAATTCTAAATTGTTTTCTAGTCTAAAATTTAATGCTAATATAAATTATTCCGATAATAAATATGAGAATCTTACGAGGAACTCCTCATCTGTTGGGATATTAGCATTTCATGGTACAAAGGAAGGTTATTTTGTTGGAAAAACTTATACTGAAGGCGAGAGCTTATCTGACATACAATTACTTAATAGGGGATATTGGAAACAAATATATTATGATGATAGTAAACCTATTAACTATGGATTGAAATTAAAGATAATTAAAAAGATTAAGTTCAAAAGGATTTTCACTTCTTTTGTATTAGGCTCCGAATATAATGGTTCTGGTAATTATGGAAGAGGAGAATATTATGCCAATAAAGCTTATATACCAACATGGCGTGAATATAAGTATAGTAATGATCCAAATTTAAATAATCTTTCATTTTATGCAGAAGAAAAAATAAAAATAAGTTTAAAAAGGAAAAAATCTATTGAATTTTTATTGGGATTAAGAAATGATAATACATTTGTAAAAACATCTCAATATGGGAATGTAAGTGCATTATCTCCTCGATTTAATTTTAGGCATACTTTTATTGGTAAAGGATCTAGTAAGTATATAAAGGACATGAGTTGGTATGTAGGTTGGGGACAAGCAACTAAGTTACCTTCTTTTAATATACTTTATCATAGACCTAGTTATAGTTCTCGTTTAGCCTTTGTGCCAGCTTCACTTTCTGATGGAACTTCATATTATTCTTACTATATAGAACCAAGTATTAGATTAAAAAATCTAAATTTAAAATGGCAAAGGAGTAGTCAATTTGAAATAGGCATCAATGGTAAAATTAAAGGATTTTCTTTTAGTGTAGTTTATTATAATAAATTATTAACAAATACTTATACTTTAAATCGAAGTTATAAACCTTTTACTTATCATTTGACAATGCAGTCAGATCTTTCTGGTGTTAACATACCTTATAAAGATAGAATATATTCTATTGATAATAATGGAACCGTTACTGTTAAAGATAAGAATGAAGTGTTTGCTGATGAAATTGTATCCAATAAAGAGAAACATTCATTTAAATCTTCTTCGTATTATGATAATGGTTCACCTGTTCGTAGAAAAGGAATAGAATGGGTGTTTAATTTTGATGAAATTAAATCATTACATACTTCATTGCGTGTTGATGGGAAATTTTATTCATACTACTATATGAATAAAAAAATAATGGCTGAATGTTTAGGTGATAATTATCTTATGTCTAATGGACAGCATTACCAATACATAGGATATTATTATGGTAGTGATAATATTGCAAATGGTAATAAATCGAAGTTGTTGTCTTTAAATGGTACTTTAATAACTCATATTCCAAAGCTTAGATTAATTGTTTCATTAAGAGTCGAGGGTACATTTATTAATTCAGAAAAAAAATTATCATATATGCCTAAGGGTTTAAGAGTGTTTAAAGTTGATGATTTTGGAGATGATTTTCCTAGCATATCTAGTGATAATAGTAATACTGAGAATAGTTTTATGGTTCTGTATCCTTTGTATTATACTTCTTTTGAAGATATGACAACAAAAATCCCTTTTAAAGAGAAGTATATTTGGGCATATAATAATGATAAAGATTTATTCAGTGACCTAAAAAAAATGGTGCATACTAGTAATACAAATTATTATTTTAAAAAAAGAGGTGTAAGTTCGTATTTTTCTTCAAATATTAATGTATCAAAAGAAATAGGAGAACATTTTATGCTTACTTTTTATGCCAAGAATTTTTTAAATACTATGGCTAAGGTAAAGAATTACCAAGATGATACGGAAAGTTCATTATTAAATAGTGGACTTGTAGTATCTTTTAATTATGGATTAAGTTTAAAAATAAAATTATAAATAAATTATTATAAAAAAAACGATTATGAAAAAGATGAAATTTTTTATTGTTCTTGCTTTAGTAGGAATTATGTTTGGTATTAGTTCCTGTTCTGATAATGATGATGAAAATCCTATAGGTACAGATGACAATCCTATAGTTTTAAAAAATGTAAAAGTTACATTATCTTATAAAGATGGATCAAAAGTGCATGAAGGAGTTAAAGTAAAAGCTAGGACTTTAGGTGTTGGTGTTGATTATCAAGAGACTACTGATACATTGGGTTCTGTGGAATTTAAATTGCCCATAGGAACTTATGAGTTTACCGTGACAGATACTAAATCTGTTCAAGGTAAATTAAAAGTTTATAATGGAGTAAAAAATGAAATTATAGGTCAAAATATGGATGAAGAATCTATAATAAACATAGAATTGCTGGGAAGTGAAAAAAGTCAGATAATTATAAAGGAACTTTATGAAGGAGGATGCCCTTCTGATGAAGAAGGTAAGATATTTAGATATGGTCAATATATAACCTTATATAATAATTCTTCAGAGTCTGTTGATTTGAAAAATTTATGTATAGGTTCAATGTCATCAAATTCTAGTCATATGAGTGGTGAAATAGATGATGGTGATACGGAGGC
>Ga0265294_10006379_pt1 | contig 14180 bp, 14 predicted proteins | sample MunlanPumphouse3_FD_192504 | JGI IMG/M metagenome (GOLD analysis project Ga0265294, IMG submission 192504) | Groundwater microbial communities from a municipal landfill in Southern Ontario, Canada - Pumphouse #3 | ecosystem: Environmental > Aquatic > Deep subsurface > Groundwater | place... | reverse complement strand
CTGCATCACGGGGCCCAGCGGCGCCGGCAAGACCACACTCATGCATGTGCTCATTGGCGCGGAGACCGTGACAGCCGGCAGTGTGCATGTGGACGGCGTGGATTTGCGCCGCGTTCCGCCGCGCGCACTGCAGATGTACCGCAGGCGCATCGGCGTGGTATTCCAGGACTACAAACTCCTCTGGAACAGGACCGTTGCAGAGAACGTCGCCTTCCCATTGGAAATATGCGGCGCCAGCATGACCACCATCACCAAGCGCGTCGGGGAGGTACTGGAAGCGCTGGACATGGCATCCCGGTCCAATGTGCTCTGTCACGCGCTCTCTGGTGGAGAGAAAGCGCGTACTGCAATAGGTCGAGCGATCGTCCACAAGCCCATGATCGTGCTTGCCGACGAACCGACGGGGAACTTAGATCCCCAAGAATCCATGCGGATCCTGGACCTCTTCCGGGCAATGCACCAGCACGGCGCCACGGTGATACTCGCCACACATGACACAACCATCGTCGATGCTCTGCAAACACGCGTTATCCGCCTGGAAGCGGGACGCGTGGCGCGTGACAGCGTGGGTTCGTACGCTCCGGAACGCAAGAATGAGCGCCCTACTAAAAAAAACGCACCCGCACCCCACAAGTCATCCAGAAAACACTCCTCTGTAAAAATCGTTTCTACCTCGCGGTAACGGAGCTTACTGCGTAGTCTCGGGCTCTGCCTTCTCGGGCTCTGCATTGCGCTTGGTTTTCTCTTCGTCTTTCCTGTCTTTCCGCAAACGATCCTGGAACGTCTGTACCAGCACATCCGCTGTCTCGCGCAGCTCCTCACCATGATCACGCACAGGATAGTACCGGATAAGCAACGTGCACATGAGCAGCACATACAACATTTCCGGCAATACGTAACGGAGCGGAAGCGCCGCACCCCGCGCCAGAAGGACAATATCTACCACAAAAAGAGCAAAATGCAGCACAATGAGCAGTAGGACGATGCCATTATTGCGAACAGGGCGCATTGCCGCGAAAATTGCTCCCGCTGCATACACGAGTAGCAGCGTACCCAGGATAATGAGTAAATGACTGTGCGCACTATCCGGAAATGCGGTGACCTGGTAAAACCGCGTGAAGAAACTCGGATATGCCATACAGAACCAAGCCATACTCAGCAGTACACCTGCAATAATGAGAAGAGTGACACGGAGCGGCATATGAGAGTGCGTTGACATGACGCAAGCATACACCTTCGGCATTTCACCTGCTATGCTGCACGCATGACAACCTACAGAGATGCTGGCGTGGACGTCACGGCCGGCGATGCGGCATCGCGATCCGCATACGCTCATGCAGCGTCCACCTTCCCTATTCGCAAAGATATGATCGGCGCTCCGGTATTCGACGGCGGCGGATTTGCCGGCCTGCTGGATATGGGCGAGTACTACCTGGTCCAGACCAGCGACGGAACAGGCACAAAAATGGATCTGGCTGCGGCAATGCAGGATTTTCGAACGCTCGGTTTCGACCTTCTGGCCATGGTGGCAGACGACGCCGTATGTATAGGCGCTGAAGTGCTCAGCGTGAGCAACTGCCTGGATGTCCCCTCCATCGATCCTGTAATGATCGATGCACTTCTGAGCGGTCTGGCAAGCGCCTGCAGAGAACAATGCATTGTCATTCCTGCAGGGGAAATCGCCGAGGTGCCGGGTGCCGTCTCGCGCGGCGTATGGAGTGCCACTGCAATCGGCATCGTCGCCAAAGACCGTGTGATCGACGGTAGCGCCGTGCAGTCCGGCAGCGCGATACTGTCGCTGCGTTCCGCCGTTGCCCGTTCCAACGGATTCTCGCTGATCCGAAAAATTCTCACGGATCACCACGGAGATACATGGTGGGAAAAACAGTGGAACGATGACATTACTTGGGGAAATGCATTCCTAACCCCCAGTATCGTGTACCACAGAGCAATCCTCGCACTAACAGGACGCTACGGGCAAGAACGGCGCATTCCTGTACAGGGAATCGCGCACGTCACCGGCGGCGGCATCCCATCCAAATTGCGCCGCGTGCTCAAACGCACCGGCACGGGAGCGCATTTGACGGATCTGTGGCCGCCGCACCAGGCGATCGCCGACATCGCCGCACTGGGCAAGGTACCAGCGGAAGAAGCGTACCGCACATGGAACATGGGCAACGGCATGCTGGTGATCGTGCCGCAGGAGTACGCCGAAGAGAGCGTGCGCATTCTGGCAGACGAAGGCATAGAAGCACAGCAAGCAGGTACCGTCACCGATGATCCGACGATCACTATCACACACGCGAGCGGCGACCTGCGATGTACTGCATAGTTGTCGCCACCCACGCCACAGGGGTAGCATTGCGCCATGGAGGAGCGCCCGCACCACTGCCCGCGCAACGTCAACAGACGATCCTTCATGCGATCCGGTCTGCAAACCCTCACTGCTCTGCAAAGCAGTTTTGGGATACTGCTCACAGAGCTTACGCAACCGGCCACAGAATGCGTCCCTCCATCTACACCACCGCGCACCATGCCGGAACTGCTGCAGACACTGCATGCGAGTCTGGGATACGATCTTTCGATCCGATACGGTCGTGCCGGGGACGCAGACGGCGATTCGACATCCACACTGGCCATAGGAACCATGAGCCAGGAAGCGGCGCAACGACTGGGCAATACTTTGGACAATATGACGAAAAAGCCAACGGATACATGGAACAGTATCGGTCGCACACTCTCCGTATCTGCCGAATACCTGGGCAATTACCGCCTTTCGAAGGCACAACAAACATGTGTACCGGATGAGCACCGCGATTGCAACGACCACGCCAATCGCGCCTGCGAGCTACTGCACGCGCGCGGCATACCGATGTACCTCATTTCTATCTGGCCACAGCAGCCGCAAGAGCGGCTGCGGCACCCCTGGCACCAACTGGCTTCCTGCCGTATCGGAGCACAAACGTTCCTGCTTATCGAACAATGCAACCAAGTAACCGTATGGGAAGGGCGTCTGGAACGCGCAGTACAACTGTACGATCATACCGTGCCCATGAGCATCATTCCCGGATACGGCATCTCCCGATACGTGCCTCCCAAGTACGATACCGCTGCATCCAAATTCCTGTTACAAGGCAGTTACGCCATCGCATCTGCGGATTCCATGGAATCCCTCGATATTCCGCCACTGCGGCACGGTCGCGTGTCCCCTGTCGCATAAACCATGCGGGCACATCTTGACATACGCATAAATCGCATTATGCTGCACGCAATGCACGCCTTGTCCCTCGGACTCGGCCTGGAACTTCTCCTCCTTACGGCGGGAGGGCAGTTGCGTGCATAAGTAAATATTCCTGTACGACGCACGAGCTCCCCTCCCACGCAGCGGAGGTGTTTTTATATTCTCTTTCCCCTTTCCCTCATGTTTACCCCAACAATCGACGTATCGGATTCCTGGCGCTTCGGCGCACAAGAACGCACCATGATGCGCCAAGCAGGACAGCTTGTCCCCATTTATTCCATGCATACAAGCGAGATGCAGGAAGAATGTGATCGATGCGCACAGATCCGCACGGCAATAGAACAACGTGTCACATCGTTGGTTGATTTTCCCGTCTGATGCAGAGAAAACAACTGACCGACGGGGAATCAATAGAACTGCTGTGCCTTCCACAGGCGATGGAACATGCCATCTTCATCGGCCAGTAAAGCACTGAGTGTCCCCTCCTCCGCCACCTGCCCCGCGTGTATGACCACGATCTTATCCGCATTGCGGATGGTGGAGAGGCGATGCGCGATAATGATCGCCGTCCTATCCTGCAAGATGAGCTCCAGCGCCTCCTGGATCCGCCGTTCGGTCTGGGAATCCAGGGAACTTGTGGCCTCGTCGAGCACGATGATCTCCGCATCCTTCAGAATCGCACGCGCGATAGAGAGACGTTGTTTCTCCCCACCGGAAAGCTGGATGCCGCGATCCCCGACTACCGTCTCCATACCGGCCGGCAGACGTGATATCAAATCATCCAGACGCGCTTGCTGCAGCACGCTGTGCAACGTAGCATCCTCCAGGTGATTATCCATGCCAAATAGGAGGTTTTCACGCAGGCTCTCATTGAAGAGCAGCGGTTCTTGGGTTACGTATGCAATGTGTTTCTGGAGCGACGCGTGCGTCAGAGTGCGAATATCCCTGCCATCCAGCTGTATCGCCGATGGAGCGCAGTCGTATAACCGCAAGAGCAAATTTACCAATGTCGTCTTGCCGCTGCCACTCGGACCAACGATAGCTACCGTGCTCCCCTTTGGTACGTCAAACGTCACCCCCTGCAACACCGGCACGTCTTCGGTATACGAGAACCACACATCACGGAACGCAATGCCGCTACGCAGACCACCAAATTCTTCCTGCCCCTCCGGCACAATAAATTTTTCTTCATCGTTGAACACACTGAGCACCTGCAGCACCGGACCAGTTGTTTCCACCGCCAGACCGAACATGCGCCCCATCTGTGCATAGAGCGGCATGGTCCCAATAACAACGTACAGAAATACCACCAGTACGGCGATTTGCTCCGCATCCAGCACCGCTTGCTGCATAAACGTCCCCGCAAACAGCATCGCTGTCACGAAGCACACTATAATCACCTCCTGTATGGGCTTGGTACTTTCTTCCAACAGACGCATGCGGAACCACGTACTGCGTATCTCTGTCTGCAATGCTCCAAAGTGCTCGAGCATGGCCTGTTCTCTGGTATAGGTTTTCACGAGCGTCATGGCACTGAACACGTTGAACAATTTGCGCCCGAATTCCATCTGCTTCTGGCGGAAGTGCAAAGAGAGGCGCCGCATCGCAACTGCGATCCTGCGCATACATACGAACAACAGAGGAAAGGCGCACGCCATAATCAGCGTGAGCTTCCATGAAATGACCAGCATGATACACAAACGCGCCAATAGCTGCAGACCCGCATTCAACAGAGTCCTTAGTGATATGAGGAGCTGCAGCACCTCCTGCGAGTACATAATGGTCGTGCGCATTTCCCCCTGGCTCTCACGATCGAAGAAGAGCTTTCCGAATCGCAGGTACCTGCGCAGCATGGCCAAGGTGATATTCCTGGCATACCGCCCCCCCCAGTAGTGCGCAAATGCAAAAGACGCATATTCTAGGCTAATACGTAATAATTGCAGCGCCACAAAGAGACCTGCGGCAATAACGAGTAGTGCTGTTTCACTCAAGGCCTCTGTTGGTGATCGTGCGAATATCGTGAGCACATTCCCCAAGAATGGGGTATCTAGCATTTGACTGATATCTCTTGCCGCCAGGCTGCGCGCCAAAGGAATAAGGAGCCCAAACCCAGCGACTGCACACATTGCAGCAGTGAAAGACAGAACTATAGGTATGGCCAGCTGATGGAATCGCACTCCCATGATGCAAAACAACTCATGGAGCTTGCGATATTTTCGCTCCATGCTCTTGGGCACTATGGCATACATGTATCCGTTCACGGCGAGGAGTGTACCGTCCACAGACAGAGAGCGCACCCTGTACAAAATAAATATATCCCACTATCATGTGTCCCTACTTTCTTCCCCTCTTCATCGATGCGAAAACTTTCTATCCTCTTGGCAACCCTCCTTGTGCTTCCCGCTTGTTCGCAACCACCCGCCGAACAGGAAGACACACCCCCTCCGCCCCCACCTGCGGAAGAGGAACAGTATGACCGCCTGACGGAAACCGACAAAGATCTTATTGAAGCGTATATTACCGCGAATATCAGTGATCTCTCCACTATTGACGCCGTTCTCGGCGGTACGTTCTACGTCACCGGAATCCGATGGACCGACGACGATGTTGCCGTTGTAGAGTACGAAGACGGGCATATTGCCGTCACGGCGGATGTGGTGGCATACGTTAATGCAGACGGCGAAGTAGTTGTCGACGTCTTCTCTGTATCTGACGAGGAAGACGTGGCAGAAGAAGAAGAAGACTTGGAGGCCGATGCAGAAGCAGCAGCGGAAGCGGAAGCTGAAGCTGAATCGGAAGCTGAAGCTGAAATGGATATCGAGGATCTTTTCTAAGCACCAGGCAAGCCATGAACAGGCTTGTATCCGCACACAGTGCGGTCCAAAAAGCGCACCCGTATCCGGGTGCGCTTTTTTATGCCTTTCCCCTTCTCTCACGGCTCCCTATTGCTATGATGGGTGCGAACCAGTAAGCCGTTCATTCATTCATCGTTGGGGAGTAGCCAAGTCACAGTCGGCTTAAGCTGACGTGACACCCTCCTTCGTTCCACATTCATGGAACTACGGAAGGGCAAGAGTGGTACGGCAACGCGTTCTGTTCATTCCTACATCGTTGGGGAGTAGCCAAGTGGTAAGGCACCTGCCTCTGGAGCAGGCATTCGGGGGTTCGAGTCCCTCCTCCCCAGCCACGTCAGATACATCTGACGTGGCTGGGCACAAATCGATCTCGTGTACTCACGATATTTGCTGTTTGTAATGAAAACTAGAGGTATATCAACTGATAGAATTGTGTGAAGTATTGCTAAGAACACGTTGCGCCAATACTACAATTGAACGTGCAATTCTCTTAGCTGATTCCATGTTTTCGTCAAAAGAGTGTGTTTCCTCAGGTATAAATTCCGTGTCGAATTCCTGATCGTAAATGGGGCGCAGAGGATTCCAATCTTGACCTCCTACAAACAGGCGTGCATGTGTTCTGAGTATTGTTGCCGATTCGGTCATGGCATTAGGATCGTTAAGTAGCGGATTTTTATAGAAAGGATCGTCAAAATGATCACTTGGGAACATAGTCGTGTACTCCATTTTCCGGGGTGAGAGCATCCCGCAGTATTCCTGTCCAGGAAGATTTTCCGTAGTAAATCTCCTGCGGAATTTTGCTGTTTGGAAGATTTCTTTCTGTGGATGCAGAAATGTCGGTGAAACAAATATGGCTCCATGAAGAAAACGCTCGCGCAAAGCTGCCATTGTTGCAATAGAGCCAGAGCTGTGCGCAAGGGCAATAGGTATTCTCGATTGTGCAACAGTGTCTCGTGCCGCAACACGCAATTTGCGGAGTTGTTCCGAAGGCGTGCGCTGAATACCCAGCACACCTTGTGACAGAGTATGGATATCTGTGGAAGGGATGAAGACAGATCGACATTCATTATGAATGCTATGCAAATATTCAAGAACTCTGTCGTGGATAGGGCTTCTTGCATAATATTCTGGACCGTGGCAGATACCAGGCATCTGTAAAACCGTTAGTGGAATATGGCCGTCATTCTCTTCTGGGGGAGACATATTACGACATCAATAGTATAATCCTATATTCATGGCATTTGTTTGGGTACGTAAAGTTGTTTCCGGTAATTTGATAGAAAGAAGTACATCAGATCTCTACCATGAGACCGTGTCAGAAGATTTACAGTGTGCAATTCGTGCGGCGAAAGAAGCAGGAGTGATGATCCGAAGTGCATTTAGAGGGGAACTGACAATTATGCAAAAAGGAGAACGAGACATGTATACCACTATTGATGTCGACGCCGAGCATGCGATTATTGAGATGCTTGGATCGTCTGGATATTCGGTATACGGCGAAGAAACAGGAATCACTCATGGAAAAGGCAATAAAATGTGGATTATTGATCCGTTAGATGGTACGCAGAATTTTGTAAGAGGTCTGCCGTTCTTCGCAGTTTCAATCGCACTCATAGAGAATGACGATCTTGTATTGGGTGTTGTATATGATCCTTTGTTGGATGAATGTTACTCTGCCGAACGAAATGCTGGTGCTTACAGGAATAGAGAACGTATTACTGCAAGCAAGAAAGAAGCGCTTATGGATGCTGCCGTGCTCATCGAGCACGGCAAATCTGCAATAAGCAGGAAACGATATGCAGAATGCACAACAGTGCTCATGCAGCAAGGATGTACAGTACTGCGACTCGGCTCCACTGCTCTCATGTTGTGTCACGTTGCAACCGGGGGATTCGATGCATTTGTGAGTGTCGGGGACGAGCTGTACGATCACGCAGCCGGTTTGATCATTGCAAAAGAGGCAGGAGCTCACATATCTGATTGGTCAGGAAATGCGTGGAGAAGAGACAGTGAGACAATTGCCGTTGCTCCAGATGTTCTCTGTAAGAATATAGTGAATTACACAAGTACTTTGTAACCTATGCCAATTGATAGGCATCTTGAACAAAGGTTACAGTGTCGCGGATAGTCGTTAGGTTTGATGCTTCGGTATGCAGCATTTCTATTGACACGGTGTTTGCATACCCAGATTCTCGCAGCAATTGCGCAACATGTGCATGAAAACTTTTCTCAGGGCGGATCGTATGCAAGTGCGGTTCACTGATGTGAACATGCCCGATGTATTCTGTGTACATCGGTATGAGCTCATCGGGATGCTCTTTATTGAGGAGGAGAGACCCAATGTCGAAATTCAACCTGAAAGATACATGGTCGACAGCTTGTACGACATCCATTGCCTCTCGAGTGTTTCTGACAAAATCAGCTCCGAATATACCTGGTGTCGGTTCTAGGCAGAATATAACATTTCTTTTGGCAGCGTGTTCCGCTACTTTCTTGAAGAAGTCCACAGAGTGTTCGAATGCTTTCTCGTATGGCAGTGCACCGCGTTTTTTGTTTTTCGGAGAACCGAAAATAACGGTTTTTGCATGGAGACACTGGGCAAAATCAAGGATATGCACGATGTGCTTCAAACATGCCTGTCTTGTTGTATCTTTACCGAAGATTGAAAGATGAGTATGGCGATACATAATCGCTTGTAATGCAACAATGTCTATGCCATACACAGCATAGTACTGCACAAGTATTTCTGCATTTTTGCTGCTCATTTCCTGTGCATTAGCAGATGTCCGAAACGGGCTGATTTCTATATGACGTACATTGTATTGTTCAAGAAGTTCAAGAACAATTGCATCCTCTTCTGGTTGCCAAGCGATGTTCGAGATTGCGAGATGTTGCATGGTTTCTTCAAAGATACACTTGCAATATATTGCATTTATGCGAGAGAGTTGTACGCATCCCGAATGCAGGCGGTTATATGCTCCATATGGGCACGTTTCATGCCTGGGTTTACGTGGATATTGAATACTCTCTTCGTTATATGTTGTGCGATGGGACAGACGGGTTCCAATTTCCCTTTCATGAGGGTGAGCTCTGTTAGTGCCAATGGATATAGTTTTTTGATCGGCGAATCCAATTGCTGCACTGCTGTGCAGAACTCGTCACGTTTGCCTACAAAGGATTCTGGAAGCAGTGCGGTAAGATAGAAATACGAATGTTCCGTATTGTCTGGAGAGTGTTGAAACTGTAGAGGTAGATCTGCGAGTAATGATGTGATAAATGCAACATTTTCTCTACGTTCGATATTCTTCTTATCTAATTTTTGCAATTGCCCCAGTGCGAGAGCCGCATGAATCTCGCTCAATTGATAATTGCATCCAATACGATCGTAATCGTAATCATCGAGTCGGTCTTTGATGATTCCGTTGTTTGCGACAGAAGTGATGACTGCGGCGTACTGGTCATTACTCGTCATTACGATGCCTCCTTCCCCGCAAATAATATGCTTGGTCTGGTATAAGCTGACACAGCTGATATCTCCGAATGAACCTACGTATTCCCCATTGTACCGTGCACCTGCTGCTTGTGCGCAATCCTCGATCACAGCTAGCTTGCGCTTCTTCGCAATGGCCATTATTTCGTGCATCTTTGCAGGTTGTCCGTACATATGTACCACGATAATAGCTCTCGTCTTCTCGGTAATTTTCGCTTCGATTGAAGCAGGATCAATATTGAAATTCTTGGGATCGATATCGGCGAATATGGGCGTGCCTCCTTCTTGAATAATTACCGAGTAATCTGCAATGTTCGCAAGTGCAGGAATGATGACTTCATCTCCTTTGTTTAATTCCATAGCCATAATTGCGCAGTGCAACGCCGATGTTCCGGAGTTCACTGCAAATGCGTGTTTCTGATTGTGTGCTTTCGCCATTGCCTCTTGAAAAGCGGCAACATATGGTCCACCATCCGGCTTGGAAAGAAATCCGGAGCGGAGCACATCCGTCACACGTTGTATATCCGCTTCATCCACAATGGCACGATTAATTGTATCAAGAATATCTTGCGTCTTTGTCATAGCTAGAGTTCGGGGAAAGAGAAAATTTTATCGGATGTTCGGGGGGTTGTCGAGGAAGGATTCCTGTTAGAATCCATGTCGGAAGAAATCGGATGACAATGCAAGTGCCCTATCATACTGCTCTACGAGCAGTGGTAGATCGATCATTGTATGTTGCCCATATTGAGGGCGGAGTGTAAGACCTTCAAAATCGATCACATCAGAAATTGCGAATCGGTATACATATGCGTGAAGCAGGGGTATATCTTTGGAAACAATGCACCCTGCTTGTATCAGTTCGTTGATGTAGATATCGATCGTGGCTTTTCGGGCATCAGGATCACAGAGTGCGATGTTAAAGAGGAAATGTGCGAACTCATGGAATATGTCACCAGTATGGATCGAATCCAGATCGACAATACCTGTAATTTTCGTGCGCACACTGAGAATGTTCTGACGTTCCATATCATCATGGATGAGATCCGGATAGCGAAAATCTGGAATATCATCCTTAGGAGCATGTCTTATGAGCGGTCTAGTGCTGTCGGGCAGTTTCTCCGGTATGTCACCGATTTTGATGGTGGGAGCGGAGGAAAGTCTTCTCTTTAGCTGTGGAGAGATAGAGGAAAGCTGCCGTTGTAATTGCCAGAAAAAGGTGGCAAATGATCGGTGCAATTTTTCCGGGATCGGATATTTTTCCGTATGTGCGGTTCCGACGTAGTGCCTGCCAGGAAGCTTGGGGCAAAGAAGTGCAGAACCTCTCTCCATGTGCAGGGCGTATCCGCTTGCCCCTAATTTGGGTTGTGCAATAGGCACAATATCTCCTATCTGATTGGCTATTGCTGCAACTGCTTCCACTTCATCATGTATGCGTTTTCTATAAATCGTAAGGAAGTACCTCCCATTGATTTCGTAGGATTCGTTCACTAATCCACGAGTATTACGTCTCCAATTATCAGTGTATGGAAGGTCATAGTATAGGTGAACATCTCTGCATTCGACCGATGAAAGTGATGGAAGTGTTTCTGCACCTTCTGTAGGGTCTTCCTGCGGTGGCATTTTGCTTTCCATGGATTACAAACAGTGTTTTAGATCGTAAATCGTGCTGATTTTTCCTGAGAAAATGCTGATGAATGTTGGATCGGATGTGTGTTGCTGGATAATAGTTGGACGGGAATCGTTATCTTCCGATGAGAGGAGAATTGGCTTGATTTCAAATTTTGAAGAGAGATAGTTCAATGTGAACATGGGCAACATGTACGCTCTGCTTAAGTTGTACATACTCTTCCATGCCGATTGGAGTTTTGCTCCGCAGACGATGCAATTCCGGCGACCGTGCATCTCGCATGGTTCCTCAGTGACGCAGCTCTCAAAATGCGGTACGGTGTCATAACAGACTTTGTGGGGGGTGTGTCCGACGGATGTCAGGGAATGCATGGAATTTTCTCCGAACGGAATGAAAGAGAAAAAATCGCCGTCCATGACGGTCACGCCTATGTGTTGTAATTCTACTGGAGCTGTACAGAGTGCCACTTCGCAGAGTTCGTATTTAAGGGGAAATGGCTGTTGTCCGAATTTCTGAAGAATATCATTAATACCAGAATACGTTGCATTGATGACAAGAGGCGCTGTGTACTGCTTGCCATGTTCTAAATGGAGAGAGTAATGCGTTGCATGGCGCTCCACTCCGCATATGTGTGCATCGTAGATGAATTTTGTCCTGTTCGTCATACGATCTAAGAAGTACGCCCGCATTTTTCTGAAATCAAAACTGAATTCTTCAACAGAGAATGCCGCTTGGACAGTGCCTTTCTTAAAATACTGATCCGATGACACTTCATGCAGAGGAATACCAACTTGTGTGCAGAATTGTACGAATTGATCGGCAGATGTTTTGGAGTTATTTTGTGAGATTGCATAAATGTGCGTGTACGCGGTGTTTATTGCAAAAGAGAATTCCTCATTAAACTGTCGGTAGTAGTCAGCAACTTTTTTTGCGGTATCGTAACTCCTCGGATAGTGGTAGCCATTATGAACTCGTGCCTGGTTGATTGCACTAGCGCGCGCAAACGGTTGTAGTCCTTTCTCAAGTACAATAACACGCCTTCCTTGATTCTGAAGACATAAGGCAGCGTAGAGGCCGAAGATCCCGGCACCGATGATAATTGCGTCTGCCTCATGTAATGCATGTTGTAGTGGCATTGTACTCTGTACAATGTATCATTCCATTTTTTAAAGTAATGTCAACTATAGTTGATAATATGCAACATCCGGACGATCACGTTCTTTTTCGCATGCCCTTGCATACAGCTCTTGTCCAAAAGGAGTAGGATAGCATCCGTTGATGCAGGCCATGCAGATTTCCGATTGGTACTTATGCAGAATGTCCCGTACAGCGCCTATGGAAAGGTAGCGGAGGGAATCCACTCCAATATCGGATGCGATGTTCGACAATGTACTTGAATCAAGTGTATCGGAGAGGAGAACGGATGGATGGTGTGCACGTGCGATGAGTTCATCCGTTGTTGCAAAATCAATGCCGTAGTAACACGGTGCGAGAATCGGCGGAGAAGCGATGCGCAAGTGGATGTCCGCGACCTTTCCTTCTTTCCGCAATCGTTCGATGAGCACGCGCATGGTTGTGCTGCGAACCATGCTGTCATCAATGAGCACAATGTTTTTGCCTGCAATGGCAGATGAATCAATCGCATATTTTTGCATTGCTTTTTTCACTCTATCTTCTTTGCCTGCAATGAATGTACGCCCCTCTCTCGTTTTGGAAATAGCATATGCTTGTTGCAAGTTTTTTGTCTGCGAGTACCCCTCTGCTGCGACAATGGCAGAATCCGGCACAGGAACAACAATGCTGTCTGGCGGTATGTCATCATCTGCTTTCGCAAGATGTTTGCCGCATCGCATCCGCGCCCCCCGTACGGAAACGGTATCCAATGTAGAAAGAAAGTTTGCAAAGTAAATCCATTCAAAAAAACAGCGTGCAATTTGTGCATCCTCTGCGATGTTCTCAATATGCCATGCACCGTTCCCAGCACTGAGCAACTGACCCGGTTCAATATCTTTTGTAGCAGCAGTAGGGAAAACGCTTGTAATAGCGCTGTTTTCCGATGCTGCGATGACGAATCTATTGCCAATAACGGAATATGCAAGCGGACGAATGCCATTTGCATTTCGGTAGGCAAACGTTTCACCATTCCCGCTCACAGCTGCTATGTTGAAAGTTCCGTCTAGCTGGCTCTCCAGAGATCGAAGTGCGCCAGCCATATTCTGCCTAGTATTGGTGCGGATGTGCTCAATAAGAAGCCGTAGGATGAGTTCTGTATCAACATTTGATGTGAGAGAAATGTTTCTTTCCTTAAGCTGATTACGTATAGAATCGTGATTGGCAATGTTCCCGTTGAACCCGAAAGCAAAGGTGGTATCCGGAGTACCGGACTGACTCGAGAACGGCTGAGCAAGTTCCGGGTCTCTGCGGTCAGATGTGGCATACCTTGTATGAACAATTGCAGCAGGACCGCTGATGGAAGCGATGCTCTTTGGATTGAGTACATCATGCACAAGACCATTGTTTTTGTGAACACGGAGTAGTTGATCACGAACTGCCGCTATACCAGCACCCAGTTCTCCACGGTGTTGCAAGCCTTCCGCTATGCGGACTGCAATAGGCACAACATCTGTTGTGCCTTCAATATCAACAATGCTCGCAACTCCGCAATGGTCATGCATGTCGATAGCGTACGGAAAATGTATAATTTTGTATACTTTTTATCAAAAGGAGAACAGAAGACTAGCACTACAGTGCAAAAAGGAATTTCTAACACAAATGTATACTAATCAACTGTTTGCAAAGCATCCACAAGCCCCAGGCAATTTATTGACCCCCGTGCCTTCACCCCCCCCAAAAAAAAGAACCGACAATCCCACTGGAATGCAGTTGCCGATTTTACGAGAACATCTCTGTACATCAATCACCCGGCCGCACCATGCGATACGCATCGCTGCCATCGCCGTAGTACTC
>Ga0265294_10006378_pt1 | contig 14180 bp, 13 predicted proteins | sample MunlanPumphouse3_FD_192504 | JGI IMG/M metagenome (GOLD analysis project Ga0265294, IMG submission 192504) | Groundwater microbial communities from a municipal landfill in Southern Ontario, Canada - Pumphouse #3 | ecosystem: Environmental > Aquatic > Deep subsurface > Groundwater | place... | reverse complement strand
AAGTAAAAATATCGCCGAGCTGAAGAATTGCAATTCTGGCAGCCTTTGATAAGAAAAATATAATTGAATTGCTCATTAAATTCACGATTCGCTAAATTTTGTAATTATTCCGTTTGCATTGAAAAACAGACCGTCACTGGAAATCTGGTTTGGGATGATGTTGACGATTTGATGCAGTTTGATATTGGCGGCATTCGTAGTGATGTTGATGTAATTGTCGGACCATCCGCTGCAAATGCCATTGCGTTTTTTCTCAAAAATTACCGGTAAGCAATGTTTTAACTGAGAATTGCGGAATTTTAAAGATGATTCAGCGGCAATTTGCTCCAGAATATGATAACGCGCTTTGATTTCAGCAGCAGACACTTGCTCCGGCATGGTGGCGGCGGGAGTACCGCGACGCGGTGAAAAACTGAAAATATGCATATTCGCAAATTCCATTGCTTCAACGAGTTGGCATGATTCCGCAAACAGCGCATCAGTCTCGCCTGGGAAACCGACAATCAGATCGGTACCGATATGAATGCCGGGGATATTTTGGCGTGCGGTCTGTACAAATCTGCGGTAATCTGCCGCCGTATATTTTCGATTCATAGACTTCAGAATAGTATCGGAACCGTGCTGAAGTGCCAGATGAAGAAAACGGCATATTTTAGGATTTTTGGACATCACCTCAATCAGCTCAAGATTGTCAGGATGCGGCTCTGTGGAACTCAGCCTGATCCGATATTCACCCGCAAAAGTACAGAGTTTCTCAATCAGTTCCGGCAAGCCCCAGCCACGGTCATGATAGGCACAGATATTGACCCCGGTTAATACGATTTCAGGAAACCCCGATGCCAGCAGCTGTTTAAAATCAGCGATAATTTCGTCCCGATCGCGGGAACGTTCCGGGCCACGCGCATAGGGTACAATGCAGTATGAACAGAAATTTTCGCAACCTTCCTGGATTTTCAGAAAAGCACGACTTTTGAACGGAAACTGCGCCGTTGTGCTTTCTTGAAAAATACTGCCTGATATTTCGTCCATGCTGGATATTTTTTTCGAAACCACCGGTTCAACATCAGCAAATAAAGATTCTATCAGTTCAATCAACTTTTTTTTGCCCGGATTACCAATCACCAGATCAATAGAAGATTCATTGAGCAAGGAATCCCGGTCAATTTCAGCACTGCAACCGGTAACCACCACTTTCGCAGCCGGATGAAGACGTTTGAAACGCCTTGCCGCTTGACGGCTTTTTTGCGCGGCGGCGGCAGTTACGCTGCATGAATTTATAATCAGCAAATCGATAAAACTGTTATCGTCCGGTTTGACCAATTCCCAGCCGGCTTCGCGGAGTCTGCCGCAAATAAGTGCGGAATCGGCCTGGTTCAGCCGGCAACCGATAGTATGAATCGCGGCATTACGGTTCATTTTATCTCCTCGGCCAACGGTGCAGACATCGCCATGGCTTCATGCTGTTCCAACGGTTCAATAATCATTAGTTGCACAATGGCGATAGTCAACCCAAGAATGGCCAGTAGCAACAAATTGCGATCGTGCGCTTTGATGCCTTTTCGAATATTTAATGCCGCCAGCGCAAATACGCCAAACACCATTGCCGGAATCAGCAACGGCATATTGACCCCGGAATCTTTGAGCGTGACATAAAAATAGCATAACACCAGCAGCGCCACCAGCGGTGCCAAGCCCACTATCCGGAAAAAACAACGGCGCAACCGGATCAACCAGCGCGTATGCCATGGAAAATTTAACAGCCACGACATAATCAGAGCAAGCGGCGCGATCAGATGTAAACGGTTGGGAAGCAGAACGGCAATACCCAGCCAGCACAGTGGCAACGCTATTTTGATGACGTTACCATGTTTTTTCCGTCGCAATATCAGCAAAACCAGAATGGCGGCACTGAATATCAGCGGCAGATAAATTCGGTCAGATGCCGTGCGGACTGCGATAAGCAATGGATAAACGCAAAATGCGATCAGTGCAGCAGTGGTTCCGATACGTGTCGAATACAAGACACTGCCGATCTGAAACAGGCATACCAGCAGCAAGGCGGCTGCAATAGCGCCTGGCAGCGCCAGCGTCAACGGATTGATTCCGCCAAAAGCGGCGGTAGTGCAGTGCATCAGAAAAACTGAAAACGTTGTGAATTCGCCGTTTTCAGCCATGGCGCGAACCGCTTCGGCTGCGTGAATATTGTTATCAGTAATTACTGCTTCGCGGAGACCGGCGCAATATATCAATAATGCTCCGAACAAAATTGCGAGCGATGTTTTTGTTTTGGTCATAAATGTCAAACGATTTCTCGGGTTAAGAGTGCAAAATGCTATGCACGAATCTGACCGTCACCAAAAATCAGATACTTATAAGAGGTCAATTCTTCCAACCCCATCGGTCCGCGCGCATGGAGTTTGTCCGTGCTGATACCGATTTCGGCTCCCATACCAAATTCACTGCCATCAGTGAAACGCGTGGACGCATTGTGATAAACGGTCGCGGAATCGACTTCCATCATGAATTTTTCAACTCGTTCAGGTTGCGATGATATGATTCCGTCGCTGTGTTTGGAGCCGTATTGATTGATATGAGCGATTGCGGCTTCAACGGAGTCAACCACTTTAACCGCCAAGACCAAGTCAAGATATTCGGTATAATAATCATCTTCATCCGCCGGTTTTATCGTGCCGTCCCATTGACAGAAACGTTCGTCACCGCGTAATTCGACTCCATGTTTTTTCATAGCGGCGATAAATGGTTTGGCGAATTCAGGAAGCGCTTTAACGTCGATCAGCAGGGTTTCCAACGCGTTGCAGGCACTGGGGCGCTGGACTTTGGCGTTGGTAACAATACTCAAAGCGGCGTTATAATCGCAATCGGCATCAACGTAAAGATGGCAAACCCCTTTATAGTGTTTGATAACCGGGATCGTAGATTGTTCCACCACAGTTCTGATCAGCCCTTCGCCGCCGCGTGGAATAATCAGACTAATGCAGTCGTCCATTTTCAAAAGCACATTGACTGCGCGACGGTCGGTATAAGCCACCAGCTGAACAGCGCCATCGGGAAGTCCGGCCGCGATTCCGGCTTTGTTCATGCAGTCAGCAAGTATCAAATTGGAGTTGAATGCTTCAGAACCACCGCGCAAGATAACCGCATTGCCGGCTTTCAGACAAAGTCCGGCCGCGTCAACGGTAACGTTCGGGCGTGATTCGTAAATAATGCCGATAACGCCGAGCGGAACAGAAACCTTTTTAATTTTAAGCCCGTTTGGACGGGTAGTTTCAGACAGCACTCGACCAACCGGATCAGCCAGACTGGCAACATAACGCAGGCCGTCAGACATTTCTTTGACGCGTTTTTTATCCAACCGAAGCCGATCAAGCATGGCCGCAGAAAGTCCGGCCTTGCGTCCGGCTTCAAGATCTTTAGCATTGGCTTCGAGAATGTTCGGACTGGCGGAATCTATCGCATCGGCCATTTGCTTGAGAATGTCATTTTTTGCTTCGGACTTAAGCGAAGCAAGGGTGCGTGATGCGTTCAATGCTTTTTGTCCCATCTTATGGAGAACGGATTTTATTTCCTGTAATTCGGTATCCATGTTGGTTCCTCTATTATTAAAAAATTAAATAAATATAATAAAACTGACTGAAGATGTTCATCTAAATATAGCACTTCAAGCCGACTTTGGGAAATTATTCTATTCCCGGACAATCAAAAATAATTTACCGATAGATGATCACTTTGTCCAACCTGAAAAATCAGTTGTACATTAGTTTTGCTTTATACGGCGGAACTCAAAATCTCACCAACGCTGCGGCTCGGAGGCTGAATTGCTATTCAGATGCAACGATATGCAACGATATACCGCTGATAAAATTGTCTGACCGTTTGTAATTTCGCTATCATGAAATTATACTTTTGAACTTCACATAAATTTCAATCTCGGTTAAGAGTTATGAGCAATAAGTTTTTAGACTGGACAGTGCGTTTATTTTATGAATTAAAGTCCAAAAGCGCGCGCGATTTTTTTATGCCGCGTTTTACCCGGGCTTATCTGATCCGGGTCGGTATCGTGACAGCCTGCTGCCTGTTTATTTTCGGTATCTTACTGACTCCGGTTTGGATCAGCGGTGGCAGCATGGAGCCAACCTATCGCAGAATCGGGTTTAATTTTGTCAACCGTCTGACTTATTGGCGGAACAAACCACAACGCGGCGATATAGTAGCTATTTATTATGAAAAAAAAGTGATGTTTCTGAAACGTGTGGTGGGTTTGCCAGGCGAAACCGTTGAATTCCGTGGCGGCAGACTTTTCATCAACGGTCAGGAATTGCATGAACCTTATGTCAAGAAAAGCTGTGATTGGGAGCTCCCCCCGCGCAAAGTGCAGTCAGGAAATTTTTATGTGGTCGGCGACAATCGCAGCCAACCCATCGCCAGGCACCAGTTCGGGCAGGTTTCCGCACGCCGCATCATAGGAGCGCCACTATGGTAATAAAATGGAAATACATCGCTATCAGCGTGCTTATTATTGCCGTTTCGGTGTTCGCTTTCCGATGGTTTTATGCGGTTGAAACCGAAGAAGACATAATTCGCAGAAAAATGGATGAATTTGTCGAGAATATCGCCAAGCACAAGGGAGCCGGCATTGCCAGCAATGTTTTGAGTTCCAATAAATTAGCCGATTATTTTACCAATCCCTGCGATATCGGCATCGGCATCAGTGAAATCAGTGGCGTCTTCGGTACTGAACAGATAGTAAATACAGCAATGCGGATCAGGGCGATGTTTAAAACTATCTCTCTAAAAATCAGCGATGTCACAATCATTTACAATCCTAAAAACGAACGTGCCGTAGTCGAGTTTTCCGCAACCTTTGATGGCATTTTCAACAACGGTGAAAATATTAACGGGGTTCGTGATCTGCGCTGTTTCCTGCTCAAACAAGATGGACAGTGGAAAATCAACATTGTCAATATCAGGCAGGTTCTGGAAAAATAACTTCGGCAAAAGTCGCTGCTTGCAATATTTTCGCGCTTAAAGTTTGCTAATTACCAGAATTTGGGTATTTTTAAAGGATACCTAAGTACAGGAAAAATTGTTATGCATAAAAATCTATATCTGAATGTTTTGTTGACATTACTGCTGATTGTCGTGGTGTTACTGGGTATCATATTGATCAACGCGGTAGACCGGCTGCGCTTCGAGCATGAGGCGACCAGACAAGCTCTGGAGAAATTGCGACATAATGCTTTTGTGCCGGATGTCAGTACGAAACAATCAAACAACGCCCAAAAAACTGAAAATGTGGCGAATCTGGAATTTTTTGATCCGGCAGCGGTACCCGGCGGACGAATCGTCCGGGTGATTATGGCTGATACCGGCAATATGAATTATCTGATCAACAACGAAGCGTCCGTAGCGAGTTTTTACGGCATATGTAATTCAACGCTTGCCGTGCGCAATTATGCCAAACCGGAGCTTTTCCAGCCATTGATGGCGGAAAGTTGGAATGTTTCTACTGATAAACTAGTTTTCACTGTAAAATTACGGCGCGGCATTCTCTGGCATGATTTCACCGATCCGGTTACCGGGAAAGTATGGCAGGATCGAGAGGTTACCGCGCATGACTTTAAGTTTTATCTCGATGTAATCCAGAATCCCGAAACCAATTGCGCGCCGTTGAGAACTTTTATGCAGGATATTGAGGGCATTGAAGTAATTGACGATTATCAGTTTAAAATAATTTGGAAACGCCGTTATTTTCTATCCGAGAGTATTTCGCTTGGCTTGTCGCCTTTGCCGCGTCACCTTTATCATGCTTATGAGGGACCGTTTGATGCTTTGAAGTTCAATGATGATCATCGCCGCAACCGCCTGATCGTCGGTTGCGGTCCGTATCGTTTTCTGCGCTGGGACAAAGATTCCAGAGTAATTTTTACCCGCTGGGAAAAGTACTTCGGCAACAACCTCGGCATCCGGCCAGCCATAGAAAATATTTGTTACGAAATCATCAAAATGCCGAACACCCAGTTTCAGGCGCTGACCTCCGGACGCATCGACTGGATGGGACTCAGCCCTGAACAATGGCAGTCGCGCACCAATATTCCCGCCTTCGATCCTGAAAAGGGGTTTTTAAAGAAAATGCGCTACCAGAACCGGAACTATTTTTATATGGGATATAACCTGACAAACCCGCTTTTTGCCGACAAAAATGTGCGGGTCGCGCTGACCCATCTGGTTGACCGTGAACGCATTCTGAAAGATATATATTACGGTCTCGGCGCCATTGTTAGCGGCCCGTTTTATCTGGAAAGCCCATATAACGACCGGGATATTTCACCATGGCCATATGATATTCCCAAGGCGGTCAAGATGCTGAACGATGCCGGATGGCGTGATTCTGACGGTGACGGTATTCTGGACAAAGACGGTCGCAAATTTGAATTTACAATTATGGAAGTTGCAAACCATCCGATTCAAACCCGGATGCTGCCGATAATTAAAGAGGATATGGCTAAAGCCGGCATTGATATGAAAATCCAGTCATTTGAGTGGTCGGTTTATATTCAGCGGCTGGAACAGAAAAATTTTGAAGTCTGTACCTTGGGATGGAGCGGCAGTTATGAATCTGACCCTTACCAGATATGGCATTCATCGCAAGCTGATATCCCGGGAAGCAGTAACCATATCGGCTTCAAAAATCCTGAAGCCGATCGTCTGATTGAGGCGATGCGAGTTGAGTTCGATTTTGAAAAGCGCGTAAAAATAGCCCGTCAACTTCATAAACTTTTGCATGAAGAACAGCCATACACTTTCCTGTTTGCGCCCGATAGTCTGCTGGCAATTGCACGCCGCTATCAAAATGTCCATAAATTTCCGCTCGGTATCGCGGATGATATCATCTGGACACCGCGTAACCGACAGTTAGCAATACCATAAAAATAAGAGGTGAAAAAATGATCAAAGTAGTAGTTATCGGGGCTGGAGGACGCATGGGGCGTCTTCTCGTCGCAAGAATTATGGAAGCTGAAGACTTACAGTTGTTCGGCGCGGTCGAGGCTCCCGGCAATCCGTTGCTGGGTCAAGATGCCGGAGTTATTGCCGGACAAGGCAGTGCCGGAGTGATGATAACGGCAGATTTAAAGGCCGCGTGCACCGGCGCTGACTCGGTTATCAACTTCAGTACCGGCGATGTTCCTGGCGATACTGAAATTGCCACCACGGCCGGTTGCTCTTGCGTTATCGGCACCACTGCGCTCTCTGAAGACAGCAAAGCAAAATTGCGTAAATTGGCCGATGACGGCGCCAGAATTGTCTTTGCCCCGAATATGAGTGTCGGTGTTAATCTGCTTTTTCACCTTTGCGGTAAAGTCGCCTCCCTGCTCGGCGATGATTATGATATTGAAATTGTGGAAATGCATCACAATCTCAAAAAAGACGCACCCAGCGGAACGGCAGTCCGGCTTGGCGAAATCGCCGCAGCCGCGCGAGGATTGTCTTATGAAAATGATACCAGGCATGGACGTGAAGGCATTACCGGCGCAAGAACTACAAAAGAGATCGGAATGCACGCGTTGCGTGGCGGCGATGTGGTCGGTGATCATACCGTGATGTTTGCCACCTGCGGCGAACGCCTTGAGTTGACTCATAAGGCTTCAAGTCGTGACACCTTTGTCAAGGGCGCATTGCGCGCGGTACGTTTTCTTGATAGCGCCAAACCCGGTCTTTATGACATGCAGGATGTGCTCGGCCTAAAATAAATTCAGTTATAAACTTTGCGCGCGCATTATGCGCGCGCGAAGTTTAAATCCAGAAAAAAGCAGCCGGAACATTGTGTTGCGGCTCAATTTATTTACGGGATGAGACAAATCATGTTTTACCATGATTTATAAGGTTTGACCGCTAACGCAAAGTTAGTATAACGGCAATCATCAGTTATATTTTGCCCCAACCAGGGCGGTTTAACAAAATCTTCATTTTCCGAATTCAATTCAATTTCAGCAACCACTAATCCACAATTATCACCGTCAAAAACATCTATTGCCCAAAGGTGACCAGAGTATTTTACATAATTGCGCGTTTTTAACACTGGTCCGGCATCGCATAGCCGTTCCATCATTTCCCTTGCTTCAGATAAAGGAATTTGGTACTCATACTCATCGCGAGAAGCGCCATTGGAATTCCCTTTGACCGTGAGCAATCCTTGTGCTGAATCAACAATACGGATGCGAACCACTGACCGGGCGCCAGCCGTTTTAATATAGGCTTGACTTATGAATACCGAAGATATTAAATCGTTGCGCCATTCATCATTTTTAAGGAGAAACTTATACTCAATTTCTTTAGGCATAATGATTGATGTTAAAAATTAAAGAAAGGGAAAAAAGGCAACCAACCTTCAGAATTAAAATTCAAAAGGCCGAATTGGAAGTCGGAATTTTCTGCGACATTTACCAAGCCAAACTGAATACCGGCAACTCCAACATTGGTAATTCCAAGTTGAAAAACAGAAGACCTTTCTTCAGCGACATTGACTAATGACATCTGAAGTCCATTTATTCTTTTTGTAACATTCACCGGCGCGAGTTGCAATCCAAAAATTTCGTCAGTTGCGGCATAAAAAATGGCCAGTTCAACCCCATGAACCACCGAGCGACCGGAAGATATCGGCAGGCCGAGCTTGACTCCCTCAACATTATTCCGCACACTCCGGGGAAAGCCAAACCAGATACCCCAGCCCAGCATCTCCCAACGTTGACGCGCGTGATGATGAGTAGTTTCAATTGAAATGGGCGGCGGCAAATCTCTTTTTTCGTCAGCCGCCTCCCCTCCACTCAAGTCGTGGATTTCTGTTGAGAACAGTAAAATAGCCAGCAACAACCATGAAAATTTTTTCACGCTCATAATACTTCCTTTTACATGAATTTCTTCAACAGTTCTTCTCTGCTGAGGTTCGAAAAATAAGCCGGTGGAATATCAAGAATCGTAAATGCGCCCGACTTACCATCTTTCTTCAATCGCATCGTAGCCCTGGCGTGAGCGACTAATACACTGGCGGTAGCAGCCGGGTTGCTGCCCCAATTGCATTGATATTCAATTTGCGCAGAACCGCCTTCAGCAGTAGTTCCTGAAGCAATAACACAACCGCCATGCGGGAAACCTGAAAAACGAATGTTCAGCTCATCTTGAGTGATAAAATTAACTACTGTCCGGTATGGCGCGAAATAATTGGGCATATTTTTGACGGTTTCTTCGACTGCGCCCGCATCTGCACTGTCTTCTAGAACTATGAAACATTCTCTCCAGTGCATTTCTCCTGCTGTCAGCACAGGATTCCCGCCTGAACGAACTTTTGCAATGGCATCCGGTTCAGCATGAGTATATTGTCTGGCATCTTTGACGCCGGGAATCCGTCTAATCGCATCGGAATGCCCCATACTCAGACCGCCGGATTCACTCAAACCGTAAAATCCATATGGCTTCACGCCCGGTATAAATGACGAAGCCAATACTCTTTCCAGTGAAAAAATCCCCGGATCCCAACCAGTTGAAATAACCGCAACATTGCCGGAGTCATGTGCGGCCTTGTCCATGGCATTGAAATAATTTGGAATTTCTCCATGATTATCAAAACTGTCGACCGTAGATAAATGAGCTGCAAGTTTTGGTCCCTGTACCGGCAAATCGGTACTGGAACCGCCGCACAGTATTGCCAAATCAGGAGACAATTCTCTCGTCCAGCCGGCGATGTCATTGATATCCATAACCATGATATCGGATGCGCCCAGTTCTTTTTTTACTCTCTCAGGGTTTCGGCTGACAATTCCGCACAAAACCATATCAGAAGATGCTTCTATTGCCGCTTTTACTCCCCTGCCAACATTGCCATATCCCGCAATTGCAATTCTGATTTTTTCTCCCATATTAGCTTTCTCCTCAATGTGTTAACGTTCTATTTAATGATTACTTCAATCAACATAAAATTGATAATTGAATCAGTAAAATAGTGCTTCTAAATAAGAAATTCCATATTCCCGGCAGAGATAATACGAAGAAAATAATTCTTTGACCTAAAAAAACTATCCAGTCAGTCACGACCGCATTGTTGCAATATTTATGTCAAAATAGTTTGCGACTCAATGAGCCGACTGCATTTTTCAAAATAAAATTAGAATTACGTCATTCGCTGTTTGGTTGAAAAAACAATCTGCGACAGTATTTTAACGAGAAATTCGCTTATAAGGAGCTTGGTCATGCATGGATTCTACTGTTTAAACATCCCGGAAACCGGCGGTATAGTAGAACTTGAAGATCGAGATTCCAGACATTTATTCAAAACGCTCCGCGGCCGCGAAGGCGAACAAATTGGATTATCGGACGGGAAAGGCACTACCGCGCTGGCAGAAATTACCGGTCAACGCCGTCTGTTTATCGTAAATCGCACAATCCACCCGGAACCTACTACAAAATTACATTTGATGGTCGCGGTGCCTCGCCGCAATCCAATGGAGCAAATGCTCCGTCAATGTGCAGAAATCGGAGTCTGGACAATTACTCCGTTGTTGACCGAACGTTCCGTAGCGATTCCCCGCCACGAAAACACCCCGGAACGCTGGATAAATATTTTGCGCGAAGGCTGCAAACAATCTCGTAATCCGTTTATACCGGAATTAACACCTGTGGCTTGCTTGAAAGATGCCTTGGCGATATATTACCGCAATCAGGGAAACGCTTTTTTCGGTGCGCCTTCTGGAAACAAACTGCAATCGGCAATTGATGCCAGTGAAATTATTTGGATGGTAGGACCTGAAGGTGGTTTTTCTCCAGAAGAAGAAGACTTGCTCTATTCGACCGGGATTCAGCCATGCCGAATCGGCAACTGGATAATGCGTGTTGAAACCGCAGCCGTATGCGGAGCGGCTGTTTTACTTAATCAAAGTTGAAAAATAATATATGAAACTAATTACAAAACTTCATGCGAACATCGTTACGCCGCGGGCGAAAGGATATGCAATTGGCTCAATGCCGAAAACTTTTTTGGTAATACTTTTTGTCATGCTGTTTATCATCGGCTGCAACGACGGTCCCAATGAAACCTCTCATCCTTTGTTTGTAAAATATCGAAAAGCTCACGATAGCAGAAAATATTCAGAAGCATCTGAATACTTGAAACGTTATCTTAAAGTACGTCCTGACTCTGCTCCTGCACACCTGGCCATGGCCGCATTATGCGAAGAAAACCTGGATGACCAGCTGAGTGCAATTTTTCATTACCGGCGTTTTCTGGAAATCGAACCTCATTCGGCGCAACGCCATGACGTCCGCAAATGGATTGAAGCGGCAGAAAAAAGATATTATTACAAAGCAAAAATCAAATTTAACGATCCGGAGGATATTGCCTCGCTGCAGAATACTATTTATGAATTTGAACAAACATTAAAACTTGCCCAGAACGAAAACAGACGGCAGTCAGCACTGGTAAATGAACGCAGAGAAAAGATTGCTGAACTTGAACATGAATTGAAGTTAAAGAACATAGAAGCTACCGATGTGTCAATCCTGAAAGAACAGCTAAAAGAACGTAATGAAGTTATTGTCAGGCTGGAAATTGAGCGCAAATCATTGTCTCTCTCCGATAAAGAAAAAGAAAATCGTTTATCTGAATTGCGCGAAAGCATCAAGAATCAGAACGCCGTTGTCGCTGAATTGCGTGAAAAACTTGTTACATCACAAAAAGAAGCGGCCAAAATACCGGAGTTATCGCAACAACTCGAAAAGCTGAAACAAGAGCTTGCTGAAACTCAAATGAAGCTGACGAACATCAAGCTGCAAAATCAGAGTTTACTATTGGAATCAGAACTAAAACAAGAGAAAAACCATGCCCAAACCACCATTTCACCTGAGAACCCGTCAACTAATCAGTGAACGCGATATTGCGGTTAGAATCACTGAAATGGGAACGGATATTTCGCGATTTTATGGGAACGAACCACTTACCTTAATCGTAATTTTGAATGGAGCGATGATTTTCGGCGCAGACCTGGCACGCGCGATCACAATACCCATGTGGCTGGACTCTATGCGCACATCTTCTTACATATCACTTAAAAGTAGCGGACAACTTGATTTTGCATCAATGCCGAAACTTCCGCTTGCCGGACGCCATATTTTGCTTGTTGATGATATTCTGGATACGGGATTAACATTATCCAAAGTCAGTGAAAAGCTTAACCAGCTGAAGCCATTAAGCCTGCGTACTTGTGTATTGCTTGATAAACAGATAAAACGAGTTGAAGGAGGATTATCCAAGGCAGACTGGTGCGGCTTTGAGATCAAACCGCATTATGTCGTCGGTTATGGTTTGGATGCTGAAGAATATTACCGGAATCATTCAAATATTTCAATCGTAGAAGAATTATAAACCAGAAAAAGGTTATTTCGAGCTCGAAAAGTTATTTTTTCATCACTATTCAAGGAAAATATTCAACCGAATTTTTCAGGATAAATAGCGACATGCGCATAAAAATCATGAATCCGTGAGAAATTCAGATATATTTTATTTTCAAAAGGCTTTCAATAAATTTGCCTTGGTCGTTTTGTGTGGTAAGTTTATGCAAAGTATTTTTTAGAAAAACAATACAGGTTATAAACTGATGCGATTCCAATGTCCCGTATGTCATAAATTAGTAGCTGTAAATGAATCCCAAATGGGATTTCTGGTGGAATGTGGGCACTGTAATGAAGAAGTGATGGTACCCTCATCTCGTCTTTCAGCTGGATCCGTTATCGCTGACTTTGTCATTCTTAAAGAGATCGGACGCGGCGGTATGGGTGTGGTTTATCTTGCGCATCAGATTTCTCTGGACCGCCCAGCAGCCTTAAAAATTCTTCAAGACAGCTTTGGCATGGATGCCGAATTCGTTGTGAATTTTATCAAAGAAGCCCGACTTGCCGCAAAATTGAATCACCCGCATATCGTTCAAGCTTATGCGGTAGGTGAAGATGAAGGTATATTTTATTTCGCCATGGAATATATTGATGGCGAAACCATGAAACAAGTGCTTCAGCGCGAAAAAGTTATTCAGGTTGAACAAGCTGTGTTGCTCGTCCAGCAAGTTGCCGAGGCTTTAGACTGCGCATGGAAAGAACAGAAACTGGTTCATCGCGACATCAAGCCAGACAATATCATGTTGACTAAAAAGAATCAGGCCAAACTCGCCGATCTCGGTCTCTCCATGATTGCAAATGATTTAAATAAAGATGATGATAGCGACGAAGTAATGGGAACTCCGCAATATATCAGTCCCGAACAATTGACCGGAGCGCCGGTGGATGTCCGTAGCGACATCTATAGTTTGGGAGCGACCTTTTATCAATTTGTAACCGGCAGGTTTCCATTCGAAGGACGTAATGCGACTGAAATAGCACGCAAACATCTTGACGCAACTTTGGTGCCGCCAATCCAGGTCAACTCCCAAATACCTGAAGTAGTAAGCCAAATCATTTGTAAAATGATGAAGAAAAACGCCAATGATCGCTATCAAGATGCAGAGACTTTGGTTGAAGACCTCAGAATGTTCCGCCGCGGTAAATTCCCCGGCGGCGGACAGACACCGCCAAGTGTTTTCAACACCCAGACCGGCGGCATTTCAATGACCGGCATTTCGACTTCATCATCATCTTTATTACATAGATTGCAGCCTACTAACAGCGGTAAAATAGAGCCACCGGCATATTTAAAAGAAAAATTGCGACTTAAAGCAGAAAGAGAAAAAGAAGAAAATGAAAGCACTGATACCAAATATCCGACAACCTCAACCAGTATCAAACCGCTGTTCAAGCCGGATGATAATATTCAGACCCACACCAGCAATAATTTAGTTTTGGATGCCCATGGTGACGAAGACCTCGAAGATTTCAAACCACGTCGCAAGATCCGTAAAATTGCCTTGATAATAGTTTGCATCATTGTGATTTTAGCGGCAACAGCTTTTATCGTTACTTATATGATGTCAAATTCAACAACCCCGATACCAACGACAAACAAACCGGCAATAGCTAAGCCAGAAGTTGATTTATATTCAAAAAATATTACTCAAATTTTAAAGTCGGCAGTGGCAGGACAGGAACAAAATTTCCTCAAGATGGCTGATGATTTTCTCGAAAAATAT
>Ga0265294_10006375_pt1 | contig 14182 bp, 9 predicted proteins | sample MunlanPumphouse3_FD_192504 | JGI IMG/M metagenome (GOLD analysis project Ga0265294, IMG submission 192504) | Groundwater microbial communities from a municipal landfill in Southern Ontario, Canada - Pumphouse #3 | ecosystem: Environmental > Aquatic > Deep subsurface > Groundwater | place... | reverse complement strand
CAAGTTGATCAAACCGCCAATCTTTCTCCCATCATGGACCGGGCAGGTGTTAGGCTTTCATCGGTGCTTGTTCAGGCAACTGAAGATGTGGTGGATAAAGATAGAGTTGGTTCCGCACACCAAATTCAGATGTCTAACATCGCCGATACAGCAGTTAGCGATATTGCGGGGATTATATCTCTGCAAGCTGGCGTAACGAACATTGGTGGAGAGCTTCATATTCGTGGTGGCCGCGCAAACGAAGTGAACTATACAGTTGACGGTATGAGCGTGTCTGACCCTGTTGATGGTGGAGCAACCCTGCAAGTGGATACCGACGCAATCAGCGATATGAAGGTTATGACCGGCGGTTTTCCGGCAGAGTATGGCAATGCCCAATCCGGCGTTGTTAATATTGTTACCAAAGATGGGGATCCCTTCTTTTCTGGCAAGCTAGAGTACCAAACCGATCACCTCTATAAAGAAAACAGAAATTCTGATGTGTTCAAGTTTGCCATTGGAGGTCCAGTGGTTCCTTTTGCCAGCCCAGAGCTAAAAGAGAAATTTACTTTTTACCTCAATGGAGCTGGAGAATGGCTTGATGGCCGGATGAAAGATTTCTATGTGTCCGATCCTAACAGCGATTTTATCTTGTTTGGGCGCCCATTACTAGATGCAGATTACACACCATACAATCCTTATGAAGGGAGAAAAAGTGTATTGGGTGTAGATCTGGGCAACCGCAATTATAACTCCTATAATGTGAATCTGAAGAGTAAGTATGCAATCAGTTCAGGGCAGAATCTCACGATCGCTATGCGTGGCGACAGAAGCTATAATAAACCATTTGGTGAATATGGCACAGATTATTCATGGCGCTACGCAAATCAACATTTTGCAGAAGATGAAACTAAACAAAAGCAGTTTATTGCCACTTACGATCACGTTTTCAATTCTTCGATGAACCTAAAGGTCAAAGCCAGTTATTACCAAAAAGACAGTTATACGGGACCCAAAGGGATTGATAGGGACAATTATATCTATTGGGCGATCGATCCTAATGCCCCTCCTGCAAATTACGTTGAAATGGCTGGTCAAGGAAGCTTTGGCTATGAGACTGTGGACAATAATAATGACCTGATTTATGATGATGGTTTTTGGCCTGCATCTTCTTGGGTGTATAGCCTTCAAGGCTTAGAGATTCCTAAGGGGATATCAGGATTTAATGCTCCCGGCAGAATCTATACCAACTACGTGGACGATAGAACCTCTACAATAAGCACCAGAGGAGACTTTGAATGGCAAATTAATGAAACTCACCTTGCCAAGACGGGTCTTGAGATCATTAAAAACAACATTAAAAAAGATCAGTTGCAGAATTTCCTAACCGTTTATGATGACCGCCGTCAGAAGTATCTGCGCGGTATTTTCGACATCAGGGATTACAAGAATGATATCGCTCAACTAACTGCATGGGCTAATGCTACGGATGTACTTCCGGAACAGCTATATGCGGTTGTAAAGAAAGGTGAAGGAGTTGCCACATCTGTGGCAGATTTCGTAGCTGTTTACAAACCAGAATACTATTTTGAGGCTGCAAAAGCCGCTGCTGGTAAAAGAGATGGTTATAAAGCTGATCCCTGGCAGATGGCTTACTACCTGCAAGACCGGATGGAATGGGAAGGTATGATTGTTAATGCAGGCATGCGCTTTGATTTCTGGTACTTGGGCAAAGAATATTCGATTGCACAGGATAACGGAACATTCTCACCGAGAAGTTTTGAGAGTAAAGATAGATTCCAGATGATGATATCTCCCAGATTAGGTGTGTCGCACCCGATTACCGAAAGAGACGTGCTTCGCTTTGCCTATAATTATCAGAACCAACTACCGCAGATGCAATATATCTTTACCAGTAAAACACCTGAAGACGCCAATGTATCAGATGTTATCATCAGAGTTGGAAATCCCAGCCTCGAACCACAGATAACAGTAACTTATGAGGTCGGACTTTCTCACCAACTTAGTGATGACTATGTACTCGATACGACAGCGTATTACAAGAACCTATACAACTATGTGAGCACGAAGATAGAACGGAAACCGGGAGAAGAATCTATTTCCTGGTATAAGTATATTTCAGAAGATTATGGCTCTGCCCGTGGTATCGATATGCAGCTTGAAAAGTTGCTCTCTAACTTCAATACATGGAGTATTGCCTATTCTCTTGCTTGGGCTCAGGGTAATAACTCGTACACAGTGATTCAGGATGAAGCAACTAACTTACGAGAGTTTCCTCTTGATTGGGACGTGCGTCACAATATCAGTTTTAACTACACGTTCCGTATTGGAAAGGGAGAAGAATTCTTTGTTCCGTTTACCGATTTTATCCTTCCTCTGGACGATTTCGTGGCGAACTTCACCTGGAGTTTTGCATCTGGTTCTCCCTACACTCCTCAGAGTTACCAAGGCAACAACAACTTCTTGGATACCAATAGCAAAAGAATGCTTCCTACCCAATCCGCTAATTTAAGGATTACTAAAGGGTTGCAATTGCCAAATAAGACAAGTATGAGATTGTATCTGGAAGTTGAAAACCTCTTCAAAAAAACTAACATCTATAGCGTTTACTCAAAAACTGGCTCGCCCTACTCCAATGGCGACGATCTTCAAGATTCCCAGCTTGGTTATGTGTTTCCCGAAGTGGAATTCACTCACGGGCTGGCTGTTAATAACCCAACATACGTTAATGACTACCGCGGTGTTACCTTGGGCGTCATCTTTAATTTCTAAATTATTCCAAGGAGGAATTATAAAATGAGAAAATTCTCGTTGATTATGCTGATAGTGTTGATAAGCCTTGTCTTTACAAGTCTTGCTTACGCTGTGGAACAAGCTGCGCCAGCATCAGGTGGTGGAATGCAGAACTTTGCTGAACTAGTTTTTGGCAGTGGGCTGGTAAAATGGTTTAAAGATGGTGGCTGGGCAATGTGGCCTATCCTCATGGTTACTATTTATGGTTTAGCCTATGTTATCTGGAAATTCATCGCCCTTTTAACTGGTAAGCTTAATCTGAATAACTTCCTTGGGAAGGTTATCCCGCTTATCAAAGATAAGAAATATAAAGAAGCACTTGCGATTGCTCAAAAATCCAGAGGCCCCGTGGCGGCTATCGTTTATGCAGGCCTGTTAAAGGCTGATAAGGGCGTCGATGCGGTTCAAAAAGCCATCGAAAATGCCGCCGTAATTGAAATGAGTTTCTTAGAAAAGGGATTCATCGAATTATCTTCAGCTATTACCCTAGCTCCTATGTTAGGTTTCTTGGGAACAGTTTCAGGTATGATCAGTGCCTTTGATGCTATCGCTGCTGCCCGTGCGGTGGATGCAACTATTGTTGCAAGTGGTATAAAAATTGCTCTTATAACAACTCAGGCTGGTTTGATCGTTGCTATTCCAGTGCAGTTCTTTAACAATGTTTTCGTTACTATGGTTGATAGCCAGGTTATAGATATGCAACGTGCTTCCGAGAAAGTAATTGAAGCCCTGCTTGAAGCATAGGGGGAATAAATGAAAATCGGGCGAAAACGGAAGGGGAAGACCGAGATACCAACGGCATCTACGGCTGATATCGCCTTCCTGTTGATCATCTTCTTTATGGCAACGACAAAGTTCGATGTCAAGGAAGGGATTAAAATAGTATTGCCACAGGCTACTGAGAAGCAAGAAGGTCAGGTACAATCTCTGACATTGACAGAGAAAGAGATGACGCGATTGCAGATAATGGCTAATGGGCAGATAGTGGTGAACAAGGAAGCTTCGCGTGTAATTGAAAACAATGATCTCGATACCTTGATTCAGCAAAAAGTGAAGATAAACCCGGATATGATTTTTAAAGTGATTACCGATCGTGAAGCCAAATACAACGAGATGGTAAGGGTGGTTGACCGCCTTAAAGCAGCGAAAATCGAAAAGATATCCCTATCTACGAACTAAGGAGGTAATAATGGCTTTTAACTTAAAAAAGAGAAATGCTGCGGAAATACCTCAAAGTTCAATGGGCGATATTGCTTTCTTGCTGTTGCTATTCTTTATGGTATCTACTGTGTTTGTTCAAGAAAAGAAATTTTGGGTAGAGCGTGATAGATGGCCTGTTGCCGAAAGTATTGAGCGCATTCCCAGGAATCATACTTCAACTATTTATGTAATGCGTGACGAGACAATTCTTATTGATGATGTCCCTACGAGGATAGAATCTGCTGAAGATGTGTTTGTCTCTACAACGCTGATTCGTAAGAAAACTGACGATCCAGATTTGATTGTGTGTTTTCGTACCGATCGAGATACTAAATACGGTGTAATGTCCGACGTAATGAGACAACTACAAGATGCTAATACCTTAGTTGTAGCATTCGAGACACAACAGCGGAAGAATTAAAGGCGGATAAAATGAATATGAGCACCAACGACTGGAAAGACATTGCCAATGCTCAATTTGGCAAAGCCATTGCCTTATCATTAACTCTGCTGATCTTTGTCATGATGGTTAGTCCTAAGATTGATGTTCGCAAACAAGTGTTCAAAGTAGATCAAATGGAGCTTGTGGATATTCCCATGGAAGAGCGGGAGAGAATAGAACCACCGCAAACTGAGGTGAGTATTGACGTGAGCTTTGAGATTAGTGATGATCTTGGCACGCAAGAGGTGGATATGAAAGCCTATGAAGATGCTATTTCGAAAATAGGCAATATCTATAGCACTAATGCTAATACTTCTTCTACTGTACAAGATGATAGACCTGTAAATTTCGTTGCCTATGATGATCCGCCTGTAGTAATTGGAACAATTGCCCCCGAATATCCAGATTTTGCCAAAAGGGCAAAACAGCAAGGGACAGTAGTTTTAGAAGTGGAAGTTCTTAAAGACGGCAGCGTCCGTCAAATAACTGTTAAGCGTTCTGTACCTGGTGGGCTTGACGAAGCAGCAATTGCGGCAGTTCGAAAGGTAAAGTTTCAACCCGGGCGCAGCAGTGGGCAACCAGTTGACTGCCTGGTTATCATCCCGGTAGAATTTAAAATCAACTAAATTGGGAGTGTTTCATGAAGTTGAATAAAACTGGAATCTGTCTAAGCTTACTACTGTTATTAGTACTGAGCTCCGCTTATGCGAGAATGGCAGTCCCATCAACTGGAACCAAAAAATTAGACCTATCCAAATTCCACAATGTCGGAAACATTTGGTTGCGAGTTAGTAACTATGGCTTTTTCGGTTCTGGAGATGACGTAATCCCTCAGTATCCTTCCCTCGAGTATCCTGGAGGTAGCGGTACTGATTATCTATATCAGGGAGCCTTGTGGTTCGGTGCCAAAAAACCGCGACGCAACGATTATGGTGAAAAACTGTATTGGCCTACATATCCTCCAGGTGTTGGTTCTGTGCCAATACCAGAGAGTAATCCCCTGTGGAACGCATCAATGACTGCTGTGCTTGATACTCTTGTTACTGTTGGCTTTGATGGTGATGCGGATCTCTATGAGTTTTTACCAGCATACAATCCTTTGCTGGTGTCTAATCCGGATATGGCAGATGCCTACGATAACTACAATCCACTAGATGGTGTCGCTTCAGCTTCCACAAGATTTAATAGACGCGGTGTTGATGATGATGGTGATGGAAAGATAGATGAAGATATGGCAGGCTACACTTTTCCTTTGCGACAAGGTAACGAACTGCCGCCAGCTTTTGCCGATGCAGGGTTTGGTGGAGAGTATCTCTACAACCTTCCCAATAGTGCATTTAGTGTATTGAATGACCCTGCAAATCTTGAAATATGGTTCCCTTTGGGCTTTCAAGAGCTGGCTTTTGATAACTACCCTGCGCTGTATCCATTGAATAGCCCGCTAGATTACCTGTTCACAAATCCACGTGATGACGATGGTGATGGGCGGATAGATGAAGATGGTGCGCCTGTTTCGGAGCAAGATTACATCTCTTTCTATTACGATTATTGTCCCTTTGGATCTCCTGATAAAGATCGCGATTATGGGCAGTCCCAGCGCTACAATACTCATGTTCCGCTTGATGTGCGCGTACGCCAAATGAGTTATCAGTGGAGCTTTGAGTATATTAAAAATCTCGTATATGTAGAATTCAATATCACCAATATGAATAAAGATGATATGCTTTACGATTGCGCTATGGGTATCTACATGGATTCTGACGTGGGTCCGCAAACTTGGGGACCAGAGAAAGCAGCCGATGACAAATCTGGCTATGTGAAAGGACCTGGCTTCGAGTTTGCCTATACCTTTGATGCAGATTTTGATGGTGGGCTTAGCCCAGGTTATGTGGGAGCAAAAGTATGTACTCCAGATCCAGACAAACTGAAGTTCCATTGTTGGTATTGGGTAGTAGGTGCAGGGCCAGATGATTCTGATCCCTTAGACCTTTCCCCTACCAATAAAACAGCCAATGAGAAGTACTGGTTATTAACGGGCAGGAATCCCAATGCAGACAAGTATCTTGCTTTACGACCAGAACTGGATAGTGAAACCGAGTATGTGCAACAAACTGCAAATGATACACGCTTTTTGTTCGCTTTTTATGGAGCTCAACCCGGAACTGCTGATTATAACAATCCCGAGTTAAAATGGGACCTGGCACCTGGCAAGACGATGAAGATCGTGGTAGCAGTTTTCCCAGGGGACACCATACCAGAATTAAAAAAATCAGCTAACTGGGCAAGCACGATTTATAAACAAGCTCAGGACCTAATAGACGTGGTTAAGCCCGATATCTACCCTCACTATAATCCACCGGAACCACCTGAAATCCCTAAAATGTATGCGGAAATTGCAGATGATGGTGGTGTTAGAATAGATTTGTATTGGGATAACCGAAGCGAATTCTCTGAAGATACTATGACTGTTACTTCTGGCATTATGGGCTGGCAATTTCCCGGTGAACAAAACGTTCCGGGCTTGGACAGCGATCCCGATCTATTCCTTCCCGATTATGCAGGAATTCCCGAACAGTTCAGACCCGATGAGTCTCTACCCCCTGCCTTGAGATATAATAATGAAGCCTTGATAAATCCATATACTGCCTATCGGCTTCGTCATGATTTCCAAGGTTATACTGTGTGGGGAAGAAGCGGAAGCGGTAGCCGAGAAGATTGGGAAATGGTGAAACGTTGGGACAAGGTTGAAACTTTACAGGATAAAACAGATTACGATATTAATAATAACTTCCCCACGTCATATCGCGATTTTGGTGGCTACCAGGGAATAGATAGCGATTTACCCAATAAAAACGCTTGGATACCTAGTAATCCTGGTGATTATACCAAATTCTACCATTTCAACGATACCTACGATCTTGTACCACTTACCAGCACAGACAATTTCTACGGATACCCAATCTACGATCCCGACAAGAACTATGGTGATCCTGATCTGCTGTTGCAAGCTGGTAAAATCGATGTCGCATATCCTGGGGATAGTCAATTTGCACTGCGTCAACTTTTGAAGTCACGCTTATTTATGCATCCTGATATTAGCCAAGATGTGTTTGACGAGCTTTATGAATTCAAACTAATACCGTTGCCTGGTTTGGGATATGCGGTGGGTGTTACTCCTTCAGATGCTGATATACAGAGACTCAAAAGCCAAAGATTGGCTAGACGCTATTATAAATCAGAAATATTGTACCCTCCTAAAGGTAAGGAATATTACGTTGCAGTTACGGCTTATGATAGAGGAATACCTTCGGTACCCCTTGGCTCTCTGGAATCTGGTCGAGATTCTGACGCTAACATGAAAGTGTTTTTCCCTGGTAGTGTCGCCAAAGAAAAAATGGATAACATTATGGTTATCCCCAATCCATATATCGGGCGCAGTAAGTTCGATGGCCGTATAGAAAGCGATAAAAAGGGAGATAAGAGCCGTAGATTGTGGTTCGTAAACCTTCCCAAGAGATGTACTGTTCGCATCTATACTCTTGCTGGTGATTTAGTAAAAGAGCTTGATCACGAAGGTGCCACTGAAACTGATATAGTTACCATATCCAAAGCATCTCCTTACAAAGGAATGTCTGCAACGGGTATGCACTCATGGAATCTATTGTCCAAAAATAATCAGATTATCGCCCCCGGCGTGTATCTGTTCTCTGTTGAAAACAAAACCGACGGCAAGATCAAAGTCGGAAAATTCGTTGTTATAAAGTAAGGGAGGAACAGTGAAAAAAATACTAATTCCAATGCTTGCTTTAGCGATGATCGCGTTACCGATGATCCTGGCTGCGAAGCCTTTCGGGAAAACAGGAACAGTAGGAATGCAGTATCTTAAGCTAGGCATCGATGCCCGGGCAATTGGTATGGGCGAAGCCTATACTGCGGTTACTGATGATATCTCTTCAGTTTATTGGAATCCCGCGGGATTGGCTCCTGCATATCAAAACCAAGTGTTTGTCTCACATACAAACTGGCCGGCGAATATCATGCAAGAATTTGCTGCGGCATCATTTACCAATGGTGTTTCAACCGTAGCAGTCTATGGTTCAGTTTTGCATATGGACGATATGGATGTAACAGACGAATTAGCCTTCGATATAACTGGTGAGAAGTTTACCAACAGCGGTATAGCTATGGGGCTGAACTACGCTCAACAGTTTACAAACAAGTTTTCGGCTGGTGTTGGAGCTAAGTACCTTAGAGAAAACTTGTACACGTATTACGTAAATAATTATGCCTTTGACCTTGGTTCAATGTATAATACCGGTTGGAAGAACGTTAAGATTGGTATGGCATTAAAAAACTTTGGGCCAGACATTCGTTACCGTGTTGATGATGATGATGATGGGAAAATAGACGAAGACCCCTTCGATTTGTTCGATAATGATGGTGATGGTGATACAGATGAGGACAGCTCTGAACTAGACAGTAAAATACCAATGAGCTTCTCTCTGGGAATAAGTGGTGATATCAAGCGAGATGAGATGAATTATTGGATTGCTTCTCTTCAGCTTGACAATGTGATAGATCGCACTGAAACTTGGAATCTTGGCACGGAGTACAAAATGGGCAATATCTTTTTCCGTGCAGGCTATCAGATTAATTATGATTCTAATGGTTTTAGTGCAGGACTCGGTTGGCAAGTACCTACCAGCCTTGGCATCTTTAACGTAGATTACGCTTATACAGATATGGGATATCTAACAGAGAGCTTTATCAAAAGCGCTCATCGGGTATCTATTAAATTGAGATACTAGTATTAACTCGTAATAAGAAAAGGAGATAACATGAAGAAAACACTAATGCTCATCGCTTGTCTTACCCTCATAATCGGCATTGTTTACGCTAACGACGTAATGCAAGCTGTTATGAAGCGGACAAATGATCAACCTATTGCCAATATGCGGATAGAAAAAACCCGCAATGCTCCAGTATTTACTTTCACAAAGACACCCACATCTTTGCTTACTTCTTTCAATGACTACATGATTGGTAGCTATAATGGCTTACCATTACGCGTCATTCCAGAATCTGCAGGTGGCGGGTATTTTATGACCTACCATGGCCAAACAGCACCCACAGGGTTAAGGCGCGTTTATTACGCATACTTATCCTCGGCTGGAGAAGTTATTAACAATACAGAAATCACATCATTGCCCGTACCCGTAAAAGAAGGGTTCCCAACTCTTGCAGTAGATCCTGTAAGCGGTAAACCCATGTATGCCTGGCATACAAATTCAGACACCGATGCAGCAAATGAGGTTAGATTTATCTCTGATGCATTTTTCGAAGGCAGCGATGGCTTGTGGAACGATCTGGAAGTAATAATAGATAATCCCACGATTGTTGGCGATACTAATGACAACGAATTTATCTGGCCCACAGCACAAATAGGCCCTTCACCTGTGGACGGTAAACGTAGGATCTACGTTTCTGCACGTAATAGTATCAGTCATACAGTGAATGGTGATCCATCTGAAAATGCTTACATTAAATACGCCGATTTTAACGGTGAAGATCTAGAAAATGCCGTAGCCATGAATTGGCAGACAGCCACCATTCCATTTCTTGACCAATGGAACACTGACCCAATTAATTTCCGTCGCCCCAATCATGCGCTTGTTTGTGATAATAGCGGTAGTATTTACTACATCGGTTACCATAGTATGGATTCCACTCTTTCAGCGCTTGGCGAAGATGATCTCGATGTCTTCAAGAACAGTAATTATGGAGTAGGTGAATGGACTCAATTGACTTCCTCTAGCAATATTCCTACCTGGAATCCGCCAGAATCCGAGGGCGGTCCTGGGTATTTTAAAGACACCGACCTCAATATCCCGTGGACAGATGAGCAGCTAAACTGGTCAATAATTAATTCCAGCCACCTCAATGCCACCATAGATGAAGTTGGCAGAATTCATGTTCCTGCTTTGTGGGGTTATCTTACTGCTAAAGATTCTTACTATCCCTCAATGCAATTTATGAAAGAAATCGTTTTTAATACTACTAACAACAGCTTTAACATCAAAGAAATCTATCCCCAGAAGGATCCCATGGATGATTTTAATCAAGCTTATACCCCTTGGGACATGGAAACACCATTTGGTGTAGTCGATTCCTTCTTTGTGGACAGCACTGGTGCTCCCTTCCCAGGTATCGCTACAGATTGGAACTTTCCTTATTGGAACGAAGATTCACACGATAATGCGATGATGTTCCATTGCAGCACGATGAAAATCACAGAATCTAATGACCATGGCATGTTGGCAGTTGTTTGGCAGAATTCACTGCGAGCCAGATTTTATAATAAATTTGCCGATACTGATTATGCTGCATATGCCAATACCCCCGAAATTTACATTGCCGTATCAGATGATAATGGCGATCATTGGAGCGAACCCATCGTTATCAACAACCAAGAGACTCTCCAATTTGCCGGTCTTAAGCCTATGTGGGTTTATCCCGCCGACAAGATTAAATACGTGGGAATGCAAGGTGAAAATAAGATTGGTAAACTTGGGTTAATGTTCTATGACGATAACACTTGGGGATCGAATACACATTCCCCTGGTGAATTCCCTAATGATGGTGGCAGAGTTATGTTTACCGAAATTCAAGTTGTTTTCCCCCATCCCGTGGCAAACAGCGATGAGACTATTACTCCAGTTACCAAAATGCTCAACCAAAACTATCCCAATCCCTTCAATCCAGAAACTGCCATTAGTTTCGATATGCCCAAAACAGCCAATGCTAACCTTTCCGTTTATAACGTGAAAGGACAGCTTGTAAAGACCCTTTTGAATGGTAAAGCTGATTTTGGCAGAAATAGCTTGGTATGGAACGGCACAGACAATAGTGGTGCCAATGTCAGCAGCGGTTTATACTTCTATCGCTTGTCCACAGATGGCAAGACCGAAACCCGCAAAATGATGTTAATGAAATAATCCCATAACCCTATAAATACAAAGAATGCCCCGGTTAATCCGGGGCATTTATTTTTGGCAGAGATGCCATAAACGTAATCCCACACGCCTCGTGTGGGGTTGACAGCCGAGGCGTCTGTCATACTGATTTATGACATTTCAATTTGAATACTGTATTAGCGGCAGAAAGCCCAGCCAGCCAGCCTGTGGATGCAGCCATCTGGATGTTGAAGCCTCCCGTGGGAAGAGCGTAATCCATTATTTCACCGGCAAAATATAGCCCGGGGCATAAACGAGATTGCATCGTCTTGGCATTTATCTCTGTTAATAATATGCCTCCCGCACTAGCCATGGCGGTGTTAAGAGCGTTTACCCGTGATATTATGTATCGACAATCCACCAGGATTTGGACTAGTTCGCGCACTTGCTTTTTGCCCAAACTACTCATCGTGGTTTGGCTATCAAAGTGGTTTTCATCCAGAATCACCCGCAGCAGATTCTTGGGCACAGGCGTATTCCACAAAGCATTAAGGATAGTCATACTTTTTGCCTTTTTGTGCAATTCGGGAATCAATTCTCTGCCTCCCGGTACCCAACACATAGAGATTTCCATGCCTTTGGTGAATCTATAGCAGTTATCTAAGATCAATGGCCCAGAAAATCCTGTATGGGTAATAAGCAAATCACCTATCGCGCTGACGCTCTTACCTGCGCTGCTAAACGTAACTTTAGCATTGGGAATGCTAATTCCTGCGCATGTTGAGTAGCTATCAAAGTTTTCAATATTAACGCTTTGCAAATGCGGCCTGAATTGCTGAGGTTTATGCCCCACAGCCTTTGCAAAATTAAGTGCTTTTCCATCAGAACCGGTTAGGGGGTAGCTTGCCCCTCCGCTGGAAAGGATCAGCTTTTCACAAGCTAACTGCTGCCCATTCTCCATGTCCACGATAAAACCTTTCTCGGCGTGCTTGTGTATCTCGAGCACCTTGCTATTCGTTAAAATTAAGACTCCGGCTTTTATCGCCTCTGCCACCATTGCATCCCGCACATCTGAGGCTTGCATGGATTGGGGGAATACTTTGTTATCAGCGCGAATAATGCTGGCGCATCCTGCCTCTGCCAATAAGCTTGAAAATGCATCGTTATCAAAGCCGTAATAGGCGGGTTTCAGGTAGTTTGCATATTCTTTGCAACGTGCTAAAAACTCGTTCACGGGAAGGTGATGAGTAAAGTTACATTGCCCACTGCCGCTAAGCAGCAGTTTTTGCCCACAGGCGGGATTACCCTCTAACAGGGTTACTTTTCCTGGTCGTTTGCCAAAGGCTCTGCCGGCTGAGATAGCCGCTGCTAAGCCCGCAGGACCTCCCCCAATGATAATTATATCGGTGTTGTTCATTTGCCAATTCCTAAAGTACATCTCATCCAATTATCCTATTTTTATTCGCTTTGATATGTCAAGCGAAACAAATTGTAACCACAGCCGCCCCGGCTGTGAGCACTCGAGGCGGTTACGGGAAGTGTAGATCCGCCTCGGCTCTGCACACTGGTGGCGAGTGTGGTTATGAAAATGAAAAACACCTAAAATGGGTTTTTACCTCTTGCTTTACAATGTATATCTTCCATATATCCCCCGTATATCAACCGTATATAATATACGGATGATATACGGTTGTTTAACTTGTGTTATTCATCCATAAGCAAGCACGAAAACGACAATCAAAAATGGGGGGATACCTGATAACAGTTTGTGCTTGACTGTTTTCGCCACTGTTCATAATAACCTCAAACTGATTTTCAGAGGTGGATAATGAAAGTTTCGCAGGTTTTAGAACACATAGAGTGCTTTGCTCCCTTAGGCTTAGCGTTAAGCTGGGATAATGTAGGCTTGTTACTGGGCGATAGGGATTGGGAAGTATCCAAGGCTTTAATCTGCCTGGATGTAACGCCTAATGCCGTGGATATTGCGATAAAGGAGAAGTGCGACATCATTATCAGCCATCACCCGCTCATCTTCCGCTCTGTGAAAAGTATTGTTAATCCGCTGTACATCAAGCTTATCCAGCAGCAAATAGCAGTAATCTGTCTGCATACCAATCTGGATGTGGCAAAGATTAGCGTGAACCACATTCTGGCTAACAAGCTGGGCTTGGAAGTGTTATCCCCCTTAAGCGTAGAAAGCGGCGCTATCAGCCATCATGTCCAAACCTACTGCCCGCCGGAAACCGCAAAACGAATCTGCGAAGCAGCCTGGCAAGCCGGTGCGGGTGAAGTTGGCAATTATAGCCGCTGTGCCACAGCTTATGATGTGCAAGGCTATTTTGTGGCAGGAAGCGGTAGCAATCCCTTCAGCGATGGCTCTTCTGGCATTAAAGAAACATCTTTGGAGTTTAGCTGCGATTCCTTTTTACTGGTAGCGGTAATAAACGCTATCCGCTCTGCCCATCCCTATGAAACTCCTTTGATCACCCATCATCCGCTGGAAAACCACAACCCCGCTTTCGGTTTGGGCTTGGTGTGTAAATACCCACAGAGCCGTAGCCTCGCTGAGATTGCCAAAGTGGTAAAACAGCAGCTCGCCTGTCCCCAACTAAAGCTGTGGCTGGCAGGTAAAAAGCAAGATGACAAAATAGATAGGATTGCCATATGTGGCGGTTCGGGAGCAGCGCTGCTTTCCGCTGCGGAAGCCAAGGCACAGCTATTTATCAGCGGAGATATCTCGTATCACAGCTTTCTGGATAGTCGCATCCCGATTATTGATGCCGGGCATTTCTAC
>Ga0265294_10006372_pt1 | contig 14184 bp, 9 predicted proteins | sample MunlanPumphouse3_FD_192504 | JGI IMG/M metagenome (GOLD analysis project Ga0265294, IMG submission 192504) | Groundwater microbial communities from a municipal landfill in Southern Ontario, Canada - Pumphouse #3 | ecosystem: Environmental > Aquatic > Deep subsurface > Groundwater | place... | reverse complement strand
GGAAGTGTCTATCCAGAAGGAGTTACTGCTCATGACTTTGTAACAGGTCTACAACACTTATTAGATGCTGAAGGCGGTCTAGAATATATTGTTTATCCTGTAAAGAATGTTACTGCTTATTTAGCTGGTGAAGTTCCATTCTCACAAGTTGGAGTTAAAGCTGTTGATGACTATACTCTAGTATATACTCTAGAAGAATCAACTCCTTATTTCCTAACAACTATGGAATATAACCCATATATGCCTTTGAATAAAGATTTCTTTATTTCAAAAGGTTGTGCTCTTGGAAGAGATGAATATGCCGCTTCACAAGCTTCATGTAAGTTTGGTGTTGTTGGTGATCCAAGTTCACTTCTTTACAATGGTGGATACTTACTAAGTGAATACATTTCTGGTTCTATTATTTCTTACGCTAAGAATCCAAATTACTGGGATGCTGCTAATGTAGTAACAAGTAATATTAAATTCTTATACGAAGATGGATCTAACCCAGATGCTATGTTATCATCATTTATAAATGGTTCATACTCAGCAATTGGCGTTAGCAATACAATTCTTGAAAGAGCAAGAGAAGAGTTGGGTGCAAATCTATATACTGCTGATACTAACTCTACTACTTTCTATGGAACATGGAACTTAAATAGAAAAACATATGCTGTTGGTTCTGTAGTTTCTAAGAAAACAGAAGCTCAAAAAGCCGATACAAAAAAAGCTGTTTTGAGTAAAAACTTCAGAAAAGCTATTAATGCTGCTTTTGATCAAGCTTCATATAATGCTGTTTCTGTTGGTCAAGATTTAAAACTAAATAACTTAAGAAATACTGTTACTGCTCCTGAATTTGTTTCTTTGCCTGCTGCCTTTGGCGGATATGCTGGTGGAGCAACTTATGGCGAAGTTGTTGAATCAGAAATCAAGAAATTAGATTCTTCTTGGAACGGTTCAACAGAAGATAAAGTTAATGGTTGGTACGATGTAACTGGTGCAAAAGCCTATGCTGCTGCAGCAAAAACTGAGTTACAAGCTCAAGGTGTTACATTCCCAGTCGTTATTGATGTAGTTTATTATGGTGCTAGTGTAAGCCAAACTGGTCAAGCTAATTCCTTCAAACAAAGTATTGAAGCTACTTTAGGTACAGACTTTGTTAGAGTTGACTTGCTATCTGCAGCAACTACAAATGATTACTACAACTCAGGCTACCGTGCCGCTACTGGCGCTGATTCTAACTTTGACTTCTTCTATGGGTCAGGTTGGGGTCCAGACTATGGAGATCCTTTGACATATGTTAACATCTTTGGATGGGATCAAGATATGATGACAGTTATCGGTATGATTGACAGTGCTGAATGTAAAGCTATTTATGATGAAGAACTAGGTGCATTTGATGCTCTATTGCAACAAGCAAAAGCTGTTCAAGATACTGCTGAACGTTATGTTCTATTTGCAAAAGCTGAAGCTGCCTTACTAGAGTCTGGAGTTATTGTTCCTACAACAACTCAAGGCGGTAACTATGCTCTATCACGTGTTACTCCACGTACAATGCCTTACACATTCTTTGGAACTGATAATGAGAAATTCAAACACATTTTAGTTACAGATAAGATTTGGACTAAAGCTCAAAGAGATGCTTACCAAGTTGAATGGGCTGCTGAAAGAGCAAGATTATTAGCTTAAAATGTTATTAGTTTTTGGGATTGTCAAATTCTAATTAAAGGTTAATATAAAAGGATTAGGTGCATCCTAATCCTTTTATACCTATTATAATGGGTCAGGAAGGAGTTGGTTGTAAATGCGCAAATATATTATTAATCGAATTATACGTTCTATAATTTCTTTAGTTGCTGTCGTTGCAATCGTATTTGTATTAATATATTCGTTAATCCCTAGAGAAAACATTTTTAATAATGATACTGCCATCACCAAATATCAAGGTGATAACAAAACAAATTACATATACACAAATTATGAAAGATATGGTTACTTAGACTATGTAACACTTTCTGAATATTGTGCAGCTACATATCCCGATGTTGAAAGTACTGAATATTTTCAATGCAATAGAGGGGTTGAAACAAATGTTGAAATATCAAGATTTATCGAGCACTATGAATCTATTGGTTATACAACCGAAATGCGTAGTGATGGTAAACCTTTTGCGTATAAAGACATAAATCCAATTAAAATGATGCTTATATGGTTTAAGAATTTATTCATTGTTGATAATCCTAACAAAGTTCAAAGTGAATTAATTGTTGAAGATGAAAGGGGCATTTATTTTGGAAAAGATTGGAGTGGCAATGTTGCCATAATGTGTAATGGATGTACCAATAAATATCAATTATACTTTGATGGCTCATTTCCTTTTATTCATCAAAATTGGATTAAGTTAAATTTGGGTACTTCTTTCCCAACATATTCTGGAAAACCAATTGTTAGTGTAATTGGAACCTCTCAAGGAGCAGAGGTATTGCATACAGTCACTTTCCCTACTGGGGTTGTTGCTGAATCTGCTATACAAGAACATTCATGCCAATTTAAAGATTACTTGAATGCTCTAGAAAGACAACGTTTTACAGATTTTTATGCTGATTGTACAACCTACAAGAGTGATTGGTCAATGATTGGAACATCATTCTTAATCGGTATATTCTCAATTATTATTGCTTATTTCTTAGGTATACCTATTGGTATGCTTATGGCAAGAAACAAAAATAAAATAATAGATAAGGTAGGTATGGCTTACATTATATTTATAATTTCTGTCCCATCACTTGCATACATCTTTATGTTTAGTAGACTTGGAGCTGCAATTGGATTACCAATTAAGTTCCCAATGCTAGGTGCTCATAATGTATATTCGTTTGTATTACCTATAGTATCTTTAGCATTACCTAGTATATCTGGACTCATGATGTGGGTAAGAAGGTATATGATTGACCAGTCTTTAAGTGATTATGTAAAATTTGCTCGTTCAAAAGGCCTATCAGAAAATGAAATATTCTATAAACATATTATGAGAAACGCAATAATCCCTATTGCTCATAGTATTCCACTAAATATTGTTGCTACTCTTGTTGGAGCTATTATTACTGAAAGAGTTTACGCTGTGCCTGGAATGGGCAAAATGTTAACTGACTCAATTAATAATTATAACAACGCAATGATTGTTGCTCTAACATTTATCTATACAGCATTATCAATATTAGGTTTGCTACTTGGTGATATTTTAATTTCAATGATTGATCCAAGAATTTCATTTGAAGGCGAAGGGGGGAGAAAATAATGGCAGAAAAAAAGAATAAAGATGATTTATTTGTCCTTGCTGACAATAGATCTAGTGACGCTGAAAAAATATATGCTCCAAATTATTCATATTGGCGCTCTGTTGTTCGTTCTTTCTTCTCAAAGAAGACTAACTATGTAGCCTTGGGAGTATTAATAGTAATACTATTATTATCTTTCATAAATCCTTTAGTTTCTGGCTACACTACTGATGCTCCAAATATCAATAATGGTGATTTACACCTATTGCCACCTGGAACAACATTTGATGGAATCTTCTACATATTTGGAACCGACCATCAAGGAGACTCATTATTTGCAGCTATTTGGGCTGGTGCAAGAACATCTCTAGTACTCGCACTTGTTGCTTCTGCAATAAACATGAGTGTTGGTGTTGTTGTTGGTGCTTTCTGGGGTTATTCAAAAGCTGTTGACAAGATTATGACTGAAGTATATAACATTATTTCCAATGTACCATTCATACTATTTGTAACCGTATTTATGTACATAGCTGGTTCTGGCTTCTGGCAGTTGGTTGCTGCTATGACCATTACTGGTTGGATTGGAATCGCGTATTTTATTAGAACTCAAGTAATAATCATTCGTGACCGTGAATATAATCTAGCTTCTAGATGTCTAGGAACTTCTATTCCACGAATGGTTACAAGAAATATTCTCCCTTATTTAACATCTGTTATCGTTACTCTTTTATCAAGAGAAATTCCATCTTATATTTCATATGAAGTCTTCTTATCCTATATTGGGGTTGGTATTGATGCCAGCACTCCATCATTAGGAAGAATGATTCAAATGTATGCAACTTGGATGGATCAAAAACCATATGTATTTTGGATTCCTGTTGCTGTAGCAGCTTGTGTAACTATATCACTTTATGTAGTTGGACAAAATCTTGCAGACAGTTCAGATCCAAAGACACATATGATTTAGATTGGAGGTAATTAAAAATGGAAAGAAAAAAATTACTTACAATTCGTCACTTAGATGTTAAATTTAACGTTCGTGCTAGAATACTATCCGCAATAAGAGATATTACAATGGAAATATATGAGGGAGAAAATATTGCTATTGTTGGAGAATCTGGTAGTGGAAAATCAGTCTTAACAAAAACATTTACTGGTATGCTTGAATCTAATGGGGTAATTTCTCATGGTAAAATTATTTATCATAATAAAGAACTTGAAGACACAAGTGTTCATGTTGATCCACTAGATGTCTATTTCTATAAACAAATTAAAAAAGAACTACTAGAAGCCTTAAAATCATGTACAAGCGAAGAAGCAAAGAACTTGAACACTCCTGAAAGACTTAATACTCTTGCAGTAGATTTAATGTGTTCAATAGATAGATTCCCATTCTTTAAAAAGTTTGGTGCTTTCTTCAAATTAAAAAAGATTTTCTCTGGAGCTATAAAGGATAACATATTATTAACAGATAAAAAAATTGATCGTTTAATTGCTAAGGTTACTTTCAAAGTATCTCCTGTTGATAAAAATTACGTTTTACCAGTTAAAGGGGATAATATTAAGGCCGTTTGTACAATTGATTTAGCAAAAATTAAACTAAATAAAGATTGGCAAAAAATAAGAGGCGTAAGAATTGCTACTGTATTCCAAGATCCAATGACATCCTTAAATCCTATTAGATCTATTGGTTCACAAATTACAGAAGTAATCATTAAACATAGAGGATTATCAAATGAAGAAGCTAAAAAAGAAGCTATAAGTTTGATGGAAAAAGTTGGAATTATTGATGCTGCTAAAAGATTTAATGAATACTCATTTCAATATTCTGGAGGAATGAGACAAAGAATAGTTATCGCTATTGCATTAGCATGTAGGCCTCAAATATTAATTTGTGATGAACCTACAACTGCTCTTGATGTTACAATACAAGCTCAAATTATCCAATTAATTAAAGATTTACAAAAAGAATTTGGATTTACAACTATCTATATTACACATGATTTAGGAGTTGTTGCTTCTGTTGCAGATCGTGTTGCAGTTATTTATGCTGGTCAAATAGTAGAAATTGGTAAAGTAGAAGAAATATATTATGAACCAAAACACCCATATACTTGGGCTCTTCTATCTTCATTGCCACAACTTTCAGAAAAAGGATCTGAATTATTCTCAATAAAAGGAACTCCGCCTTCATTATACAATGAAGTAAAAGGCGATGCTTTTGCACCAAGAAATCCATATGCACTAAAGATTGATTTTGTTGAAGAACCTCCAATGTTTGAAGTAACTCCAACACACTTTGCAAAAACTTGGCTATTAGACCCAAGAGCTCCAAAAGTTGAATCACCAAAAATAATTCATGATCTTCATATCAAAATGGCCGCAAAAGCTAATTTGGAAGGAGTGATGGATGATGCCAAATAATAAAGAAGTAGTTTTGTCACTTAAAAATATTAATATAGTATTTAAACAAGGAAAGAAAAAATTTCATGCAGTTCATGATTGTAGTTTTGATATTTATAAAGGTGAAACATTTTCTCTAGTTGGTGAATCTGGTAGTGGAAAGACCACAATCGGAAGAGCAATTGTACGTATAAATCAATTAGAAAGTGGCGAAATAATTTATAAAGGAAAAAAGATTTCTGGACAAATTCCGAAAGAAGAAGACCGTCAAGTAATTAGAAACATTCAAATGATATTCCAAGACCCAGCCTCTTCATTAAATGAAAGAGCGACTGTTGATTATATAGTTAGTGAAGGTTTATACAACTTTCATTTATATAAAAGTGAAGAAGATCGTTTGAATAAGGTAACTAAAGCTATGGAAAGTGTTGGATTATTGCCAGAACACATAACTCGTTACCCACATGAATTTTCTGGTGGTCAAAGACAAAGAATAGGTATAGCCCGTTCAATTGTTATGGAACCAGAATTTATCGTTGCTGATGAACCAATATCAGCACTTGATGTTTCTATAAGAGCTCAAGTTTTAAATCTTTTAAAACAATTCCAAGTTGAAAGAGGTCTAACATATTTATTCATTGCTCATGACCTATCTGTTGTAAGATTTATTTCTGATAGAATTGCCGTTATTCATAAAGGAAGGATAGTAGAATTGGCAGAGTCTGAGGAATTATTTAACTTCCCTCTCCACCCTTATACTCATTCCTTAATGTCAGCAATCCCTATCCCTGACCCAATACTTGAAAAGAAAAAGAAATTATTTACATACGATGGAAGTGAACATGATTATTCTGTTGACAAGCCTTCCTGGGTAGAAATTAAACCTGGCCATTTCATTTTTGCAAATGAAAAGGAAAAGGAAATTTATAAAAAGAAGATTCAGGAAAGAAAAATTCACAACGAGGAATTCGAAAAAAAATAAACTTGAAAATCTCTGAATAGATAAAAGAAGGACCATTAAGGTCCTTCTTTTAATTTATTTTATTCTAATCTATTATTTCAACATCTATTTCAGAATCTGTAAAATAAATATATTCTTGAACTTCTTTACTAATTATTGCTTTTATATCATCATACCCAACATTTAATGTAGCATTATAAACTCCTAAAATGTATGTTGAAGATGATGATAATTCGGAGATTTTTTGCTTAGTCAAGTCAAAAGGAGAATTCATCATTAATAAAGCATTATACAATGTATCTTGAAATGAATTTGAAGAAGTGATAATCTGAATTGCTCTAAAATTATTTATTGGATATCCTGTAGTTGCATCATAATATAAATATCTTATAGCATCATTATCTTCTTTATGAATACCATAATTACCAGAACTTAAATAATCTCCTATTGTAACAACATTGATGTTTCCTAAAACATAGGTATTACTAAAAGAATTACTAGCTCCTGTTTTTATATTATTAGGATCTGCTAAAGATATATCCCATGTTGAAGATACAGGATGATTACCTAAAGTTTTTACATTACCCTCACCAGTATAAATGTATCCTTTTATATAATTTTGTTCAATTAAATCATCATATAAATCATTAATAGCATATATTGAAGAAAAAAATTGAGTATTCAAACTGATACTATTGCTACATTCTGAAGAAACATTATAAATTATACTCATTTTACTGTCATCAAATATTAAGGAATCTTCTTTTTCTAGTTGAGATAATGAACAACTAACAATATTTTCAACTTTTAACTTATTTACTTCATCATAAATTGGATCTGTAAAAGTGGGATCACCAGAAAGAATTTGATCTTGCCAATAACTATATAACTCTCCAGCAAAAACATTAAATACTCCCGATGAATCAATAGAATACTGATATAATTCTTTAAGGGTATCATAAAGAAATGGTTCAACAATAATCTCTTCGCCAGGATGTTCATTAATATATTTTAAATTTATAACATCAGCATAATTATTATTTGTATCTAACAACATAAAAGTTTTTCCTAAAGATGAATTGTATATGCCTTCTAAAACTTCATTGTTAGTTAACATACTTTGTCTATCTTCATCAAAATAATAATTTATTTTTATGTCTCCATAATATGGATACAACTCTTCACCATCTTTTGTCGTTATTTTTTCAAGTTCTATATTACTCCATCCAGGTTTCTTACTAAATAAATCAACAATTCCTTTTGTTATAAAAAATACTGCAACACCAAGAAATATTATCAATAATACTACTCTAATAACAATATTTAATTTTCTTTTCTTATCCTGCACAATATCACCATTCTTTACTGACTTACATTTTATAATAATTTGCGCCATTTTTCCACTTTATTATGTATTTAAAAAAGGAGTTTCCTCCTTTTTTAAATATTTATTACCATTTTGACATGTTTTTTAAACGATTATATCTTTTTTCAGCATACTTTCTTGATAAATCTATTAACTCATCTGCATGATTAGGATTAATTATTGGCAATTGACTAAACCTGATTTCTGTAGCTACAAAATCTTTAAATTTTTCAAAATTTGGTTCTGCACAATCAATAACTAATGGATTCTTCCCTTGATCTTCTAATCTTGGATCATATCTATATATTGGGAAATATCCACATTCTACAGCTTTTTTCTCTGTTTGCTGATGATTCATCAACCCACCTTTAATTCCATGTTCAATACATGGAGAATAGGCAATAATTATTGATGGTCCATCATAACTTTCTGCTTCTTGTAATGCTTTTATTACTTGATTTGGATTAGCCCCCATAGCAACTTGAGCAACATAAACATTTTGGTATGCCATTGCTATTGCAGCTAAATCTTTTTTAGCTGTTTTCTTACCAGCTGCAGCAAATTTTGCAATAGATCCGGTTTGAGATGACTTGGAGGATTGTCCACCAGTATTTGAATAAACTTCTGTATCTAAAACAAGAATATTAACATTTTCTTGACTTGCTAATACATGATCAAGTCCACCATAACCAATATCATATGCCCAACCATCTCCACCAATAATCCAAACAGATTTATTTATAATATCATCTTCATATTTTAATAATTCTTTGATACCACTAGATTTTGATTTATTAACTAAATCTATAATCTTTTCCTTATAATCACGTCCATTTTTAATAGACTTTTGTTCTTCAAGATATTTCTTTAGAAGTTCTTGTAATTCCTTTTCACATTTATCGATATTATTTTCAATAATATTTCTAATTGTTTCTAATTTATAGTTTAAAGCAACTCTCATTCCATAACCATATTCTGCATTGTCCTCAAATAATGAATTTGCCCAAGCAGGCCCTTCGTGATTTTCATCTGTTGCAAATGGAGTTGATGGAACTGCTCCACTATAAATTGAAGAACATCCTGTGGCATTAGCAATCAACATATCTTTGCCAAATAGTTGTGTAACTAGACGGTAATATGGTGTTTCACCACATCCAGCACATGCACCGGAAACCTCAAAATAAGGCCTTAGCAATGATGCTCCTTTAACATTATTAATTGGGAAATACTGAGATTTATATTCTATCTTTTTATACAAATAATCGGCTGCTTCTCCTTGTGCCAATTGTGTTTTTACATCTACCATTTTTAGAGCTTTATTTTCTGGCTTTGTTGGACATTCAACAACACATAGTCCACAACCAACACAGTTTTCTGGAGACACTTGAATTCTATATTTCAACCCTTTAACATTTGGTCCACCCATAACAGGTAGCAAATCATTTTTAACAATATCAGGAGCATTTTCAACTTCTTTATCATTTAATATAAATGCTCTAATTGTTGCGTGTGGACAAACAAATGCACATCTACCACATTGAATACATGCTGAACTATTCCACATTGGAACTTCTGAAGCAATTGTTCGCTTTTCTTGATAAGTAATATCATTTTTCATTGTACCATCCATTATATTATTTTTAGTAAAAACTGATACAGGAATGTCATTACCATCTAATTCAGCAATTTTCTTAACATATTGACTAAAATATTCATCATCATTTTTATGTTCAATTACTTTTATTACTAGATCTTTCCACTTTGGATCAACAATAATCTCTTTGATTGCTGTCCCTCCAAGTTCTATTGCTTTGAAATTTAACTCTACTATTTCTTTACCCTTTTTGCTATAGGCTTTTACTACTGCTTCTTTCATATACTTTTGAGCATCTTCATATGACATGATTGAAGGATTAAGTTTAAAAAACGCTGATTGTAAAATTGTGTTTGTTCTTCTACCCATTCCAATACTTTCTGCAATATGAGTAGCATCAATTATATAAAATTTTGCATTTTTTTCGGCTAATTGCTTTTTAAGTTTATTTGGCAATTTTTGTACTATTTCTTGTTCATTAAAAGTTGTGTTCAATAAGAATGCCCCGCCTTTTTTCAAATTGCATAACATATCATATTTAAACAAATATGTATCTAAAGAACAAGAAATAAAATCTGCATTTTTAACATAATATGTAGATCTTATTGGACTTTTACCAAATCTCAAATTGCTTCTTGTGGCTCCACCAGCCTTTTTAGAATCATAAGCAAAATATGCTTGAGAATATAAATTTGTATGATCACCAATTATTTTAATTGAGTTCTTATTTGCAGAAACTGTTCCATCTGAACCTAACCCATAAAACAAACAAGAAGTATAATCATTTTCAACATAAAAATCTTTATCCTCTTTTAATGATTTAAAAGTTACATCATCATTAATACCTATTGTGAAGCTATGGAAAGGATCTTTAGAAATTAAATGATCGTATACAGCTTTTATTTGACGAGGTTGGACATCTTTACTAGATAATCCATATCTACCTCCAATAATTAATTCAATACCTTTGAAATTATTTGTTAATGCATTATAAACATCAAGGTATAGTGGTTCTCCTAAAGAGCCAACTTCTTTTGTTCTATCAAGAACTGCTACCCTTTTTACTGATGTAGGCAATACTTTTATTAAGTGTTCTATTGAGAATGGCCTATATAGATGAACTTTGATTAGACCTACTTTTCTACCTTTTCTAACTAGTTCATCTATTACTTCAGAAATTGTCTCACTAACAGAACCCATTGCAACTATTACATCTGTAGCATCTTTATCACCATAATAAACAAATGGTGCATAATCACGCCCTGTTAATTTAGATATCTTTCTAAAATAATCATCAGCGATTTCAATGACTTTTTCATAGTGCTTATTTTGAGCTTCTCTTCCTTGAAAATAAATATCATCATTTTCATTTCCCCCTCTAGTAACAGGGTTTGTATGGGGATTTAAAGCCTTTTTACGAAATTCTTCTAAAGCTTTATTATCAAGAAGTTTTTCTAAATCGTCATAATTTTGAAGTTCAACTTTCTGAATCTCATGTGAAGTTCTAAATCCATCAAAAAAATGAAGTACTGGGGCCATTGCTTTTATTGCTACTAAATGAGCAAGCGGAGCTAAATCAGCCACCTCTTGAACTGAATGTGAACAAATCATTGTTACTCCAGTTTGTCTAACAGCATAAATATCTTGATGATCACCAAAAATTGATAGTGATCTTGTCGCTAAAGATCTTGATGAAACATGTAGTACTGCTGGCAATAATTCACCAACCCATTTGTAAATATTAGGAATCATCAATAATAACCCTTGAGATGCAGTGTATGTAGTTGCAAGTGAGCCTGCTTGTAATGCTCCATGAACAGCTCCTGAAGCACCAGCTTCGGATTGCATCTCTACAACTTTAACAAGACTTCCAAAAATATTTTTCTTACCTTTTGCAGACCAAGCATCAACGTGTTCTGCCATTGGAGATGAAGGAGTTATAGGATAAATACCCGCCACCTCAGTAAAAGCATATGAACCATATGCTGCTGCCTCATTTCCATCCATTGAAACAAAATTCTTCTTAGTTACCATTTTATTCCTCCTCATTAATTTTTCTTAAATAATTTTTTGCTTCTTTACCAATATCTTCTCGTGTTAAAGCAAAATCTATTATCGCCTTAAAATAACCAAATCTATCACCAACATCATATCTTTTGCCTTCAAAATCATAGGCATATATTGATTCTTTTTCAAGAAGCGAGAAAATAGAATCTGTTAGTTGAATTTCCCCACCAAATCCAGGCTTTTGTTTTTCAAGATATGCAAAGATTGAGTTTGTTAGAATATATCTTCCAAGTATTGCAACATTGCTAGGTGCGGCCTCAAAATTTGGCTTTTCTACCATTCCTATAACTTTATATTCTCTTCCTTGAAAATTACTATAACTAATTATCCCATATTTATTTACATCTGCGGCTTCAACAGTTTGTACTCCAAGTATAGTACAGTTATATTTATTATATAAATCAATCAACTGCTTAGTTGCTCCATTATCTTTATTAACTACAATGTCATCTCCTAATAAAACAGCAAAATCTTCGCCATCAACAAAATCTTTTGCCATTAAAATAGCGTGTCCTAAACCCTTTTGTTCATTTTGATATGTAAAAGTTATATTACACATTTTTTCGCTTTCACGTAACTTAACTAATAAATTATCTTTTCCTTTATCCAGTAAAAATTTTTCAAATTTTTTATTACAAGAAAAATAATTGATTATATCTTTTTTATCTTCATTAACTATTATTAGAATTTCACTAATCCCAGCTTCTATTGCTTCTTCAACAATAATTTGAATAGTTGGAATGTCCACTATTGGTAGCATTTCTTTGGAAATTGCTTTTGTTATTGGCAAAAACCTTGTTCCAAATCCAGCTGCAGGTATTACAGCTTTTTTTATCTTTTTATCCATGATTTATCACCTATTTTTCATTTGTCTCAATTCTTCATTTATTAATTTTTTTAGATCCTTTAATTGCTTCTCATTTAAAATTGCATTCCTATTAATAATACCTCCTGGTATAGTCATATTTTTATAAACAAAATCTCCAATACCTTCATATATAGTTTTTACTTTGCTTTTTTTAATATGTTTTTTAGAGGGAGATTTAGTATTTATAAGTTTTTCTAAAGGATTAATTAAAGTAGCTACATTATACTTCTCATCCAAACGAATAATTGGATCAAAATAAGCTAAATCTTCTCTAATAACACTATCTCTTATACCTATACTCATTGCAATATCATTTATTGTGATATTCTTTTTTTTAAGTTTTTGTATTATTATTAAATATTTTCTTGCTTTAACTTTAGTGAGTTTTGCCATATAGACTATTATCCCCCCTCAAAAATAAATAAACTACACTAATATTTTAGCATATGCAACTAATAAAATAAACCACACAAAAGGTGAAAAAAATGATACTTATTTCAAGACATAAAAAAAACAATATATTAAATGATAATTATGAAAGCGATTACATTATTCTAACGCATTGCATGCCATTAATAATATTGGTAAAATTAGGTGAAATTGAAATGAGGGTGAAGAAATGTGGTTGAAGAAAAATTCATAATTAAAGCACAAAATGGACTAGGTTCTCGCCCAAGTGCATCTTTAGTTTTTGAGGCAAATAAATTTAATTGTACATTAAAATTAAAATATGCTGATGATATTGCCAATATGAAATCTATTATGAGTATTATGGCTTTAGTAATTAGAAAAGGCGAAGAATTTGAAGTCATATGTGAAGGTGAAGATGAAGTAGATGCTTTAAAACATATAAAAGAATATATGGAGAAGATTGAATTAGTGTAAAAAAAATGAGACCTCTTGGTCTCATTTTTCTTTATTCTTTTTTAAAATTATTCAACTAATTTAATATCATCTGCTCCACCAAGGAAAGTAACTCTTGGAACATTTGGATTATATGTTGTATAGTAAATTACATCAATGTTTACGGTTTTTCCATTAAATGCTTTTAAAGCATCTGTAGAAGAGGCTGGAGAAGCATAAATTTGAATCGTGCCTGTTCCATCTACTGTTTTTGCATTAACATAATCTCCTGCATCAATAATTAAATCAACATTATATACTTTTCCATGAATTGTTGGATCAGTATTGCCATCTAAAGCAACTAAGTCTTCTGAAGATATTTTTGTAACTTTGTTTTCAAAGGCAACATTGCGTTGTAAAATGTCAATTGTTGCTTTATTTTTGAATTGATATGTTGATTTATATTTACTAAATGCGCCTGATACTTGAATCTTATCTCCAAGTTGAATCTTATCGATATCAGGTGATTTGTAAACTAACATATTATTGGTTCCATCAGTAATCCAATAACTGCCAGAAATAACATTATTTACTACACCAATAAAAGATATTTCATCACCTAGTGCTAATGTAGAAGCTGCAACATCATCAAACATTTTTTGAATTGTTGGATAAGCAATTATTTCTGTAGCATAAGGCATAATATAACCACTAATTTCTTTAGAAGCTGTCTTGCCATTATGTTCTACTGTACCTGTAAGAGAATAGGCAACTGCTTCTGCTCCTACATCTGGACGTGTAAAGACAATTTTCTTTGTATTT
>Ga0265294_10006371_pt1 | contig 14184 bp, 15 predicted proteins | sample MunlanPumphouse3_FD_192504 | JGI IMG/M metagenome (GOLD analysis project Ga0265294, IMG submission 192504) | Groundwater microbial communities from a municipal landfill in Southern Ontario, Canada - Pumphouse #3 | ecosystem: Environmental > Aquatic > Deep subsurface > Groundwater | place... | reverse complement strand
GTAGGACAGGATCTCTTTGGCAACATAGAGATGACGCAGATAGGCCCTGGAAAAATTTCTACAGGTGTAGCATGAGCACTGGGGATCAAGGGGGCCGTCATCTTCTTTGTATTCCGCCCGTTTGATGTTCACTTTACCCAGAGAGGTGAACAGTGTCCCGTTGCGGGCATTCCTGGTAGGCAGGACGCAGTCGAACATGTCCACTCCCAGCTTGATACCGTTCAGGAGATCCATGGGGGCACCGACACCCATGAGATATCTGGGCCTGTCCGCAGGCAAAAGCGGGGTGGTGTGCTCGAGCATGTCCAGCATTTCCGTTTTGGATTCGCCCACACTGAGACCGCCTAAGGCATAGCCTTCAAAAGGGATGCTCATAATTTCTGCAGCGCTCTGGGTGCGCAGATCTTTGAAAAAACCGCCCTGAACAATACCGAACATAAGCTGGTTGCCAGTTTCTCCATGGCTATAGGCCTCGCGACAACGTTTGGCCCATGCGGTCGTTGTTTTGAGAGATTTTTGTGTGTAGGCACGATCGGCCCCGTAGGGAACACATTCGTCCAAAACCATCATAATGTCCGACCCCAGATTTTTCTGGATGGAAATAACCTTTTCCGGAGTGAACATGTGTTTTGAGCCGTCAATATGCGAGGCGAACTCGACCCCTTCGTCGGTAATTTTCCGCAGGGCCGAAAGACTGAATACCTGGAACCCACCGCTGTCCGTGAGAATAGGTTTGTCCCAACGCATGAATCGGTGCAGGCCGCCACGTCGGGCAATCATTTCATCGCCGGGACGCAGATACAGGTGATAGGTGTTCCCTAATATGATCTGTGCACCCAATCCGTGCAGATCATTGGGGTCAAGGCTTTTGACCGAGCCCTGGGTGCCTACGGGCATAAAGATAGGGGTCTGGATGCTGCCATGCGGGGTGCTCAGGGTTGCCGCCCTGGCCCGACCATCGGTTTTTTCAAGTGTGAACAGAGGATTCATGATGCTCCATTAATGCGCAAAAACGCTGCAAAAGAAACGGCCACCAGACTCGGTGGTCGAAAAATATCCCACAAAGATCAGCACGACCTACGCAATCCTGGAACGCTCTTCAACCCCTTCCTGACCGAAAAAAAGGACTGTATGCGCTGAAATTCATGCGTTCATAGGCTCCAGCGAGTATATGATTATTCCGGGAGTAACACCGTGGTACCATTGTATTCGTCATAATGATTTTACGATCGGGGGAGGACTCTATGCGCAAAATCATTATGACGGTGATTTTCTCTCGTGGAGGCAGAGCATACTAAAGGTGCCTTGGGCAGAATTTTTTTGGGAAGTGTTGGCAAATGTGTTCTGCACAAGGCCTTGCTGTTTGGTGATATTTTTCTTCGTCGGAAGCTCTTCAAAAGATGTCAATGGCTCAGCGTGTCCGGCATATGCTCTGGACAATCAGCTTAAACGCCATTTGATGATCGCAAAATTTCCCAGGCTTCTTCAGCCGTTTCCACATAGCAAAAAAGTTTAAGATCTTTTTCGGAAATGGTACCCGCTTCCACAAGGGCCTCGAAATTGATAACCTTGTCCCAGAATTCTTTGCCAAAGAGAAGCACGGGGAAAGGTTTAATTTTCCCGGTCTGGATCAGAGTTAGACTTTCAAAGAGTTCATCCATGGTGCCAAATCCTCCGGGAAAAGCCACCATACCTTTGGCGCGGATCAGAAAATGCATTTTTCTGACGGCAAAATAATGGAACTGGAAAGAGAGTTCCGGAGTAATATACTCATTGGGACGTTGTTCAAAGGGCAATACAATATTCAGACCGATATTTTTTGCTCCGACGTCATGGGCCCCTCGGTTGGCTGCACCCATGATTCCGGCCCCTCCCCCGGTAATGACCACGAGACTGTTATCATCGGTATTTTGCGAGATAAGCTGGCCCAGCTTTCGTGATTCGTTGTAATAATGGGAATATTTGAGTGCGTTTTTGGCACGGCGTAATTGGGTCTGGTACTCGACGGATTCCGGATGCTCACAACACGTTGTTTCAAGGCGGGCAACGTCCTGTTCGGCTTCTGCGGGCTCCTTGAGTCTGGCGCTTCCGAAGACAACAATGGTCGATTTGATATTGTTTTCCTGGAGCAGAATCTCGGGTTTCATGAGCTCAAGCTGCAAGCGCACGGGCCTGAGCTCCTCGCGCAGGAGAAATTCATTATCTTGGAAAGCCAGCTTATAGGAAGGAGAGGTACACTGCGGAGAATCCCCATGGAGGCCGGCTGATTGGGCGTCTTCGTGTGCTGAAGGAAAATGACTTTTACGGGTGGAATTGTTCATGAATAGTCCTTGGTAGGAATGGTTTGGATGTATGCAGATTAAAAAAGAATATGGAGACCGGCGTAGAGGCCAGCTGAATTGAAACCCGGATTATTGATATGGGGTTTCCACAGTCCATGAGAGAGATGGACATACCGTCCCCCTAGAACAAATCGGGTTTGATGCCAGAGTGGAATGATGACCCCCACACCCGCCTGCGGGGCGGTGTTGGTTTCCATCCCCTCCGAAGGGATGTTCCTGTTGCATGACACGACGCCGATGCCTCCTTCCGTAAAGAATGTCAGATACCGACTATCCACAACATGCCAGCGCAGCAAGAAATTAATGATCACCCCGTCTGCCTGGGTACGGGAAGATGCGTCCTTGAGCTTGAAATGACAATGTCCGGCTTCTGTTTGCAAAAAGAGAGGGCCGTGAAGCTGGTAGCCGCAAGCGACGGCTTCACGGGTACTGTGCTCACTGCCTTTGGCTACTCCCCATTGATAGCCTCCGGTAATTTCGCAATATGTTATATGCTTTTTCGGAGTAGTATTCCCCAGACTTCGGGAAGCGGCAATGCCATTTGATTCAGGCGTGCACACCATCATCATTACAAAAACGAGTACAGGCAGGATATACCCTTTGGACATACGAATGTTTCCTGTTAAGATCCGTGACGGGGATCACTATATGAATTTAACCGGCCATAGGCAATGTATAGCTATTTTTCAAGATTAAAAAACGAACTGGATTAATGGCCACACCAGAATTACAACCAGATTTAATGGTTTTTTTGATAATGACAGAAATTGTTGTTGGACCGGTGCAGGCAAATCGGGTAGTTACGACAAGACGCATGAGACTGGTTTGAACGAAATTTGCGCAGGCCCGGGTGGCGCATCCGTTTCGGGTCACAAGAGGTTATAGAAACAGGTGGTATGATATGAACAGAGTACGATATTTGTTTTCCCTTATCAGGTCCAGGATCAGGATTATATCCAGTTTGTTTGTTCCCGGTTATCGTGATTTTGTCCGCAAGGAATCTGTGTCCAACAGCGTATTGTACGATGATGTGGTTGCCTGGCAAAAAAGGCAGATCAAATCCATGTCCTTTGAGGACAGCGTTCCCAGGAAAGAAGGCGGAGTGATCAACCTTAAAAAGATGCGTGCCATCCACAAAAAGACATTGCTTGAGGTCAAGCACAAGGAAAATGGGATGTGGAAGGTTTCCACGGATACCTTGCAACAGGGCAAAGGAATCAGCCTGGATCAGGCCATTGTGCTTATGCACAGGCTCCGGGATGCAGGTTTTCCCGATGATGCCCTGGGAGTGGTTTCTGTCCAGCTCGAACAGCAGCGACATTCATTTGCTATTATTCAGTTTGCCGAGAATGATTTCTGGATGCTGGATAATGGACAATTCAGTTCTATACCTGTTAAAGCAAGTACCTTGCTGGCCAAGCGTAAGGATATCATCTATTTGATCGGTTTTAATTTTTTTGATGTCTGGAATTATTGAAGCAGTAGAAAAGGCAGTTATAACCACAACAACATAATGGGCACTTAGCATGAGCATTACCGAAAACTACCAAAGAATCAGAGAAGAAATCCCGGATCATGTCACCATCGTTCTGGCCGCAAAGACCAGAACCCAGGAAGAAGTGGAAGAGGCCATAGCTGCCGGGGCCACCGATATCGGAGAAAACTATGTGCAGGAAGGCGAGACCATGCATGCCTTGCTTGGGGACCGTGCCTCCACGGTAACCTGGCATATGATCGGCGATCTGCAGACCAACAAAATCAATAAGACCCTGCCGGTCTTTGATATGATCCAGACCATTGATTCTTTGAAAAAAGCTGAGGCAGTGAGCCTACGTTCTGAGCGTATCGACAAGATCATGCCTGTGCTTATTGAGATCAATATAGGCAGCGAACGAACCAAATCAGGTGTTGCCCCACAGCTCGCCATTGTCGAATCCCTGGTTCGTGAAGCTGCCCATCTTCCGGGAATCACCATCTGCGGGCTAATGACCATGGGACCCCGGTTTGGCGATCCGGAAAAATCCCGTGAATATTTCAGAAAAACCAGAAAAATTTTTGAGACAATCCGGGAACAGCAGATTGATAATGTCATCATGAAACATCTGTCCATGGGGATGTCCAATACATACAAAGTTGCTGTCGAAGAGGGGGCAACGATGGTCCGCCTCGGGACGTGCGTGTTCGGACAGCGAGACGGGGCATCATGTTTGAAATAGTTACCATCTGCCCGGCATATCCTTTGTATTCGGAAAGGAGAATACACCCTCATGTTTGAACTGTTCATTGTTGTGGGGCTGGCTACCATTATCTCCGCATTCTGTTCCGTTGCCGAGGCTGTTTTATATTCGGTCCCCTGGAGTTTTATTGAAAGACTGCGTAAAGGCGGAAAAAAATCAGGCCTGCTGCTGGCTGAACTGCGCAGGAAGATCAAAGAGCCTATTTCCGCGATTCTGACCCTGAACACCATAGCCAATACCGCAGGGGCAGCCATCGCCGGTGCCATCGCCGGTCGTGTTTTCGGCACGGAGAATCTGGCATATTTTTCCATGGCCTTTACACTGATTATTCTGGTATTTTCCGAGATCATTCCCAAAACTTTAGGCGTGATCTACGCCAAAACACTGGCAGCTCCTTTAGCCAGGCCCATGTTTGGCCTGGTCTGGTTTTTCAGACCGGCGATCTGGTTAACCAATGGCATTGTCCGGTTTATGAAAGTCAAAAAAGTCGGTCCGGCCAGCTCCGAGGAGGATCTCATGGCTGCCATCAGCCTGACGCGCAGGGCCGGAGCCATCAAGCCCTATGAAGAGCGCTCTATGTACAATATCCTGACCCTGGACAAAAAAATGGTTCGGGACGTGATGACCCCAAGGACGGTGATTTTTTCTCTCCCCAGTCATCTGACCGTTTCCGAGGCACGCAGGCTCAAGACATCCTGGCCCAACAGCAGAATCCCGGTTTTCGATAATGACGATCCCGAAGATATCATCGGTCTGGTGTACCGCAGAGACGTGATGGGGGCCCTGGCCGATGCCCGGGATGATGTGCGGATCAGTCAGCTCATGAAGCAGGTCCGTTTTGTGGTCGAGTCCTTGACTCTGAATAGATTGCTGGGCAAATTTCTCGAGTCTAGAATACATCTTTTTGTGGTTCTTGATGAATACGGGGGGCTTGCCGGGGTCGTGACCCTCGAAGATGTGCTGGAAGAAATCCTGGGCAAGGAAATCGTGGATGAGACCGATCAGGTCGTTGACATGCGGGAATTTGCAAGGCAACAGCGCGCAGAGCTTATCCGGAGACGGGATCAGGAAAAGGAATCATGAACAGAATCAATGATACACAATAACCCTCCAACATGACGCAGCAGACAGTGACTATGACAAAATCATCCAATCAAAAATGGGTCTATCTGACGGCTTTTGCATGCATCAGTCTGGGAATCGGGTATTTGCTCTTTTCTGGCCTTTCCAATAATTCTGTCTACTTTCTCAATGTCTCTGAAGCGTTGGCCATGGACAGCGCCAAACTTTCCCAGGCCAGGCTTTTTGGCAATGTAGCCCGTCGCGACCTGGAACGGTCCCCCGATGCCATGGAAATATCCTTTGTCCTGCTGGACAAAAAAGACCCTGCCAAATCTTTGCGTGTCCAGTATCATGGCATTATCCCCGATACGTTTAAACCCGGTGTGGAAGTCATTGTGGAAGGGGGCTTGCAACCGGAAAACGGTATTTTTGTAGCCAAAACATTGATGACCAAATGCCCCTCCAAGTACAAGAAAAAAACTTCTCAGGAATCCTGACTATCATATAAGACCGAGCGCCTGGGGACGGAAGAATTATCCTTGGCCGACTTGTTTGCACAATCCTCATCGGGGGTATCTTTGTGCGGATGCCCATTCCTTCCCCTTCGAATTATTTCTCAGCTGCTTATCTTTTAACGTACGGTACCGTATTCTATGCATGCCATTGCTTTTGCCTCCATCTTTCTTGCTCTTGTAATCACCCTGGCCCTGATTTTCATGGGCTTTTTCGATCTCTCTAAAAATCGGGACAATGCACTTGTCTGGATGGAACGGGGGCAATTGGCCTGCGCGGGACTATTTTGTCTGAGTTCCTGGATTCTTTGTCTGGCCCTGGTTCACCGAGATTTTTCTTTTATGTATGTTCAGGAGTACACGGACACCTTTCTGCCTACGTTCTATGCACTGACTGCATTCTGGGCAGGGCAGAACGGATCCTTTCTCTTTTGGGCTATGATGCTCGCAATTCTGGGCAGTATCATGATTTTTACGCCAGGATACCGTTCGCTGGCACCTAAAACCAAAATCTGGTTCTGGACCTTTTTTCTTCTGGTCCAAGGTTTTTTTCTTCTGATGCTCACAGGAGTGAGCAATCCCTTTGTTCAGATCCTTAATCCTCCTGCCCAGGGGAACGGCATGAATCCCCTGCTGCAGAATCCCGGCATGATTTTTCATCCACCGTTACTTTTTATCGGATATGCCGGGTTTACCATTCCCTGCTGTCTTGCCTTTGCCCTGAGCATAACAGGGGAACCTCTTGCCTGGATGGACAGGGGACGGAACTGGGTGCTGGTTTCATGGATTTTTCTTACGGCCGGGATTATCCTCGGTGCCTGGTGGTCGTATATGGAACTGGGCTGGGGCGGTTACTGGGCCTGGGACCCCGTTGAAAACGCATCTTTGATTCCCTGGTTTTCAGCTACGGCCCTGCTGCATACCTCGCTTATCGGTCGCACGCGCAAGGGATTGTTGAAAACCAATCTGTTCTTGGTCAGCCTGACATTATTACTCTGTTTTTATGGTACCTTTGTCGTTCGCAGCGGGTTCATTCAGTCTTTGCATGCCTTTGGAAGCGGGGGGGTCGGTATGCCCCTGATCATTTTTATCGGGGTCGCATTGTTTTTGACCCTTCTCGTCATCTATGCCTGTCGCACTGCCCCCAGCCGGGAGCTTGACGGGATGCTCAGCAAGCCGGGCATCCTTCTCATTGTCGTCTGGCTCCTACTCGCCTTGGGCAGCATTGTTTTTCTGGGTGTCAACTGGCCTGTTATCAGCGAACTATGGAGTGACAATTCCATTGGCCTGGGACCTGATTTTTATAACCGGGTGTGCATGCCTCCCTTGGCTATTTTGGTTCTGTTGCTGGCATTGTGCCCCTGGCTGGCCTGGAAGTCCGGATTCAAGACATCTCTGGGATTGTATATCGCTTTGGGTTCTTTTTTCATAGCCGGTATCGGATTCTGGATGATGGGGATCACATTACCAGTGGCTCTGCTCGGAGCGTCTGCTGCCGTGGGGGTGATCATTTCCATAGGAACATTATTTCTCCTCAACGCTTCTCTCCGTAAACAGCTTTGGGCCTGGGGAGCGTACGGGGTCCATCTGGGTGTCGCCCTGATTGCTTTGGGCATCGCTTTCTCCGGTCCCTATCAGGTGAATGAAGAAGGTATCCTGCACAAGGGCGAAGTACTCAAAGTGGGAGATTACGAGTTGTTGTATAATGATTTCCAGATCAAGGAAACTCCGGGTATGACTGCCTATGAGGCACGGCTCATGGTTGCCAAGAAGGGGAAGCCTCTTGGAATTCTTGCCCCCCAAAAAAGGATGTACACCAACTTTGACCAGTCCTTTGCCGAAGTCGCCATTATTCCCGGTCTGGGAGACGAAGTCTATGCTACCTTGCTGGGCTTTGACGAAGATAAAAATATCAGTGTGAAGATCAGTATCAACCCCCTGGTCAATTGGATCTGGATTGGCGGCACCCTCATGTCCCTGGCCGCATTGCTGTGTTTCCGTCGCCAGCGAAAATCCGTGACTGCTGCATAGCAGCTGTGGCACGAGGCATACTGAGTGGCTACCTGTCTTATTGAAGTCAAAAATCTGTACCATATCTATGGTTCCCGACTTATTTTTAAAGACGTGTCTTTATGTCTTGAAGCCGGTAGTGCTGTGCTTATTGCCGGAGAAAACGGCGCCGGTAAATCAACCTTGCTCAAATGTGTGGCCGGGTTGATCCGTCCTGCGGGGGGCACTGTCGTTTCCCATGTGTCAGAACATGAACTCGCGTATATGGGCCATGCGACGTTTATATACAACCGATTGACCGCGTTGCAGAATCTGCAGTTCTGGAACCGTATGTACGACCTGAAACAATCAGAAAAAAATCTGCTTGAATTGCTGGGAAGGGTCGGACTTTCTTCCTTTGCCTGGGAATGGGCAGGAGGATTTTCACGGGGCATGGCCCAGCGGTTGGCGTTAGCCAGAATTCTGCTTCTGAAGCCCCGGGTTATTCTGCTGGACGAGCCTTCAACAGGGCTTGATACCGGCTCATGCTCATTGCTATTTCAAGAGATTGCTGCCGCCCGGAATGGAGGAGCAGGTATCCTATGGGTGAGCCATGATCTGACCCGAGATCTGCAACGGACGGATAAAGTTCTGCGGCTGGCTGACAACCGCGTTGATTTTTGGGGCTCATCGGCATCCTTCAAGGAGCAGAGCGGTCATGTTGATTAAACCGCTGGTGATCACGGCCAAAGATCTGCGTCAGATTCTAACCGGAGGCAGTGCTCTGTTCCAGGCCGTACTGCTCGGTCTGCTGCTGGTTTTTATTTTCAGCCTGTCCACCGGTCCCGGAGAACGGATTAGTCCGCAGGGGGCCGCCGCTATCTTCTGGCTGTCTTCCTGCTTTTCTCTGGTCCTTGTCTTCACCATGCTTTATCGCCTGGAAGAAGAAAACGATACCCGCATGGCTCTGGTGATGACCCCCATACCAATCCAGACCGTCTGGCTTGGTAAGGCCATCGGAGGATTTCTGCTCCTTGCCATGGCCCAGGCCTGTTTTATCCCAGCCATTATTGTGTTTCTTGGTCAGGAGACCCTGTCTTCTTTCCCTGTGCTGGTTGGAGTGATCGGGGCCGTGGATTGCGGCTTGGTGATCATGGGTTCATTGCTGGGCGCTGTTTCCCAGGGGCAGGATGCCCGGGATTCCCTGCTGAGTATCATCTTGTTTCCATTGCTTATCCCCTTGCTTCTCGGCGGGGTACGGATCGGCGGAACGCTGCTGGCCGGAGAACCATGGGCCGGCGTGGCAGACTGGTTTGGAATCATCGGAGCCTTTGATGTTGTGTTCGGCGGGGCGGCCTTGCTTCTGTTCCCTTTTGTGTATGGGGAAGAATGACAAAAAAGTGTTAAGGGCACAGCAGACAGTGCGCAAAAAAAACGCTGACCGAACCTTCGATTTGCTGGGGCCAAAGGTGGATTATCTCCTTTGTGCGGAACATTTTTTTCCTTCTGGATTGTATACCCATGAATAGCTTGCATCCTTTTTCTACCCGCATGCCCCTCCTGCCTTTGCTTTCGACTGCGGGTCTGATTATATCTCAGTATTTTATCTGGATCTACGCCCCGGAAGAGACAACCATGGGCATGGTCCAGAAAATTTTTTACGTACATCTGCCTCTTGCCTGGTGGGCATTGGTCTGTTTTGCCGGAGTGTGCGGCGCCAGCGTGATGGTCCTGGTGACCAGAAAAACGTCCTGGGATCTGCTGGCAGGGACTTTTGCCGAGGTTGGGGTCCTTTTTTGTGGTTTGGCCCTGGCCACGGGTTCTCTCTGGGCTCGGTCTGCATGGAACACCTGGTGGACCTGGGACCCCAGACTGAGTACCGCTCTGGTTATGTGGTTCGTGTACGCCGGGTATCTGATCCTGCGGGGCAGCGGTCTTGGCGGAGCCAAATCCATGAATCTGTGCGCTGTGCTCGGGATCATCGCTTTTTTGGATGTTCCTCTGGTCTTTTTTTCAGCCCGCCTGTGGCGCAGTATCCATCCTGCAGTATTTGCCAGCCAGAGCGGAGGACTTGAACCTGAAATGTGGACAACGGTTCTTGTATGCATTGCGGTCTGGGGCATTGTTACAATAACGCTGGTTTTGACCCGGTGGCGGAACCTGAAGCTTGGAGCATTACTGGATCAGATCAGGCTGCGAGGCTAAAAAACGCAGCATTCCTTTAAACATATGTTTTTCGTGGAGTTGCTATGAATTATCTGCTTATCGCCAATATATGCGTCTGGGCGGGCATCGGAGGCTATCTTTGTGTCATCCATGCGGGGCAGCGCAGGATCGAACAGCGTATCAATCATCTGGAGCTTATCCATGGGAAGTAATACAAATACGACGGGAATAACGGTCTCCAAAACTCCTGTCCTGATATTCGTCGGACTGTGCGCGGTATGTCTCACTCTGTCCGTCGTCTATTACCGGGTCACGCATTCTTTTTTGGATGTTCGGGAAATGCAGGTTTCTCATGCTGCAGATCAGGGGCCCATGGCCGATATCAATACAATGATGCAGCGTTTGGAAAAAAATTCCAACGACATCGATGCGTTGCGATCCTTAGGAAATGCCTTTATGCGCATGAAGTCCTGGGACCGGGCCGTTAATTTTTGGGATCGGGTCCTCAGCCTTGAACCCCATGATGCCATGGCCCTGAACCAGAAAGGTGTATCTCTGTTCCAGCAACAGGAGTACAAGATCGCCTCGACCACATTTGAAAAGCTTTTAGAAGTGCAACCGGACAACGTCTATGCACTTTTCAATCTGGGCGTGTTGTATAGACACTTTCTGGGAGAAATTCCGCGGGGTGAGAGCTATCTGCGCAAAATTTTGGAGCTCAACCCTGAGAACAAGGATGTGCTTCGAGCCGTAGAGGAAGAACTTGGCACCGAACCTACGCAACAAAAGACTGAACACGGCAATGAAAAATAAACCGTGGCAAAAAAATCAACATGATCCGTGTAGGTAAGGTCTGCTCGGACAACATGAGTGCAACGGCGGTGTTGTGTTAAACCAATGTATCTAATAAGGCCGTGATCCTTGGGGTCACGGCCTTATTTTTTGGGCGTGTATTTTTTGGGGTTAATCCGGTACTTTTTGATTTTGTAGTTCACGACCCGGTAGCTAGATCGCAGTTCCCGGGCAGCTTCGAGCATGTTACCATCGGTTTTTTTCAAGGCTTCGATGAGCAGTTCCTGCTCGAACCGGGCCACGGCTTCGCCGAACGAAAGTTCCGTATCCGTCGCTGAACTTTCAGCCGTCTGCAGCGTAGGAGGGAGATGGTAGGTGCGGATGGCCTCGTCTGAACAAATAAGAGTGGCTCGTTCCACACAATTTCTGAGTTCACGCACATTGCCTGGCCAATGATACTGCGAAAGAAGATCAATGGCCGGGGAAGATATACGTTTGATCGTTTTTCCATATTCTTCTGAAAATACTGATAAAAAATGTTCGGCAAGGGGCAGGATGTCCTGCCTGCGTTCGCGCAGGGGAGGGATGAAAATGGGGAAGACATTGATTCTGTAATACAGATCTTCACGGAAACGATTTTCTTCAATAAGCTTTTCCAGCGGCTGGTGAGTAGCACACACGATGCGTACATCAACTGTGGTACTTTTTTCGCTCCCTAAACGCTGAATTTCGCCTTCCTGAATACTGCGCAACAATTTTGCCTGGGCTTCGGCGCTCAGTTCTCCGATTTCGTCCAGAAAAAGGGTCCCTTTATGTGCCAACTCAAAACGCCCTTTCTTACTCCCAACAGCTCCCGTAAAAGCCCCGCGTTCATATCCGAAAAGTTCACTTTCAATGAGCTCCGAAGGTAACGCTGCGCAATTGAGCTTAATAAAGGGTTCTTTGCTGCGGGAACTCATGTTATGGATGGCCTGGGCCAGAAGTTCCTTACCTGTTCCGGATTCACCGCGTAATAAAACGGTTGCCCGACTGTTGGTCACCTGCATGATCTGCCCCATGACCATGGACATGGCTTTGGAGGATGCGACAATCCGGTTTCTGGCCAGATTCTCTGCTTGTTTCGTTTCTTTGCCTGCATAGAGCGCCTGCAGGTTACTTTTGAGCATACTTTCCTGGAGATAGGCTGTCTGCCGGGCAATAACCCTGGCCAGAACCTGCAAAAAATCCCGGTGCTCTGTCAGATATTGTTGTTCGGAAAGAGGCAGGTCCGCACTCATGACCCCCAGGATTTCTTTACTTTCACCGGAAGTTACCACAGGAACACTGATAAAAGACAAGGATGCCAGCTCCTGTTCGGAGCGTCCACCGGCTCTGTTTAAAAACAGTGAGTCGTCAGCCATAACCGGAACGATGATCGGTTCACCGGTCGTCAGAACATGACCGGTAATGCCTTCACCGGGGGCATAGGTTGATGAAGGCATTTTGGTGTGCCCGTAACTAACGCTGAATCTAAGGCTGTTTGTTTTGGGATCAAAAATTGCCAGAGTCATTCTTTTGTATCCCAGAAGTTCGGCGGAATTTTTGAGCAGCTGTTCCAATCCGGGTTGCAGGGGACAACGGGGGTCGAGGTCCGCAATGACCTGATTGAGAACCTGAAGCAAGGATTGGCTTGTTGTGGGCATGCTTTTTTCTATGAGTTAGTGTTTACGTGTTAAACAACAAATATACAGGGCAGGAGGGCATATAATCCGCACCACGCCTCTTGTCTTGCGGTTTCAATTCTAAAACCGCAAGACAAGAGCTGGATTGTATGTACTCTCAGACGATAGAACTAGCTTGTGACGGCGTGGGCCCCGAGGTCCACAGCCCGTAGATTCATGTCTACAATTTTGGGTTTGAGATGTGCTCGGATGCCGGTTGTGAGCTCTGTAAGTTTGATGGGGATGATCTCCAGGGCACACAATGCCCCCAAGAGAACGATATTTGCGGCCTGGGGTGTCCCGGCCTTTTTGGCCAAAGAGATACAGGGGAGAAAATAGGCCCTTGAAGCGTGCTTTTCAGTGGCGCTGCGGATGATATTCAGGTCAGGATATTCTTCCCGGCCCATAGCTACACCAATGGGAAGTATGGGCTCACTGTTGCTGACAACCACCGCTTCGGGGGCTAAAAAACAAAGCGCTCTGTAGGTTTCCAGAGGTTCGAATCCAAGCAGAATATCTGCTTCCCCAGGGCTGATTTTCGGACTTTGGTAGCCTCCAAACAAAATCGTGGATGCCACGACCCCACCCCTTTGGGCCATACCGTGGATTTCTCCCGAGGTCACGTCCAGGCCGTTATCCAGCCCTATCTGAGACAGAAGATTTGTTGCGGTCAGGGTTCCTTGACCGCCGATGCCGGTGAGATAGATACGGGTCTTTTGCATTATCCAATGCTCCTTTTCCGTGCTTTGATACGATCGCAAATCTGAACGCAGAGCATGCATCCGGTGCACTGGATGGGATCGATGCTCACCTTGCCCTGGTTGACGGAAAAAGCGGGGCAGCCAAGTTCGTTCAGACAGGTGAGGACAGATTCACTGGCTTCAAACCCCTCTTCGACATACGCTATCTGAGAATCAGGTTCGCGCAGAACCTTACGTTTGAAGATGACACAGGGGGCTCTGGAAATAATTACCCGGACTCCCTGCAACGCCTTATATTCTTCAAGGGTCTGAACCAGAGCCTTCTGGTTGAAGGCTCTGATGGTGGTTACGTGGTCGACACCGCATCCACGTACAATGGCTTCTATATCAATTTTATGGGCGTTTTTACCGATCTTGGTCTGATCGACGCCTGGATTGGGCTGATGCCCGGTCATAGCCGTGGTCCGGTTGTCCATAATGACCACCAGAATATCATGACCGTTATAGACAGCATTAATCAGCCCGGTGATGCCAGAATGGAAAAAGGTCGAGTCGCCGATAAAGGCCACCACGGGCTGGCCTGAAACTTTGGCCGTACCGCAGCCTGCGGAAATGGAAGAACCCATGCACAGAAGCAAATCAGCAGCCCTGAGGGGGGGAAGAATCCCCAGGGTATAACAGCC
>Ga0265294_10006370_pt1 | contig 14186 bp, 11 predicted proteins | sample MunlanPumphouse3_FD_192504 | JGI IMG/M metagenome (GOLD analysis project Ga0265294, IMG submission 192504) | Groundwater microbial communities from a municipal landfill in Southern Ontario, Canada - Pumphouse #3 | ecosystem: Environmental > Aquatic > Deep subsurface > Groundwater | place... | reverse complement strand
CGTCTTTTGTGGATTCCAGACCATATTCAATCAACAGGAACTTGTTTTTGGATAGATCTTCCAAATAATCCAGCAAGTTTTCAGTCATGCAATCGGGCCTTGTTCCAATGACCAACCCTTTAACTCCTGGAACCTGGAGTGCTTCTTCATATAAGGACTTCAGATGTTCAAGTGCTCCGTATGTATTAGTATATGCTTGGAAATAAGCCAAATAATTCATTTGTGAATATTTTCTGGAAAAAAAGCGGATCCCTTCCTGTAATTGCATGGTGATGCTTTTGTCTGTTTCGCAGTAGTCCGGATTGAAAGTCTGGTTGTTGCAATAGGTGCAACCTCCGAAACCTTTGTTTCCATCCCTGTTTGGGCAGGTGAATCCTGCATTCACGGAAATTTTCTGAATTTTATAATCAAAACTTTCATTCAGAAAGTCCTGAAATTTTCTATAGAGCGGCTTTTGCATCATTTTATTCCAGAGGGAAGTGATCTCTTCATGCTTGGTCTTCGTTTCAAGTCTTTAAAAGTTGTGCAAAAGTACAGAAAAAGTGGTTGAATAATCGGGCTTCCGGATTCTAATTCGTATTTTTGTATCTCACAAAAAAACAATGTTATGAAACGAATTTCTTTGCTATTGATATTGAGTCTGAATTTTTTTTTGTTATCTGCTGCAAAACAAGAGATTTCATTGGATTCCATCATCTCAGGGACATTTCGTTCTGTATCGATACCGGAAATCAGGTCTATGCAGGATGGTCGTTATTATACTTGCATTGATGAAAGTGGGAAACAAATTATTCAATATAGCTATCTGACCGGAAAACAGGAGGCTGTGATTCTTGACATCAATAATCTCAAGGGCGTTGCCCCTAGAAGAATCATCGGTTATGTTTTTGACTTTACAGAAAATAAAATGATCGTATGGGGCGAGAGAAATCCGATACACCGTCGTTCATATACTACAGAATACTATGTATATAACATCAGGCGAAATTTTATGGAAGTTCTTTCAGAGAATGGTGCCCAGCGGAATGCCAAATTTTCTCCTGATGGTCGTTCTATCGCTTTTGTCAGAGGCAATAATTTGTTTATCAAGAGATTGGATTATGGAACAGAAATTCCTGTAACGACAGATGGATGTGAAAATGCCGTCATCAACGGGGTTCCCGACTGGGTTTATGAAGAAGAGTTTGAGGAAACTTGTGCTTTTGACTGGTCACCTGACAGTAAATTCCTGGCTTATGTCAAGTTTAACGAAAAGGAAGTGCCTGATTATTCTTTTCCATTGTTTGGAGCCATCAGGTCCAAACAAAATCAAAATATGTATTACCCCGGGTATTATACCTACAAATATCCAAGTGCCGGAGATGTAAATTCATCTGTGTCGGTCTATGCCTTCAATCTCCAGACACGTTCTGCCAAAATGATGAATTTACCTGTTTCTGAGGAAGATTATATTCCGCGCATACGTTTTACCAGAAACAATACTCAGTTGGCTGTCATGACGCTCAACAGGGCGCAGAATGTTTTTAAGATGTATTTTGCCAATCCAAAATCTACCCAATGCAAGTTGGTTTTGACAGATGAGAGCGAGAAGTATGTGGAACCGATGTATGACGCCATTCAATTCTCGACCAAACACTTCACCTACGTCAGTGAAAAAGATGGATATCGTCATCTTTACCTATATGGAGCAAACGGTGGGCTACAAAAGCAATTGACTTCAGGCAAATGGGATCTGACAAAATATCTTGGTTGCGATACGATCAATAATGTTTATTATTACCAATCTACGGAGGAAGGGCCGACACAACGCTCAATATACAGAATTGACCTGAAGGGAAAGAAGTTCAAGATCAGTGCAAAATCCGGTGTGAACGAGGGCTCTTTCAATGTTGATTATAGCTATTATGTACAGACTTGGTCGGACATCAATACACCGCAAGAATATAGTATCTGCAATGCTTTCGGTGAGATGGTCAGACCTTTGGAAAACAACAAGAGACTCAGATCTTTGCTATCCAAGTCGAATTATGCAGACAAGACATTCATCTCTGTTCCGGCAGCTGATGGTGAGATGTTGAACGGATGGATGTTAAAACCTTCTGATTTTGACAAAAATAAGAAATATCCGGTTCTGCAAATTCAATATAGTGGTCCGGATTCTCAGTCTGCGCTTGACAAATTTGATTTTGGCTGGGAATATTATCTGGCTGAAAAAGGTTATATCTTGACTTGTGTCGATGGCCGCAGTACTGGTGGCCGGGGAGAGGCTTTCCGCAAATCGACATGGTGTAATTTGGGCATTTTTGAAACAGAGGATCAGGTCGCTACGGCAAACTATCTAAAGAAACAATCTTATGTGGACGGTTCTCGAATTGGTATCTGGGGTTGGAGTTATGGCGGTTATATCAGCTTGATGTGCATGACTGATACATCAAGTGTATTTAAAGCCGGTATTGCAATAGGACCGGTTTGTGATTGGAGGTATTACAATACAATTTACACGGAAAGATACATGAGAACTCCCAAGGAAAACAAGTCGGGATATGATGCAGGCTCTCCTTTGCTTCGGGCTGCGAATTTGAAAGGCCGTTTGCTTTTGGTTCATGGGATGACGGATGACAATGTCCGTGTCAACCAAAGTATGGATATGACTGAGGCTTTGATTCAGGCTGGTGTCCAGTTTGATATGCAACTCTATCCGACGAGCAATCACAGCATGATTGGCAAAACTTACCAATTGCATCTTTACAACAGGCTGGTGGATTTTGTCTTAAGAAATTTATAATACAGGAATGACACAATATGTTCGGAAACCTGAATGGTTGAAAGTGCGTTTGGGAGATAATGAAAGTTTTGTAAATACCAAAAAAATCATTGAAGGACAACATTTGAATACGATCTGCTCAAGTGGACGTTGCCCGAATCAGGCGGAATGTTGGAGTAGGGGTACAGCAACCTTTATGGTGCTTGGTACTATTTGTACTCGAGCTTGTCGTTTCTGCAACACTGAAACAGGGAAACCGTTGCCTCCGGATCCGCAGGAACCTGAACGGCTTGCGGAGTCTGTCAGACAGATGGGCCTGAAACATGTTGTTCTGACATCTGTGGATAGAGACGATTTGCCTGATTTGGGTGCCGATCATTGGGTTCAGGTCATTCGGACATTACATCAGGTGAACCCCGTAATCACTATAGAGGTGTTGATCCCTGACTTTCAGGGACGGGCGGCCTTGATTCGGAAAATTATTGATGAAAAACCGGAAATCGTCTCCCATAATCTGGAAACCGTGAAACGTCTGACACCGGAAGTCCGTTCTGCTGCCCGTTATGACAGAAGCCTGTCTGTCCTTAAGCAATTGGCAGATGCCGGAATTCGTACCAAGTCCGGACTGATGCTTGGTTTGGGAGAAACTGAAGAAGAGTTGTTGGAAGCAATGGATGATTTGTTGCAATATGGATGTTACATTCTGACTTTGGGACAATATCTGCAACCCACCCGCAAGCACCTTCCTGTTCAAGCTTATATACATCCTGATACTTTTGCCCGTTATAAGGATATTGCACTTCAAAAAGGTTTTGAGGCGGTAGAAAGCGGTCCTTTGATCCGTTCGTCTTATCACGCAGAGAAACATATATTATTTGAAAAAATTCGAACAAATCTCGTTTAGGATTGTTCCAACATTGGATTTATTCATTTTTCATTTATGGATGTTTCGATAGAAAATAGCGGAGGTTGTCTATTAGAATTCAAAGGATCACTTATTGATCTCTTGGTTTTATTGGTTCTCTTTCTTGGAATTGCAGCCGTTATTTTGATATTATACCATTTATATATACTAAAGCAATGTCATCAAAAAGAATATTGGCTTCCGATAGTTGATGACGGAGGGAATGTGATAGGCCGTGTAGCCAAATCAGTATCTTTTGAGACTCCGGGCAAATACCAGCATCCCGTCATCAGGATATTGATATCTAAAGGTAGTTCGATTTATTTGTCGTCACGTCCTTTTGGGTTTTGTTCGGATTATGGATTGTATGATCATCCCATCAAATACTTGATGGAGTATGGAAAATCCATTGAAAAATCTATTTCCGAACTTCAAAAGAAATATTTTCCAAATAGTTCTCAGCTGCGTTTTTTGTTGAAATATAAACATGAAAATAAGTTTGGGAGCTGGCAAGTGTTCCTGTATATCCTTCGTGTTGAAAAGGAAGAGGAATTGATAGGATTAGAAAAGTGCAAAGGCAAATTCTGGGCCATTTCCCAAATACAGGAAAATTTTGGAAAATCCTGTTTCAGCTTATTTCTGGAAGGAGAACTTGATTTTATCAGGACCATCACTGATATCGATTGAAGTCCATCATTATCTTTTGATATCAAGCTTTATATATCAAAAATATACAAGGCTTCTTAGTGAGTTCGGTGTGATCTTTTTTCCAATCTTTGGCCGTCAGTGTACGAATTTTTTCTTCAGGTCCTGTCAAGTCGAAGGAAACACTAATGCGGGTTTGTGGACGCAGATTCGTTGTGAGATCTTCCAATAGCTTTTTGTTCCGGTAGGGTGTCTCGATGAAGATCTGAGTCATGTCTTCCGTGTAGGAACGCTGTTCCAGACGTTTGATGGCCTTGATCCGGTTTTCTTTTTCTACAGGGAGGTATCCTTCAAAAGCAAAACGTTGTCCGTTAAATCCGGAAGCCATCAAAGATAAAAGGATGGAAGAAGGACCGACCAATGGTACAACTTTATACCCATTTTCTTGGGCGATGCAAACAATATCCGCCCCGGGATCGGCTATGGCCGGACAACCTGCTTCTGAAAGCAAACCCATATCCAGACCTGTTTTCAAGGTGTTCAGATAACTGGAAATCTGTTCAGGGGTGGTGTATTTGTTCAGTGTGTAAAACTGACAGCCATCAATATCGAAATGTGGGTCTGCTTTCCTTAAAAAACGTCTGGCGGTGCGGACATCTTCAACAATAAAATGCCGGATAGGTAGCAGCAATTGACGGTTGTATTCCGGAAGGACATTCTCAAGAGGACACTCTGATAATGTTACCGGGAAAAGATATAGAATACCGAACATATTGAATTTTTTAATGTGAAAGTCTTCAATGTTGCAAATGTAATATGAAACGAGCATGAATACAAGTATTCACTAAAGACAATGAATATTTGACATGCGAGTTCCATACGTCCTTAAAAAACAATTATTTTCGTATGAAAAAACGTAGTTGTGCAAATCAAAAGATGAGTTTGTCGCATTTTCAAATTATCTTTGCCTACGTTCATTCAAAAGAAATCATCATGCTTTTACCAGAGGCTTTTGTTAAGCAAATCAGAGAATTGTTGGGCGAGGAGTCGGATGCATTGATTGCGGCGTTGGAACAACCTACACCTGTAAGTATCAGGTATAATCCTTTCAAAAAGCTGGAACACCCTCGAACCGACCCGGTGTTTTGGTCTTCAACAGGAGTTTATTTGAAAGAACGACCGGCCTTCATTTTTGATCCTTTGCTACATGCTGGTTGCTATTATGTCCAGGAGGCTTCATCCATGTTTATAGAGCAAGCACTCCGGGAGGCTCTGAGATTATCGAGGGGAAATGCTGTGAGGATGTTGGACTTGTGTGCTGCCCCCGGTGGAAAATCGACTATAGCAGCGTCCATCTTGCCAAAAGGCAGTCTTCTGGTGGCCAATGAACTGATTCGGACCAGAGCCAATATTTTGGCTGAAAACGTAATTAAATGGGGCAGTCCCGAAGTGGTGGTCACTCAAAGTGATCCTTCCGCTTTTTCAGGATTGGCCGGTTTCTTTGATATTATTTTGACGGATGTACCTTGTTCTGGAGAAGGCATGTTCCGTAAGGATCAGGGGGCTATTTCAGAGTGGTCAGCCGACAATGTCCGATTATGTGCGCATAGACAGCGTGATATCCTGAGCCATTGTTGGGCTGCCTTGCGTCCCGGCGGATGTCTGATATACAGCACTTGTACCTATAACACTTCCGAGAATGAGGACAATATCCATTGGATTTGTCAGGAACTTGGCGCACGCTTGTTGGAGATACCTGTTGAGACTGAATGGAACATCACAGGGTCTTTGAATCCGGATTTTAATGCCGCCCATTTTCCCGTTTATCGGTTTTTACCGCATAAAACAAAAGGAGAAGGCTTCTTTTTGGCACTCCTGCAGAAGACGGGTTCGGATACGGCAGCTTTTGTCAATGATAAAGGCATCAAAAACAAATCTGTTAATAATAAAATAGGGAAGTCGGTCGCTCCGTCTGAGTTTTCTGAAAGCATTCGCAACTTATTGGTCAACCCTGAGAATTACGATTTTTCTTATGATCGCCGCGGTAGGATTCGTGCCTTGCTTAAAGAGCATCTGGCGATGATTTCATGTCTGGAAGAAAGGCTTCGGATTGTCCACGCCGGTATTGTTTTAGGAGAAATGAAAGGAAAAGACCTGTTGCCTGACATTTCTCTGGCTCTTTCTAAATATCTTTGTCGAGATGCTGTGAAATCATTTGAACTTGATCTCAAACAAGCGGTTTCTTATCTGCGTGGGGAAGCGATGGCGCTACCGGAGATCTGTCCTTTGGGTTGGGTGCTGATGTGCTATCAGGGGCATCCGCTTGGTTGGATGAAAATATAGGCCATCGCGCGAACAATGCATATCCGAATGAATGGAGGATTCGCTCTGAAAATCCATATTGAGGTTCGGCAATTTTTTGCGATTTTCACAGAATTTCCTTATTTATAGGAATTTGATACAACATATTCGGTTATCTTTTTATTTTTGTAAGAAATATCATTAATCATAGGAAATATGAGACTTAGAGAGAAACTGAAGAATTCGCCCAAGCTGAAAAATTTTATTTTGTGGACTTTGATGCCAAAAAATCAGGCCAGGCCCAGGTGGTGGGTTAAGATATTCGTCAATCCCTTTGTCCATTCAAAAGGAAAACGCTCCTTGATTAGAAGGAGGATGCGTCTAGATGTCATGCCATTTAACCGGTTCTCATTGGGTGATGATTCCACGATAGAAGACTTTTCCACCGTCAATAATGGGGTTGGGGATGTGTTGATTGGAGACAGAACCCGTATAGGATTGGGTTGCGTATTGATTGGACCTGTGACCATTGGAAATGATGTTTTGTTGGCTCAGAATATTGTTGTCTCCGGACTGAATCATGGGTATCGGGATATCAATCAGCCGATCAATACTCAGCCTGTTGAGAAAAAAGCCATCAACATTGAAGATGAGGCCTGGATAGGTGCCAATTCCATCATTCTGCCCGGTGTTACTATTGGTCGCCATTCCATTGTTGCCGGTGGTAGTGTTGTGACTAGAAGTGTACCTCCATATACCATTGTGGCAGGGAATCCAGCCGTTGCAAAGAAACATTATGACGCATCTTTGAAAGAGTGGGTCAGAAATTGATAAAATATCTTATTCCCCAACAATATTCATTCTCATTGTAATATCGGTCTTGGGTCGGTCGTTGGATCCGGTTTGGCAAGATTGAATCTTTTCTAAGACATCCAGTCCTTCAATCACTTCTCCGAATACCGTGTATTCGCCATCCAAATGGGGTGTTCCGCCCAGATTGGAGTATACATTCTTCTGTTCAGCGGTAAAACCACCCATCTCAGGATTATTTGCAAACTCAGCTTCTGTCATGGCAATCAACTCTTTTTGCAAAGAGTCAAGACCTACTTGGTTTTTGGAATTGTAAAGTTCTTGGATGGTATCATTCCTTTGTTTGGCAAGATTGCCAAAATAATTCTGCATAGCTTGTTGCCTTCTCTGCTGTTCCATGCTTGCCAATTGACTCTCAGTATAAACAGAACCCCAAACAATGTAAAATTGTGATCCGGAGGACTTCTTTTCAGGATTGACTTGATCACCAGTGCGGGCAGCTGATAAAGCACCACGTTTGTGAAAGAGTTGTGGGTATATTATTTCAGACGGAATCTGATAACCAGGTCCGCCTGATCCCAGAGACTTGTTGGCTGATGCACCTTTTGACTCAGGATCGCCTCCTTGTATCATAAAGTCCTTGATGACCCGGTGAAAAAGTAGGTCGTTAAAGAAACCTTCTTCAGCTAGTTTAAGAAAATTGTCACGATGTTGTGGTGTTTCATCGTACAGACGAATCTTGATATCTCCAAAAGAAGTTTTAATAAGAACAATGTTGCTTTTTGTTTTTGCGTCGGTGGTCATGCTGTAGAAGATTAATATGATAATGAAAATAATGATTTTTAGTGGATATAAAAAAAAGTGCGATCTCATAAAATCACTATTTTTATTTTTAGCCGGCAAATATACACTTCTTTTTTTAATAATTTATCTGTAATTTTGTTCGCTCAAGAAACAGTAATTTATTAAATATATATTTGTAATGAAACCAACTCTTTTTGTTTTAGCAGCAGGGATGGGAAGCCGTTATGGAGGCCTTAAACAAATGGATGGCCTTGGTCCAAGCGGAGAAACCATCATGGATTATTCAATTTACGACGCCGTTCATGCCGGTTTTGGTAAAGTCGTCTTCGTGATTCGTCATTTCTTTGAAGAAGATTTTAAGAACATTGTAGTCAATAAATATAAAGGAGTGATTCCTGTCGAAATTGTTTTTCAAGAGTTGGATTATCTTCCAAAGGGTTATGTTTGCCCTGTGGATCGAGTAAAACCCTGGGGGACCAATCACGCACTTTTAATGGGAAAAGATGTTATCAATGAACCATTTGCAGTGATCAATGCGGATGATTTCTATGGTAGAGAAAGTTTTACTGTTCTGGCAGACTGGCTGTCCAAAATGGAAGGCGAGAAAAATAAATATTGTATGGTCGGTTATCGCATTGGAAATACTCTTTCTGAAGGTGGTTCAGTGGCCCGTGGTCTTTGTTCCAAAGATAATCAAGCTAATCTTACAACCGTCATTGAACGTACTTACGTCATTCGTGATACGGATGGATTGATAAAATATAAAGATGAAGAAGGTCAGATGGTCCCAGTTGACGAAAATACGCCCGTTTCCATGAATATGTGGGGATTCACTCCGGATTACTTTTACTATTCTGAAGAGGATTTCAAAACTTTTCTGACTGAAAATGAAGGAAATACCAAGATTGAACACTTTATTCCATCGGTTGTCAATAATTTGATTGTTAACAAGACGATTACTTGCAAGGTTTTGGATACTTCCTCCAAATGGTTTGGAGTGACCTATGCTGAAGACCGTTCTACGGTGGTAGAAAAAATCAATGAGTTGGTTAAAGAAGGTGTTTATCCGGCTAAACTCTGGTAGATAACAGATATTAAAAAATACAAGTGAAGGGTTGGACTCGTTTTGAGTTCAACCTTTTTTAATATCTTTGAAGGATGTTTGTGCTTGTTCCAAATCGAAGTGTGAACCGAAACAGACCAGTGCTAATCAGGAACTCTACGATTCTATTGTGAACATATACATCTAAATTAAAAGAATGATTATGAACTTATTATCAATTACCGGCAGAATCGTTAAAAGAGCCTTTATAGCAACAGCCGTTATTGCGTTGATGTCAGCTAATAATTTCAGTGCTTTTGCAAGGAATGATATCAGACAAGAAAAAAACAAGGAACAAGTGGCGACCGGACGAAAGGCTTGTTTGCCCCGTCCTGTAAAAAATGTCATTGTAATGATCCCCGACGGCTGTTCTCTATCAACAGTTTCGGCGGCGCGTTGGTATCAATGGATTCAGAATCCTTCAAAACCGGACTTGAACATCGATCCTTTTCTTTGCGGAACTGTCCGTACGAATTGTTCCAACGCTCCAATCGGAGATTCAGCACCAACGACTTCTTGCTATATGACAGGGTTTTCATCAAGGACTGGTTTCGTTTCAACGTATTCACCTGCTGACGGGAATAATGATATTTTCCCGATGGATTCAGCCATGGCTTATCAGCCTTTAATGACGGTGCTGGAAGCGTCCAAACTCATTTATGGAAAATCGACGGGTTTGGTCTTTACCTGTGAATTTCCTCATGCCACTCCTGCAGACTGTTCTGCACATTCCTACGATCGCAGTAATTATACGAACATCTGTTCTCAGATGGTTCACAATCATTTGGATGTGGTGATTGGAGGTGGCGTCAGTTTGTTAAAGAATGACCAACAAGATTTTCTGAAAGCAAATGGCTATGATGTGATGTTGAATGACGTGAACGGATTGCGCAATTATTCAGGAAAAAAAATTTGGAGCCTTTTTAACGCCAGGGATATGCCTTTTGATTTGGACAGAAATCCTCAAACGACACCAAGTCTGGAAGAAATGACAGCCACTGCCATCAAGACTTTGTCCAAGAATAAAAAGGGCTTTTTTGTGATGGTCGAAGGTAGTAAGGTGGATTGGGCTGCTCATGCCAATGACCCGGTTGGAATGATGACCGATTTTCTGGCTTTTGACCGCGCCTGCAAAGTGGCTCTTGATTTTGCGAAAAAAGATGGAAATACAGCTGTCGTCATTTTGCCTGATCATGGAAATAGTGGTTTGAGCATTGGTAGGGCCAGTTGTCCCGATTATAGTAGGTTAACCAAGGATCAGCTGTTTGATGCGGTATTGCATTTCACCAAAACCGCTGGGGGTATGGCTGAAATCATTAAAGAAATTGATCCTTTGGCTGCCAGGGATTCTATTAATAAATATACAAGAATAGAGTTGACTGATGAACAAATGGTTATTCTGAACCACTGTAGCGATTATTCAAAAAGTCCTGTTCCCAAGGAACAGAGAAAGGGATTATCCCTGGGATATCAACTTGCCAGGTTCATGACCGAAGTAACCTGCTTTGGTTTTACAACCAATGGACATACCGGAGAAGAGGTCTTTCTTGCCGCCTACCATCCCAAGGGCGATGTACCATTAGGCGTTTACCACAATTTTGAAATCAACGATTATTTGTGCAAGCTTTTAAATCTGGAAAATCAATTGCCGGCATTGACATCCAAATATTTTGCCAAACACCATGTTGTTTTTAATGGAATGGATTATTCTTCCAATGCGGATGAAGTGAAAGATTTCCCTGTCCTGACAGTCATCAATGGTGATAAACAGTTAAAAGTCAAGGCTAATTCCAACGTGGTCAACCTGAATGGGAAGGATATACAGTTGCAGACTGTTGTGGTTTATGTCGATAAGAACAAGACTTTCTATTTGCCTGAAAACTTGACTGACCTCTTGAAGTAGGATGACCCGGGACTGATTTTTGATTCCCATTCGATGATGTCTTTTTTTAATTCTCTTCCCCAGAAGTAGTTGCCTATCTGTCCATTGGACTGAATGACTCTGTGGCAGGGAATCAAGAAGAATATAGGATTGTTACCGACGGCTGTGCCGACAGCCCTATAGGCTTTCGGGTGAAAGGTCTGTCCGGCAATGTCGCCGTAAGAGACAAGTTTTCCCATCGGGATTTTCAATAATGCTTTCCACACTTCCAGTTGAAAATCGGTGCCTTTCACATGCAGGAAGATTTGACCGGGTGGCAACTTCTTTTCGAAAATTGATAAGGCATTTTGATGCGAAACTTCATTCACCTGCTGGAAAGTTGCTTTAGGAAACTTCTTTCTCAGATTTTCAACTGCTGTGTTTTCATCCTTGGCGAGACTTGTTTGGCAAATACCTTTATGAGTCGATGCCATCAGAACGTTTCCGAATGGACTTTCTGCGAAACTGTAATGGATCACCAGATTCTTCCCCTGATTTTTGAATTCTTCGGGTATCATGCCGATGATGCTGATGACTTGGTCATGAAAGCAACCTGTGCCTGAATTCCCGACTGCAAATGGTTTGAGTGTGGAAGTGCATGGAGGACTCATGGATGATTGTTTGAAGATATGGGCAAATATACATTAATTTTTCTCCACAGGAAATTTTAAGAAATGATGATAAATACTTATTTTTGGGTAATTAAAAATCTGGTCATATAAAACGAGTATGCATGTACCAATATCCAAGTTTGGAATATTTCTGGTATGCGAGTTACATACTACCAAAATTCTAAATTTAATATCATATGAAATTATTTACAAGAAACTTACTGCTTATTCTGATATGTTGCACCACATTAAATGGGTATGCTGCTAAAACAATACGCATTGCTTGTGTAGGAAATAGCATCACTGCAGGTGCAAGACTCGCAGATCCCTCTAAAGAAGCCTATCCTGCACAGTTGCAAAAAATGTTGGGAAACAGTTATGAAGTTATGAATTTTGGAGTCAGTGCCATGACGGTCTTGCGCAATTGTGACAGAGCCTATATGTCGACCTCGTTGTATATAAAAGCTCTGGAAAGTGATCCCGACATTGTATTTATCAAATTGGGTACGAATGACAGTCGTTTGCCATTTCGATTGCAGGTGGATAGTTTCATGGGAGACTATAAGACATTGATTCATTCATTTAAAGTGTTGCCATCCAATCCCAGAATTGTTTTATTGTTACCATCAAGTTCTTTTTTGACAGATACATCCAGACAGACGGATGCGGCCATTGTAAAATATATCCTGCCCAGAATTCGTCAGGTCGCTTTTGATGAAAAACTGGAGGTCATAGACTTGCATGCTATCACCTCTGATAAGCAAAATCTTTATCCGGATAATTTGCATCCATCTGTGGAGGGTGCGACCATTCTTGCCAAACGTTTGTTTGAAGTGGTAACAGGTACAGAAAAAAAAGGGTTTGATATTTTTAAGAAAATTAAGGAACCAATGACCATTTCCTCTTTTCAGGGATATGATTGTGTCAATTTTACTTTTGAAGGACATTCCTGCAAAGTGGTCAAACCACGCAGAGCTGCGAAAAACCTTCCATGGATATGGCGCGCCTGCTCTTTTGGAACAAATCCGGAGGTTGATATAGCTTTGTTGGACCGTGGTTTCCATTTGGTCTATTGTGATGTGGCTGAACTTTCTAACAATCAAGAAGTAATGTTTGTTCGGAATGCTTTTTATAAAAAAATGCGAAAATCAGGTCTATCATCCAAAGTCTGCCTCGAAGAATCCGGCTGTGGTATGGTGAACAACTATCGTTGGGCTGTTGAAAATCCAGGAAAAGTAGCCTGCGTGTGTACTGATGATATTTTACCTATGGCTGAGCATACGACTATTTTTGAAGAAAAAGTGAAAGCTTCCGGAAAAGAAATTACGGTTATTCACAAACCTGATGCCAATCATAATCCACAAAGTTTTGCCAACCCGCAACCTATAGTTGATTTTATTCTTAAATCAGTTGGGATGACCCCTCCTTATTAACGTTTGAATCTTAATTCTTTCGAAATGGAAGAAACTGGAAAAAGATAGTCGATCCCATAAGTCGCTCGTGCTTTTTTCAGGTGGTATCGTCCTGAATTTGCTTGGCGAGCTGACTAGCTTTGTTATCCCTTTCAACAAGGTATTATGGTATAGCTCCTTTATGTTCTTGACCAGTGGTATTAGCTTGTCGCTTCTGGCAACTTTCATATGCTCTTTTTTAACAAATTCTTAAATGTGGAATATTTTACGTATCTTTGTCCGGATTTAAAGAATCGGGTCGTGGTCGCTATATGCGCATCTACGTTAAATCGATTGATTGACAAACTTCTCCTGTCAATAATTCTGAGTATTATTATTCCTCCAATCAAACTCCAGTTCACAAAAAAAAAATCATTTTCATCAGGCCGGTGATTGTGCGATTTTTATAATTTTATCCGGTCTGAAAACTAACAACATATTTATGTCATTTCAAAATTTAAATTTAATTGAGCCTATCCTTGAGGCTTTAAAAATAGAAGGATACATCACACCGACGCCCATTCAGGCAGAAGCCATTCCATTGATACTTGAAAGAAAAGATATTCTTGGCTGTGCGCAAACAGGAACAGGCAAGACCGCAGCCTTTGCCATACCCATCATTCAACTGCTGAGTCAGGATAAAAACAAGATACCTGGAAAACGACAAATCAAAAGCTTGATTCTGACTCCCACCAGAGAACTTGCCATACAGATTGGCGAAAGCTTTGAAAGTTATGGAACAAAATTGAACTTGAGATATGAGGTCATTTTTGGAGGAGTCAATCAAAAACCTCAGGTAGAAATGCTTCACAAGGGCGTGGATGTTTTAATTGCTACTCCCGGACGCTTGCTGGACCTGATGAACCAAGGTTT
>Ga0265294_10006367_pt1 | contig 14190 bp, 16 predicted proteins | sample MunlanPumphouse3_FD_192504 | JGI IMG/M metagenome (GOLD analysis project Ga0265294, IMG submission 192504) | Groundwater microbial communities from a municipal landfill in Southern Ontario, Canada - Pumphouse #3 | ecosystem: Environmental > Aquatic > Deep subsurface > Groundwater | place... | reverse complement strand
CTCATGCTTCGCTTAATTATCTTACTCCCAATGAGTACATTAGGAAGATAGAAAGCACTAATATTCCAACAAAAGATTACATTAATTTACAAACCTAATGTGTATCACATGTATCTGGACCTAGACAATGCTATTGAGCTCTGTATCCTCCATCAACATATAGCGTTGTTCCTGTAGTGTACTTTGAATCACTTGACGCTAAATAAACTGCAGCGTTTGCTATGTCTTCTACGTCACCCATGCGCCCCATTGGAGTCATCATATTAATAAAGCTAGAATATGCTTCATCTTCTTGAAGTCCTTTTGTCATATTGGTTTTTATAAATCCAGGAGCGATAGAATTAATTCTAATTCCCTTCTTGGACAAATCAAGTGCACCTGCTTTTGTGATCTGATCAACGCCACCCTTTGCAGCACAATATGCAACAGCGTTAGCAAAACCAACTGAACCTAAAATCGAACTCATATTAATAATTGATCCTCCTTCTTTCATTACTTTTGAGGCTGCCCTTGCTCCATAAAAAACTCCTGACAAATTAATTCCAATTACTTTTTGCCACTCTTCATCGGTTAAAGTAGTAATATCTGCTAAAGTTCCAATTCCAGCATTATTAACCATAATATCAAGACCACCAAATTTTTCTAGACAAAAATTAATTAAATCATTAACTTCGTTTGATTTAGAAACATCACATTTCTTAAACAAAACATTATCTATTTCGTTAACATCAGAAAAGACAACTTTAGCGCCCTCTCTAATAAACTTCTCGGCGATAGCTTTGCCTATACCTAAACTTGAACCTGTAACAATTGCGATTTTGTTCTCTAATTTCATATTTTTTTTATTAAAATAATAATTGGCCTGCGAAAAAATAAACTACTTGATTTGCTAAATTGAATAACCAGCTAATTCCTCCGGGAACCATAAAAATTAAAATAATTAACAAGAAAAAACCATATTGCTCTAATGCTTTTTTAAATCCAATTGCTTTGTCTCCTAATAAGCTAAACAATATGTGAGATCCATCTAATGGAGGAATTGGAATTAAATTAAAAACACCCAGAACTACATTATAAAATATTACTAGCAAAGAAACGACTAAAAAGCTTTCTGGCAAACTAACAAACATTACTAATAATCCAAAGATAAGAGCTAAAGAAAAATTAGCTAATGAACCAGCAATTGAAACTTTAATGTCTCCCCATTTTTGATCTTTAAAATTATAAGGATTAATCGGAACTGGTTTTGCCCAACCAATAACTGGACCACCCAATAGGATTAAGAATGCAGGTAGCATTACCGAACCAATTGGATCTAAATGACTAATTGGGTTTAAAGTTAATCTTCCAGCATCTTTTGCTGTAGAGTCACCTAGAGAATAAGCAACGCTACCATGAGCAACTTCATGAATAACTATCGAGAATAAAAGCACTATTAGTGATACTATTATTATTTCCATAAATTAATCCTAACAAAATACTTGCAATTATTCAACTTTTTTGATAATCTACTTGCATATGGAAAAAGAATGTCAAATCTGTGGAAAATCTTCATCAATGGGAGGAGGTTACTATAAGTTAATTTCTAAGTATAACCCTTCACCAAAGAAAAGAAAGTACCCTAATCTACAAAAAGTTACCGTGCCTGCCAACCCAAGCAATAAGAAGTTTAACGACTTTGCTGGCAAGAAGATTTTGGCTTGTGCAAAATGCATAAAATCATTAGACAAGAATTAATCTTTCGGGCTGTAGTATAATGGTATTATTTGCGCATGGGGTGCGTAAGACCCAGGTTCAACTCCTGGCAGCCCGACAAATGCATGAAATACAATATTAAAGATAGGGTTTATGGAGAAATAGAAATTTCTGAACCAGTGCTGGTTGAAATTATTAATTCTCCATCTCTACAAAGATTAAAAAAAATCTCAAGCAGGATACTTTGAACCATACTTCCCAGGAACTTGGCATTCACGATTCGAACACTCTCTCGGCGTTTGCATTCTTCTTAAGAAATATGGCGCCTCAATTGAAGAACAAATTGCTGGATTAATCCACGACGTTTCTCATTCAGCATTTTCACATTGCATAGATTATGTTTTAAGTGCTGGTTCTGAAAAAGAACATTGTCATCAAGATAATGTTTTTTATGATTATATTAAAAAGACAGAAATACCAGAGATATTAAGAAAGTATAATTTTGATGTTGAGTATATTCTTGATGAAAGTAATTTTCCACTTGAAGAGAAAAACCTTCCTCAATTATGTGCTGATAGAATTGATTATTCTTTAAGAACTGCTCTCGTCTTTAATGAAATAGACGGCGCTCGATTTTTTCTTGAAAATCTTTATGTCGAAGATAGTAATTGGGTATTTAAAAATTTTGAAAGTGCAAAAAAATATGCTGAACTTTTTTTGAAATTAAATGAAAATTATTTCGCAGGAATAAATTCAGCAATAATGTTTTGTACTGTTGGAGAATATCTAAAATACGCTCTTAACAAAGGATATATTTCAGAAAAAGATTTATATACTAATGATGATTTAGTACTTTCGAAAATAGATAGCTTTTTGAGTAAAGATGAACACCTAAGCTTCTTATTTAAAAAGATGAATAATAAGATTAAATGTGATAATCAATTAGATGATTTTGATGATGAAATCTTTTGCAAATCAAGGATTGTTGATCCTTTGTGTTGTCACAATGGAGAGATAAAGTTAGTTTCTCAAATTGACTCAAATTGGAAAGAAATAGTTGAAGATTGTTCTAAACCAAAACAATATTTTCTAAAGTTCAAACAATGAACCATCACCTTGCGTAGTAAACATAGTCAAAAATACTTTTTGAAATATCATCAAAAATACCTTGGATCTTTTTTTCAGAGAGATTGTTATTATTTCTAATAAAAACAGTAAGCAAGTAAGGTCTACCAGGAAGATAAAATACTCCAGAGCTGGCAGAAATCATTTTTTCATCATGAACTCCAAACTTGTGAGAAACATTAATTTCACTAGGAATAGAGCTGCAAAGAAAATTACATTCTGCTCCGTTTAATATATTTAAAAATAAATTAGAGTAATAAGGAGAAAGATATGTTGAATTATAAAGAGACCTAAAAAATACACTGTAGCGTTTTGCTGTTATACTAATATCGGAAGCACCCTCTTCTTCAAAAGTTTTCATCATATGAATAAATTCTTCATTCAATCCCAAATGATCAAAAACTTCTTCTACTTCTTTATTACTAACTTTGTTTATTAAAGTTAAGTATGCTGTGTTGTCAGAATTAATCAAAGTTTCTCTTAAAAGATTTTCAACTGAAAATCTAGATCCACTGGGCTGCAAATAAAGAGATCCATAATCATCATCCTTAAATTCATCTTTAATTATTAAAAGCTGATCCATATCTAATAATCCCTTTTCTATTTTTTTCATAACAACCATAGAGAATGGAATTTTTATTAAGCTAGCTGGCCATATTTTCTCATCCTTATTTAATGAAAAGTTGGCACCCGTAGGAAGATACTCAAAATACATTGATACAAGAACATCATTATTTTTCTTATATTTATTTATTAGCTTATTCTCTAATGGTTTAAAGTTAACTAATAAATCTTTCTTATCGATATAAGAAACATATGGACTTAAGAAATCATAAGAAGCTCTATTATTATTAATAATAAAAACAAAAACACACAAAATTGAAGCAATTAGGAATAAAATAAACCAAAACCTATAATCAGTTATTAACTTTTTAATATCCATTTTTTATTATGCGTAATAGAAACTGCTACAAAGTAGCAGTTCCCAAGGTCCTATCTGTGAATCCGAAGAATTCACGTGGGCACCTCATTTAATTACCACGGCAATTAAATATTAAAGTTCCCAATTAGAAAAGTGTTCGGAATTTATTTGATAGGACTAATTGTATTGTATCATTAAATCTTAAAAACTTCAACGAGTTGTTTTATCATAGAAACTACTACCGGAGCAGCCTGCAAACTTACACATTGAACGCCTTCGTCGTCTGCAACGATCCATGGCTCTTCTATAATTTTAATTTCTCCATCAACCGTTTCAAAAGAATATCCTGGTGTCATTTCATAATCATCAACATAGTCGCGAGCAACATCAGCAGGAATTGCATTTCTTAATAATACCTTAGGAACACCGTATAATGAATATGCTTTTCTAAGTATTTCTTCATCCATTAATAATCTATCTTTAATGGGCTCAATTCCCTTTTCGTCTCCTTCTTTCATTACCATCTTGCCTCCATCACAATTCGCCTCATCACAAATTAAGTAATAGCCACCTTCATCTTGACCAATCTTTGATGTTGGTAATAATCGCAAACTTCTTGAGGCATTACATTTTGGACAAATTCTTCTCCATTTAATTCTTTCGTTAATTATATTCATTGGCACATCTATTAAAACAAAAACGTCTGGATCGTCTCTATAGTCAACCAAATCTCTAAAGAATAATGAAAAACTAACCTGATCTAAATTCCTTGGAAAACCATCAAGTAATATTACCTTTCCTTTTCTTTTTGTAATTTCTCTTTTAACTAAAACTAAAATAATTTCATCGGGCAATAAGCTTTTTGTGTCTCTATCTTCTAAGCTCTTGATAATATCTTCTAGAGCATAAAATCCTCTATAATTCTTTTCTAAGAATTCTACCAAATCTGCTTTCTTTTGAGGATCTTGCATTTCTTCATCAATTGCTCTTACCATATCTCCAACAGACAAGTGCTCAATTTTTTCAGCTCCAATAACTTCCGAAAACATTTTAGAATAAGTTCCTTTTCCTGAATTCTTTTTACCAAGCAAATAGGCAATAAAAGTATGTCCACTATTTAAGTGTTCTTTTAATTTTTCAATTTCAACACCGCACTTCAATTTGAAATATTCTTCTCTTTCTTTTGGGTCCGATAGGTTAAATTTTCTATCATCACCCATTTTTGTTTTTTCTATTGGAAAATCCATATTATTTTTTATTAGTTATTATCTTATAATTATTACCGTCTGTTGATATTTTAATATCTCCATCAATATCGTTTCTTAATACCTTAATACCAAAATTAGACAACCGTGTCAAAACATCATCAGCGGGATGACCATATGAATTCTTACCAACCTGAATAACTGCGATTAATGGATCAACTTTAACAACAAACTCCTCGCATGTTGAATGTTTAGACCCATGATGAGAAACTTTTAAAACATCTGCAAAAATATCTTCATTAACTATTTCTTTTTCTAATTTATTTGTAATATCTCCTGTAAAAAGAAATGAGCTATTCTTATATATCATTTTAGAGACAACTGAAATATCATTAGCGTTCTTTGAATATTTTTCAATAATATACTCATTTGGAGAGATTATATCCATCACTACATCACCTAAGATTATTTTATTAATCTCGTTAGAATAAAATATATTAGCCCCCTCTACTTCAATCATTGCTTCCCATTTTTCACTTTTTGAGCTGGTTCCGCTAATCCCTGACCATAATATATTTTCAACAACATAATTGTCTAATAATTCAAAAAATCCTGAAATATGATCGCTATCGGTATGAGTTAGAATAATTAAATCAATCGTTTTATCTCCAAAGGGCATAACTGAAGAAACTTTTTCAAGCAATGTTTTATTACCCGGCCCACTATCAATTATTATTTGATGTTTTTGTGGTGTTTCTATAAATATTGAGTCCCCTTGCCCAACATCAAAAAAAATCACCTGAAGTTCATTACCAGATGACAATTCATAAACAAAAGAAAACGTTACTACATTCAAAAACAATAAAAAGAATATAATCTTTTTACTCATTTAATTTCTTAATTAGTTTTTTATCATCAATTCCATAATTATCACAAACATAGCCAATTTCTAATGTCTCAATTTCTGATTTCATATGTGGACAAAAAAGACACGGGAAACCAAACTCTTCTAAAACATTCCTTGATTTCTCGTTATCTATTATATCTTTTAATTTTGTTTTTCTGTTTATTTTCATGAATGGCAACTTTCTCTTTTAGTAATTTGATTATGTCTTTCCTCTAAATCTTTTGGAATAACAATTTTGTTTTTAATATAATAATCATACACTGCCTGCGTTAATGCATCAATCGCTAAAACCGAGCAATGAATCTTAATCGGAGGTAATGCTCCTAGTGCATCAACAACATCTTGTTTTGTTATCTTAAGTGCGTCTTCTATGGTTTTCTTTTTTGCTAAATCAGTCAAAACGCTACTTGTTGCAATAGCCGCAACACAACCAAAAGTTTCAAACTTGATATCTTTAATTATATTGTCTTTTACTTTAATATAAACAAACATTTCGTCTCCGCATGCCATATTGCCGACTCTACCCAAACCATCATAATTATCAATTTTTCCATAATTATGAGGTTTTGAAAAATGTTTTAATACTTCTTTTGAATAATTCATTTGTGTGGTGAAATGTCTCTTAATTTTTTAACTACTTCTGGTAATATTTTTAATAAATAATTTACCTCACTTTCTTTTGTCCATCTACCCATACTAATTCTAATTGATCCATGAGCTTCCTCTTGCTTTAGTCCCATTGATGATAAAACATGTGATGGTTCTAACTTGGGAGAAGAACACGCTGATGCAGTAGAAACAGCAATACCATAAGAATTGAGCATAAAAAGAATTGCTTCTCCCTCAATAGAAGAAAACCTTACATTCACATTATTAGAAACTCTCTTTGTTTGATGACCATTTAAATAACAGTTGGGAACTTCTTTGATTAATGTAGCAATAATTTTATCTCTTAATTTAGTCAATCTTTTTTGTTCTTTTTCCATTGTTGAAAGACATATCTCTGTTGCTTTAGCAAAACCAACTATCGCTGGAGTATTCTCTGTTGATGACCTTAAACCTCTTTCTTGACCTCCACCATGAAGTAGTGGTTCTATTTTAACTCCATCTTTAACAAATAAAGCTGCTGCTCCCTTGGGACCATATATTTTTTGTGATGATAAGGTTAATAAATCAATATTAGTAACATCAATTGGGATCTTGCCAAAGCTTTGAGCTGCATCGCTATGAAAGTATATATTATTCTTCTTACAAATCTTTCCTATTGTTTCAATTGGCTGGATTGTTCCAATTTCATTATTTACATGCATCACTGAGACAAGTATTGTGTCTTTCTTTATTCTTTTCTCAACTTCTTTAGGATCAACTATACCATATTTGTCAACTGGCAAAAAATCTATTTCAAAACCATTCTCCCCTAACCACTTAGCGGTATTTAAAACACAGTCGTGTTCTATTGAAGAAACAAGAATGTGCCCTCTTTTTTTTGCAAAAGCAACTCCTTTTAATGCCATATTATTACTTTCTGTCGCTGAACCAGTAAAGATTATCTCATTAGAGCTTGCATTGATTGCTTTAGCAATAATGACTCTACTTTTTTCTAATACTTTTTTTGTCTCGGAGCTAAAAGAGTGCATTGAAGAAGGATTACCAAACTTTTCATTCAAAAATGGCATCATTGATTTTATGACCCTTTTATCTACTGGTGTTGTTGCTGCGTAATCAAAATATATCATTTTATTATTCCTCCTCCTATTACCTCCGATTTATTATAAAAAACAATTGATTGACCTTTTGTAATAGCTTTTTGAGGCCTATCAAAAGTAAACTTATTATTATCTAATACTCCAAAAGCACCTTTATGTCCATATCTAATTTTTGCTTTTACTCTCTTGATATCTTTTCTAAACCAATTAGCATTTTTAAAAGAAACCTCCCTTGAAAGCAAATCTTTTTCTTCTAAAGAAACAATTAACCTATTTCTTTTAACGTCTTTATCAATTACCCAGTAAGGACCACCCGATAATCCGATACCTCGTCTTTGTCCAATGGTATAAAACCAAACTCCATTATGTTCTCCGATTGTTCTGCCCTCCTTATCTACTATATCTCCTTTTTCTTCTTTAATATATTTTTTAAGAAAACCATTGTTTGCTTCTGTAATAAAACAAACTTCCTGTGATTCTTTTTCATTAATAGATAAATTATTTTCTTTAGCAATCTTTTTGACAGCCTCTTTTGTATAATTACTTAATGGAAAAATTACTTTCTTTAGTGTCTTAGGATTAAGCTTCCATAAAAAGTATGATTGATCTTTTTTAGAATCTTTTGCTTTATAAAGATGCCCATCTTTTACTTTTGCATAATGACCAGTAGCTATAAAATCAGTATCTAATTCTTTTAAGAATATTCCAAATTTGATCTTCTGGTTACATAATGCACATGGATTAGGAGTATTCCCTGCTTTATATTCTTCGATGAAATAGTTAATTATTTCCTCTTTGAATTGCTTCCTTAGATCAATAACTTTAAATGGTATCCCTATTTCCTTAGCTAGATTTCTTGCTCCATCTTCTTTGCTAAATTTATTTAATTTCATGAAAACAGCGGTCACATCAAATCCTTTATTTTTAAGAATTAATGCAGACACTGCTGAGTCAACCCCGCCCGACAAAGCAACCGCTACCTTATTATTAAAAGAGCCCAAACTTTCATCTGGGCAACTCCATAGATTAATCTTTTTACTATTCCTCTTCTTCATCTATCTCTTCTCCATTATCGATTTCTATTGCTCCATAAGGGCAAACATCAACCCCACCACACTCTTCAAGCTTAGCAGAACTAATTACTATTGCCTTACCATCAGTATCCATCTCTGTGCCCTCTGAACAAGTTAAGCTGCAGCTACCACAACCAATGCATTTTTCTTTATTTATCTTGTATTCTTTTTTTGTATTTTCCATATATTTATATTTTAACTTATTATTAATAAAATTTCAATAATTATTCGGGCTTTCTTTCTCTTTCCATCATTTTCTTAAGTGCATCTATTGGTTTTAGGTTTTTGTATAAAATATTATAAACTGATTCAACTATCGGCATCTCCACTTTATACTTCTTACTTAGCTCATAAACTGCCTCTGCTGTTGTTGCTCCTTCGATAATACTGTCCGTTGTTTCAATAATTTTTTCTAGTTTTTCTCCCTTGGCAATCCTTTCACCTAATGTTCTATTCCTACTCTCGGGACTAATGCAAGTTGTTGATAAATCGCCTAATCCAGCTAGACCATAAAATGTTTTTCTTTTAGCCCCCATTTTTTGTCCTAATCTTTGTATCTCAACTATTCCTCTTGATAATATGGCTGCTTTTGCGTTTGAGCCAAAACCAAGACCATCTGATATTCCAGCAACTACGGCAATAATATTTTTTAATGGTCCACCTAATTCAACTCCAATAACATCAGTTGAGGTGTAAACTCTAAAATATTCATTACTAAATATATCTTGTATTGTTTTTGCAATCTCTTTATCTTTTGATGCAATAACGACAAGTGCAGGTAATTCCTTAGCAACTTCAATGGCAATCGTTGGACCTGACAAAACACAAGTTTTAATATTGCCTAGCTCTTCTTTTAAAACCTCCGTCATTCTTTTTAATGTTTTTTGCTCTAATCCTTTCGTTACACTTATAAAAAATTTCTTATTCAAAGTAATATTTTCTTTTTTAATCATTTGAGAAACGCTTCTAAAGAACTTAGAAGGAATACTAAAAACAATATAGTCACTAAATTCAATTGCTTTTTTAAGATCTTTTTCAAAAATAATATTATTAGGAATCATAATTCCCTTTAGATATTTCTTATTTTCTCTTTTCTTATCTAGCTCTTCTAAGTGATCATCAAAAACACTCCAAACTAAAACATCATGTCCATTTTTTGAAAGCAATATTGCTAAGGTTGTACCCCATGCTCCATCGCCTAATATTGTAATTCTTTTTTTCATAATTATATTATATCCTAATTCTTCTTATGAGCACAAATGTCTCTGAAGTCACAAAACTTACAGTGCCAACCAGAGGACGGCTTGAAGTTACTCCTTTTAATCTTCTGAATTATTTCTCTAATCTCACTTTCTGTTTTCTCAATCATTCCATCTTTAATTTCAAAAGATGCTCTTGAGCAGTCGTCTAAATAATAGTAAGTTAGCTTAACAGGATTTAATCCTAGAACCTTTTTAGCAGCTAAAGCATAAATTAACAATTGAAGTTTATCATCTTTAGCTAGTGTCTTTTTGGGTGAACCTGTCTTATAATCAATTATTTCTACCCCGCCTTTAACTTCATCAATCCTATCAATCATTCCAATAACAACATCTCCGTTTAGTTTAATTTGAAAGCCCTTTTCTAAGGCGCTATCTTCGTTAATAATTAAAATATTGTTATTTTCTTTAAAGTCGTTATAGAAAAGCTTTAAACTTTCCTTGCCCTTATTATAGAACTCTTCTCTTTCTTTTTCTGATTGATACCAGTCAAATATCCACTCTTCGTCATAAATCTTATAAAGCTCCTTAAGTGTCACTTTTTCTTTTAATGCTTTTGTAGCAAATCTATGTAAAGTAGAATGAATAGTTTTACCAAAACTAAAGACTGGTTTTCCTCTAGCTTTTACCTTAAGAATACTTTTTAATTTATACTCAAGAGGACACTTCCTAAATGACTCTAGTTGAGAATATGAAAAGTGATCAGGCATAAATCCTTTAAAATCTTTTCCTGATCCATTCGTTTCATCAGATTCTAACTTGAAGTTCATTGATCTTCTAACACAGAACCCTGGGGACTTAATAAACTTCTGATTCTTGATCATTTCTTCATTGATTAAATTTGATTCATTTAGAAATCTAGAAGGCTTTTTTAATTGCTTGCCACCATGATCAGTGCTCCAAGTTAAAAATAGCCCCTTTTTTGCTCTAGTTAAAGCAACATAGAATAATCTTCTTTCTTCTTGAATATGAAAATCACCACCGGGCAAAACTTCTTTAACTAGGTCCCTTGGTATCTCTATTGGGTCCCTCTTTTGGTCAGATGGAAAAGCTCTTGCAACTAAATATGGCAAGAAAACATAATCAAACTCTAGTCCCTTTGAAGAATGAACTGTCATTATTTTTACTGCATCAAACTGAGATTCAATTTTCTTTTTTATTGGACCCTCCTCTCCAGCATCTAATTCCATTTGAAGGTTATAAACAAATGAGCAAAGTTTTGCATCCACTTGAGAGTTTTCAAAATCCTTCACTTTATCATAAAATTGATCAATTAATTCCCACTTTCTAAAACCATCTTCTGTGTTTTCAGGAATGTTTTTTCCATATTCAAGGTCCTGAATGATACTAATAAAAACTTCACTTACATTTTTATTTTTTGATAATTCGTAATGATTATTTAAATTATCAACTAGTTTTTTAATTTTTGTCTTTGTTTCTGAGGTGAACTTGCTTAACAGGTGACTGTCTTTTAATGATTCAAAAATTGGAATTCCTTTTTTATCACTATATTGAATTATTCTAGAAACCTCTTCTGGAGAAAAATTCATCATCCTCAATACCCTATAGAAATTAAGAGAATCGTAAAAACTAAGAATTACTTTAAGGTATGATATTAAATCAATAATTAATGGCTCCTTATACAGTCCCTTTGAAGAAAAGAACTGATAGGGCAACCCCGCTCTCTCTAGTGCTCTAGAAAAAGTGTTAGCATGGTCATTGGTTCTAGTTAGTATCGCAAAATTTGAAAATGTTACATCGTGATCAATTTCTTTAACCTCCCATATCTTATTAACTATTCCTGTAATTTCTTCGTCGATTCCTTCAAAACTTAATAATTCAACAATGCCATCGTCTTTTTTATTACTCTTAAGCTTCTTGCTTATACCTCCAATATTCTTAATATCTATTCCCTTCTTTTCTGCATCTTCAATAATGCTCTTAGACTCACATAACTGACACTCTAATCTATTAGGATTATTCTTTTGTATAAAACAATATGATAAATCAAGAATATTTTGAGGCGACCTGTAATTCTCTACTAAAACAACCTCTTTTGCCTTAGGATAATCTTTTTTAAATCTTAAAACATTATTAAATGAGCTTCCTGAGAATGAATAAATTGACTGATCATCATCACCAACAATAGTAATATTGTTCTTAGGATGAGCTAATTTTTGGATTAATTCATATTGAACCCAGTTAGTATCTTGGAACTCATCAACCATAACATACTTAAATTGACTTCTATATTTCTCTAGCACATCAGATTTTTTATCAAAGATCTTAAGAGCATAATTAATCAAATCGCCAAAATCTAAAACATTATTTTCTAATAATAATTGCTGATAAACTTCGTATGCCATTGCTACCTCTCTAATTCTCTCTTTTTCTTCATTGTCATCGCTAAGAACTTCAACATATTTTAAATAGTCCTCAGGATAGATGCCTTCATTTTTACATTGAGAAAAATGGTTCACAAGAGCTTGAATAAATTTAGTTGGATTGCCAAGTGGTTTGTATTCTTTCAAGAAATCAAAATGAGCAAAGTTTCTTTTAACCAACATCCAGCTACCACTACCATCTAATAATCTATAATTCGTTGGAACTCCAATAAGTAGTCCGTATCTTTTTAGTACTCTATCGCAGAAAGAATGAAAGGTTGATATCCAAAAATCATAATAATCAAAGGGAAGTAGTGCTTCTACCCTATCCTCCATTTCTTTTGCAGCTTTATCTGTAAAAGTAACAGCCAATATCTCTTCAGGTTTGATTCCCTTAGATATTAAATAAGCTATTCTCCTTGTTAAAACAGTTGTTTTGCCTGTTCCAGCACCAGCTACAATCAAAAGCGGCCCGTCTTCAAAAACTACCGCCTCTTTTTGTTCTTTATTTAAATCCAAAATCAAATCATCTTTCATAATGATTAATTATACCCTAAAAAAGAGAAAATGACCATTATTATTGGTCATCTTTTCTTTTTGTTAATTCGTCGTGATACTTATCAACCCCATGAGGAGAAAACTTCTTTTTAATCTTATTAATGATTGATGATATTTTACCTATGCTTGCTCCCTGGGACTCCTTAATCTTAATCATTACATCTTTTTGTTCTTGACTAATGCCTTCGTCTGCTGAAGTTTTTTCTATGACCTCTGAGATATCAAAATTCTTTTCGACTATTTCATCTATACTTTTTTCCACTTTGCTTTCTTGTGGTTTTTCAAAAGACGAAGAAGGAGACACCTCTTTTCTCTCAATGTTTTCAAAATTACTTTCAGGTATTTTTTCTTTATTCTCCATTAATCAATATTTTTTAAGATTTCTGATTTAACAGCATTTATTTCTTCATCTAGAATATCATTAAAATCAGGCATTTTAATTCTCAAGAACTCTAACTGCCTATCTTCATCTTCGCCAGTCATTATTTCATTAGCTTCGTCAACTTCTACATCACTAATTCTTCCCATTAACTTTAATATTATTCTGTCACAGACAAGGCCTGACATTTTTTCTATAATCTCTTGTTTTCTTTCTTCGCTAAGAGCAAGAAGACCCATTTCTTCCATAACGCTCTCGCATTTGTTTATAATTTCTTTTTCCATTTTTGTATTATTAATTAATTATTTTTTTGCTTTTTCTATTTTACTCAAATCAACATGTATGATTCTTGCATCATTTCCTTGTTTCTTTTTTATTGAAATCATTGGTCTCTTGCCTTTCTCCTCCTTAACATCAGTAGCATACCAACCGAATTCTCCTTTATACTTTAATTCCCTCTTTTCTCCCTTAGAAACACCTTGCTTAATAAAGTTAAGCATCTTTTCTTCTTCATTAACTTCATTATCAATTGATTCAATTTCATCAACTTTACTTTCACTATTTATTTCTAAGAACTTATCTATCTTTATTTTTTGAACTACTCCATCTCTTCCTTCCCCTTTTGAGATTAAAACTACATCACCTACATGACCCATAAACTTCCACTCGCCATCAATTATTTCACTATCATGACGAGTAAATCCAAACACTGAATCTCCTTCTGCAAAAACAAACCCATCTGCTTTTAATATTCTTTCAACCTTGAATAACTTTTGTATTTCCTTAGGATCACCTCTTACCAATTTTTCTTCTTCTTTTAATTCTGTTGTATTAATACCATCAAATCTTCCAAACATTTCGTCTTTTTCGCTCCATTCTTCTTGTTTTTCTTCTTCTTGATTTTTTTGCCCTCTTCCATCATATCTCTCAAACATTTCGTCTTTTTCGCTCCATTCTTCTTGTTTTTCTTCTTCTTG
>Ga0265294_10006365_pt1 | contig 14191 bp, 17 predicted proteins | sample MunlanPumphouse3_FD_192504 | JGI IMG/M metagenome (GOLD analysis project Ga0265294, IMG submission 192504) | Groundwater microbial communities from a municipal landfill in Southern Ontario, Canada - Pumphouse #3 | ecosystem: Environmental > Aquatic > Deep subsurface > Groundwater | place... | reverse complement strand
TCTGGTGCTGATATTACTTTGGCTGTTGATGCTGGCGCTACTTTTGATGCTGGTGAATGGTCTGCTGCTGCCGTTAAATCAAGAACAAATGTTGTTACTGGTTCTAAATTGAACTCTATTACTAATTCTTTAGCAGATACTACCTTAGCTGGTGGAATCGGAAAAGTATTGGCTAAATACACATTTGTATTTGAGAACGGTGCTAACAGAGACACAGCTAATGAAGAACTAAAAGCTATCTTTGATAAATTAGTTATTACTGTATCAAAGAGTGCTGCTGTTGTAATTACTAATGTTAAAGCTAACATTGATGGTACAGCCACAAAAGTTGCTGCTAACACCCTAACAACTTTAGGCGCAGCAAGTACAAGTGGTAGTGCTACTTGGAATGCAACAACATTACAAGGATTAACTGACAGTGGAAAAGCTGACGGTTCAGTTACTTTAGTGATTACAGGTGATGTAGTTACTACAGCTAATGAATTCGTACAAACTTCTCTAGCTGACTTAAATGGTTCTGGTTCAGACGATTCTTTCAACTTCATCGGTGACGGTGAACTTCTAGGAGCTGCTTTGACCAATATGTATTTGCCTGTAGCTGATGTTGCTGGTGCTACATTATCTAACTAGTTCTCTAGTAGATAAAGTTTTTCTCAATTTTTCTTTAATATAAATTGTAAAAAAAAGAACGGTCTCGCAAGGGGCCGTTCTTTTTATTTTTTGTTTAAGCTTATTTTAGGTGCTTTGTGCTATAAAAAATAATATTAGTTTATTAAAAATATTTTATTAATTTTTTTGGTCTTTTCCGGTGTTTACATTATTATATTTTTAATATATAATATTTTTATATATTCCTCCTGTCGCTTCGGTGGCAGGACGCGAGGCCATTCTTTTTAGGGTGGCCTCTGCTTTTTTTAATGAAATATGAGTATTATGAAAAAAGCTTATGTTTATGTTGATGGTTTTAATTTATTTTATGGTTGCTTAAAGAAAAGTAATTACAAATGACTAGATTTAAATAAGCTTTTGCTTTTTTATTTTCCAAAATATAAAATTGAAAAAATAAAATATTTTACAGCTATTGTTAATGCGAGAAAAAATGATTTAAATAAGCCAGCCAAACAAATAACATACTTAAGAGCTTTAAAAACTCTGAAAAATTTGGATATTATTTTGGGTACTTTTTTAGAAAATGAAATAAAAGTATTTGTACCTGATAGAAATAAAAATAAAGTTAGGCAAAATGCTAGCGTAGAATTAGATAAAAATAAGACAATATTGCCGTTATTGGGTAACAATTATTTTTTTATTAAAAAAACAGAGGAAAAGGGGTCTGATGTTAATATTGCTAGTCACTTAACGATGGATTTTTATGAAAATAAATTTGATGTAGCAATTGTTGTTTCTAATGATTCTGATTTGGCAGAAGCTATTAAAATATTAAATAATAAAAACCATAAATCGATAAGATTACTTAATCCCTATCAAAAAACCAATTTGAAATTATTAGATGCTGTTTCTGGAAATGTAAAAAAAATAAGAAAATCAGTATTGGCAATTTCTCAATTCCCGGAATTTTTAAAGGATAATCAAGGCTATTTTCATAAGCCAAAAGATTGGTAAAATAAATAAAAAAACAAGCCCTTCGGGGCTTGTTTTTTTGTCTGGTCTCTGGACTGTGATTTTCCGCGCCACGTGAAACCCTGCCGTGCTTTGCACGCAGGGTTTTTTACGTGGGGCTGATTCACAGATGATTAGATTTGCGATAGGGTTTTCCACTCCCCCTTGTCACCCCAGCGAGTCGCGTGCGAGCGAAGCGAACTATAAGCGACGAAAGCTGGGGTCTAGGGTGGATACCTAATGCTCTATTGTTTAATAAAAGAATTAATAGATATAATTTAAATAAATTAATTTAATGATATATAATACAATTATTTTTACGAACCAATCTGGATTCCAGCTTTCGCTGGAATGACAAGGAGTATTATTTTTACGAACCAATCTGGATTCCAGCTTTCGCTGGAATGACAAGGAGTATTATTTCTACGAACCAATCTGGATTCCAGCTTTCGCTGGAATGACAAGGAGTATTGCTTTTTTTCAAAAAATTTGCTATAATATATATATACAGACGAAGGGATATCCAAACGGCTAACTACCCAAGGAGACCCTTTAATAAAAGCCACTAGTTTTTTCTAGTGGTTTTTATTTTTTAATAATATTTTTAATATTTATTAAATAATCAAAGTATTTGGTTGCCAGTTTTTTATACAGTGAAGAAGCATATTTTTTATTGGGAAATAAGATTTTTTCAAATTTATTTTCTTCTATTAAAAAATCAACCAATATTTTAAAGTCTCCATCTCCAGAAACTAGAATAATTTTGTTAAAATTTTCTTTTTTATATATTTTTTTCATGATGTTAAAAATAATATCAGAGTCAACATTTCCCTTTTTTTGACCATTCATAAATAAATTATGATTTCTAAAAATTAATATAAACTCAGCTAGTTCTATTTCTTTATATAAACTTTGCTTTTCTTTAATTTTAAAGCCTAAGTAATAATAAGCAAATTTAACTCTATATTTTTTAAATAAGTATTTTCTAAATTTACTTAGATTAACGTTCCAAGGAACTTCTTCTAACTTAGTCCCAATATATAAATTTTGACCATCAATAAAACATAAATTATTTTCCCTCATAATTAATTTATTAAATATAATTTGTTTATTATAACAAGTAGTGCATAAAGCTGTAATAAACAAAAAGTAAAAATAATATATATAGGACTATTAGGATATTTAAGAGGTAGGACTTTTGGGATTGTTAAGATATTTAGGATTTTTAGGATATCTGATAATAATGTTTTTACATCCTAATTATCCTGATTTTCCTAAAGCTCCTAATAATCTTAAATATCCCAATTATCCTAACCATCCTAATAGTTCTAATCTTTATTTTCCGTTTACGTTTATTTTATACGCTTTGTGCTAATGTTTTTATTAATCAAAATTAATAGAAACATTATGGATAAAAATGGAGAAATAATTATTTATAATACAGAAGATAATCAAATAAAAATTGAGGTAAGTCTTCAAGATGAAACTGTTTGGTTGAGCCAAAAACAAATGGCTATCTTGTTTAATAAAGATGTCAGAACTATAAATGAGCATATTCAAAACACTTTTAAAGATAAAGAGCTAGAAAGAGAGTTAACTATCCGGAATTTCCGGATAGTTGAAAAAGAAGGTAGCCGCAATGTTTTTCGTAATATAAAATATTATAATCTTGATGTTATAATTTCTGTTGGTTATAGAGTAAAATCAATACGAGGCACTCAATTCCGTATTTGGGCCACTCAGAGATTAAGAGAATATATTATTAAGGGCTTTTCAATGGATGATGATCGTTTGTCTGGTGAAAAGGTTTTTAGTAATTATTTTAAAGAATTAGAATATAGAATTAGAAAAATAAGATTATCAGAGGCTAATTTTTATCAAAAAGTAAAAGATATTTTTGTAAGCAGTATTGATTATAACTCTAAGTCAGATTATGTTAGAAAATTTTTTTCTATAGTTCAAAACAAGTTTCATTTTGCAATTACAGGGCTGACCGCTAATGAAATTATTAATAGTAGAATTAATAAAAATAAAGAAAATTTGGGATTAACAAATTGGAAGGGCAAAATAGTAAATAGCAAAGATGCAAAAATCGCTAAAAATTATTTAAAAGAATTAGAGTTAAAGAAATTGTCTTTACTAGTTGAGTAGTTTTTATCTTTTGCTGAATTAAAAAGCATTGAAAAAGAATTTATGTATATGAAGGATTGGCTTAGGAAATTAGATGAGTTTATTGTTTTAAATGATAAAAAAATATTAAAAAATTCAGGACTTATTTTTTGTTTGGCAATGGAAGATAAGGTTAGACAGGAATTAAAGTTTTATAATAATAAAATTAAAGAATTATCCTAAATTATTTTATTTAATCGCGTGATCAAGTACTATGAGTGTTTGGCTTTATGCGACTCAATTTTTCTTTTATTTACAATTTAAGTTTATTTTAGGTGCTTTGTGCTAATGTTTTTATTAATAAAAATTAATAGAAGCATTATGGATAAAAATGGAGAGATAATTATTTTTAATAATGAAAAAATTCGTAGAGTTTGGTTAGAAGAAAAAGAATTATGGTATTTTTCGGTTATTGATATAATAGCTATCCTTACTGGAAGTTCTATCCCCAAAAGATATTGGAGCGATCTTAAGAGTCGCCTAAAAGATGAGGGTAGTGAAGTGTACGATAAAATCGTACCTTTGAAAATTATTGCTCCTGATGGAAAAAATAGGGAAAGTGACTGTGCCAATACTGAGTCTTTATTAAGATTAATCCAATCGATTCCATCCCCCAAGGTCGAGCCTTTTAAATTATGGTTAGCTCGTGTCGGCTATGAAAGAATTGAAGAAATTAGTGACCCAGAATTATCTATAAATCGTGGTCTATCAACTTATTTAAAAAAGGGTTATAGCAAAGATTGGGTTAATCAGAGATTAAAGAGTATTGAAATTAGAAAAGCATTGACTGATGAATGGCAAAATAGGGGCATAAAAAATAAAAAAGATTTTGCCATTTTAACCAATGAAATAGTAAAAGCTTGGTCTGAGTTATCAGTCAAAGAATATAAAAAATTTAAAAACTTAAAGAAAGAAAACTTGCGTGATAATATGACTAATTTAGAGTTAGTGTTAAATATGTTAGCTGAAACTACTACAACTGAAATTTCTAAAGTTAAAGAACCAAATGATTTTGAAAAAAATAAAAAAATAGCGAAGGAAGGCGGTAAAATAGCTGGTGATGCTAGGCAAAAAATTGAAGAAAAAATAAATAAAAAAGTTATTAGCTTTTATAGGTTTAATGGTTTAGATAATAAAAAGTAATAATAATAGAACATATCGGAAATATATTGGCTAAAGTTGAGCTTAATGAAGATTTAATATGCTGGAAATTCCAGTATACTGCGCCATGCTCTTGCTTTTTTCCAAAAAATTTGCTATAATGTGTATAGTGGTATTTGTGAGGACATTTGTTCTCTCGCGGTCAATTTAAAACCGCAGACAAATATCATACAAAAGAAGTTTTTTATTCGTATTTTAAGTCTCCTTCGTGGAAGACTTTTTTTGTTTTTCTTGATATTGGGCAAATTCTTTTTTTCCAGAACGGAATAATGCTCCAGAAATAAGGTTTGTTATGACCTATTTTTTTGATTATTATCTTCAGTCTTAGTTTGTTTATGATAGCCACAAAAGCAAAATAGGTAATTGATTGATATTTTTTTATCCAAGTACCTGATATTTTAACTTTTTCTTCATTTTCTTGTTTTTGGATTTCCTGTAAAGTATTAGAAAGTTTTATTATTATTGGAGCAAATTTTATAAATCTTAGTCTTATATATTGATCATTTTTTGATCTAGTCTTGTTCCATGATTTCATTTTTATATGAGCCAGTCCCTTGGCGTTAAAACTGACTTTAGTTTTTAAATATGGGCAATAGATATCCCCTATGTTTTTATAAAAACTATCAGCTTCGCTTTTTATCTTTGAGAAATTATTTTCTTCTATAAATAGCATAAATAATTATTTAAATATAATTTATTTATTATAACAAGCAATTCTTAAAAATAATCTAAACAAAAAGTAAAGATAAAAGACATGGAAAAAGTTATTAATATATTTAAGAAGTAGGATGTTTATGTTTTTAAGATATTTAGTAAAAATATTAACAACAATCCTAATAACCCTAATAATCCTAAATATCTTTATTTTATCTTCTGTTGCCGTTCTTACCGGTAGCTCTATTTCCAAAAGATATTGGAGTGACCTTAAAAATTAATTAAAAAACGACAGCAGTCAGTTGTACGAAAAAATCGTACAATTGAAATATCTAAAGTCAAAGAGTCAAATAATTTTGAAAAAATAAAAAAATAGCTAACGAATAAAAAAATTATTAGTCCTTATAGATTTAATAGTTTAGACAATAAAAAATAAAATAAAAGAAAATAAAAGAATGATCTTTTAGGGGTCGTTCTTTTTATTTTTTGACTATGATTTTCCGCGCCACGTGAACTCCCTATCGTGCTTTACGTGTATGGTTTTTTACGTGCTTGCTTTTTTCTGAAAAATTTGCTATAATGCATATAGTGCTTGTGAGTGAGAACTCCGTTCGGCTAAACTCTTTTAGAGCTATAAGCCGAAAGCAGGCACAACAAAAGAACTCTTTTCGAAGAGTTTTTTTGTTACTCATTTTCAATATTTTTAGAACTTGTTATTCTCTTATTTTTACTTAATTGCCAAAAGGGTATAACACTCCAAAAATGGAATTTTCCATTTTCTCCCCCAACTCTTCTAATAATTACTTTAATTCTTGTTTTTTTATTAAAACTTATTATTGCCCAGAAAGCAAAAAACTTAATTATTTTTATTTTTTTTGTTTCATCTGAAGTGTAAATACTTCTTCTATACTCTTGAATCGTAGATGATTTTTTTATAATATTTACAGCGTCATTAAAAAACATTAATTTATTTTTTTGAACTACTTTATTTCTTTCTGATCGATTATTGTCGTATTTTAGATGATGTAGTCCATTTGAGTTAAAGAATATTTGCGCCTTTAAAGCTGGGTTGTTTACATTCCTAATTTTTTTATATTCCTCTTCTGTATATTTTTTTAATTTTTTAAATTCATTTATATTAAAGCTTGTTTTTAAAGATTTTATTTTCATAAATAATTATTTAAATATAATTTATTTATTATAACAAGCAAGTCTTAAAAACAATCTAAACAAAAAGTAAAAACAAAATAAAAGAACAACCCCTTGCGGGGCCGTTCTTTTATTTACTTGACTTTTTTCTCTGATTATTATAGTGTTTTTATATACTTAGTAAATTAAAATATAAACCTCTAAATTTTTTATTATGGCAAAGAAAAGCAACAGATTACCTTACCAGGTAAAAGAACAACAAATGAAAGGCTGGCGAGTAATTATTGTTAACAAAGAAATAATTCTTATCGCTAAAAAAGAAAAAAGAAGGTTATGGGACGTAAGTCTTCAGAAGTTTGTTTGCGACTGGAATTCTTTTTTCGATTCTCCTGTTAGAGAAAATCAAGAAATTCTTGAAGCCCAACCAGCAAATCTTTGCCCAGTAGAGGCATAAAAAAATTTTTTTAAAAAAACAACGGAGGAAAACCTCCGTTTTTGTTTTTTTATTTGTGATCTCTAGGATTCGCGTAAAGACACTCTATCGCATAATCTTTGGTACGGGGTCCCGTCATCACGTGACACTGGATTCCGAAACAAATTATATAAAATTATTAAGGCCGTGCCACGTACAAAAATAACCACGCACTGGAACCCCGTGTCGGGGAAGGTTGTACGTGGTTATTTTTGTTATACGTGGTGATCCCTAGGAGAATCGAACTCCTATTGTCAGGTTGAGAACCTGGCGTCCTAACCATTAGACGAAGGGACCGTTTATTTTAGTATCTTTCCTAAAACCCAAGAGTTTCCCTTTAAAAAATCTTCTGAATTACTAGCTTTTTTACCCTCCAGTTGAAGTTGGTCTATCACTAATATTTTGTCCTGACAACTTACTCCTATTTTTTGATCTATTTTAATAAGTTGACCATTTTCTAATTTTTCATTTTTATCAACAATTTCACCAGCTTTTAGTATTTTAAATAATATTTCTTTTTTTGGCAAGGCCTCTTTTTCGATAAAGGCAAAAGTTCCTGGCCAAGGGAAATAAGCTCTAATTTTTCTCTCAATGATTTCAGCTGACTCATTAAACTTAAGATGACCATCTTCTTTTTTGATCATTTTGACATAAGTAGCTAAGGAGTTATTTTGTTTTTCACTTTTAATTTTTCCTTCAATAAAGTCTATAATAGTTTGAGCTAAATTTTCTTGACTTATTTTTTTTATTTTTTCCATCAAGCTGTGACTAGTTTCTTCTTTCTCTAGGTTAACGCTTATTTTTTTAATTATATCTCCCGTATCCATTGTTTCATCTATTTTCATGATAGTTATGCCCCCTTGTTTGTCCCCATTTAAGATTGTGGCTTGAATACAAGCCGATCCTCGATATTTAGGCAGAAGTGAGCCGTGGACGTTAATACAGCCGTATTTTGGGCTATCTAGGATATCTTTGGGGATTATTTTGCCATAAGCAATAACCACTATTAAATCAGGCGCTATTTCTTCTATAATTTCTGTTGCTTCTTTTATTTTTAAGGGTTGGATAACTTTAATATTATTTTTTTCAGCCAATATTTTAACTGCTGGTTTATTTATTTTTAAATTTCTACCAACAGCTTTGTCGGCCTGGGTAATAACTAATTTAACATCAAAATGACCGTCGTCAATTAAGGCTTGCAAGCCAACGGCGGCCAATTCGGGAGTACCCATGAAAATTGTTTTTATTTTATTTTCCATTTAATTGCTTTTTCCTTTTATTTTATCTATAAATAATATTCCATCTAAATGATCTATCTCATGTTGAATGGCTCGAGATAACAAGTTTTCAGCTTCTATCTTTTTTTTATTTCCCTCCTTATCAAAGTACATACAAGAGACTTTTTTGTGTCGAGCTACCTTTTCATAATAAATTTCTCCCTGATCATCAACCACTGATAAACATCCCTCTAATTCTATTTTTTTAGCCCAGGATTTTTTAGTTATTTGAGGATTTATCATTATTATGTTTTTTCCTTCATGATTTAAAACTATCAGTCTGATATTTTTGCCAATTTGAGGTGCTGCCAAGCCGGCGCCGTCTTTTTCTATCATGGTCTTTTCCATGTCTTTCATCAATTCAATGAATTCAGGTTTTTTTATTTCTTCCAAACTAATTTCTCGAGAAACTTTTCGCAGTATTTCGTTGGGATGTTTTACTATTTCTAATAATTTTGCCATATTTTTATTTTTTATTATTTTTTGGTCCAAGGATTTTGAAAAAATATTTCCATTTTTCTCCATCATGACACAACTCTTTAGTGTCAATTAAAGCTTGCTTGATAATAGCTTCGTTTTTTTCTTTACAAACTTTAAAGGTAGCCGCTCTTTTGAAATTAGGTATTGAGAGCTCTCTAATTACGTTTAAGGCTAAATCTTGCCACTGATAAGCTGGAGGTTTTTTAAGATTTCTGTTTTGTAGTATGTTTTTGATGTCGTCCATATTTTTATTATTTTAAGTTCATGTTCATGCTTAAATAGCCAATACCTAAATCTTTTTGGTAGGCCAATGTTTCTGGTTCATAGCTTCGATGATTTATGGCTCCTAGCAACATTGATATTGGTCTTAAGCCGCATTCTTTTGATTCTTTGATTGTTTTTTCGTTTAAAGTAAATAGGTTTTGTGCTCCTTCTTGTTTTTTCTTAATTAATTCAATTACTTTATTATCAAAAGCTTCTGCTTTTTGGTAAAAACCACCAGGAGAACGATGGTTTAAACAATGAGAAAGTTCAGCCGAGGCTATTAAAATAATTCTTTTATTTTCTTTTTCCAAGTATTCTCCAATTTTTTGTCCAAAGTCAAAATGATGTTGATTGTCTTTTAAAACAGTTGAATTAACAACTAAAATTTTACCTTTAAAAGAGCTTATTTTGCGATTTTCTTCGCTTAGTAATAAGTAAAGCGGAATAGCAGCTCCGTAATCTACTTTAAAATCAGCATAAAGATTGACTTTGATGTCATTTTCGCAAGCTTCTTTTAATTTGTAGGCTAAAGACATATCACCAGAAAAACTAAGTTTGCTAAAGTAATCACCAAAGTATTCAAATTTTAAATCTTGTTGAAAGTGACTATTAATCTCTATTTCAGAACTTTTGTTTTTACTGTGTGGGGAAAAAATAATTATAGTGTCAATTTTTTCTTCTTTAATTTTGTTTTTAATTTCTAAAAAAGCCTCAGTTGTTTTGTTTAAAATACTGTGGTTTTTTTTGCCAATATTAGGAATTAGTATTGGTGAGTGAGGTGTGATGTAAGAAGCAACTATCATTTTTATTTTTCACTTATTGGTTCTCCGTTATTATACATATTAATAATTTTCTCGGGAACGATTATTATGCTTTTCCATTGATAACCAAGTTTTTCAAATATTTCACCAGAAGAGAAAGCTCTCTTTTTGCCTTCCTCAATTAGATAAACGGCTGGTGAGTTGTCAGCTTTAAGAATTTCTCCATCTTTAAAAAGATAAGGTGAAACTGTTTGGTATAAATTTAATTCACTTTGTTCTACTGGGATTATTTGTTTTCCTTTAAATTTTGTTTGTAAAAATATTTTATCTACTAAAGGGGCCTTTGTTTCTTCTTCTACCCAATAAACCCCGCCCGTTTTTTTGTCTTGTAGTAAAGCGCCCATTGGATAGGCGGACAAAATGTTTATTTCTTTTCCGTCTTTATAGGAATTAATATCTTGCCAAGAGGCATTGATTATTTCTTCGATATTATAACCGATTTTACGGAAAGATTCAGTGCTAGAAAATAATCGTTTTTTATCATCAACCAGTAAATAGAGTTTTCCATCAGGGGACATAATGACTGAATAATTTGGGAATCTAATTGGAGCACCTTCTTCGTAAGCACTTAATTCTGAAGCTCCTACAATAACAGCTCTTTCTGGGTTATAACGAGAGGCTAAGACACTGATACTATTAAATTTTCTTTTTTGATTATTTTGAATTAACCAATAATCTTCTCCTACTTTTAAAATTGTTCCATCTGGATAACCTTGAGGTGGGAAATATCTATTCCAAATTTTCCAGAAATTATAGTTTCCGTTATAAACATGAGGGGTGTAAATGTATAGAGCTGCAGTAGCTTTGTTTTCTATTAAGACTTCAATTTCTTCATTACTTATTGTTCCGTATTGATTTTTAAAAGTATAAGTTTCTCCTTCTTTGAACCATGTTTTTCCAGGATTAGGGTTTATCATATACCATCTAAATTGAAGAGCAGCACTATTAACTTGTTTGCCAAAACCTTTAAAGTAGGGATTGCAGGCCATACTATCTGGACAGCCATAACCAGTAGCCCAATCTAGTTGGCTTTGTTTAGGGCTCTGTTCTTCAATTAAGCTTTGCTCTTTTTGAAGTAGCACTAATAAAAATTTAGGGCTGACAGTCCCTATTTTTTTACATTTTTGAGCTCTTTCTTCCTCTGTAGGGCTGTCGCTTAAAGTAATTCCGTCACAGTCATAATTGTTAACGGCTGCATTATATATTATTTCCGAGGCTTTTTTTTCTTTGCCGTAAGTATCTAAAACTTTTAAATTAGCTAAATAACTATTTTTTTCTTCTAAAAATGATTGAATTTCGGAAATTGTCATTGAATTAAAATCCAAAAGTTCATAGTCTTCAATTATTCTTCCTGGGTTAAATTCAGCCTGTGCTAAACTAATTTTTGGTAAAAAAATTAATAAAAACAAGTATAGGGTAAATATTTTTTTCATTTATTTTTTATATTATTTATATTAAATATGCTTGATTATTATAATATATTTTTCTGTTTTAGTAAATAAAAACCCGAAACATAAGTTTCGGGCGAGTTTTTTGATAAAAGTTGAAATCTATTGTAAATAGATTCCAGCTTCTTCTCCTATTATTTTTTTCCATTTTCTACGAACTTGTTGTTCGTAGCTTTCTGGGACGCAATTGAGAAGCTCTTTTAAGCCGTATTCAAAATCTCTTAGTCCGGTTTCCATCGGGAAGCCTATTTGGTAAATTTCAATTAGCATAAATAGGCCAATTTCTATTGCTTTTTGAGATTTATCATCTCCCACTCTTCTAATACCTTCCCAGCCATATGGTCGATCCTCTGTTTTATGCATTTTTATATATTCTAAAGCGTTGTTTCTGGCCAAGAACAAATTGTCAGCTTCTTTTACGCCCGTTGTTTCCAGGAAGTGAATTAAGCTTATTTCTGTTTTTCTTTCATTCTTTTTGGCAAAATCGTTTGTTATTTTTTTTATTTCCAGCCAGTTTTGCAAGAACCTTTCTTTTATTTTTTTGTTCTTGATTTTAGGAAAATTTTCCATGAAATAACATTTTGTTTTTTCCAGGTTTTTGATTATAAGATCTTTTTTTTCACTTGCAATAGTGCTGGAAAGGCTGTCTTTTAGTTTGTAGAAAGTTTTTTCTGTTTTAATTTCTTCGACATTTTTTTTCTTCAGTTCTTTAGTGCTAAGCTGGATTTTTACCGAATCAGAAAAACAAGTGCTTTTCGTAAAAATTTCAATTTCTTGTCCTTTGCTCACAAGGGCACAAACCAATAAAAAAATAGTTCCGAGTGTTCTCATTGCTTTTTTAGTTTTAAATTTATTTGTTAACGTTCATTTTTCAATTATAACACATTATTTGCTAAAAGTCAATGATTTGTACCAATATGTTTGCAAATATTATGTTTTTTTGTAATAAAACAGGAGAGGAGCGGTAGAGAAGAATTTTATTAGATTAAATTAAATATTTATTATTAATTTTTTACTGATTGACAAAATATTAGTTTATTTATAAAATTATCTATTCTTTAAAAACCAAATTAATAGGAGGATTAAAAATGAGACAAGTATTTTTTTCTTTAATTTCTATTGCTATTATGTATTCTATTTGGGAGCCAGAAGGTCAGATTGAGAAAATTATTTTAATAGGTTCTTTCTTTGCCTCTGTTTTCGGGTTTGTATTTTGTGGTTTTGGTGTTTTTATCGAAAATCCCACAGAACATAAAAAGAAAATTAATAATTTTGTTTTCATTGGATTTTTTGGATCCTTAGTGGCAACAATTCAGTATTTTTTTTCTTATTTGGGTTTTATTGAGTGTCCAATAAAACTTTTTGTTGTTATTGGTTTAGGAATTTTAACTTTAGCTTTTTTAAAGATTTCTTTGCTGTATAACAACAAAAATCAAGTTGTTGAAAATTATTAATCTTAGGTCTACTTTTTGTAGGCCTTTTTTATTCTAAGTGAGTTTTTTCTAAATTCTTTTTGGCCTGTGGTTTAAAGCTTCAGTTAAATGTTTTCAGGTTATTGATTAGAATGTGTAAAAAAAGACTCTTATTTTTTAAGAGTCTTTGATTTTTTTACCTATATTTCTCCATTTCTTTTGGCTCTATATTTACACCAAGGTTAGTTTCTTTGTTTATTTTTTTTCTTAAATCGTTAACTTTTTTATCTCTTTCGCTTGTTAAGTCTCGAGATCCTCCGCTCCAACTATACCCATTTATTGGGTGGCTATCCCTATAAATCCTTAATAAATATCTAAAATCATTCAAAACTAGAGATTTGTTTAATCCCATTTTTACCAATCTTATCAATCTGTCAACTCCTTGTGATTCTATTTTTTGAGGGTTTTCCCATTGTTGACCTTTGTCAAGTAAGCCTACAATCTTGAAAGTTATAATTCTAGCAGATTTTAAATCGTCAACTTCTGGTATCTCAGTAGAAAAAAGAAAATAAATAAAATCGTATTCATCAATCTCCAGTTTTCCCTTGAGTTTTTCTTCTTTTAGCTTATTTTTTATATAAACATTTCTAATTTCAAGGTAATGCTTGTTTATTTTTTTTCTTTTTTTGTCTGGCATTTTTTTGGCTTTTTTGATTAGTATTTCATATGCTAGTCTCATTTTTGCTCTGTTGTCTTTTGTTGCTGAGCTGGAATACTCAATTGATTTGTAAATAGCCTCAATGCTTTTTTCCCAAAAAATTCTATTATTTTTTAATTGTCTGTTTGTCAAAAAAACTTCTATGTCTTCTAGGTTAGAAATTTCTTTTTTTAACTTAAGGCTTTGAATGGAGTCGTTTAATAATATCCGATGTTCTTTGATTAGTTGACATTTTAAATTTATAGACAAGCTAATTAAAAAAGTAATGATTAGTACATTTTTCATGATTCATATTTTTAAGGTTCATAATTAAAAAAAATAGATAATTTTTATAAAACAATAAACTCTATTTATTTTTTTTAATTATTTTGTTTTTACAACCAGTGATTGTATCTTGTTTTGTAAAAAAAATCAATAGTTTGTATTAGTTCACCACATATTGGACTGGATAGCCATTAGTTAATAAATAATCTACGGGAGTCATTAAATTAAGACTCCAGTGAAAACGTTTTGAATTATACCAATCAATCCATTCAATTAATTTTA
>Ga0265294_10006364_pt1 | contig 14193 bp, 16 predicted proteins | sample MunlanPumphouse3_FD_192504 | JGI IMG/M metagenome (GOLD analysis project Ga0265294, IMG submission 192504) | Groundwater microbial communities from a municipal landfill in Southern Ontario, Canada - Pumphouse #3 | ecosystem: Environmental > Aquatic > Deep subsurface > Groundwater | place... | reverse complement strand
CAGTGATGAAACAGCGGAAGTTGATTTTACGGATTTAGAAGAACTGGAAAACAGCTATCAAGACAGGTTTAATCAACATCAAAAAAAGCAAGAAAACCTGGTAGTTAAAGCGCGGCAGATTATGGGTAAAGCTTGTAAAAAGGAAATTGTACCCCTCAAATCAATTCTTGACGAAGAACGGGAAATTACAGTCAAAGGTATTCTCTTTAATCTTGAGGTACGTACGTTAAAAAGCGGTCGCCTTTTAATTAGTTTCTTTTTGACCGATAAAACTGATTCTCTTGCCTGTAAAATAATTACCAATCCTAAGGAGCAAGCCATATCCTGGGAGCAGTTACAAGACAAGAAATGGTATTTGGTTAATGGGAGAGTGGAGCATGATCGCTATACTCAGGAATTGACGATGTTTCCCCGCAATATTAGTGAAAGCGAACCTCTGATACGCGAAGATAAGGCGGAAAGAAAGAGAGTAGAATTACATGCGCATACGAAAATGAGTGCTTTAGATAGTGTTGTTGACGTAAAGGAAATAGTTAATACCGCGCAGGTTTGGGGGCATTCCGCGATTGCTATTACTGATCACGGTGTGGTACAAGCTTTTCCGGATGCTTATGCTGCAGCTAAAGGTAAGGGCATAAAAATTATTTATGGTGTAGAAGGCTATCTGTACAATGATTCCATCCCTACTGACAGTGGTAAAGCACCTACATATCACGTGATAATTTTAGCTACAAATCAGCAGGGCTTAGCTAATTTGTACAGGTTAATAACCTTATCCCACCTCCAGTACTTTCATCGTGTACCGCGCATCCCCAAAAGTGAATTAACCAGATTACGCCAAGGACTTTTGGTTGGTTCAGCCTGTGAAGCCGGTGAATTATTCAGAGCATTATTAAATGGAGCACCTCTGGATAAACTTAAAGAAATAGCCGATTTTTACGATTATTTAGAAATACAGCCTCTGGGAAATAACCATTTTATGCTTGATAAAGGTATGTTTACTTCTGAAGATGAACTGATTCGTTGCAACAAAATTATTTACGATTTAGGTAAAGAGTTGAATAAACGTGTTGTAGCAACCTGTGATGTTCATTTTTTAGAACCGGAAGATGAAGTTTATCGCAGAATTTTAATGAAGGGAAAAGGTTTTGAGGATGCAGACAAGCAGGCACCTCTTTATTTTCGAACAACTGAGGAGATGTTGGCGGAGTTCGCTTATTTAGGTACTAAAGAAGCAGAAGCAGTAGTAATTGATAATCCACTAGAGATTGCTGATCTGGTTGGAGATTTACAACCTATTCCTGATGAATTATTTCCGCCCAATATTCCTGGTGCTGAAGAAGATATTATGCAATTGACTCATTCAAGAGCAGAGGAATTGTATGGTACATCTCTGCCTGAAGTAATAGAATCAAGAATTGCGAAAGAGCTTAATTCCATTATTAATAACGGATTTGCTGTCTTATACTGGATCGCTCATAAGTTAGTAAAAAAATCTAATGAAGATGGTTATCTTGTGGGTTCGAGAGGTTCCGTCGGTTCTTCCTTTGTAGCTTATCTCTGCGGGATAACAGAGGTTAATCCTTTACCTCCACACTATCGTTGCCCGGAATGTAAATATATTAAGTTTTCTCATGAGGATAGTTCTCAAGAGTCAGGAGTAGATATGCCTGATGATAATTGTCCTCACTGTGATATAAAATTAATTAAAGATGGGCATAAAATTCCTTTTGAAGTTTTTTTAGGATTTAAAGGTGATAAAGTACCTGATATTGATTTAAATTTTTCTGGAGAATATCAGCCTCGGGCGCATAAATATACAGAAAAACTGTTTGGTAAAGACAATGTATTTCGTGCTGGTACGATTGCTACTGTAGCTAGTAAAACGGCTTTCGGGTTTGTAAAAAATTATTTTGAAGATAAAAATCAATATATTCGGCAAGCGGAGTTGACCAGATTAATTAATGGATGTACAGGGGTAAAAAGAACTACTGGACAGCATCCCGGGGGGGTTATGGTTTTACCTAAAGGGTTGGATATTCATTTATTTACTCCTTTACAGAGACCCGCTGATGATGTCCGTTCTGAAATAATTACCACCCATTTTGATTATCATGCAATTTCTAGTAGGTTAGTGAAATTGGATATTTTAGGGCATGATGACCCGACAATTATCAAGATGTTGGAAGATTGGACAGGTGTAGACAGTCGCAAAATACCTTTAGATGATGCTCAAGTATTATCACTTTTTACTGGTACAGAAGCTTTAGGTATTAAGCAGAAAGATTCCGACGTCAAGGTAGGTACTTTAGCTATACCGGAATTTGGCACTAAATTTGTTCGCCAAATGTTAGAAGATACTAAACCACAAACTTTTTCTGATCTGGTGCGAATTAGTGGGTTTTCACATGGTACTGATGTGTGGCTTAATAATGCCCAGACATTGATTAAAACAGGGACGGCAAAAGTTAGTGAAGTTATTTCTGCACGTGATGATATTATGAATTATTTGCTACATAAAGGTTTAGAACCAGGTATGGCGTTTAAAATTATGGAGGATGTACGTAAGGGAAAAGGTGTTAAGGCGGTATTTGTGCAAGCAATGAAAGAGAATGGTGTTCCCGATTGGTACATTGATTCCTGCCAAAAGATCAAATATATGTTTCCAAAGGCTCATGCTGTTGCTTATGTAATGATGGCTTTCCGGATTGCCTATTTTAAGGTTTATTATCCGGCTGCTTTTTATGCTAGTTATTTTAGCGTGCATGCAGATGAAGTTGATGCAGAGGTACTTGTTAGTGACATTTCCGGAATTAAAGCCAAGATGAAAGAAATTAGGGTAAAGGGCAATGACGCTTCTGCTAAGGAAGAAAAGACGTATAACCTTCTGGAAGTGGCTTTAGAAATGTATTTACGCAATCTTCGTTTTGAAAGAGTAAATTTACTGCGTTCTGATGCCGTAAAGTTTTTAATTGAAGGGGAATACAACTCCTTATTATGCCCGTTTATATCTATAGAGGGTCTTGGAAAAACGGCGGCATTAAACATTATTCGTATGAGAAAGAAAAAAGCTTTTACTTCCCAAGATGATTTGCGCGTTAAGTGCAAACTAAGTAAAACCGTCCTGGAAGTGTTGAAAAAGCAAGGGGCGTTAGAAGGCTTGCCGGAAAATGATCAAATGAGTTTGTTTTTATAAAACAACCCCTTTTTGTGATAAACTTGCCTAAACTAATTAAAATATGGTATACTTAAAAAAAGGTAAGGCAGGAGTATGAAGATTATTTAGCAGCGTAAGAGTGGGTGACACCCACTCTTTGTCACTTTTCACAGTACTAAGTCTTAAAATAAACTAATAGGAGGGGTTTTTTATTGCCAAAAGTAAATATAAGTAATCTATTTACTAAATTAACCGAACCGGTAATTGTAGAAAATGGTATGGAATTAGTAGATGTAGAATTTGTTAAGGAAGGCACTAATCATTATTTGCGTTTGTTTATAGATAAAGAGGGAGGAATTAATTTAGACGATTGTGAGAAAATCAGCCATATAGTTTCGGATCTTCTGGATAAAGAAGATCCTATTGAACAAGCATATTTTTTGGAAGTTTCTTCACCTGGAGTAGAGCGTCCTTTAAAAAAAGCCAAAGATTTTCTTAAATATGAAGGACATCGAGTAATTGTCAAGACTTTTTCTGCTTTTGAGGAAAAAAAGAAGCATCAAGGGAAATTAGGTAAATATAATGAGACTAATTTACATTTATTAGTAGAGAACAAAGAAATAATGATTCCTTGGGAGATAATATCTCAAGTAAAACTTGATTGGGAAGAATAAGGGAGGAGAAAAATTTAAAATGAATCTGGAGCTGATTCAAGCACTTCACGATTTAGAAAAAGAAAAAGGGATTGAATTTGATGTTTTGGCAGAAGCAATTGAAGCCGCCTTAATTTCTGCGTATAAAAAGAATTTTGGTACCCTACAGAATGTACGGGTAGCTTTTAACAAAGAGACTGGTGAATTTAACGTTTTCTCTAGGAAAACGATAGTAGAAAATGTTTGCGATTCCAGATTGGAAATTTCTTTAGAAGAAGCGAGGAAACTAGATCCGCGGTATGAATTGAATGATGTTGTTGAATCCGAAGAAACACCGCAAAAATTCGGTCGTATCGCTGCTCAAACAGCAAAACAAGTCGTTGTTCAGCGTATACGTGAGGCCGAACGCGAGTTAATCTATGAAGAATTTACTAATCGTGAAGGTGATATTGTTACTGGGATTATCCAACGCATTGAAAACAGAGCAGTCTTAATTGACTTTGGTAAAACTGAAGCAATTTTAAGTTTAAATGAACAGATTCCTGGTGAGCAATATGTTCAGGGAACAAGAATTAAAACTTTTATTATTGAAGTTAAGAAAACAACGAAGGGTCCGCAAATTCTTGTATCCAGAACACATCCAGGGCTTTTGAAACGTCTTTTTGAGTTAGAAGTCCCGGAAATACATGATGGTATTGTCGAAATCAAATCAGTATCCAGAGAAGCTGGTTCGCGTTCAAAAATTGCGGTTTATTCTAAGAATGAAAATGTTGATCCTGTTGGGTCCTGTGTCGGACCGAAAGGAATGCGTGTGCAAAACATCGTGCAAGAATTAAAAGGAGAGAAAATTGATATTGTTAAATGGAGTGCTGATCCGACTCAATTCATAGCCAATGCGCTAAGTCCGGCGAAAGTACTTTCTGTAGATGTTTTACCGACAGAAAAAATTGCACGGGTGGTAGTGCCGGATTATCAGCTTTCTTTGGCTATAGGGAAAGAGGGACAGAATGCCAGGCTAGCGGCAAAATTAACCGGATGGAAAATTGATATTAAAAATGAGGCACAGCTAGAAAAAAGTTTTGAGGATATTGAAGATGCTAATTTAGCTGAACAAAATCAAGAAGAAGAATTTGAATAAAAGGTGGGGTTTTTCATGAAGCAGAGAAAAATTCCTCAAAGAATGTGTGTGGGGTGTATGGAAATGAAACCCAAAAAGGAATTGATTCGTCTTGTCCGTACCCCTGAGGGAGAAATTACCCTTGATGCTACAGGGAAAAAACCTGGTCGAGGTGTTTATCTTTGTGTGAATAAGGAGTGTTTGGGTAAAGCTTTAAAAGGTAAGAAGTTAGAAAAAGGACTTGAACAGTCTCTTCCGGAAGAGTTACTTATACGGCTTAAGGTAGGATTAGGGTATGATGATTACACAAAAAATTAATGCTTTGTTTGGATTTGCTCAAAAAAGCAAAAAATTATTTTCTGGCGATGCAGCTGTAAAAAACTGTATAAAAACAAATAAAGCTCATTTAATCTTAATTGCGACTGATTTTCCGGAAAAAAGAAAGCATTATTTTATTCAATGGTGTACGGAAAAAAAGATTATCTATATTCTTTGGGGTACTAAAGAAGAATATGGTGAATTATTGGGGACAGCTCCGCGATGTCTTATTGCGATTACAGATAAACAAATGGCTGAAGAAATTTATAAAATTTATTCTGAAGAGAAGTGTTAGAGCGCAAAAATCAAATGGAGGTGATTTGATGGCCACAAAACGTGTCTATGAATTAGCAAAAGATATGAACATGTCTAGTAAAGATCTCTCATTAAAGCTAAAGGAATTGGGGCTTGATGTTAAAAATCACATGAGCACTATTCCTAGTGCGGAAGTAGAGAGAATCAAAACGATGGTTTTCAAACTGCATAAGAAAGAATCGGTTTCAGAACCAAAAAAGCAGACAGTTCCCTCAACCAAAACCAGTACATCAAATAAACAGGTAAATCAAAACTCAAAAAAAGATGAAATCAATCCCAATCCTAAGCTTGGTGTGCAGGAAAACAAAAGTTTAACTAATAATAAGGTAATATCTAAATTTAGTCAGGATAAGCAGTCCAATGAACGCGGTGGTAATCAAAAAATAAAGAAAAATCGTTTTGATGATAAAAAACAGGATTATAAAAAGGGATCGCGTTTTAATAAAAACAAAAAACGCAAACAATTTAGCAAGAGGGAAACAGTTCCTGTTATTGTAAAGCAGATTACTTTGGAAGGTGCTGTAACTGTTCAGGAGTTTGCCCGTTTGTTAAATAAAAAGTCTGGGGAAGTAATCAAAAAGTTAATCTCCATGGGGGTCATGGCGACCATTAATCAGGAGATAGATGTGGATACTTTAATTTTATTGGGTAGTGAATTTGGAACTAAGGTAGATTTGAAAGCGACTAAAGAAGAACAATTTTTAGCCAAAAATATTGATAGACATGAGGACTTAAAAGATCGGCCACCTGTTGTTACGATTATGGGTCATGTTGACCATGGTAAAACCTCACTTTTAGATATTATTAGGCATACAAGTGTTACCTCAACAGAAGCCGGTGGAATCACACAGCATATAGGTGCATATCAGGTTGAGGTAAAAGGGAAAAAAATAACCTTTTTAGATACTCCCGGTCATGAAGCATTTACGGCAATGCGCGCCAGAGGAGCCCAAATCACGGATATTGTTATTTTAGTTGTAGCTGCTGATGATGGGGTTATGCCTCAAACAATAGAAGCTATTAATCATTCTCAAGCAGCGAAGATTCCTATTGTCGTAGCAATCAATAAAATTGATAAGGAAGAAGCTAATCCCGAAAGGATAAAACAGGCTTTAACTGAATATAACTTAGTTCCGGAAGAGTGGGGTGGGGAGACAATCTTCTGTAACGTATCTGCTAAATCCAAAGAAGGCTTGGGAAATCTTCTGGAAATGATTTTATTATTAGCTGAGGTTTCTGATTTAAAGGCCAATCCAAACAAAAAAGCTAATGGCTCTATTATTGAAGCCAAGCTTGATAAAGGAAGAGGACCTGTAGCTACAGTTTTGGTGCAAAACGGTACTTTAAATGTCGGAGATTATATGATTGCAGGTACCGCACATGGCAGAATCAGGGCAATGCAAGATGATATGGGGCGTACCTTAACAAAGGCTTTACCAGCAACACCGGTAGAGATTATTGGTTTGTCTGTTGTTCCTCAAGCAGGGGATAGTTTTAATGCTGTTGAAGACGAGCATCTTGCTAAAGAAATTATTAGTGAACGTACAGTTCAGGTCCGTGAAAAAACAATGCAATCACAAACTCATGTTTCCCTTGATGATCTTTTTGCTCAAATTAAAAAAGGTGAAATTAAAGACTTAAATATTATTATCAAAGCTGATGTTCAGGGTTCTATAGAAGCAATCAAACAATCATTAGAAAGATTATCCAATGAAGAGGTCAGGGTAAATATTATTCATCAAGGGGTAGGTGGAATTACAGAAACTGATGTAATGCTTGCTTCTGCCTCCAATGCGATTATTATTGGTTTTAATGTCAGACCTGACGCTAATGCCCGCAAAGCTGCGGACAGCCAGCATATAGATCTCAGACTTTATCGCGTAATTTATGACGCCATTGATGATATCAAATCGGCGCTAAGTGGTCTTTTAAAACCTGAGATTAGGGAAGTTATCGAAGGTCGTGGGGAAGTCAGAGCTGTCATTAAGGTTCCAAAGGTTGGATTTGTTGCTGGTAGTTATATTACAGAAGGAAAAGTAGTGAGAAATGATCAGATCAGAGTAGTTCGTGACGGGATTGTTATTCACGAAGGCAATATATCCTCTTTGCGTAGATTCAAAGATGATGTGAAAGAGGTTAGTAGTGGCTTTGAATTTGGTTTATCCTTAGAGAATTTCCATGATTTTCGTGAGGGCGATCAATTTGAAGCATTTACTCAGGAGGAAATCAAGAGAGAACTTTCCTAGGGGGGTTAGTTAATGTCTAATCTGCGTAACAGTAGAATTGGAGAAGAAATTAAAAGAGAACTGTCCCGGATGATTCGTGAAGAGATGAAGGATCCACGTGTTAGAGGTATTATCAGTATTACCCATGTTGATGTTACTAATGATTTAAGATATGCGAAGGTTTATGTGAGTATTATGGCTAATCAAGAAGAACAGACGACTAACATGCAAGTATTAGAAAAGGCACGCGGGTATTTTAGAAGTGAGTTAGCTAAAACATTAACAACAAGGATTACCCCGGAATTAATCTTTAATCAGGATGTCTCTTTAGAGTATGGTGCCAAAATTGAGCACATTTTAGAGGATATAAAAAAGGATAAAGGGGAAGAATAAATGTCCGCTTGGCAGAAAATCAAAGCTTATATCGAAGCATATAAGGATATTATCCTACTGATTCATGAAAAACCGGATGGTGACTGTCTAGGTTCAGCTTTGGCCTTAGGACACCATTTAATTAGTGAGGGTTTTCAACCGGTTCTCTATCATCCGGATTTGATACCTGCGATTTATGATTTTTTACCTGGACAAGAGATGATTAAGCATTATCAAGAGAAGAATTTACCTGAGGGTATACCGATTATAGCTGTTGATTGTGCTGATTCAGGAAGAATTTTATATAACCTACCTCATGGCGCGCCGATTATTAATATTGATCATCATAGCAGTAATAATTCTTTTGGTGATTTTAATTTAATTAATGCTAAAGCAGCAGCTACCGGAGAAATTATCTATGAGCTTTTGTCGATGGATGAAAAAAAAATATCCGTACCCACAGCCACATGCTTATATGTGGCAATTTCTGCAGATACCGGATCTTTTAGATACAGTAATACTACTGCAAAGACGTTTAGGATTGCAGGAGAATTATTAAATTTAGGTGCTAAAATTAATTATATTCGCGAGAATCTTTTTGATCGACATCCTTTATCCGAACTAATTACAATTAAACTTGCTTTTGCTAATATGCAATTTTCTTTGGAAGGTAAACTCGCTTGGAGTATTTTATCGTATGAAGAATTATTAGCTAATAATTTATTAGATGTGGATACGGAAAGTGTGATTAGTTTGCTTCGTTCAGTAGAGGGAGTCGAGGCAGCGTTAGTTTTTAAGGAATTAGAACCAGCCAATGTAAAGATTAGTTTTCGTTCAAAGAAATATTTAGATGTAAATTTATTGGCTAATGAGTTCGGTGGGGGTGGACATGCCCGTGCCGCAGGATGTTCATTGGAGGGTAATTTAAAAGAAATAACTAAAAAGGTTTTAAATAGAGCCGAAACCTGTCTCCGGGAGTGTTTAATAGAAAGTGGTGATTCTTCTGGACGGCGTACTTAATGTTTTAAAACCTCCAGGGATGACCTCACATGATGTTATTTCCTTTTTGCGTCGTGAATTAAAAATGAAAAAAATAGGTCATGCAGGAACCTTGGACCCTCAAGCTGTAGGCGTTTTGCCGCTTTGTGTAGGGCAAGCCACGCGCCTTATTGAGTTTTTAATTCACCAAGATAAAGAATATCTTTGCGAAATGACGCTGGGAATAACTACAGTAACTCAAGATGCCTGGGGAGAAGTTGTGCAGACTTGTGATTACGATCCGCTTACCTTGGAAGAGGTCGCGAGTAAAATCCCGCAGTTTATCGGTACCTTTACTCAAACAGTACCTGCTTATTCTGCGGTAAAAGTAGAAGGCATTCCTCTTTATAAACGAACCCGTTTGGGGATGAAAACAAAGACTTTATCTCGTCAGGTTCTTGTCTATAATTTGGATTTAATTAAATATGAACCACCACGGTTAACTTTTGTGATTAAATGTTCTAAAGGTACATATGTTAGAACGATTTGTCATGATTGGGGGCAAGCCTTAGGGGTTGGAGGGCATATGTCTTTTTTACTGAGAACAAAGGTAGGAAGTTTTACGCTTAATGATAGTAAAACATTGGAGGAAATTGCTGTTTTAAAAGAAAAAGCGCTTATGCCAATGGAAATCGGTGTGGAGAGTTTAGAAAAAATAATTTTGACTGAAGATGAAATAAATAAAATCAAACAAGGGCAAAGACTTATTTGGCCGAAGACAGCACCGTTTGGGAATAAGGTTGCTATCCAAAATAACGCCGGAAAACTACAAGCAATTGCTTCTATTGTCACCGCAGATAATAATGTCTTTTTAAATCCAGATAGTATTTAATAGGGAGTAAATAATCGTGCAGATAATCAATAGTATTATAGATATTAAGAAACTTAATGTTCCCTTAGCGATAGCTTTAGGTAATTTTGATGGAGTGCATAAAGGGCATCAGGCTCTTTTACATAAATGTATTACTGAAAGTAAACAGAAAGGGTGGTATTCTGCTGTTTTAATATGGCAACCTTATCCCGCACAAATACTTCAGAGTCCCCAACAACAACTTAAGTATCTAAATACTCTAGAGCAAAAATATGAGTTAATTAAATCAGTCGGTATTCAATATCTTTTTTGTTTGCCATTTTGCCGCAAAATAGCTTCAATGTCACCGCAAGCGTTTGTGCAGGAATATTTAGTTGATTTATGCAAGGTGAAAAAGGTATTCGTTGGTTTTAATTACTCTTTTGGTCATGAAGGTAGTGGTAAGCCAGAATTGTTAAAAGAGTTAGCTGTACAAAATGGCTTTATGTTATCTATTACTGAACCGGTAATTGTAGAAGGACAAATCGTAAGTAGTACTTTAATTCGGCAAAGATATAAAGAGGGAGATATGTTAGGCGCAGCTAAATTACTAGGTTATTATCCGGCTATTGCTGGTAACGTAGTGCCGGGAGAACATCGTGGTCGGGAAATGGGATATCCTACAGCAAATATCGAGATTTCTTCGTTACAGGCGCTTCCTTCCTTTGGTGTATATGCTGCTTTTACTGAATATAAAAATCAATTAGTGTCTTCTGTCGTAAATATAGGTAATAAACCTACGTTCAATAGTAAAAATGTTACCGTTGAGGTTCACCTTTTTAATTTTAAGGGAAATATTTATGAGGAAAACCTGAAAATATTTTTACTGAAAAAAATCAGATCAGAACAAAAGTTCAAGAGTAAAGCGGATTTGCAAGCACAAATCGGCGTGGATGTTTTAGCGGCGCAAAAGATTTTAATGGAGGATAATTTCAAGCTAGTCTAAAAGGTAATAATTCTTTTTTCCCTTAATAATATTGTAATATCTGATGTTAAGGGAGGAGATGGAGTATGCCCGTTATCTGTAAAAATCATTATAAAAATCTGGTTATATCTCATCATATTGGCGAAGTTGTTTTCAATCCGCAATTTTCTAATCTTTTCGAAGAGTTACATTACTTCTATAAAACTTATGCTTTAGAGGAAGCTGAAAAAAATGCCTTTCAAGATGCTTTTTATTGCCTTATTGCCCAGGAGGAACATAACCAAGTATTATTAAATAGCGCCTTGTTTTTTTAAAGGGTAGGCAATATTATGCGGATTATTATAACTAATCATGCGAAAAAAAGGCTTAAAGATTATCGGCAAGACAAAATATATTTAACTGATATAAAAAATGCAATACAGCAAATTCCTGGACATATTCCCACGGCAACACGCTTTCGTGGGTTTATTAGTAAGTCAGGTCGTTATTTTGACCTTGTGGCCAAAGATATACCCAGTGGGCGTCTGGTAATTACAATAATTGGGAAATAAAGAAATACCAATGTTTGTTAATTTGTACTGATTCTGCTATAATATACGATATAAAAACAAGGAGGGATTGTTTAATGGAAAAGGAAGCTACGGAAAAGACTATTTTTACGGAGGAAGGTTCTGTAAAGATTTCAGATGAGGTTGTGGCGATTATTGCTGGTCTGGCTGCAGCAGAAGTAAAAGGTGTTGCCGGAATGAGCGGGGGTATTGTCGGTGGAATCGCGGAGTTTGTGGGTAAGAAAAGTCCATCTAAAGGAGTAAAGGTAGAAGTTGGAGAGAAAGAAGCGGCAGTTGATGTTTATGTGATTGTGGAATTTGGTGTTAGAATACCTGAGGTGGCCCATGAGATTCAGCAAAGTGTTAAAAAGGCCATTGAGAGTATGACTGGGCTATCTGTTGTTGAAGTAAATATACATATTCAGGGTGTTTCTTTTCCGAATGAGGTAAAAGAGATAGAGCCTAATAAGACAAAATAATACTGTGTAACTTTTGTTAATTTAAGGAGGATGTAATGGGCAGTTTTAAAGTAAGATTTACTGTAGGCATTCTTTCCTTAGGATATATCATTGTATCTATCTTGTTTATTCTTATTTCCTTTGGATGGTTTGTACCTATTGAGGTATTTAATCTATTTCTCATTGATCTTAATAATAGATGGATCTTGGGTTTAACCTCCTTTTTGGTTTTAATTTTTACTTTTAATATATTTTTGTCTAGTGTCAGAGTTAAACCGGAAAAGCATACATCTATACATAAAACCGCATTAGGTCAAATTGATCTGAGTATACCGGCACTTGAACAGCTTATTCTTAAGGCTGCTAAAAAGATTCCTGGTATTCATGAAGTTTATCCGGTACTTAAAGTCATCGATAATAATTTATCGGTATTATTAAAAGTACAAGTAAACCCGGATTATAATATTCCTCAAATTACAGCAGAATTACAGCACTCTATTAAAGACTATCTTTTACAAACATCTGGGACAGGCATAGAGGAAATAAAGATTCAGGTGACGAAAATAAATCTGGATAATAAAAATAGCAGGGTGGAATAGGAGGCAAGGACGATGTGGGAAAATATTTTATTAGAATTGTTTAGACATCGTGGAAAGTTGATTGGACTTTTAATTGGCCTACTTTTTGCCTATCTGGTAATTGACCATGGCTTTTTAATTACTCTTTTTGTTATGCTATGTTTGTATATCGGGTTTACTATTGGGAAACGTTTTGATGATAATGAGAGTCTAAGAGGAGTATTAGAAAGAATACTTAAAGATAGATAAGTAAATAGAAAAACTGATTAAGAAGTAGTAAAAAAGGAGGCTCTTTTTTGACTAGACGTTTAGCACGCGAATTAGCAATGAAAACATTATTTTCCTGTGAATTTGGTCACGATAATTCTGAAGAAATGCTAATTCAACTTTGTGAAGAAATGCAGGCTTCTTTTGAAGCACAAAGATTTAGCGAGTATTTAGTGCAGGGAGTTATATCTAATCAGTTATTTCTAGATAAGGCAATTAAAACATATGCCATGGAATGGGATCTGGAAAGAATAGCTTTTGTGGATAAAAATATCATGCGAATCACTTTGTATGAACTGATTTTTTCAGAAAACACACCAGTTGCAGTTGCTATAAACGAGGCATTAGAAATTGCCAAGATTTATAGTGGAAACGAGGCGCCTCGCTTTATTAATGGTATTCTTGGTAAAGTGATTAAAGATCTACCGGAATTAAGAAAGCAGAGCCTAAAAGAGAATTGAAGGAAAGATAGTGTTGCCTGTGTTTTTAGGGATTGAGACTAGTTGTTATATCACATCTTTTGCTGTTGTTAACGAGCAAGGGACTTTATTAGCTGAGAAGAGTATGATTCTTCCTGTATCTATTGGAGAACAAGGGCTGAGGCAATCTACAGCCCTTTTTTATCATCTCCAGAATCCTCCTAAGGTCAGGCAATAAGAGATTTTTACTGTAAGTTGGTGTCAGTTTGACCGCCAGAAGTTTGTATTTGTATCATCGTTTGGATTATAAGTAGAAGAAAGTAGATCAATAAAAAAATGAATATGGAGGTATGCCTTAAAAATGTCTGCACAAATCATTGATGGTAAAATTGTAGCGAAAAATATGCATGAAAAGATAAAAGAGATTGCCAAAGGCTATCAAGAAAAAGGTATAGTACCAGGTTTAGCGGTAATTTTAGTTGGGGATGATCCGGCCTCCCAAGTATATGTAAGGAAAAAAGCTGAAGCATGCCAGGAATGCAGGATTAAATCAGAAGTTTATAAATTAGGCGAGACTACACCGGAGGAAGAAGTTTTATCTTTGATTGAGAGCTTAAATCAACGTAGAGATATTCATGGAATCTTGGTGCAACTTCCTTTACCGCGTCATATTAGACCCAAAGTAATTATTGAGGCGATCAATCCGGTTAAGGATGTTGACGGCTTACATCCCCTCAATATGGGGAAACTATTTTCGGGAAATCCAGCCTTGATTCCTTGTACCCCATATGGCTGTATGAAGTTGCTTGAAAGTACAGGTTATGTAATTAGAGGTAAAAATGCTGTTGTGATAGGTCGCAGCGATTTAGTAGGAAAACCGATAGCAGCTTTACTTTTAAAGGAAAACGCCACGGTAACTATATGTCATTCCCATACTCAGAATTTAGCACAAA
>Ga0265294_10006363_pt1 | contig 14196 bp, 10 predicted proteins | sample MunlanPumphouse3_FD_192504 | JGI IMG/M metagenome (GOLD analysis project Ga0265294, IMG submission 192504) | Groundwater microbial communities from a municipal landfill in Southern Ontario, Canada - Pumphouse #3 | ecosystem: Environmental > Aquatic > Deep subsurface > Groundwater | place... | reverse complement strand
AGAATCAGTGCAATCCACTTAAAAAGTTTTTTCAGTAATAGTCTCAAAATATTCTCTTTGCCAATTATCTATTTTATCCTCACATCCACCGGTGGAACAGGTGCCCGGGGAGCTGACTTAGATGGCAGAAGTGGCTCATTGGGTGTAGCAAGATACTTCGCCGAAAACTTTTGACCGACCGGCAAACCAGACAACGTAATTGTCTGCACTGTTCCCGGAGTTGCCGGAGCAGGGTTCCTGACGATGTTACTTGCCGCAAAAAATGCTGTATAGCTTGCTGGATCATACAGGTATTTCCGAGTATCCTTGTTAAATCCAAGCCACTCCACAATTGGTTTGCTGCTGTATTTGATTTGGTATTGCGTTGTCCCTGTCGGCACTGTCCACGAAAGGGTATATGATCCGCCTCCGTTGTCAGTTACATTTATCGGAAGAGGTTTCCATGTCGGGATTGTAGCTGAATTATTATATGTGTGGATAAAGTGTTGCACCTGAAGTTCGTGTTGAGAATTAAGACCAGTTACAGGTGTCTCCCATACTAATTCCTTACCCTTGTTTAAAAAATCCTGATCTGTTGTTCTAGAATACCCCCAAGAAGCCGCTCTTCCAAAATCATATACACCCAGATTGCTCCCATCATAATGTGTATAGGATGTAGCTGTATCCAATAACGTATTATACTGCATAGAATACGGGAAATTTAGTGCTGCCGCTGGCGTACCGGGTTGTGTAGCTTCGATCCACTCCTTAAAATAATACTGTGATAGCCCCGTCAAATAATCTTCCATATCCAACAACCGCGAGTAGTTCCACCAAGAAGATTTCATCACTCTCCAACACTGCCATATACCCTCGAAGTATAAATAGTCATAAAGGCTGTGATTATGCCTTAACGACTGATTGCCGAAAATCATCTCCTCTGGGTCTTCCCAAAATAAATAACCTCTATCCAAACTTCTACCAAAAGACCGCCAAGTATTCCCGCCACCATCTCTTGAGTCTATTTGAAAGCCTATTGCCGTTTCAAGAAGCGACTTCACGCGGTTATCGCATGAGCCTGTTTCGCATGAAAATTCAAAACCCATTGATGCCAACTGCGTTTTCCAAGCAAACCCTCGCAAATACGTACTTGCTGGCAATGGATATAACGGGTAGTTGGTCGAAGTTACTATAACATCGTTCAAATCTAAGATGCCTTCCTTGATAGACTCATCCCCTGTCAAATAATAGTACAATGGGGACGAAGAAACGTGCATATGCTCCCAGTCTTGGCCCATAGATAATAGTTGGTTTGGATTTACCCATGTGGAACTAGGAAATGCTCTAGTGAAATTATCACTTCTAGGTGAAATTGTTGCATTGTTAAACACTACCCGCTGCTCGCCTTTTAAAAACCAACCACCATAGCCAGTTCTCAACCAATCAAGCAGCGCATTTAACGCCGTATTAAGTTGATTGCCACCTCCGCCTGTTGCCCCAGGCGCTTCACGATAAATATATGTATTTGCTTGATTTTCAAATGACGGTAATCGTTCTGAATGGCTTATGTCTGCGAAGAAAGAAGTTTCCTCTGCTACTGTCGGTAATTCCAATTGTCCGTAAATGGCTTTTGTTGATACGTACTGCGTAAACGCAGCCCTTACAAGCAGTGGGTACTCAAGCTGTTTACTTATTGCCACGTTATTGGTATTCCCACCTGATGCATGGAAATCCCATATAATTGTACGCGGATCATGCGACCACAGGGCCATACGTATTGGTTTTACGGCATTATAAGGATTTTGTTTTGAGTATAATTCGATACTAACCGTACCATCTTCCTTGAATTCGAAACCTCCAGGCCAGAAAGCAGCGAGCCATTTCATTCCTGCTGTGACACCCTTTCCACTAGAATCGTCAACGCTGGCAGAACTGTCACCGTACTGTGAAATAGTACCAAAAGCATTTACCGTCGTACTGCCGACCTGTATTTTGATTCCGGTATAGTTAGGGTCAAAGGTATAAAGATCGCCTCCACTACCAGGTAATGGAGGTAACCAATTCACGTTGCTATGACCCATGAAAATTTCTGGGTATGTCTTGTATTTGGTGTTGTACCCTTGGAAAAGATAAGCTGTTTCTCCAGTACCAAGTGATGTTGTGTTAAGTGAGCCATTGATACCAAAAGTCGCCGATTTGCTTGTCCCCAAGTCCGTCGGGACAATAATAGCCGCACTTTTGAATGCTACGCTACCAGGATATTGGTAGTTAGCATTTCGCAACTCTGTGTTACTCTTAACTGTAGTTTTCCCTTTATAAAAATGCAGACGCAAGGTGTAATCCATCAACCGTGCACCGCCCACACTCTTAAATGAACCAGTCGCCTTGACAACTGTTCTCACCGGCCCATTTTCTTCTATTACTGCCGTTGAACTGGCATCATTGGCGGATGAGTATTCAACATCATCTGTTCCTACCATACTCATACGCCCACCATTGCCACTAATGACCATTTGAGTTGCGTCAACAGTGACAGAGTCAAAGATATTGAAGTTGGCTTTTTTAATTATGAACGTGGCTGCTCCGGTGGAGACAGTAATGGTCGTACCGTTATCAACAGCAAGATCACTGCCGCCGAAATTGCCGGTTCCATCAACCAAAGTTACCGCTGTGCTGGTAGTTCCGGCACTCAGATTAAGAGGAAAATCTAACAGTACCCATTTTATATTGCCGTTAGGCCAACGCCCTATCACACGAAACTGTCCGACAGATACCCCGTTCAGGCCCAACTGTGTTATAGATGTAATGCCGGAATCTTCGGGAAGTGGAATCCCTCCGGTTGCGATCTCGGCAGTCCGATTTATACCAGTTACAGATGCCGGCAAAGCTTCCTTAACAATTAAAGGAACGTTTACCGCCGCAAAACTTGTATAGCTCATCCCGAGAAGAAGAACCATAAACATAACAGTTGAGCAAATTTTGGATATCATTTCGTACTCCTTTTTAGATGCTGCCCCATGGGCTTTGCTCTCCATAATACCAATTATCTAGAACTTCATTCAAAAAAAGAAACAGTCCACGTATCCAACACACTTGGTGGATACGTTTCTCGTCAACAAGACTATCCTGTAAAACTGGAGTTTTACAGGACTCGCAGCTTTGTGCCCTCAGGTCACTCTGAGTTTACCCCTTCGGCAACATCTATTTTATTAACGAGTATATATATCGCATAAAGCAGACAAAAAATTGGTGATGATAATCACAAACTATTGAGTCTAACTGCGCATGATTTTTTAACGAATAAATCTCGATGGGTACTCTTGGTCGTCCATTTTTTTTCGGAGACACAATGTAACAAGACAATTATTGATGATAAGTAAATAATAGTATATTTCAAATGTATTCAATGACAAAAATAGCGAACAAATAATAAATCCCGAAAAAGATATGGCACTTACATCATTATAATTCCCAAGCATCTTGTTTTTTTCATTAGCCTCAAGCATATTGAGATGACTACGTACTAATCTGGTATTTTTGTAGAAACTGAATGCAATCATTAAAAAACACAATCCAGCGCCAATACCAGACTCAGCAGCATATTGTACCAGCGTATTATGTGCCACCAGTTCTACGCCTTTATCATTGAATTTCGGCAAGGCAGGCTTAAACTGTCCCAAACCCACTCCTGTCAGGGGATAAGCAAACAACATTCTCATTCCGCCTTGCCAGGCAACCAAGCGCTGTTCTGCAGAAGAATCCCCTTGATATTCAGTAATCAATTGGCTTCTGTCTTTCATGGTTGACCCAGCCTGCCACTGATAAAAACCGAAAATCAGCAAAAGCAAAGGCACTGCCATCATTTTTCGCTTACTGAGCAAAAGCGTTATCAAGGTAGTAACCCCAAGACCCAGCAATCCTCCACGTGACCCAGTCAAAAACACAGCATGCCAGCCTAAGGGAATAATCGCCCATAAAGCATACCGAAGCCATTTCCGGCTGATCTCATAACCTGCGAAATAAATAAATGGTACCCCAGTTACAAATATCATGGAAAAAAGATTTTCATCCTCGTATATGGAGCTGGAATCAATTCCTCGTGGCCCCATCAGACGCCCAATATTGAACTGATCCCAGTTCCCAGTAAGGTACTGCATATTAGCCCAATATATTAAATAGATCGTAGTAATAACATAGGCCCAAAAAAAATAGCGGGCCTTTTTAGTATCATTGATTTCGAGTGTGGCGCAAAAGTAGAACAGAAACATTTTACAAGTATTAGAGAATAGGATGCTTGGACTGAGACATCCAGGAATGTTCACGGCATCATAAGGTCCAAAATAATATGATATAGTTAAAAATAGCCACAGCAGTAATAACCATAAATTTGTTCTGGTTTTAATAAAGCTTGAATCGTAATTACCTTTGAGAATATTTAAAAATATACCAGCAAGAGTGAATGAGGCCACCAACAGCGACGCTCTAAGTCCTTCAAATTGCCACCACCATATATATTGAGGGCCTAACAGGGCGAACAGATAATATGAGATAATTCCTACCCAAGGCTTCTTTAGCGAAGAGAGACATACCCCAATAAGAAATATAAACAATAAAACCTTTACCAACATAAACTCCGCTAATACTCTCGGTTTGCTACTGTTTTTTTACCATATCATTCCACAAAATGGCACTAAACTTCAGTGCCCCTTTTTCATTAAGATGATCATCATCCCAAAAATCGCTTACATCAAATCTGTTGTCGTAGAAATAGTTATAATATTTAACGCCATACTTTGTTGCTATATTATTAATTTTACTAGTCATTATATCGTAGTTATTCTTAGTTATATTCTGGCTAAACGTTGTATATACTGGAATAGTTGCAAATATTATTTTTATATCCTTACTTTTAAATTCAGTAAGCATTCTTTCTAATATTTTCAAATTTGAACCAAGTAAATTGATATACATATTTGCTTCTCGCATGGCAACGCTCTTTTTGCCTGTTTCTCTGTTAATTGTTTTATTATTATCTGGAGGTTGATAACCATATTCATTCATCACTACTTTATTTCTGCGCATACTTTCGATTACTCCTAAAGGGCCGTCCCACAAAAACAATGCACTATGGTTCCTTATATCAAACCTTGCTGATTCGGCTCCTTTTACATCCATATAAAACGAATAATAAGCACACCTCCGCTGCTCAGGAGAAGAGGCCATGTCATATTGAAGAGAGAAGTATGAAATAGGAATTATCACCGTTCTGACTTTTTTACATTCAGGCAAGTACTTGGATAATATATTATAATCCTGTAGCAAACTCTGATTGGCATTTGCTAAATTCAGAGCTTCTTTATTCCAGTACTTGGGATTTATACCGTGGTTTGAATGAGAAGATCCCATAATCAATATTTCAACACTATCCTTTTTGCTCATCAATAAATTTACTTTTGCACTGTACGAGTTAGGTATTCTGCGAGCAATTAATTCAAAAGTAATTGCAGTTAAAATTAACGGTAATAAGCACAAAATAATTTTTATAGTTAGTTTTATCATATTGTTAGAACTGGAAATATATAAAGTCTTTAGTCTCAGAATATTTTGCAAGAAAAAATATCAGTAATATTAGGCCATTATAAATAATATAGTTTATGTATTTATTGTAATTACAGGTATAGATGCCATTTTTAAATACAGTTGTTGATAACAATGCATAGGCAATTAATGCTACAGCCGTTAATTTATTACCCTGTAGCAATAAGAAATCAAACCGAAACCATTTTTCTGTTTTTAGCATATTGGCAATTACGTAATATGCATCATCAAGAGTATTTGCCCTAAAAAATATCCACGCAAAACTGACTAAATTAAAAGTAACAAAAATCTGCCAGATTTTCAAACAAGTGGTCTTTTCAATCCCCAGGGTGCTATGCAGTTTCTTTTGATATGGCTTATAGAATACTGAACTTGCCATATACAACCCATGTAAACCACCCCAAACAACAAAACCCCAACTAGCACCATGCCATATGCCGGAAACGAGGAAGGTAATGAGCAAGGCCACTGCACTGCCAACCTGCCCCCAACTACGCCAACCCAGCTGCAGAGGCTTAAAGATATAATCAAGTATCCAGCGAGAGAAGGATATATGCCATCGACGCCAAAAATCTGAGATGGATATTGCAAGATATGGACTGTTAAAGTTCTCGGTTAAGTTTATTCCAAACAAACGCCCAGTCCCTCTTGCCATATCAGTATAAGCGGAAAAGTCGAAATATATCTGTAGTGCATAGACATAAACGCCCATAATCAGTGATAAGCCGCTGTAATTATGTACATTATTAAATACCTGATCAGCATAAGGCGCCAACCGATCAACCACTACCACCTTCTTGAAGAACCCCCAAGTAAATAGCAGCATACCGGAACGCATGGCATCATAGTCAAACCGATATGGGCATTTAAGCTGTGGAAGCAAATCACCGGCCCGCTCAATAGGGCCTTGAAGCAGTTTTGGGAAGAATGCCATGTAGAGTGCAAAATAACCAAAGTGTTGTTCCGGTTCTTCAATATCCAGATAGATATCCACAAGATACGATATCGCCTGGAAGGTGAAATAGGAAACTCCAATACTGATGACCATCGAAGAAAGGTTACTGCTAAGTTTAAAGATGCTGTTGGTTTGGGATTCTAGAAATGGGAGATATTTCATAGCGGCTAGAATAGCCACGCAGGCAAAGATGCCAATCCATAGCCAACTTCTACGCGCAGCTTCATTCTGTTGTGACGCAATGCACTTACCACAAGCATAACTGATGCCGGTCGCTAATAGCAAAACAGCAAGCAAATAGGGGGCATTAAGTGACGCATAAAACAGATAACTGGCGAAGAGAAGTACCAGCCAGCGCCAGCGGTCCGCAGTGAAATAAAAAAATAGATACACAACTGGAAGAAACAGAAAATAATGAAAAGAATTGAAGGTCATTTAGTGCCATCATCCAATTTATTGGGGGCCTGTGAGGGCCAAAGTTGAGCACTTATTGCTTATAAAAAATCGTGTTCGCATGTTCCATAAGAACAGACCAATCAAACTTCGATATAACCCAATCACGGGCTTTACTACCCATGACAGAGAGACTGGTTCCATCTCTGAACAGCTGAATAACAGCCTTTGCAATCTCCTCAGGGTCGTTTCCGTCAACCAGTAGTCCGGTTTCCCCAACCACCATGGTTTCAGCAGTACCGCCAGATTTACCTGCTATTACAGGTTTACCGCACGCTTGGGCCTCCAGAAAAACAATGCCGAATCCCTCAAAATCACCATCTACTTCCCGATTTGCCATGATAAAGAGATCACACTGCTGATAACAGGAAAGCATTGCCGAATCATCTAATTTACCTAAAAATTGAACATAAAATTCAAGATGATGCTCCTTGACAAGAGCTTTCAAGCAAGACATTTCCTCACCATCGCCAACAATCGCATACAAAATATCGGGTATTGCTTGTGCAATAACTTTCATTGCCAGAATTGTATGATCATGACCTTTTCGTTTTTGCAAACGCCCAACCGTCAACATAACCTTCCGATTAATCCAGCCGTGGAGTTCAAGAAAATCGTGGTATTTTTCAGCAGGGATGAAACAGGTAGTATCAACACCAGGGTGCATCACAGTAATTTCACCACTATAATCAGGTATATACTTAACGTACTCTCGCTGCGTATTGAAACTATTCACAATTATTCTTTTCGAATTATTATAGCCAATTTTTGCCAACAGATTATATTCACGGCAATTGCGGTATATGGCTAGTTCCTCACCATGAATGTAACAAAGATATGAGACCTTGAACCTTTTCGATAAAAGACAGCCTAAAAAACCTTCTGGTGTACCCCTACCACAATGAATACTGGTAATTCTTTCATTTTTTACGATCTCAGCCAACTGGCGAAACAATCTAACGTAGTTGATTAAACCTGGCAGAGAAAAGATTTCAAGTTTTGAAGAAAGCAAGGGGAGTCTGTAACAGCGAAGAGCAAGTGATTCATCAACACCGGCAACGGTATCTGCAACACCAGACACAACTACTACATTCTCCCGTGGCAGGCGGCTGTAAATATCCCAGAACCAACGACCTGAGCCGCCAACCATAGGAGGAAATATTTCAGAGATGAGCAATATTTTCATATACTATTTAGATTGTGGTTCATTTCATAATTCTCAATGGATATGCGTTATAAGATAGTTTCGCAATGGCTCAAGCCGGTGTTCCCACGAATTTTCCCGAGCGGTTTCTTTTCTTTTCTCAAAAATTTCTGGGGTATTTGGCTTTTCCAGTTCCTGTTCAATTTTTATTACAAAATCGTCTGGATCATTATAGATAGTCACGCCCTCCAGATCTGAAGATCCTCCCACATTTGAGGCCACAACCGGTTTGGCCATGGCTAAATAATCGTGCAACTTTAGCAGGTCATTGCCGACAGTGTGGTCATTTATCAACATAGGAGCAGTACAGACGTCGAAATAATTCAGGTAATCCGGCAAATCAGTATAAGGTACAAAATTGATGTAAATTATATTTGAAAATTGATTGAGCCTTGTTTTTATCTCATTACCGATACTTCCAACAAAAACAAATGCCCAATCAGGCTTTTGGGATACAAGTTCAATAACAGCAACCAAATCCAGCCTGATAAGATTAGCAGTACCTATATAGCCGATAATTTTAGTGTATTGCGCCTTAACACCCTCCATTTTGTTAATTTTGCGAAAATGCTTCCGGTCAAAGTTACTAAAATTTGTAGCGTTCCTAACGACCATGTTGTTTTTATTGTAACTAGAATAGATGTCTCTTACATGTTCATTGACGTGAATCACCAGATCAACTTTAGTAACAGTTTTCTCCACAAACCTGTTGAATTGGTCTATTTCATGATCGTTAGAGAAAAATTCGCGAAAATCATCAGAAAAATCGAATATTGAAAATTTTGCCTTTTGAATTAATTCAACAAGAAGATCGTCTATGTCAAAGGCTATTCTATTGATAAGAAGTGTATAGTTAGATCCTTCCAAACTGGCAAATAAATTACTACGTATAACTGACTTTTCAATATTATTTAGTTGTGATATTTTGTTTTTGAATGGAATAAAATGAACAACTTGTTTGATCTTCAACTTCCCATCAAGAGCAGTTCTATGCCGTTTTAGTAGACTACCTAGACTTTGTTTCTCGGAATAAAGAGTTGATAGCCAAAAACTGGGTTCAACATAAACACCGCGATCGAATAACCCTGCTTCTATTAAATTTTTCAATATACTGTGATTTCTCTCCAGGCCATTTTTCCAGTAAAGATCACCAAAACAGACTATTAATGGAGTTAATTGCATAAATAGAAACCCTTATTGACAGATCGATAAAACATTTCATCAAAACAAACTAAACGCGCATCAGATTTGACACAATCAAACGCCTTACCAAATAATCTAAACTAACTATCTTTACTAACATGATTCAGTATTTTTATTAAAAATGACAAATACAGTTCATTGGACGATGGTTAATCACAGATTACTTTTCGATTACTGAAAACAAAACATCCGATAGTTGAGCAGCTAGATTACGACGCTGAAACCTCGCAGTTAGTAAGGGATCGGGAGTACCCCACGTTGGGCCTCTAGTATGAGCAATTTCAACTAAAACCTTGGCAAGGCCTTTCACATCATCAGGATCCAAACGCGATGCTCCACCGACTCGACTAAGTGCCAATGCTACTTCGCTCTCATCTGGTACCGCTGCTATAATTGGTTTTACGGAACCTAAATACTCAAAGAATTTGCCAGGAAGAGAACCTAGTGCATAGTCCCCTTCGGCAACAGGAAGGAACAGTACGTCAGCACTTTTCATAAGGGCTATTGCCTCTTGGTGTGGAACTCTTCCTAATTCCCAAACAGTTCCTTCAAGTCCATATTGACTTGCTGGTCCTGGAGTAAATCCAGCACATACAACTTCCAGTTGATTCCATGCTTCAGGTGATTTTTGACGTATAATTTTCAATGCCTCATATAGAGGACTCGGAGAATAGCCATTTTTCCAAACGCCAGTAAACACAATTCGAACTTTTTCTGGCACATACTTACTTGCAGGTTCTACCATATAGTCATTAGGGTCATAACCATTGGTGATACATGTAACACTTGCATATGAAGTGGAAGGCAGCATATCAGTCAAAACCCGAGCAAGAGTATTACTGACAGTTATAATTGCAGATGCTGCTTTTAAAACACTCTTTTCTTGACGTGGAGCCAACAAACGGTAAAGTCGTGTTCTAGTTTCCCAAGGACTCTCCCAACTTGTCCAGAGGTCTCGGTAGTCCAGAACATAGGGTATGCCAGTCTTTTTGGACACATCCCTAGCAATGAGGAAAGATGTCCAAGGGCACCCACTCGCATAAATGCAATCATATCCTTCATCTCTAAATATCTCCAACGCCCGCTTGACTGCAGTGGGCCGCCAGGTAGCGCTACTATACTCTGGTATGTTCCAAATGGCTCTAATCCGCCAACTTATGCCCTCGACAACTCTTTGTTTAAGTGTCTTAACACGAAAAAAGTTTGCGATCTTACGAGCTATCACGTCACTCCATAAAGCAACGCGCTCAACACGTGTTCCGTCAACAATCTCATGCATTGAACTCAGATCAAAGGTTCTTTCCGGTGGATTTTCAACCGTTAGAACAATAGGTTTCCAGCCATAATCAGGCAAGTAGTTTGCAAACTTGATGCTCCTTTGAGTTCCTGAGTCCACGATAGGTGGATATAAGTACGCTATGAAAAGCACCTTCTTCATCTTATTGCCCCCATGCAAGACGATCTGGCATCAGGCTCTTTAATATTTCTACGATTGCAACTGCTGACCGTCCATTTCCATATAGATTTTTAGAAAAGTCATATGATCTTGCAGTTGTATCATTTACTGATTTAACTATTTTCTTCGTATCTGCTCCCACAATTAAGTTATAGCCACCGTCCACCAATTCAACCCATTCCGTCTCATCTCGCAAAGTAATGCATGGCTTACTAAAGAAATATGCCTCTTTTTGCAAACCGCCGCTATCCGTCATGATAAGCTTTGCATTTTTTATCAACTCAAGCATATCGAAATATCCAACCGGCTCAATAGTGTTAATATTTAAACTTGCCTGGGTAGATGCAATAATTTTTCTGGTACGTGGATGTAATGGCAATACAATGGGCATTTGTAAAGAAATTTCGTTAATTGCCTCAATAATGGCAGTCAGCCTGCCGGGGTTATCAGTGTTCTCCGCCCTATGTATGGTGCAAAGGATGAAAGCTTTACCATAAAGCCCCATCTCACCAATTATTTTGGATTTTTGTGCAGATAAATCGCTATAGAAAAGTGCGGCATCCTGCATTACATCACCAGTTTTTGCAATCTTACATGTAAATCGGTCAAAACCCTCCATAGTCAAATTTTCAACTGCATTATCAGTAGGGCAACAAAGAATATCACTGATCCTATCAGTAAGGATTCTGTTAATTTCTTCTGGCATTGTCATATTAAAACTGCGCAACCCCGCTTCTACATGAACGACTTTAATGTGTAGTTTCTTTGCCGCCAAAGCGCCCGCCAAGGTGGAGTTAGTATCCCCATAAACCAGTACAAAATCAGGATTCTCTATGAGAAGTACCTCCTCAATTTTTTCAAGCATCCTGCCGGTCATAGCTCCATGACTAATAGAATTAATATTCAGATGATATTGAGGTCGGGGAATTTGCATCTCCTCGAAAAAAACATCTGACATATTTGCATCAAAATGTTGGCCGGTGTGAACTATCACTTCCTGAATATCAGGGTGTAGAGCAATTTCTCTACTAACGGTAGCAGCCTTTATAAATTGGGGACGAGCACCAATAATGGTAACTATTTTAACTGTCATTTGTCAGTCGTCCTTTTTCTTGAGCTGATCGTAGAAAATATTGCCGACAGCAAGTTTCTCCGGCAGAGGCAAGTCCTCATCCAAATCAAGACAACGAAGAATTCCCGGCTCAACTTCCTTATATCGCAGACCACTTTCCGGACATGCCATGATCCCTTCTTCATCAAGAGTAGTCAGCAGATGGCCATGCCGACTCATCCACCCTTTCTGCCGAGCCGGCACCCCCACTACTAGAGCGTAATCAGGAACATCTTTGACTACTACCGCACCGGCAGCAATGAAAGCATAGCGACCGATAGTGATTCCGCATACAACAGTGGCATTGGCGCCGACGGAAGCACCTCGCCGAAGCAACGTGGTTTCGTAAAGGGCACGACGTAGTACTTGAGAACGAGGGTTGGTGACATTCGTGAGCACACACGACGGCCCCAGAAAGACATCGTCTTCGATTATTGTCCCCTCATAGATAGAGACATTGTTCTGCACTTTTACATTGCTTCCTATCACAGTTCCACCTGCAACAGAGACATTCTGGCCAAAGCTGCAACGTTCACCAACCTTGGCACCTGAGAGAATATGCGAAAAGTGCCAAATCTTGGTCCCTTGCCCAATTTCTGCTCCTTCGTCAACGTACGATGACTCATGAACAAAATAATCAGCCATTGTTGATCTCCTTTGCCTGGCGCAGAAAATGATGGGAATCTTCATTGATTCCTGTTGCCGATGCATTACGAATCTGGTGAGCAAGAGTAATGGACGGGCGAGAGTCCTCTATGCCAAAACCCCTGCCTGTCAGAGTTTCCTGATAGACAACATTATGCAAATCCGTGAAACCTTCCGAAAATTCAATCTCTTTGTCATCCACGGTAATAGAGCGGAAAGTCGACTGACCACTCGTTTTGGAAGAGGCAGGCAGGTCATTTCTGTCGATGGAAAGAAACCAACGTACGCGGGCATGCTCCAATTCTAACACGCCCCCTATTTTGCGATTATCGGCATAGTGAACCTCACTCGTTTGCACTTTACCGAACAGCCAGATAAGAAGGTCAAAAAAATGAATACCGATGTTGGTAGCCACACCACCTGAGCGTTCTAGTTGTCCCTTCCATGAGGTCATATACCAAGGCCCTCGTGAAGTAATGTAGGTGAGAACCACATCGTGTTTTACTGTTTGATTTAGCCTAGCTAGGGAATCGCGTAGGGCCACAAGTGAGGGATGCACCCTAAGCTGTAGAATTGTATTGACCCTGCAGCCACTCTCCAGCTCAAGCTCCTGAAGAGCATCTAAATTCCACGGATTGAGAACCAATGGTTTCTCACAAATGGCATTTGCGCCAATGCGAAGGGCAAAGCGGATGTGTGCGTCATGAAGATAGTTTGGTGAACATACAGTAACGTACTCTATCCTCTTAGATACCACCTGACGTCGCAATTTTTCTGCATATCGATCGAATCGTTCAAACTCCGTAAAAAAAGGGGTCTCCGGAAAAAACCGGTCAAGGATACCAACCGAATCATTTATATCGAGAGCCGCCACCAGGTTATTGCCAGTCTGCTTGATAGCCTGTAGATGACGTGGTGCTATATATCCGCCGACTCCTATTATTGCAAAATTATTAGCCATTTTCTCTCCTATCAATCTACGGGTGTGTATTTGCCAGAAACTAAAATATACTATTTCCTTATTAATGTGCTCCTAACTTTTACAATTCTACCTATCAACGAAATCCTCAATTCTTCAAGTAAATCATCTTTGTAAAACCTTAAGAAACACACATATACCAAAGTAACAAGAAACGCATTTATTGCTAGCTTAACAACATTATTATTAATTGTCAGGAAAGAATTAGATGCCGCAATGATAAATGCAACCGATATTCCTACAATTGATGGGAGTAATAAGCTTTGAAAAAATTCAGTTACAGACAACGCTATTATATCTTTCACTAAATAAACACACACTATTAATACAAAAAATAGTGAAATAACAACACCTATAGAAACCCCCTCAATACCATATTTAACACCTATTAGTGTAAGTATAAGCAATAAGATTGAATATATAGTTTGAACTAATAAATTCAATCTCGTCTTACCATATGCAACCAAGACAGATCCAAATGGAACAAATAGAGCGTATAAAATGCCGCCTAGTGACATTATTTGAAATGACTTGATTGCCCCGGTCCATTGATCACCGTATAAAACGTTAACTATTTCTGGAGCTGACAAAAAAGAAAACAATAAGACCGGTA
>Ga0265294_10006362_pt1 | contig 14201 bp, 18 predicted proteins | sample MunlanPumphouse3_FD_192504 | JGI IMG/M metagenome (GOLD analysis project Ga0265294, IMG submission 192504) | Groundwater microbial communities from a municipal landfill in Southern Ontario, Canada - Pumphouse #3 | ecosystem: Environmental > Aquatic > Deep subsurface > Groundwater | place... | reverse complement strand
AGTTAGAGGAAGGTTAATTGAAAATGTTGTTAGTGCCGTACTTTACGCAACGTGCAGGAAACATTACATTGCAAGAACGTTAGATGAAATTGCACAAGTTTCAGGAGTAGATAGGAAAGAAATTGGTAGAACTTTCAGGTTCATTGCCAATGAACTTAACTTGAACATTCCTTTAGGTGGTCCTGAACAATTAATTCCAAGGGCAGTTTCACGTTTAAATTTATCTGCGAATACAATAAAATTAATTAATGAATATTACGAAAAAGCAAACAAAAAGAATTTAATTTTAGGTAGGGGCCCACAAGGTGTAATTGCTGCAATAATTTACATTGCATGCGAAACCAATAATGAAAAGAGAACACAAAAAGATATTGCGGAAGCTTTAGGAGTTACTGAGGTTACAATTCGTAATAGGTATAAAGAAATCGCCGAGGAAATAGGTGTAAAAATCTAATTTATTTTCTTATTTTATCAAAAGGAGCATTACTTCTTATTATCCAATTTTCGTTGTATTGTGTAATTGCAAATTTAAAATTTTCATTTTTTAATTTATCAAATATTAATTCAGTTTTAGGTATTTCTCCACCTTTGAAAATGTTATGTATATCATAACATATACCCTCAAAATTTTCATTTTTAATTCTGTTTAGAAACTTTAATTCCTCATCTTTATTCTTATAATTTCTTTTTTCAATTTCCTTTATTAATTCATCAACAAACTCAGAATCGTGTATTAAACCAGAATAAAAAGGCCCGCGAATTATTGTATCACCATTACCACAAATATCACATTTTTTAGTTTCACCAATTTCAATATATTTTCTATTTTTACATTTCTCACAATACATTAAGATTTTATGTGTCTTTAGCAATTGACTTGTTTTTTTAGCATCTTTCTCGGTTTTGAATATAATTTTAAGGTAATGTTTATGCGATAATGAGAGAAGAGGTATAACAACAATATTTTTCTCTGCAAACGTTTTCTGAACTTTAGTTATTAAAGTTCTCAAACCCCATTCATGTACACATTCATTCCTCAACCTCTTAACTCCGTAAGTTCTTTCGCAAGCTTCTGTTTCAGGACCACATAACACCTGGACATCTGTTGCAGTTATTGAAAAATATTTCTTTTTACTCATTGATATTGATTCAAGTACATAATATAGATGAGGGACCGGAGAACCGAAGGGATCAATTTCTATGAAATCAAACTTTTTATCCATTATGAATTTGTTAATATCCTCTTTAACAGCTTCACATTTATTTCCAATTTCATTTATTTCAATATTTTTTTCTATAACCTTGAAACACTTTTCACTATAATCCACTAAAAATACCTTTTCTATTAAAGAATTTTCCATTGCACACCTTATACCTTTAATCCCCGAAGCGGAATGACCATCGCACATGTTTTTAATTTTCAAAACACCTATTGTAGTTGATATTATATCTCTATTAATTTCCATTTCAGGATTGTAAAATAAATCTTCCTTTTCTATTTTTGTATTGTTTTCAATGTGCATCACATTCTTTAATAATGAAACAATTAAAAATATCTTTACATATATTTCTACTAATGATTAAATTCAGTGAAATAGCAACAATTCAACTAGGAGATAAAAAGTTAGGTTTAGATGTACCTGGTGATATTTGTTATATTTCACATGCACATTCAGACCATGTTAAAAATAAAAATAAGAAATCCATAATTGCAAGTCAACCCACTATAGACATTTCAGGTATGAATTATACAGAAAAAATTGATTTGAAACAAATTAAATTACATAGGGCAGGACATATGTTCGGTGCCACACAAATTGAAATTTTAAAAGATGGAGAAAATTTTGTTTACACTGGCGATTTAAGTGTAAGTGATGGTTTCACATTTAAAGGTGCTAAAATAATTGAAGCTGATTCACTATTAATAGAGGCCACATATGGTATGAGAGATTATGTGTTTCCCAAACGTGAAGATATAGCGCATATAATCAGAAGAGAGGTAATGAGTAGAATCAATTACGGTAATATTATATTTTCTGCGTACCCCACAGGCAAATCTCAAGAATTAATAAAAATATTAAATGAATATTGTGGTATAACTCCACTTGTTTCTGGAAAAATTGCAGAGATAAGTGAAAATTATAATAAAAATGGTAATAAACTTTCATTTATTAATTCTGAAAGTGCAGAAGGTTCAGAACTATTAAAATCAAACTTTATAGGCATAGTTTCAAAATCTTCAATTAATCCATATGATTTTAGAACTAAAATGACAGGTTTTTATGGTAAACCTACATATTTAATGTCTTTGAGTGGTTGGAATTTAAAATGTAGAAGTGATAAGTATGATGTTGCTTTACCTATGAGTGATCATGCAGATTATAATGAATTAATTGAATATGTTGAATATTCAAATCCAAAAAAAGTTTATGTTTTTGGTCCTTTTGCTGAAACATTTTCAAATGTTTTGAGGTTAAAAGGATACAATTCACAAAAAGTAAAGTGAGATGATTTAATGACAATTACTGAAGATAAATGGTTGAAGTTAAGAAAAGAAATATTAAAGGAAATTAAACCTACTGATAAAGTTGATGCTCAGGTACGTAAAATTGCAAACGAATTGATTAATTTGATTAATGAGGCATCACCTAAGGAAGTTCAAGTGCTTTTAACAGGTTCCTTTGCTAAAGGAACGTATGTTCAAGGTGACGTGGATTTTGATATTTTCTTATTATACCCAGATACTTACACAATAGATGAATTACAATTCAAAACTTTTGAATGGGCGAAAATGTTTCTTGAAGAATGGGAAATAGCTTACGCGCAACATCCGTACATTAAGGGCAAATATAAGGGCCATGATGTGGATATTGTTCCTTCATACTTTTTAGATGAGAATACCAATGGGAATATAAAAATTAAATCTGCAGTTGATAGGACTCAATTACATACAAAATATGTTTTAAGCAAAATCACTGAAGAACAGAAAGATGATGTAAGGATATTAAAAAAATTTCTTAAAAGAATTGGTGTTTATGGTGCCGAGATTAAAACAGGTGGTTTTTCTGGATATTTATGCGAACTTTTAATACTTAAATATGGTTCCTTTTACAATTTGATTACAAATAGCGCTAAGGAATGGAAAATCCCTGTATGTTTTGATGTTGAAAACAAAAAAAGTGAAAGGTTACTTCGTACTTTATTTAAGAAATATCCTTTAGTTGTTGTTGATCCTGTGGATAATAAAAGAAATGTAGGTTCACCTGTTAATGATGAATCCCTTTCAAGGTTTATTGCAGCATCACACATATTTTTCGTTAATCCAGCAACTGAAATGTTTTTCAGTTCAATTGAATTAATGGCTGAAGAAGAAATCAAAAAGGAAATGAAAGATAGGGGCACAAATTTTGTTTTATTTGAGTTCACTAAACCTGATAAATCCGATGACATTTTATGGGGGGAGTTGCGTAAAACATTATCTTCAATTGCAGATTCAATTAAGATTGCGGACTTTAATATAATACATCAAAGTGTAGAGATTTATGGGGACATGTGCTATATTTTATTTGAACTTGAACATGGTTTAATGCCTAAAGTTAAGGTGCAAAAGGGACCTTATGTCAGAATGGGTAATCATTTAGAAAATTTCATTTCAAAGAACATGAACAATTTAGATTTATTTGTAAGAGATGAGAGGTTATGTTCCATAAGATATAGGGAGTTTTATAGAATTGAAGATTTAGTAGGGGATATTAAGAAAAACCCTGTAAAACATGGTATAAGTAAAGGCTTACTTAATCTTATAAGTGAAAGTACTGTTTATTATGACGAAGAGAGTATAAAATATAAAACAAGGTTTGTTTACACAATGCATCTTAAGAGGAAGTTTTTCCTTGGCGTGGCATAAATTAACGTTTTATTTAAAAATTTTACCTTTTCAATAAAAACACAAGGGGCCAGTAGCTTAGTCCGGTTGGAGCGCTCGACTGATAATCGAGAGGTCATGAGTTCAAATCTCATTTGGCCCATAAATTTAAGGAGTGATTTTAATGGATTTACCTAATATTTATAAAGGAGATTACAAGAAACTAATTATTTTTCCGATAATTCTTCTTGTTGTTTCACTTTTTTTCATACCTAGTATAACAATGGGTATTGATTTTAAGGGTGGTGTTCAAATTACATTTGAAACACCTGATTTGGAAGATGATATGGATGTTAAATCTTCTCTTGAAAAAGAGGGTTTCACAGATTATACTGTTAAAACGTATGAATTGGGTGAAATTAACGTTGTTGAGATTGAAATTGGACATTCAGAAGATATTATGAAAGTGGAAAGTTCGTATAGAGATTTTCTAACCAATTATGATTTATATTCTGATAAAGCATATGAAATTTTAGTACTTAAAATGTCAAATAGTTCAAACTCTGTTAAGGAAAAAGAGTTGAGTGACCTCTACGATAAATTGGTTGTCAATAAGAATGATTTTGAATATTATTCTGAGATATTTTTAGGCACAAAGTATGTTTTTGATGAAGATATTGAATCTATTAAACCTGAAATTGAAGGTTTATATTCCAAAATAATAAGTTCATATAGAAATGGAATTATATCCAAGTTAAGTCCGCACATCGATTATGACTCTTATTCATTTAAATTGGTTAATCCTTCTTTAAGTGAGATTTTCATTGAGAAAATCCAATCTGTTATGATAATTGCAGGTTTACTTATGGCTTTAACTATTTACATTATGTTTAGAGATTTATATCCTACATTAACTATATTGGTGGGAGTAGTATTTGATGTGCTTATAGCATTAGGTGCCATGGGTTTATTAGGTATTCCTATTTCTCTCGCTTCAATTGCAGCCATACTCATGCTTATAGGTTATTCAGTGGATACAAACATTTTACTTACTATTCGTGTACTGAAAAGAGGTTTAGATAAACCTACTGATAGTGCTTATGATGCCATGAAAACAGGTTTAATGATGACATTTACTGGAATTTTAAGTTTCTTTGCTTTGTTTATGGTAAGTTTAATTACAAATATTGCAACATATCAAACCATATCACTTATTGTGTTGTTCGGTTTAATTGGTGATCTGTTTGCGACATGGTTGCTTAATGCTGTTTTGATTTTACAGCGTGCGGAAGGTGTGAAAAATGCTTAAATTATTTGCTGATAAGAGAATATTAATTCTCTCAATTATTCTTATACTTTCATTGTCCTTGATTGTGTTTAAAGGAATTAATTTTGGTATTGAGTTTGAGGGAGGGGTTCGTATACCTATTACTTTTGATAGGGATCTAACTGTTACTGAGATGGATGATGTTGTTAACACATTAAAAACTCGTATTTCAAAATTCGGTTTGTCACAAGTTAATGTTAAATCAATACCTTATAGAGAAGTACAAATTGAACTTGCAGTTGGTGATGAATCTTCAATTGAACAAATTGAAAAATTGTTACAACAACAAGGTAACTTTGAAGCTATAATTAATAATAAAGTGGCAATTAACGGTCAAGATATACTCTCCGGAAGTATTGGTGAAGGTAGAGTTAGTGCCGTTTCAAGGGAAGCATATAAATGGGAAGTTGATTTTGCAATCACTGAAGCTGGTGCAAATAAATTTGCTGCAGTGGCTTTAGGGCAAGCCAATAAACCTGTTCACATGTTCTTAGATAGGCCTGAAGATGCAATTATATTACTTGATCCACGTTTATTCCCTGAAGGAGTAGAAGTGTCATCTATTATTTCATCTGTTAATTCTTTCAATTCAATTGAGAATTCAAATTTGAAATTCATAATTATTGATAATTGGGAAGTTAAAAAGAATATTCTTATCAAAGAGCTTAACAATACAAATCGTTTAATTATTGCTTCAGAAGGTTCATTTTATGCCTCTGAATTAAGTGAATTAAGTGAAAATGTAAATTTGATAAGTGATGAAGATTTTACATTTGAAATGTATTATAATCAAGTAACTGGAGAATATATCATAAATCAATGGAAAGCAATAGGATTACTTTCTTCACCTACACTTTCTGAAGGTTTAGCTCAAGGAGCGCCTTCAAGGTTAGTTAGTGTGAGTGGAAGTACAACCGATTCCTCTGCTGCTTATGATGAAGCCAAGAACATAAAAAGTATATTGAGTGGTGGTAGGTTACCTGTTAATGCCATATTAGGTTCAACTATAAGTATTCCTGCGCCGTTAGGTAAACAATTCTTAGATATGAGTGTCATAGGTGGTTTAGTTGCCATTGCACTTATTGTTTTGTTCGTTACATTTAGGTATCGTTCCCCAAAATTGTTTATTCCTATTATTGTTATTACTTCAGCGGAAATTATTATTTTGATAGCATTATTAGGTGGTTTCGGTACAATTGACTTTGCAGCGATGGCAGGTATTATTGCTGCATTAGGTACAAGTATTGATTCTCAGATTATTATTACCGATGAGTTACTTAAGAAGAAAGGGGTTATGACCAAAGAGGAAATGCAACAGTGCATTAACAGGGCATTCTTCATAATCGCACGTAATGTTGCGACAGCAGTCGTGGCAATGTTGCCTTTATTCTTCTCAGGTATTGTTGAAGTTATAGGTTTCGCGACATCAACAATTTTCGGTGCTTTATTAGGTTTGATAATTTCAAGACCTGCATATGCAGCAATAGTTGAGAAGCTTGATATTGCAAACAATTAGTTTTTTATTTTTCTTATTATTTTTATTTTGAAATATTTTTCTTGAAAAAAAGTTGATTTAATTATTTCTTCATCTCTAATTTCTTCTTTATGTTTTGGAACTATTACTAATTTATCATCATTATCATTTATTCTATGAATTATAGCTATACATTTACCTTTGAATTCACTAATGGGTTCCTCCACACCTAAAACATAAGCGTCAATCTCTTCACCATCATCATTTAATGTGTTTGGCAAGTACCCATAATTAATAGGATATATAAAATTCCATTTTGGATGTTTTGACCCTAACTTTCTATCTATTTTAATTTCAATTGTTTCATTTAAGTATTTTTCAAGATTCACAGTAAAATTTGAATTATTCTGTTTATAACTTTAATCCTTTCTTAGTCAGTGGATATACAATATGTTTTTAAATGTTACGTAATTGAAATATACACTTATCAGAGATATACAGAGTTACGGCGTCTCATAATTGCTGGTAAGGGTAATGATTATACTAAAAATATTAAAAAGTGATATATATGCCAAAAGCGTACTCATCAAGAAAAGGTTCATTAGCATTCAGACCAAGAAAAAGATCTGAAACTCTCAATGGTAGAGTTAGGAATTGGCCTGATGTTTCAAAACCATGTTTACTAGGTTTTGCTGGATATAAAGCAGGAATGCAACATATAATTTATAACGAAACGGATAAGAATTCTCCCAGGAAGGGAAAGGATGTTTCTGTTCCTACCACTATTATTGAAGTTCCTCCAATTTTAGTTTACGCCGCAAGAGTGTACAAAAAAACTAAAGTGGGTAAAAAACTTTTAGGAGATTATTATGTTAACGATGAAAAAATCCTTAAAAAAGCTAAAGTTAAAGATGTTTTAACAATTGATAAGATTAATGAAGTGGTTAAGGATATTATTGAAGTTCGTGTTTTAGCTTTAACCTCACCATTTTTAACTGGTATTGGTAAAAAGAAACCTGAAGTTTTAGAATTAGGTGTTGGTGGTGAAGACATTCAAAAGAAGATTGATTATGTTAAATCTATTCTCGGTAAGGAAATTTCTGCAGAAGAGGTTTTCGAAAAAGGAAGTTACATTGATGTTATTGCCGTTACTAAAGGTAAAGGTTGGCAAGGTGTAATTAAAAAATTCGGTGTTTCCATTCAGAGAAGGAAAGCTACCGGTAAGAGAAGACACGTAGGTAACTTAGGTGCTTGGACTCCATCTGTTGTGGAGTATACTTCTCTTCAAGCAGGACAAATGGGTTACCATAAGAGAACTATCCTAAACAATTTAATTGTAGATATGGGTGATTCTTCAAGTTTAAAGCAAGAAGGTGGTTTGTTACACTACGGCGAGGTACGTAATAAATTCATTCTTATAAAAGGTTCAGTTCCTGGTCCAAAAAAGAGGCTCATTAAGTTGCGTAGGGCACTCAGAAAAACGGACAATAAAAAGGAAATGAATGTTTCATATATGTCTAAAGCAATGTAAGGTGTATTAAATGAAGGTTAATATTTTATCTATTGAAGGTAAGAAAGTTGAAGAGTTTGATGCTCCTAAATTTTTCTCAAATGATGTTCGTAAAGATTTGATTTTGAGAGCAGTTAGGTCAGAACTCTCAAAGAAATACCAACCTAAAGCTCCATATAAATGGGCAGGTTTGGAAACGAGTGCAGAATACGTAGGTAATAAAGATAGGTACCGTACCATGAAAAATAGGGGTGGCGCGATGCTTCCTCACGAAAAACTTCCTAAGGGAAGGTATGGTCGTGTAAGGATGATTCCTTTTGCAGTTACTGGTCGTAGAGCACATCCTCCAAAGGTTGAGAAGATTATTGCAGAAAAAATTAACAATAAGGAATATCAAAAAGCATTATTTTCAGCAATTTCAGCAAGTTGTATTCCTGATGTTGTAAAGGAAAGAACGGGCTCTGTTTATAATGTTCCATACGTTATGGTTGATGATATTGAAAAGGTCAATAAATCAAAAGATGTTCTTAAAATGCTTGAAACTTTAGGTTTGAATGAAGAAATTGAGAAGTCAATCAATTCAAGAAAAAGAATCACTGGTTTTAGAAAGACAAGAACTGGAAGAGCTTACAAGGAAAGAAGATCTGTATTGTTTGTTGTTTCAAATGATTGTCCTCTTATAAAAAGTGGTGCAAACCTTTCAGGTTCAGCAGTTGTTACGGTTGATAAATTAACTGTTAATGATTTAGCACCAGGAGGATTACCTGGTAGAGTTGTTATATGGAGTAAAAACTCAATTCAAAAGTTAGGTGAAATTTATGACAATAATTAGAGTATTAAATTCGGAAAAGTCAAGTAGACAACTTGAACTTGAAAATAAGTTATCTTTAGTAATTGATAGTCATACCATTAAAGATTCACTTATTGAAGAATTGAAAAACACTTATGGTTTGAACGTTGACAAAATCAATATTCAATATACACATAAAGGTTATAAGAAGGCAATAGTTACATTGAACAAAAAGCATACTCCAGATGAGGTTGCTAACTTGTTCGGATTGGTTTATTAGGTGATGATTTATGGGTAGAAGAATTATGGCAAGAAGGAAAGGTGCAGGAAGTCCAGCATACGCAGCACCTTCCCATAGGTTTAGATATACTATATCATATAGAATTTTTGATTCAAAGGAGAAAAGAAGTAAAATTATAGGTGAAGTTGTAGATTTAGTTAAAGATAGAATTCATTCTGCAATTTTAATGAAAATTCTTTTTGAAAATGGTGAAGAGAAATTTTATTTTGCACCAGAAGGAATTAAGATTGGTGACAGGATTGAAGAAGGAGTCAATGCAGATTTAGTTTTAGGTAGCGTTCTCCCTCTCTCTAAGATTCCTGAAGGTTCCCCAATATATAACATTGAAATTAGACCTGGTGATGGTGGAAAACTTGTTAGAGGTTCCGGTGGAGTCGCTTACATTAGGGCTAAGGAAGAAGATGGTATTCATGTTAAGTTACCTTCAAAGAGAATAGTTATTATTAATGAAAATTGTCGTGCGCAATTAGGTTTACTCTCAATGGGAGCAAGAACTGAAATGCCAATGATGAAAGCGGGTACTGCATACTATAAGTATAGAGTACGTAATAAAACTTGGCCGGTTGTACGTGGTGTAGCAATGAACCCAGTTGACCATCCACATGGAGGTAAACAACATCATGCAGGTAAATCAACAACTGTTTCAAGAAGAGCATCCCCGGGTCAAAAGGTAGGGCACATTGCTGCTAGAACTACTGGTCGTAAGACATCACAAAAAGTGAAGCTTAAAAATGACTCGTTTAATAAGAGGAATAAAAAGAGGAAAAGGTGATTAAATGGCAAAAGTTACTGTTTATAATATGACCGAGGAAGATTTTGCTAATGTGTCAACGGAAGAGTTTATTAGTAAATATGCAAACTCCCGTTCAAAGAGAGCATATGGCAGGATTTCAAACAATCCAGAGTATAAAACTCTCATGGCAAAAATCAAAAAGGTTAAAGAAAAAGATCCAAACAAAGTTATAAAAACTCATGTACGTGAAGCAGTTATTTTACCTGAATGGATAGGATTAAAATTCGGTGTCCACAATGGAAAAGAATTTGTTCCACTCCACGTTACCTCACAATGTGTTGGTAACAGATTAGGTGATTATTCACATACAACTAAAAGAGTTATGCACTCCGGTCCAGGAGTTGGTGCAACGAGAGGTAGTAAATTCGTACCCTTGAAATAGGTTAGGTGATAATATGAAGATGAATTATTCAGTTAAATACCAAGAAGAAGGATATTCCTATGCTCAAGAGTACAGTTTAAATGTCTCTTATAAGAGTTTAACTCAAGTGTGTAAAAACATTAAAGGGTTACCTGTTGCTAAAGCATTAGATTTTCTTAACAAGGCCGAAAAAATGGAGACGGCAGTTCTCTTTTCAACCTATAATAAAAAGATGGGGCACAGAAAAGAATTGGGTGGTAAGAAAGGACGTTACCCAGTTAAAGCTGTTGGTATGGTTAAGAAAGTTTTATTGAACGCAATTAACAATGCACGTGTATTACAAATAGATGAGGATTCACTTGTTGTGGCACACATTGCAGCAAATAAACAACATGTTTATTCGAGACTTGCACCTAAGGGTAAGAGAATGAAAGCTAACTATGTAACAGCTAAGCTTGAAATTGCACTTAAAGGTGAAGTTAAGAAGATAGCAGAGGTTTCACTTCCTGAAAAGAAGAAGAAAAAGAAAGTTGAAACAGAAACCGAAGTTCCAAAAACTGAAGTTGAAGTTGAACAAGAACAATCTGTTGAGGAAGTTGCTGAAGTTGAACCTGAAATTAAAGAAGAAAAACAAGTTAAGAAAAAGAAAACTTCAAAAAAGAAAGGTGAATGATTATGGCAATTGAAAGAAAATTTATTGAAGATTCATTACTTCGTTATAAGATAACTGAGTATATGAAAAATGCATTATCAAATGCAGGTTTTTCAGGATTAACTATTCAGAAAACTCCTCTTATTACTTTAATTAATGCAGAGGTTACAAATCCTGGTAGGATTATTGGAAGGAGAGGTAAAACTATAAATGATATTACCGAAGCTTTAAAGGTTGAATTTGGTCTTGAAAATCCTAAGATTAACATTTCTTCCGTTAATGAACCTAACCTTGAACCATTAGTTGTTGCTAATAAATTGGTAAGATTAATTGAAATGGGTAAGAATCCAAGAAGAATGATGCATTCTATGGCAAAGTCTATCATGGACGCTGGTGCAATAGGTACAGAAATTGTAGTTGGAGGTAAACTTTCAGCTAAAGGTGGACGTTCAAGATCGTTCAGAACCATTTTAGGTTACTTGCCAAAAGCAGGAGAACCAACAAGGTTGGTCAAGAAAGCGCATGTTACTGCATACACTAAAGGTGGTGCAATTGGTATTCTTGTTCAGATAGCTCCAAGAGGAGTTCAATTCCCAGATAAAAAGAGCACGCATCTTCCAGTTCCTGAAAAGAAAGAAGAAATTAAAGTTCAAGAACCAAAGAAAGTTGAAGAACCAAGGCAAGAGAAAAAGGTAGAGGAAAAGAAGGAAACTCCTAACAAAAAGGTTGAGCATAAGAAGGAAGTTAAGGATAAACCTAAATCTAAAGGTAAACCTAAAACTCAATCAAAAGATAAGGAGAAGGATAAAAAATCCTCTTCCAAAAAGAAATAAATGGTGAATGTTTATGGCAATATTAAGAGTTAAAGAAATACGTGATATGGATGATAATACTTTGAAAGGTAAATATGATGATTTGAAAAAAGAGTTAGTTAAATTGAATACCAATTCACGTGTAAGTGGTAAGAATATCAATACTGGCCACATTAAAGAACTAAGGAGAACAATTGCACGCATGTTAACCGTTCTTCGTGAAAGAGGTGCGATGTAAACATGGCGGGTATATGTCCAAAATGTGGTTTGCCTCAAGACATTTGTGTTTGTGATACTCTTGAGAAAGAAACATCTACTAAGATAGTTATATATGTTGATAAGAAAAGGTTTGGAAAAGTTGTAACCATTATTGAAGGTTTAGATGATAAACAGATAGGTAGGGTTGCAAAGGATTTGAAGCATATGTTATCAACAGGTGGAACTGGGAAGGATGGTATTATTTTACTTCAAGGTAATCACAAGGCACGTGTTAAGGAAGCGCTTCTTAAACTCGGTTATAAAGAAGAAAACCTTAACTTAAGATGAGAAATAAAGAAAATATTTTGATACATGAATTTATTGGCCTCCCCTGTGAGGTTGTATCTTCTCTTTCTATTTTTTTAAATGGAATTAAAGGTATTGTTATTGACGAAACATTAAACACTATAATTTTAGATACAGAAAAAGGTGTTAAGAATATACCTAAAAAGAATACAAAATTTAAGTTTACTATTCCAGAAACTAAAGAGGAATTAATAGTGAATGGAAATGATATAATTAATCTTCCAGAAAATAGGCCTAAAAGAATTGTAAGGAGATTATAATTTATAATTATTTTTGTTATATTTATAACATGAAGAGATATTTTATTTATTCTTATGTAATACTTTTTATATTTAGTTCTATGATTAATGCTGAATGTGTTGATTTATTTGATTTAGAATATCATGAATCGTATTCTGGGCACCCCACTTATTTCGATGGAAGAATAAATTATACTATAATTAATGAATCAATAACATTATGTCCTAAGGAATATGATTTTAATAAAAAAGTTATGTATGTTGAAACAGATAATCTAACTATTAATTGTAATGGTGCTATATTGAAGGGAGATAATTTATGTATTGTAATGTATGGTGAACCTAATAATCATATTTTGAATAACGTTACAATTAAAAATTGTGTTTTTGAAGGTTGTAGGGTTAGAGGTTCTTTACCAACTTATTTCAGGACACCATATATAAGATTAAAGGATTTTGGTTTTAGTGACATAAACATAATTAATAATAGTTTTTTAGAAACGAGTTTTAACTTAAATCATTTCAAAGATTCAAATATAATTAATAATAGATTCATTAATTCTTCACTAGAAATAGGGCAAATTAGAAATTTAACATTTAGTTTAAATAAATACTACATTACAGATGAAAATGTTCCAATTTCTTCAATCGAACAAATTGAAAAATCTGAATTTAGTAATAATGTTATAATTCTTAGATCTTTTTTAATACGTTATATAACTGAAACAAATTTTAAAAATAATTATTTTAAGTTCAATTCCTTTGAATTAACTACCCTTTGTCCACCAAATCAAAATAGTTTATTTTTCAATAATAATTTTGTTTTAAATACAGAGATTTGGGCAAAGGAATTTAGAGAAAGTGAATTTGAAAATAATATTTATGTGAATAGCACACATCATGCTTTTTTTGAAAGAAGTATGTTGGGGTATGCTTTTTGTTAATCTGGTGATTTTATGAAAAAAGACATTGTATTAATATTATTTATCTTTGTGTTCTTGTTTGGTTGTGTTGATTTTAGCTTTAATCCTAAAATTAATATAAATATCAATGAAACAGGTTTTGCTAATGAAACAACTATTTCTGAAGAGGATGATTTAATTCTAAATAAATTTTTATTTAATGAAATATTTGCAAAAGATCAAATTAGTTGTGTTTTAAATGAGGGAAATGAGAAATTCAATATTTCAAAAGATTTATCTAATGTTGAAATATTATTCGAAAAAACAGAATTTTTTGTAACTGTGGAAAAAATTAATTGTGATGAAAATAAATGTGTTTTGAAAATTAATAATATTTCAAAAGATTTGGATTACTCCTTTCTTGACACAATTAAATTAATATACGAAGATTATGAAGTTGAATGTGTGATTGAATGAGCTGTTTAAATTGTGGTAAATGTTGTATTTCCTTTGGAGTTTGTGTAAGTGAACATGATATTAAATTAATATGTGATAATACTGGCCTTTCAGAAGATAATTTTGTGCAATATATTCCAGATTTTGAATCTCGT
>Ga0265294_10006361_pt1 | contig 14203 bp, 15 predicted proteins | sample MunlanPumphouse3_FD_192504 | JGI IMG/M metagenome (GOLD analysis project Ga0265294, IMG submission 192504) | Groundwater microbial communities from a municipal landfill in Southern Ontario, Canada - Pumphouse #3 | ecosystem: Environmental > Aquatic > Deep subsurface > Groundwater | place... | reverse complement strand
ATCAATGCCGCTTTGGCTCTTTCTCTGTCAAAAATCTGCTCTTCAAGTATTTCTGCTTTCAGCGAAATTTCAGATCTAAGCTTCTCAAACTCTGCCATCTCTTCTATTAAAGATATCAGCAAAGGGATCTCATGCCGCTCAATTTCTTTTATCTGTATTTTCATAGTTTTATTTTCATTATTCATGTCATATCGACCCCAGCGCTTTCAAGTATTCATACGCTATAACAGCGTGACCTTTATCTGTCGGATGCACACCATCAGCAGCATAGACCGCCGGCGAATATCCTCCCGCACACAAAGATGCGAAGACACCATCAAGCGGCAGATAGAAGTCCGCATATTCTGCTGCTAAAGCTCTTACTATCTGTATTCTGGGATCAAGTTCACCATGCCATCCTGACCTGTCGGGCAGAGAATGAAGCACGAAGGGTTCCATGATCATGATCTTCGTTTCAGGGAGATTTCCCTTAATAGATTTCAGGAGATACTCATAGTGATCACGAAAAGCTTCTATGGTCGAATCATCACTGCTGTCAAACATTCTCCAGACATCATTTATCCCTATTAGGATCGAAATGAAATCAGGCTCGACATCATATATGTCTTCTACATATCTTTCGATAAGGTTGTGGACTCTGTCACCGGATATCCCCTTATTAATAAACCTGACATTGCTTTCAGGAAACAGGACTTTGTAAATGGACGCGATCTTCGCAGGATAACCTCCGCCAAGAGATGTGTCATCATTTCTGTCCCGTCCGCAATCAGTAATACTGTCCCCTTGAAAAAGCACCGTACTCATTCCCCGGAAAAAATCTTTCATAAGCTCACCTCGCAATATTCTATAAGATGATTTTAGCCGATACAGCAATATCAGGCAACAAAATAATGGACTTGCCACTGATATGCTGTATAATAAAAACACAAACCGCTTATATATCTGATGGTATTATAGAGGCTGATATGAGTGTTACATTAAGTTATGTATATTTCACGACATCATTTCTGTTGATTGTTTTATCTTTATATGGTCTGAGACATATCGCTATCCATGGAGCGCGTGCTTTTTCACTGCTAAGTGCCGCAATGGCAATTTACGCCGGCGGTTATGGCTTTGAACTTCTTTCCACAACTGCAGAGGAAATGCTTATATGGATCAGAGTTGAATACATCGGCTGCTCTTTTCTTCCGTTCCTTATAATGACTTTTGTGCGCGATTACTCCGGTTATAAAAGATTTATCAATAAAGGATCCCTTCTTATTCTGGGAATGATGAATTTAGCAACGCTTGTGATCGTCAACACAAATCAACTCCACGGTTTATATTACAGTTCGACCGGAGTCGACCACAGTATGGGTTTTCCTTTACTGGAAACGACTTGGGGAATATGGTATTTGATACATCTTGCTGTTCTATATTTAGTCCTTGTTGTCTCGATAATCATAATTATCGCTAAAACAACTAAGACTCATGGAAAGAGCAGAAGAAAGAACCTGTTTGTCCTGACAGGATTTCTTGTACCGGTCGTATCGGCTGTTGTATATCACCTGAGCAAGGGAGATCTCAATCTTGATATCGTCCCTCTCTCCTTTCTGGTAATGGCGTTTCTTATTATGATCGGATTGCTTAGATACAAGATCACCTTTCTCAGCGAAATAACAAATGATGTAATTTTCAATTTTATTGAAGAAGCTTTGATCGCTCTGGATCCTGAGGGTTATATCGTTATGACCAATAAGGCTACTGCCGGGTTTTTCCCTGAACTGGAAGATGTCCGACCGGGTGACAGTATAGACAAGTACGATTTTCTTAGAGATCTTCTGCATTCTGAAAACGAATCTCAAATCGAACATAACGGTAAGTTTTACAGATCACGTCTTATCCCTATCGATGGATTCAACGGAAAACTCATGGTATTGTCTGACATAACCGAGTATATTCTTATTAGAAAGCAACTGGAGTTCAATGCTACGGTGGATTTGCTTACAGGTCTTTATAACAGAAGATTTTTCATGGATTACTTCCGGAAGATACACAGACCGGGGTGCATAGCCTTTATAGATCTTGATGATTTTAAATCCATAAATGATAGCTTCGGTCATCTCAGCGGGGACCGGGTCCTTTCAGATCTTGGTGCGTGTATCAAACGCACTTTACCTGACATGATCGCATGCAAATACGGCGGTGATGAGTTTATCATCATATTGCAGGGTGTTGATATACAGGAGTTTAAGACCAGGCTCATTACTTTTGCCGACGAATACATGAAACTGAAGAAGCTGGCGGACTGTCCATTTTCAGCAGGGATATCCGAGTATGTTCCGGGAGATTTCGAAAGTTCTGTCGCAACGACCGATAAGCTTCTGTACCGCGCTAAATCGCTGGGTAAAAGCAGGATGGTCTGCTCCGACGGAACTATCATCGAAATCTGAGTCGTTATACTTTGATCTTTTCGGTTTTCATCGCCGGCTGGGGGTTCGGACAACTTATTTTATTGCGCTTTATGGTTGGAGCAACAAATCTTACCGCATTTATTATGATTTTCTGTATATGCTCATTTGAGTATGATCTGTTGGTTTCATGCCCCGGCTGGAAGTAAAAGACCTTACCGTAACCTCTGTTCCACACGCAGCCCGAACGAAAGAGTTCTCCGCCGCTAAACCAGCCCAGAAATATAAGCTCATCAGGTTCAGGTATATCAAATCGCTCCCCATACATCTCTTCTGATTCGAGATCGATACACTCAGGAACTCCTTCCGCGATCGGGTGATAAGGAGCAACTGTCCAGAGCTTTTCATAATCTCCATCACGCCATTTCAAGGTGCAAGTCGTCCCCATAAGACGCACAAAGGGCTTAGCGAGATGCGAGGAATGGAGCGCTATAAGCCCCATTCCTTTCTGAACCGCCTTTACGACCTTTTCAACTATTTCATCAGGCACCATGTGATGAGCGCTGTGCCCCCACCATAGCAACACATCCGTGTTCTCCAGCACCTCGTCGGTCAGACCGCACTGCGGTTCCTCCAAAATAGCCGTCCTGACCTTGAAGTCAGTTTCTTCCCCCAGAAATGACGCAAGAACGGCATGGATCCCGCCCGGATTCGCCGAAACGACCTCCGGATGGTCCTGACCGGTGTATTCGTTCCAAACTGTGACTTTTATCATTTTATTTCCTCTTCAGATGTTGTCAAAATAATGCGGTTTACCTGATTTCGCTGATTTATATATACCGTCAAGGATCGCGGATACGACATACGCCTGCTGCGGCAGCACACATGGTTGCGTGTCGTTTATAACAGCTTGTATCCATTGGTATGCCTCTATCTCATAGTCCTTGTCCCCGGCAGCTGAATCATTGAAAGCCACTCCGGCGGATGCAAAGTCCGGTTTCTCGATCGCCTGACAGTTGTTCTTAACATAGTTTATCCTTAATCCGTCCGCCATATCCGCTCCGGCCTGAGTTCCGCAAAGAGTGCACTGAGCTTCTCTCACATCAAGCGAGTTCAATGCCCATGCGGATTCCAGTATGATGACAGCTCCGTTTTCCATAACAACAAATCCGAATGCAGAATCTTCGACCGTGAACTGTGAGACATCCCAGTTCCCCCAAGCATTACCGGAATTTCCTTTGTGGTCATTTAGTTTGTGGAAGGTAGCTCCGACGCAGTATTTCGGTTTATAATTATTCATGGTCCACAATGTAAGATCCAGAGCATGTGTACCGATATCTACCAACGGTCCGCCTCCCTGCTCATATTCATTGAGAAAAACACCCCATGTCGGAACAGCTCTGCGACGTATGGCATGTGCTTTGGCAAAATAAATCTCACCAAGCGTACCTTTCTCGCATTCTTTCTTCAGATATTTCGAATCTTTACGATACCTGCTTTGATAACCGATGGTAAGTTTCTTTCCCGTTCTGACAGAAGCCTCAAGCATCTTCTTCGCTTCTGCTTCATTTATTGCCATTGGCTTCTCACACATTACATGGCATCCTGCCTCCATCGCGGCGATCGAGATCTCGCTGTGTGAGCGATTCGGTGTACATACATGCACCACATCGATCTTCTCTTTTTCAAGAAGCTCTTTATAATCTTCATATGTTCTTGCGTCAGGAGCATATTCGGTTCTGCATTCCTCCGCACGCTCCGGAATAATATCGCAAAGCGCGACGATCTCGGCTTCTTTCACCTTAACAAGCGCAGGAAGATGTTTTCCTCTTGCAATACCGCCACATCCTATGACACCGATCCTAACTTTTACCATTTTGTTTCCCTCCTGTTGTTATATTTTATTAACCTATTTACCTGTATAAATCGACTTATTCAAAATCTACTATCTGCCCTGACTCATCCGACCTGAACGCTGCTTCCATAAGCTTCATACAGCGCATCAGCTCTTCATGCTTTATCAAAGAAGTACTTTTCCCGCTTATGGTACCGACGACATTACGGTAAAAATCATGTATGTCGCTCTTGATCTCAGGCAGCGCTGATTCCTTTATCGTCTCTTCCGTTCTCGGAGCCATAGTTTTAGTAAGTCCGGCCGCAGTTTTCACCGGGACAGCATCCTTGAGATCCCAATTTGTGATACTTACGATCTTACCTTTACAGGAGAAATCTTCGATAACGGCAGTCCCGTTTTCTCCCTGCATATACCATCGCGGTAATGAGATGAAGTTGCTGGTCCCTACTTCAGCCAGGGCAGTGATACCTGATTCGAAAGTCATTATTATCCTGAACCCGTCATCCACTTCATAGTTTGTGACATGGTTCATTCTGCCATAGACAGTTTTGACCTTACCCGGTATCATCTGAAGAAGCTGATCAAGGATATGTACTCCCCAGTCAAGCACCATCCCTCCGCCCTGAGATTTCCTTCCGCGCCAGTCACCGGGTATTCCGCGTGAACCATGCACTCGTGATTCAATGTTGAATACATCACCGAGTGTTTTACTTTCAAAGATATTTTTCATTGTAAGATAATCCTCATCCCACCGGCGGTTCTGATGGACTGTGAATAGTACGTTGCATTCATTTGCACAATCGATCATCTCCCGAAGATCAGCAGATGAAAGTGTTACAGGCTTTTCACAGACTATATTCTTTCCGGAACGCATTGCTTTCAAAGCGATCTCTTTATGCAAATCATTCGGAGTCGCTATCACCACGATATCTATTCCGGGATCCTTCAGAACCTCATCAAGCGATCCGTAAGCCTTAAGTCCGAGCCCTCCGGCGTATTCCAGTCTTGCCGGATCTATGTCATAAACACCTGCACAGAAAAGATCATCAAAATCCTTCAAAATTTCTCCGTGCCAGTTTCCCATTCCTCCGAATCCTACTATCGCTGCCGCAAATTTCGAGTCGATCATACCTGTTCCTGCCTTTCAAAATATTTCTATATCGTTGTATTTCTTATTACCAAGTCATGGGGCAGAATGATCTTTCTAAGCTTTCCGCCCGATGCTTTATGTACGCCGTTTCTGATCCTGTCTATAAGCAATTCAGCAGCCAGCCGACCTATTTCGGACTGCGGTTGAGACACGGTGGTTATCGCAGGACAGAAAACCTTCGCGATCGATGTGTCGTCAAACCCCATTACCGAAACTTTCCCCGGCACATCCACGCCCTCAGAAATCAACCTGTTGATACATCCGATCGCCATGCTGTCCGAAATACAGAATATCGCCGACGGTCTGTCGGATCCGCATTCCAGATATTTACCGGCCATTCTTCCTCCGCCCGGATAGCTGTAATCGTCAAGAAAAACAAACCTTTCGTCCGCTTTTCCTCCGGCTTCGGTGACCGCTTTTCTGTACCCTCTCTCTCTGCGTATACCGGAGCTGTATCTGACTTGTGAACCCATATAAGCAACTCTTTTATGTCCTCTACGCAAAAGCCAGGAAACAGCATCATATGCTGCCTTTTCATCATCTATGACAACCATGTCCGTGTTGGATCCCTCGATATATTCGCTGCACTGGACTACAGGAAATCCGGATGCAAGCTCATCCATCTGTGCAGCCGAAAGACTTGACGAGAAAAAGACGATCCCATCTACGACACGTGTTACAAGCATATCGATGTATCTTCTTTCAGCCCTCGGATCATTATGCGTCATACACACAAGTACATCATACCCTTGTTCTTCCGAAACTTTCTCCATTGCTCTTATGATCTTGGAATAGAATTGATTTGAAATGGACGGTATAAGGACAAGTATTTTATTAGTCCTTGTCTGTCTGAGATGCCTTCCCAATAAATTAGGAGTATAAGACAGCTGCGCTATCGCATTCATGACTTTGTCTCGTGTAGCAGGTCTGACAGCCGGATCCTTATTTATAACTCTCGACACAGTGGCTACAGACACTCCTGCACTCTGTGCGACTTCCTTGATCGTACTCAAAGAAACCTCCGCGATGTAATCGATTACATACGGACACTATAGCATTGTAGATAAGAATTTTCAATACTGTTTTATACAGAAAATATGGTTTTCATTTACTCGACTCATTCAGGATCAAAGCAGACTTGCTGCCTCGGCGTCCGCAACAACATATATATTACTGTGCAGCTGCAGTATCGATCCGGGCACCATCGGAGATACCGGACCCTTAAGCGAATCTCTTAGAGCTTTCGCTTTGCCTGAACCACTGACAGCCAGGACAACTGTCCTTGCGTTCATTATCGCTCCGATACCCATAGTGATAGCATACCTGGGGACTTCGTCACTATTGTTGAAAAGTCTGGCATTCGCTTGTATCGTACTTTCAGTCAGCTTTACGACATGTGTACCTTTATAGAAAACATCATCCGGTTCATTGAATCCTATGTGTCCGTTGTGACCGAGGCCAAGAAGCTGAATATCTATCCCGCCAAGTTCTTCAATAAGTGAATCATATCTTCTACACTCGGAATCTTTATCCGATGCCATACCATTCGGAAGATTGGTGTTTTCAGGAAGGATGTTCACATTATTGAAAAGATGATGATCCATGAAGTACCTGTAACTCTGATCATGGTCAGAGGGAAGCTCCCAATATTCATCAAGATTTACGGTTCTCACGGAGGAAAAATCAACACTTCCCGTCTTGTTTCGTTCGATAAGACTGTTGTATGCTCCTACAGGTGTAGTACCTGTCGCAAGGCCTAATACCGTATCCGGTTTAAGTATCATCTGCGCCGCTATTATATCAGCAACCTTCAAACTCATTTCCTCATAATCACGTGTCACATACAGTTTCATACAATTCTTCCTCCCTTGTAACCTTAACAGCTTTTATATCTGTCGGTAATAATAATAGCACTAATTTCAATCAAGGCAAAGAGCTAAGGTCCCCCGTCTCCCTCCGTCCCCATTGATCACAACTCCAGTTTCATATCCCCGGTCCTGATCCATCCGATCCGCCTCAATATCTCAGATGTCGCGAGAGCAACTGCAGCCGGTATAACAATGTGAAGGACCAGCATATATATAAGCACCAAATATCCGGGAAGCGCATCTGTACCGGCGGTCATGGTAGACCATGTCGTAAATTGCCCTACAAACCCGCTTGTTCCCATTCCGGCACCTGCGGCTATGTTCCTCATCCCGAAAACCGTCGTAGACAACGCTCCCGTAACAACCGATGCGGTTATCGCCGGAAGAAGTATCTGTGGGCGTTTCACGATGTTTCCGACCTGAAGCATTGATGTTCCGACACCCTGTGCAATAAGCCCGGGCATTTTATTATCTCTATAGCTCGCTACAGCGAATCCGACCATATGCGCTGAGCACCCGGCAGTCGCAGCACCTGCGGCAAGCCCCGAAAGACCAAGCATGATCGACAGTGCCGCGCTGCTGATCGGAGCCGTAAGCGCAAGCCCCATCGAGGCAGAGACTGCTATACCCAAAGGAAGCGGAAGTAATTCAGTAGCCATCACTATAAGCCGCCCAAACCATGCCATGAACGATGCGATACCGGGGCCGATGAGGACCGCCAGAAAGGTTCCGCTCAAAATAGAAGAAGCCGGAACGAGAAGGATATCAAATTTAGTTTTCCCGGAAACAAGTGATCCTATCTCAGCGGCTACGATCGCAGCGACAAAAGCACCAACAGGACCCGCTGAAACCGATTGCTCTGATACCGCTCCTCCTATCACCAGAACACCCGCGGCCTTAACGCCATATCCGATAGCCCCTGCGATCCCTGCCGAATACATCGCAAGAGGTTTGCTCTTGAGCCCGTTAGCCACAGCGACACCGATAGCTGCACCTATAAGCGGAGAACTTGCTCCTGTTGCTGTTTCAATGAGTTTTCTCATCCCCGAGACCGGAAGGATGGATTTGATCCATTCTTTAACATCAGCAACGAACCCGATATCCGTAAGCTGAAAAAGCTGCTTAAGTATAAGCCCTATTATCAGAGAAGCGAAAAGTCCCATAGCCATTGCACTCATCGCGTCAATGAAATACCTTCTGAGATACTTGATGATCACAGTTTTGATTTTCCTGCCGTCCATAAAATTCTCCTTTTTTCATTGCGGCCAATAAACGGCTGGTGCCGTTTCGACCTGTGGATAATGTGGATAACTCTGTGAATAAGTGTTCATCGGCGTTTCACGCGTTACAAGTCTGTAACATACCGATATCAATAGTGTTTCACGCATTGCACTTAATTTATTTTCATCAGGCCGGATAAGTTCATGAACTTGTCTGAAGCCCTTCAGTGCGGGAAATACGCAAAATCTTGCCTATTGCCACTCGTCTCCCTTGTCGCTGCTTATGAAGTTGATACATTGTGGATAAATCGTGTGGATATCCACAACATAACTCAAAGCAACCGTTTGACAAAATAATAATACCAATTTTTCGGCAAAAAAAAAGATTTTTCGCAGCTTATCCTGTTTTTTTCGGAAATTTAAACAATCATAAGAGTTTTTTGCCAATACTCCTGTGCTATAATTTCTAATAATCGATAAAAATATATGCGAATCTGTTGTTAAGGTGGTAGTTGATGAGTTCTTATGATGAGAAATATTTGAGAATCGTTTCGGATGTTATTGACCATGGATATCTTGATCAGAACAGGACGGGGATGCCTGCATACAAGCTGCCTCATCAGATCATGCAGTTCGACCTTTCTGCGGAATTTCCGATCCTGACCACCAAGAAAGTCGCTTTTAAGACCGCAGTCCGTGAACTGCTTTGGATATACAGAGACCAGTCAAATGATGTGAGCAGACTCCAGGAGCAGAATGTTCATATCTGGGATGAATGGGTCGACTCGAATAATACCATAGGAAAGGGATACGGCTACCAGATCGCTAAATATTCTCAGATAGATAAGCTTATAGAGGCTTTGCGTAATGATCCCCACAGCAGACGAATGATCATGAATATGTGGAATATCGAGGATCTTCCGGATATGACATTGCAGCCCTGCTGCTTCATGACTCTCTGGGATGTTTCCGGTGACAGACTGAATTGCATGCTGATCCAGCGTTCAGGCGATCTCGGGCTGGGAGTTCCCTTCAATACGACTCAATATGCAGTACTTGTGCATCTGATCGCACAAGTTACAGGGCTGAAGCCGGGTCTTTTCACACACGTGATCAACAATGCCCACGTCTATGCCAATCATGTTGAAGCACTTAAAGGTCAGGTCGCCCTTCTGCCTAAGGCATACACCGCTCCTATACTTAAGGTAGATCCTTCCGTTAGGGATTTCTATGATTTCACAGCTGATCATATCAGCCTTGAGGGTTATACATCACATGGTACGATCAGAATGGAAGTGGCGGTATAACAGGAGGAAAGTTTTATGAATGTATCCATGATCGTCGCGATGTCGGAAAACCGCGTTATAGGATCTAATAACGCAATGCCCTGGTATCTTCCCGAGGATCTGAAGAAATTCAGGGAACTCACAACAGGTCATGCCATCCTTATGGGCAGAAAGACTTTTGAGAGTTTGCCTAAAGTGCTCCCGGGACGTGAACACTATGTGGTGACCGGGAACTCTGATTATAAGAAGACCAATGAAAGAGCATCCGGAAGCGAGCATGTTTTCACTGCTCCTGATCCTGTTGCCGCACTGGATCTTATTGCGGACAGGATAACGACTTCGGGGGATATACCTGATGAAGTTTTCGTTATAGGCGGTGGAGAACTCTTCGAACAGCTTCTGCCTTACACCGAAAGAGTTTATGTGACTCTTATACGAAAAGAGATGAGCGGAGACACATTCTTTCCGGAACTGAGCCTTGAAGATTGGGTGCAGACCTCGTCCGAGGAGTTCGACGGATTTGACTTCCTTATTTACGACAGATCTACTTCCATTTGTTGAATCTGACCTTCTGTTCGAACGGCTTTCTGTTCTTTGACGAAGGAGCTGCGGTTTCCGTATAACCTATCGCTATTATGAGACGTATCCGCTTACCGGATGGTATCCCCAGAAGCCCGGCAGCGTTCTTCTCGTTAAACCACCCTATTATGCATGTTCCAAGTCCCAGATCTGTAGCATTCAGGCATATGCTTTGAGCTGCTATACCGATATCGATCTGAGCATATTCCTGGTCCTTATATTTCCCGCCAAGTTTGGATGACAGATTAGCACCTTCTTCAACGATAACAATAAAAGCCGGACAGTCCCTGGTGAATGCATTCATGCGTATCGCTCCGTCACGCATCGTTTCAGAAAGAGCCAACGCAGTTTCCCGATCGTCGACTATCACAAAACTCCAGGGCTGACTGTTGCACGCCGAAGGACCGTTTATCGCCGTTTCCGCACAGGAGATGAGTTTCTCCCTTTCTACCGGTCTATCCGTATACGATCTGCAGCTGTAACGTGATTTCGCAAGTTCATAAAATGTCATAGCGATTTCCTCCTGTATGAGCTATTCATATCATACCACAGCTGCCTCTTGATTTTTGCCGGAAGAGGGTATATATTGATACCGAACAAATGTTTGTTTTAAGGAGGGATCTGTATGGGACGAAAGGTCATCGTGTCGGTCAAAGCAGAGTTTGATGTATTTGGTCGTCTTACCCCTATTTCCTTCTGCTGGGAGAACGGTGTACAATATGATATCAGTAAGGTTCTGGACAGAAGAAGGGCTGTTTCGCTTCGTTCCGGAGGCGGAGGCATAAGATATACATGCAAGATCGACAACAGGCTCGTCTATCTTTTTAACGACGAGAATCTATGGTATATAGAGAAGGGATGATGTTTTATGTGCGGCAGATATATGGTCGTTACTGAAGGGGAGATAATTGAGATGCAGGCTATATTCGAGGAACTGGGCAAGCGTCTCGACAGAAGCGGTGAAGCTTTGCCTGAAAAGGACACTGAGGTTTTTCCGGGAAGCACTACTCAGGTGATAACAGAAAATGATGGACAGATACAGCTGACCCCCATGTTCTGGGGATTTAAGAAATGGGATAACAAGGGGATAGTTATCAATGCCCGTGCAGAGACAGCTTTAGAGAAGCCCTTTTTCAGAGAGTCGACATTATCACGAAGATGCATCATCCCGTCCAAGGGATTTTATGAATGGGCTCATCACGGCGATGGACACAGGAAAGAAAAGTCTTCTGATAAATATCTTATCAGGAGGGAGGATTCTCATTTACTTTTCATGGCGGGCATATGCCGCCGGAACGAAGGAGTCAGTGAATTCAGTATTCTTACTGTGCCGGCTTCACCCCAAATGAGTCATCTCCACGACAGGATGCCGTTGCAGATCAGCAACGACGATTTGACAGAGTGGCTGTCAGATCCGGGAGCGGTCGGTTTACTGGATGGTAGCAAAGCATCGGAAGTCTTTCTTTCTATTGCTAAGGTTTGAGAAAGAGTTCTATCGATTTCTCTCTGGTGTGAAGCTCTCGAATATTTGGACATCGAAATCCCGGCAGGCTTTTTCGTGTTCATCAGCCGTTCTTATCGTCCAGGCTACTGTAAAGCCCTTATATAATTTTCTATATATCCTGAAAGCAAGCACTCCGGCAGATGCATGGTCGTAAGCTACGAAATCCGGCTGTGTAAGGAAGTTCGTCATAAGGTTCTTCATTATAAACTTGAGCCAGAACTGCCCTTTGGCTTTATCCCTGAAGAAATCTGAAGACAGCTGCCCTCGCACTGTCCCCGGTTTGTTTGCTTTATACCACCGAACTACCCAAGGATTGAATGATTCTATACAATGATCGACTTTATGCTCCGAAAGAACTTTATCTATATATTCACAGCTTTCCGTATTATTTCCTGAGAGCTTGATTTCTACTATCAGAGGAGCTCTGCCTTCAAAGATGCGGAGCACTTCCTCAAACTTTGGTATAACCGAATCCCCGCTCATTATCGGGTAGCGGATGATCTCATCATATTTCAGTTCGCTTACCTTCTTATCAACTCCGCACATACGCTTTAAATCAAAATCATGAAATACGACCGGTATTTTATCTGCCGTGAGCTGAACATCAAGCTCAGCACCATATCCATTCTTCACAGCACGCTCAAATGCCGGAACGGTGTTCTCGTATATTTCTGCAGACGCATCATGCAGACCGCGGTGAGCGTAATCCCATCCTTTAAGCGATTTTAAACTTTCTTTCTCCTTTATACCTTTTGATCCCGGAAATATCGCAAGAACGTAAATCAAAGAAAGAAGCAAGGCCAAACAAACAAGGATGATCGCCGCTGTACCTAACGTACCTATTCGAAGAAAAAAAGTTGAATAAATTTCGGTCATGTGCATCTTCCCCCTCCAAAAAAAACGTCTCCGGAAGAATCCCGAAGACGCTATAATCTTGCCGGTAATAGACAAAGGCTATTGATCGATTTATAAAATCACGCAGTCTGTTCAGAAGTTCCGGCGCTGTTCGCCTCTACTGCAATTTCTACGACGCGGGTAAGAACATCTACGTAGCTATATGATATCATCTCGGGATAGGAATATCTTCCGTTGCACCTTACTGTGAAAACGTTTGGATAACAATTTTCCAGTATTCCCTCCTGAACTATAGTGCGTTTTCTTCCGCCGCTTGACTTAAGCCTGACCTTCCTGCCTACATAAGCTGACATGCCTTTCCTGCAGGAATCAACATCATCGCGTACAATCATAGTAAAACCTCCGGTATATATTAAGTGTTGATCAAGTTGACGATACTATGTCAAAAAGATTACACATTTGTTGAGATTATAACACTTTACTGAATTAAAGTCAAATCAAACACTACTTATTGTGGTATTGAAAAGAGTGTGAAACAAAATATAGTGTTTTCTGCGAATGTTGTCTTTTGTTTTCTTTCATAGTAAAATTAGCGGCAGATCAAATACTTCAGAGGTACAGAATGAAGAAAAGTGAGCGGGTATATGTTCAGAACAGAAAGCCAAAACACAGGAAAATAAATGCGTTACGAACAGCGCTGCTGGTCGTTGCAATTTTGCTGACAGCAACCATTCTTATAATATTATTTGACAAGTTGGGAGGAGAGCCGGGCCTGTCATCAGAAATATCTTCGTTGCCATCTTCAAACGAATCTTCCTCGTCTGAATCTCTGATCACGGAGTCTCTGATCTCTGACTCAGATATTTCGAGACCGTCAAGAGATGCTGCTTTTTCACAACTTAAGGAAGATCTTCAGGTGTTTGCAGACAGCTTCAACGGCAGGATAGGGATCTCTTATATCAATCTGACAAATGGAGAGAAGTTCAGTGTCCATGAGCAACTTCCTTTTGTTGCTGCAAGTTCTATCAAGATGAGTATAGTAACTCAGCTTTATAATTCTATCGCTGCCGGTGACCTGACTCTCACACAGACCTTGAAATATGACAGCAGACCTTACCCTGAGGGAGATTATGAAGCAGGAAGCGGAATAATTGCGAACGAACCAAACGGGACCGAGTTTTCAGTCGGACGTACTGCACAATTAGCAGTAACCATAAGCGATAACTGCGCAACCAACATGATCATCCGTGCCCTCGGAGGAATCGATTCCATCGTTCCTCATCTGAATGAGATCTCAGCAAATGTACCTTACCGCGAAGAAGTCAAATATTCAAATTACAAGGGTATCCTTCAGAAAGGAAGACATCGCACATGTTCGTCAGATCTGGCAGCTTATGCTGCTCATCTTTATGAATTGTGGAAATCAGACGAAGAAGCGTACGGTGTTTTGATGAATGATCTTCAGAACACTATCTTCGATTTTGGCTTGCAAT
>Ga0265294_10006360_pt1 | contig 14204 bp, 10 predicted proteins | sample MunlanPumphouse3_FD_192504 | JGI IMG/M metagenome (GOLD analysis project Ga0265294, IMG submission 192504) | Groundwater microbial communities from a municipal landfill in Southern Ontario, Canada - Pumphouse #3 | ecosystem: Environmental > Aquatic > Deep subsurface > Groundwater | place... | reverse complement strand
CTGATCACCAATGATATGGTTACGGCCCAGGTCAGCGGAACCTGCCGGGTGCACGGAGATGAAAGTACTCTCGATGTAAAAGGAGATCTTCGTATCCCCAGAGCTGCAGTCAATATCTCCCGCAATCCAGACCCGGATATGGTCCCCCTCAAGGTCCGGGAAATCAATGTCCTGCCCGAACACCGGGTGGAACCGATCCCTGAAACATCTCCACCGGCCAACGTCATCCTGGATGTGACCGTGACCATTCCCGGTCAGCTCTTTGTACGCGGTCGGGGTCTTGAATCCGAATGGAAGGGAAAACTGCAGGTGACAGGAACAGCAGCCCAACCGCTCATTCTGGGCAAGCTCGAATCCATCCGCGGCACCCTGGAATTTGCCGGACGGGAACTGGACATAACCACGGGAGAAATCCGATTCCCAGGGGCATCCCCGCCCAACCCTCTGTTGAATATTGTCACATCGACCACCATCGAATCCACCGAAGTACTGGTCAAAATCCAGGGCTCGGCCGAAAAACCGGAGCTGACCCTCGAGGCCAGTCCAAATATGCCCAACGATGAAATCCTGGCCCTGCTCCTGTTTGGAGAATCAGTGACCAAACTGAGTCCCTTTCAGGCCCTGCAGCTTGCCAATACAGTCCGGACCCTGGCAGGAAACTCCGGCGGAGGATTCGACCCCGTTGGGTTCACCCGCTCCCTGCTCGGCGTGGATACCCTCAAAATTGGTTCCGCAGATGAAGACGGAACCATGCAGGTGGGCGTCGGCAAATACCTGACCGACAGCATCTATATGGAACTCAAAAAAGGCCTGACCTCTGACGAGGATGCCGTGTCCGTAGAAATGGAAGTGACCCCAAACATCGGCGTAGAAACCGAAGTGGGTACAGATTCCGCAGGCAAGGTGGGGGTGTACTGGAAGCGGGATTATTGAGGGGGGGGTGTTCTCAGACTGTCGAGTCCTAAAAAAAAGTTGTCACTTTTTTGGAGTTCTTCTCCTCACAAAGGTCTTTAGAGCCTGACGGTCCTCGCGGAACGTAGCCCGACGGTCCGAAGGACCAAGGGCGGAGTGGAGCGAGGACCGTCAGGCCGTTTCGCGATAGACTTCCGCAGGGGTTCGCAGCCCTAGTGAGCTATGTAGACGTCGCTCATTATACAAATAAATAGCTTCGTTAATAGCTAATATTGCTCGCTTTTTATCTTTAAAACATCCACCAAGCCAATATTCTTGTTTGAGAATTCCGTTCAATCGTTCTGCAACCGCGTTTTCATAACAATGATTTTCTTCGGTCATACTTAATTGCATGCCGTATGTATCAGAAGCTTTTTTGAATGCATGAGAACAATATTGGCTGCCTCGATCAGAATGATGAATTGGGAATTCATCAGACTTTAATCTTTTGGATGCGTGGTGCAAGGTTTGAAGGCAACCTTCTACTTCTAAAGTATCTCCTGCATGATAACCAACTATCATGCGTGAATAGTAGTCCGTTGTCAGGCTCAAATAGAGAAATCCTTCATCTGTTCGAATATACGTAATGTCACTTACCCAAACTTGATTACAACGAACGACTGTTAGATCTTTTATTAAATTCCTATAGACTGGAAGACTATGACGACTGTTTGTGGTTCGTGGAGCCTTCGGGAGAGGAGGCAACGTCAACCCTTGCTCTTTGAGCGTCCTGATGAATTTATGGTTCATCCGGAGAATGCGTACTTTTGGCTTACCAGTTTCCGTATGTCATTGGTTTCTCCGCTCTTCTGGGTATCGCGCCCCGCTAGTCTACATGAGAATAGAGTGATCCCTTGGCCTCACTGAAACGCTGCTGCAAACCTAATTTTACCGTGAAGGAAATAGAGATACAAAGAGCTGCCCTGCGACAAGAGGCAACAGGCTCATACCGAACATGAGAGCCATGCCTTGAAATCCGGGATTGGCCACCTTGAGTACGGAAGACAGAATCGGCACGTATAATGTCAAGCAAAGCAATACCGTGCACAATGCCAGCGCGCCCCAGATGAACGGGTTACGGGTAATGGTGTTGTTGAACATGCCTGAACTTCTTTCCCGCATGTTAAATACGTGCCACAATTGGGCAAAAGCCAGAGTCAGGAAAGAAATTGTGACAGATTCCCGCTCCGGCAGACCAAGAACATAAAGAGAAATCAACAATGCGCCCAAAACAGCGCAGGTAATCATGGCACCGTACCCCGTAACATGGAACCAGTGTTCTCTTGTCAGGATGGGGGTATGCTTGTCTCGCGGAGGCTGCTTCATTATGCCGGGATTGGACTCTCCGGCGGCTAGAGCCAGTGCGGGAAAGACATCGGTCACTATATTAAGAAAGAGAATCTGCAACGGAAGGAGCGGCAGCGGCAAACCGAGAAAAGTCGCAACCGTTACAGTCATTATCTCACTGAGGTTGCAGGAAAGAAGATAGATCACAAAGGCTCGGATATTCTTGAATATGATTCTTCCTTGTTCCACAGCATGAACAATTGATGAAAAGGCATCATCTTTCAAAATCATGTCTGCGGCTTCCCGGGCAACCTGGGTGCCTCTTTTTCCCATAGCGATGCCGATGTCGGCATTTTTCAATGCCGGGGCATCGTTTACCCCGTCACCGGTCATTGCAACGATTGCATGTTTCTCGCGATGTAAAGTAATAAGATCCAGCTTTTGGCTGGGGTTGACTCGCGCAAAAAGATTGACGCTGGTAATATAATTCTTCTCATCTGCCGAAAGCTCTGCTGCCGGCTTAAAATCAAGTCCGTGGACCACGGGGGCATCATATTCCTGAACAAGGCCCACTGCTTTGCCGATTGCTCGGGCAGTGACAACCTGGTCTCCCGTGGCCATTATGACCCGTATTCCAGCATCATGGCACCGTTGGATCGCCTCATGTACATCTTTACGGGGCGGGTCCATCAAGCCCACCAGACCAATCAGCTTGAGATTCTTATACGGTTCGGCATGTATATCTGGAGTGTCCTTTTCGGCCAGAGCCAGAACACGGAGGCCCCTTGCAGCCATGGATTCATTATGGGCCATCCATTTTTTACGGATGTCTTCCGTCAATTGTTGATCACCGCCTGCAGTCAAGAGGGAAGTACAACTCTCCAGCACACTCTCCGGCGCACCCTTAACAGCAACCCTGAAACCGCTATCCGTCCTATGGTAGGTTGCCATCATTTTACTCTCGGAATCAAAGGCGACTTCTTTTTCTTCCGGGTAGTTGCCGACAGTCTCGGTCTGGGAGAAACCCGCTTTTTCAGCCATGGTCAAAAAGGCGATTTCTAAAGGATCACCCACCGCCGTATCCTCTTCCCGAGCATGAGACAAAGAAGCATTGTTGCATAACACACTGACCTCTATGGCATCTTGAAGCGGAGAATTTTCATGGGGCATGAGTGAAGTGCCGCTCTCTGTTACAAACATATTTTTGGCATCACCACTCTGTGTATCAATGAGAATCTTGCCGAGATCGAGGATAAACTCAATCACGGTCAATCGATTTTCTGTGAGCGTGCCGGTTTTATCTGTACAGATAACACTTGTCGCTCCCAAAGTTTCCACTGCAGCCAACTCCTTGATGAGCGCGTTACGCTTTGCCATCCTCCACACACCCCGTGCCAGGGCAATTGTCGCAACGATGGGCAATCCCTCAGGAATCGAGGCAACCGCAAGAGCAAGGCCGGTCTCGATCATCAGAACCATATCACGGCCAGCTACAATTCCTGAAATCACCACCACAACAGCAATACCAAGGCTGACCCAGATGAGCCAGTGGGCAAGCTGATGCAGCCGCTTTTCAAGAGGGGTCTCCTCTTCCAGTGTTTGTTCGACCAGGGAAGAAATTTTTCCCAGTTCGGTCTGCATGCCCGTTGCAATAACAACGGCCTCGCCCGAGCCTCTGGTTAACGCCGTGCCCTTGAAAAGTAGGTTGGTCCTTTCAGCAAGAGATATTTTTTCAGGCAAAACCTCCGGAGACTTTTCAACAGGAAGGGATTCGCCGGTCAGGACCGACTCATCCGCCTGTAATTTGGACGAAGTTACGATACGCAGGTCTGCGGTAACAACATCGCCGCCTTCCAGAATAACAATATCTCCGGGAACAAGGTCTTTGGCAGGTATTTCAGATACAATGCCATTTCTGCGCACCCTGGAACTGACGCTTCCCAGCCTTCGGAGAGCCTCAATGGAACGTGCTCCTTTGAGTTCTGTGACGAATCCTATTGTGGCATTGATAAAAATAACGATGCCAATAGCAAAGCCCTCAACGTGGTCGCCGAACATAAAAGCAACAGAAGCTGCGGCAAATAAAAAAAATACAATCAAATTTCTGAATTGGTTAATCAGTATGCTGAAAGAACTTTTCGGCTTTACTTCGCGCAGCATGTTCTGACCGAATAATTGCCGCCTTTTTCGGAGTTCTTCCCCATGCAGACCTTTGCTTACCTCCACCTCCATTGATTTAACAGTATCCTCCCAGGGCTGAGCCCATGACATCTCCGGAACATGAATAGCGCTTTTTGCCGCAAGAAATTCTGATTTACGAGACTCTCCCATAAGTTACGACTCCTTATTGAGTAACAGCAGCTAAATATTTGCTAGGGCGTTGGAGTTCCTTTGACGAAATTCCTTTGTGCTTGCTGTAAAGTGGACACGCCCCCCCCGATGATCACACCAATGAATAACGAGAGAATCGATCACCATGTCCACGAGTTTCCTTTATCACGCATTTGGACTGCCTGGCTATGAATTCCTGAGTTATGATTTTGCAAGAAACAGCAAAGGGACATCCATGATAAGTAAGTCAAGGGGGAAGACGTAGTTTTCCCATCACCCTCCCGAACGTTTCTGTCGGTTGGCTTTTTTCTCTTTACATTCCCACCATTTCTTTTTTTGCTCTTTTTTCAGCTGCCAGCAGACTAAAGGTCGCGGCCAGACATCCATTTGCAGTATCAGGTCGAAACCGAGCTATTTTCTCATGCACGATTCCATATTTGTGACCGTCACTGAAGATTACGTTTGGGCTAAACCCGCCAGCCTCTAAACAGGTTATAGGTATATCACGATAATTCGTTCATACAGTCCCTTTGGAAGGGACTAGCGGGAAAAGATACGATGCGAATATAGATATCTGCTGCAAGGGACGGATGGCGTGATTTTTGGGGTGTAGGTACCCCAAGTAACCTGCAAGTTCAAAAATCATGACAGACGTCCCGTTTGTCAGGTTAAAACAACATCCACCGATCTATCCACAAAATCCTTTTTGCCTTTATCTACTGCAAACATCCTTTATCTACTAGGCTACAAGCTTCCGGGCAACAGCCAGCGTTACCCTATTCTTGTTACCCTTCTCGAGTTCGCACTCACGGAAGACCTTGAGTTGCCTGTTCTATATGGGTACGATTTTGGCTGCCTCAATGAGAACCCATTGCAAATGTTTGTTTCTTTTTTTCGAGATAGGCCCGCGCATATTTTTACTTGCAGACTCTTTTTGAGCACTACATAGCCCACAATAGCTCACAGCTTTGCTGATCCGAGAGAATCTGTTCGGATCTTCTATCTCCAAGACCCAGGTGAGTGCAGTTACTTGCCCAATTCCCTTAATCGTCATTAACCTGTCTACCCGTTCCTTGATAAGAGAATCTGTTTGCAAAAGATTGATCAATTTTTTCTGTAGTCCAGTGATCATATCCAAATTTATACGATTCAAACGAAGCATTAAGCGCACAGACTCTGGGATATTATCAATACTGTCTAAAAGATGAAAAAAATATCTAGAGCCATGCAACTTCCCTGACACAGGGGATAACCGTGAGGGATTCGCGGTTCAAAAGTCTGATTGTGCAGGATGGACGGTCACTTATCAATCTTCTGGCTTACGTGGATTTGAACCCTGTCCGTGCGGGAATCGTGAAACGGCCCGAGGAATATCGCTGGTGCTCTTTGGGGTACCATGTACTCACGGGCAATAGAGATGACATGTTGAGTATGGACTTTGGGATGCGGGAATGGGGGGGAGAACAATCCTTCGGAAATGCTGCGCAAATACAGACAATTTCTCTATGAAACCGGTGCGTTGGATACAGGAAAAGGCACGCCTATGGATACCAAAATCGTTGCCAGAGAACGCAAAAAGAATTTCGAATTAAAACGGTTCGAACTCTTTTCCTTCCGGGCCAGATATTTTACCGATGCTGGGATCATGGGCTCTAAAAGCTTCGTTCATTCTTTGACCAGGTCAAGCACCTGCTGAGCTCAAAGAATGAACGAAGCTTTACTCCCGTCGGTGGGATAGGCGGGGTGTATTCGATGAAAAGTCTGAAAGTTAGGTAACTCGCTTGGCTGGGCGGCCTTTGAAGCAACGGCTAGCCATGGGGCTGCCCCCTCCAACCCAAGTCCCCACCCGTCGGGAAGAGAGTCATCAAAAAGCCCGAAAAGAGGACCGAATCCCGTGTCGGTATCTTCGTGTAAACCTGGATTGGGAGGAAGTTTAAAGGGGGAGAGCCAAAGAGGATTGCGTAAAAAGGCCGGGGGTAAGAATCCATACAAAGAATAAGATTACCCCCGGCCTTTTTGATCTATGTTTTTGCGATTGTTTGCAATCTCTCAATTCTTGTTCTTAACTCTGGTTTTATTTTTCGGTTTTTTCCTTAACTCCTCTCTTTCCGCCGGTCATCGGGCCTTGACCTGGGTTATTGCTCTTACCTTTGCCCATACCGTTCCCCATACCTTTGCCTTTACCGTGACCGTCCCTCGGTCCCTGCCCCTTAGGTCCAGTGCCATCTCTATTTGGCATACTACGTATCTCCTTTTTGTTGGTGAACTATAACGACCACGGGTTCGTCGTCGCTTGAATCCGCCTAGTTGCCTACCTAATCTAACCTTCCTCGTACGCTTTATTATCTTGCTTTGCTACAACCTTCGTGTTTGCTCCACAGATTCTCTAGTTCCTATCGTACGTGTCATCCTTATCGTACGTGTTGTTCCTATGATATTTGTCATCGTTATCGTGCTTATCGCTTCTCCTATCGTACGTATCATTCCTTTTGTACGTGTCGTTCCTATGATACGTGTCATCCTTGTCGTGTTTGTCGCTCCTTCTATCGTACGTATCATCCTTATCGTGCTTGTCATTCCTATGATACGTGTCACTTTTATTGTATTTGTCGTTCCTGTTGTTTTTATTATTCCGATCGGTTCGATCATATTTTTTTCTATCTTCTTGTTGAAATTGTCGCCCTTTATCCTGAGTATGTTGTATTTTTCGAACGCCCCAATTGTTATTTTTCTCCCAATGTTTATTTTTTTTCCATTGGCTCCAGTTTTTCTGCACTTCACGGTGATCTCTTCGCTCAGGGTTCCACGGCTGTCCTTTCCACTGATGCTTCTTGTACTCATCCCTCCAGCGTTTATTTATCCCCTTATAAAAAGAGGGCGGCTGGCTATAGTGGATCCAACCCGAGTTGTAGTTACGTGATCGATACCATCGTCCTTGATACGGACGCCACCACCAACCATCGGTGAAAAATAGGTCTGCATCTACATCGAGGATAACATAGATATACGTGCCAGGAAGAACTACCATCCTCGGTGCTTTATGAAAGTGGATGGCGGGGGGAAGTGGGCTCAAAAAACCAATATGTACATTAACCTCTGCCATTATTGGCAGAGGAAATGAAAACATACATACCAGCAGCAATGTTCCCAAAAAAAGGTTTTTCATTGTGTAATCTCCTCGTCATTTCTCTATTCATATCGGTATAACGGACCATAAGAAAATTTTCGGACATCTGGCAAACGGTCTGTACAGGTTGCCCTGGGGTTGTGAGACCTGCATTTCTGCTCCCAAGCAGAGAAGGAGATACTTCACAGACCTTACCCCTTATGCTTTGTAAGCATGGGGAGTAAGCATGTTCGTCATTCGCCTCATGCGAAAATATTCTTCATCAAATCCCATCTGGCACATATTTTCATAAAGTTCCGGGGCAATGTTTTTTGTTAAAAGAACTTGCAGATAGATGAGGTCATCAACGTCGTATTCTCCCGTATACAAAGGAGGAGCATCCTCGGTGAGCCAGTAGTCGTCTTGAATGATGCCTTGTTTTTTAGCGGATTCATATTGTGTACTGGCGGGTAAGAGGGTGTTGATGCCCATGATAGGCATTGTCGTAGGACGGATTTCATAAATGAGTCGCGAGGTTTCAAGAATGGTTTCCGGTGTTTCTCCAGGGTTCCCGACCATGAGAAAACAGCACGCTTCTATCCCTGCCTCATGAGTCAAACGAAATGCATTGCGGATATGATCAACGGTAAATCCTTTGTTGGCGGCTTTGAGAATACGCGGACTGCCGGATTCTACTCCATAGTATATCCTGAAGCAACCCGCTCGTCGCATCCATTGCAAGAGCTCTTTGTCCACACAATCGACACGTGTTTCTGCCATCCATACGAAGTCCAATTTTCTTCGTAAAATTTCTTTGCACAGCGCAATGATCCTGCTGCTGTCCAGTGTAAAGAGGTCATCGGAAAAATAGATAAGCTGAACCCTTTGGCTTTCCATGAGTATTCCGATTTCATCAGCGACATTTTCTGGAGACCGGTACGCCCACGTGCCACCAAAAAAAGTATGTACCGAACAGAAATTACAATGAAAGGGACATCCTCGGGATGTCAGGATATGGGTGCCGACAAGATCAAGGTACTGGGGCGGGATTTCTGGTGATTTGTATTGGGACAGATTGAAGGTATCGTAGGCGGGGAAGGCAAAAGTATTCAGATTTGTGATACGCGGGCGGGGTTGTGTTTTGATAACAGTATTATTTTTTTTGAACACAATTCCTTTGACCGAATCTATATTTTCCTTCTGTTCCAGACATTGTATCAGTTCAACGATAGTCACCTCGCACTCGCCCAGGCCCACAATATCCACGACCCCGGATTCCAGCATCTGTTCAGGAAAAAAGGTCGCATGCGGGCCGCCCATGATGATGGTGGCGTCAGGCAGTATCTGTCTGGATAGCCTGGCCAGACGCAAAGAGTTGGTGCGGCCGAAGGTGAAGCAACTGATGCCGACGACATCCGGTTTTATATCCTTCAATACCTGCGTGACTTCCTCCCATGAGTAGTCGTGCAGGTCGAAAAAATGTGTTTCCACGTTATGCTGGCGTAACGCACTTGTCAGATAGGCGATACCCAAAGGAACCCATGTTTTAGCAGGCACAAGATCTTTTTGCATAGTGGCCGGATTCATCAGCCGGGTGGCAGGTGGAGTCAGAAGCAATACGTTCATAGGTACCCTTGTACATCGAATCCGGCCTCCTCATGTAGACGGAAAACTACTGAGGAAGCCGGATTCAATGGGTTACGTTGGTTATTGCCTTAGGCAGGGAGTCTGAAGGCCCTTTTTTCAAAACGTGCGAGGACGTCATCCATATCGAGGTTTTTCAATGTCGAGCGCTTGGGCAGTCCGGTAGCTATATCCCAATGCATGAGCTTGTAGTATTCTGTCTTAGCCTCCTCAAAGTGCTTCTTGTCAAGGGGGGGATGGGGTCCTGGTGCTGGAGGAAAGGGGGGAAGGAAACGAGGATCACTGGGTTGAAAAAAATGTTCGGGGAGCTGATCGTGTTCTTCGCGTAAATTTACCTTGTTCCCGTTTCCCCATTCCAAGGCCGTCAATAGACGATGTAACGTCCATATTCTGGCGGCTCTTTCGTTGAGCTTATCCGCTGTCATGGCTTCGCCGGTTACCAACTCAAAGAGCTTCTGTTCAACCGAGATGTCTCCTGTGTAATCACGCTCTTTGAGTCCACTGGTCATCATGGGAAAAACCCAGTCGCACGCCGGGATACTGTCTTTGATGCAACCTCTGTAATGTATGAACTGTCCCAGTGCGGCGTTTGCTCGAGCCGATTTGGCTCCATTCCAGGTCAAGGGCTTATCACGTTCTCGGTAAATATCGCTTAGGCCATTTTCAGCAATGTCTTTTCCCCAGTGTTTAATTGCTACAGGCATGGCCTGCTTAAAGGAAAGCCCTGTCCATTCGAGGAGGTTTGTCATGGAGTGACGGTTGGGATCGCGATTTTCGAAAGCCCAGTTGAGGGCCCAATAATAGCCATACGTCCGGGGATCATAGTGGATGGACATCCCTCTGCCGCCGTTGCCGCCAACAACGCCGCCCATAATGCCTTCCATATTTTCAAAGTTTTGCACTTTTTCAGCTACCTGATTCATCCCTGTGGAACGGCATTGAGCCGCAACAAGGTCGACTGCTCGGCGGAAGCCTTCCCCTAGGGAATTGCCCAGAAAGTCCTGGCGATAGGCAATCATGTTGAGGATCGTTTCCAATCCTTCTGATCCCAAGCTCCCCTTGGGGGGATAGTGGCCCTGTTCCAGGCCCTCCTTGTTTTTCTTGGAGACCATATTTTTCTGGTACAGGTGTGTGAGCAGGCTTTTGCCGTCGACCTCTTTATCCTGCAGATACCAGACAAATTGAATCATGGGAAACATCTCAAAGGTATCAATACCCAGTTTATTCGCCATCTGGCTTGCTTGAAAGGAGGCCGTATCGGTGTTGCCCATCCAGGAGTAGTACCACTGGGTACAACTGACGGCCCCGCCGCCCATACCATCTATATGCATATAGGCGTAACAACCTTGTGGGCAGCCATAACAGGAGAGTGGTTTGACATGATACTTATTGAGGTGGGGCCCGCAGCTTTTGGTCTGATCAAATCGCAAGGCCTGCTGGTTGATATCTGAAGGATCAACTTGTTTTTCGGTCCAACTCAGGGCACCGGTAGATAAGGGCGTGGAGCCCAGAGGACCAGGCATGAAACCGCGAATGTTTTTGGTGTATTCTATAAGTTTTTTTTTGTTCGCGACAGTTGCGCCGCCCGAACCGCGAACGGCGATAGCCTTGAGATTTTTTGATCCCATGACCGCACCGAAACCGCCCTGACCGGCAGCATTGCCCGTACGGTGAACAATAGGCGACATGCGAACCAGGTTTTCCCCGGCAGGACCGATGGCGACGATTTGGACGCCTTTGTCTTCCAGCTTCGTCTTGATGATGTCTTGTGTTTCAAAGGTGTCTTTACCCCACAGAAAACGTGCATCTTCAATGCTCACCTTGTCATCATTCACATTGATAAAGACAGGTTGTTTGGCTTTTCCTTGGACAACGATCGCATCATATCCCGCGAATTTGAGTTCTGCTCCCCAATAGCCGCCAAATCCGCTTCTCGACACCAGAGGATGTTTGGACTTCGGGGTATAGACATGCGGTGAAATGGAAATGACTTCAGAGCGTCCTGTTGATGGCGCAAGTGATCCGGTCAGAGGACCAATGGCAAAGATGATTCTGTTTTCCGGGCTGAACGGGTCAGCCGTGGGGGCTTCGTCAAAAATAATTTTGTACCCGAAACCGATGCCCCCTGTATATTTCAAATATTTTGATGTATTTTCTTTGCGTATGGTTCCATCGCTCAAATTGACTCGAATTATTTTTCCAGCCCATCCCTGCATTGTATATCTCCTTTGCTATGAAATTACCCCAGTTCGATAAATTTGATGGCCCCTGCAGGGCAGAATTGAACGCACAGAGGGTCGCCTCCGCACAGATCACATTTGGAAAAAATATTTTTAGCCTTGTTCTCCACAATCATATCATAGGGGCAGGCATTGAAACATTCTCCACACCCTTCGCATTTGAGAGGGTCAATGACCCGTGCGCCGGTTTTCGGATCAATGGTGAGGGCCTCGTATCCGCAGGCAAGGTAACAGTCAGCCATATTGCATTGGCGACAGACATTGGGCATGACCTCAAGTTTGGCCAGGGTATTAAAAGGATCGGACGTGGTGTGTATTCTGCTGAGAGCCGGTTGGCATACGTTGTCATGGCTTAAGGAGCAGACAATTTCGCAGGTGCGACACCCGACACAGAGCGTCGGGTCGGTGATCAGCCATGCTTTTGTATTCGGGAGTTGGTCCGGAGTGATGCCTCGGTTGTAGTTGTCCGGATTGAAATTTTTAGGGGCAGCCAGGGCACTCCCTACAGCCAATGTCCCTGCCACAGCCTGGATCCCAAGAAATTCCAGCATCTTTCGTCGAGAAATAGCGCCTTTTCCCGTTGCCTTTTTAGGAACAGATGATTTGTCGATGGATACTTCGTTGTTCACGGAATCCTCCTTGAGTTATCATTGAGTACTACTGATTCATCAAATAGAGAGCTCCACAGATGGTAGTTCTTTATTTTATATGATATGTTGCATTCAGAAAAAAAATTGAGTCGAGATAATTGCGATAAAAATACGCAAATATTACTTTATTGCTATGTCATACATGATATACTGCATTGTTTTTTTGTCATATAAGATATGTACCATATCTTTTTATTGATGTTATGCATACTCCTGAAAAAAATATAATACAAGTGTTTATTAAAAAAAAACAAATGCGACCAGGACCAAGCACGGCACCCCGTTTCCGGGGTGCCGTGCTTGGTTCCTTTTCTATGAGTTGCAATGGAGGCTTATTTCAATTGTCTTACTTCCTGCATCTGAGCATACCAAGTGCGGCTTAATTCCGACATTTTGGTCTCAAAGGGAATCCCGTCGTCTTCAATCTCGTCAGCACCCACATAGCGTCCCGAAGTGAGTACATAGCCGTTGGCCTTGATCTCTGCCAATATTGCGGATTTGCAATCCCCATCTTCGTGCCAAGTAGCAAGTAGGGTCGAACCATGACAACACTTTATATTTTAACAAATTAACTCAGTAACGGCAAAGGGACAGGTCGATAGTAAAGATATTTTATGCTATGAGTTTTTATGTTTTTTAACCTTATCTTTTACCTTCGGAAGGTGAGCGTATGCCACGTATAGCAAGGTTTATGCGGAGTGATGTGCCTACGATTTAGTATGTTATTTCACGGACAGCGCTGGCGGGATTTCCTTTGGAGGCTGCGGAGAAGGACTATCTTCTGGGGTTGGTACGGCGGTTGAGTCGATTTTATTTCGTCGATGTTCTGGAATTTTGTGTCATGTCGAACCACGTTCACTGGGTTGGGCGGGTTTATCCCGAGAACCACCTGTCCAACGAAGAAATCCGGGAGCGTCTGAAATCCTGGTTTCCCGAAGATCGGGTGATCACGGATCAGGATATTGGACGCTTCCGTACACGGTGGACCTCCCTTTCCAACTTTATCAAGATATCAAGCAGGGATTTACTCGCTACTACAACCACCGCCATAACAATGAAGGATTCTTCTGGGGTGCACGGTTCAAAAGTCTGATTGTGCAGGATGGACGGTCACTCATTAATCTCCTGGCCTACGTGGATCTGAACCCTGTTCGTACGGGAATCGTGAAACGGCCTGAAGAATACCGCTGGTGCTCTTTGGGGTATCACGTGCTCACAGGCAATAGAGATGACATGTTGAGTATGGACTTTAGGATGCGGGAATGGGGCCCTTCGGAAATGCTGCGCAAATACAGACAGGACAGGCCATGGATGCCAAAATCATTGCTAGAGAACGCAAAAAAAATTTCGAATTGAAACGGTTCGAACTCTTTCCCTTCCGGGCCAGATATTTTACCGATGCCGGGATTATGGGCTCAAAAGAGTTTGTTCAGGAGATCTTTGACCAGGTCAAGCACCTGCTAAGTTCCAAGAATGAACGGAAGTTTACGCCCTTGGGCGGAATAGGTGGGATGTATTCCATGAAAAGTCTGAAACTGAGATAACTCGCTTGGCTGGTCGGTCTTTGGAGCAACGGCCAGCCATGGGTCTGCGGCTTATCAAATTTTATCGGGAATTGAACCTGGTTAACACTTCAGCATAGCAGAATACCTGTCATCAAAACGCCCGTTTTCGTATTTAGAATACCCTTTTTGAGCCGGAAATCGACTTTCTAAGCAACGAACGCATGACCCGGATGAGACTATTTGTTTACCATCGAAATATATCTTTCCGTTTTGGACGGACCTCCGGCATCTCCAGCATGTACTTACCACAGCGCGACCGCTTGTGAACCCGAATATTGAAAATCATCAAGGGAAAACCGGCAAAGAGATTCTGTTGGCATGGATAAGGTTGCCGAAGGTTTGGACATGAACTCTGTCATGGCTCATTGTCCCTGATTTTTTTCCTTGACGCCCCCCCCGTTCTATCTCAGAGAAACAAGTTTACACAAAT
>Ga0265294_10006359_pt1 | contig 14205 bp, 11 predicted proteins | sample MunlanPumphouse3_FD_192504 | JGI IMG/M metagenome (GOLD analysis project Ga0265294, IMG submission 192504) | Groundwater microbial communities from a municipal landfill in Southern Ontario, Canada - Pumphouse #3 | ecosystem: Environmental > Aquatic > Deep subsurface > Groundwater | place... | reverse complement strand
GATCCTGCATTCGGCAGTGTAGAGGTGGACTGGTTCGCAAACAAGGACGCCGCCTGCTTTGCCCTTGAGGGAGGGAGTGTGGATACCTATTACCAGTACGCAAATTCGTATCCATATGCAAATATCGGAAACCTGAATGTTCCAGAGGATTTTGAGACAGTCGAGAAAACAAGTATTGGTCTCACCTATCTTGGCATTAACCTCGACAGAGAACCCCTATCAGATGTGAATTTCAGGAAGGCGCTGTCATATGCCATCGATTATAATGAACTTGTGAATCTTGAGACTCTTGGATATGGTGAGGTGCCAAACAGGGGCTTTGTGCCTCCAGGCATGGACCACTTCAAAGAGACTGAGAAGTTATCCTACAATGTCACCCGGGCAAGAGAGATCCTGAATACCTCAGGATACACTGATATTGACGGAAATGGCATATTTGAGGCTCCAGGCCAGAATGAGGATCTCTGCCTTGATCTCCTCCTGCGCACCGGCTATGAACGTTATGGAGACTACTTCACTGACTATCTGACTGATGCAGGCATCGGCGTCAGTGTCCATCAGGTGGATACTGGTACATGGTTTGAGCTAAAGGACAACCATGAGTATGACCTGACCATCACAGGCACAACGCCCTGGGGAATGCTGATGCACGCCAGCTGGGGTACAGGCTACTTTGACTCACGCCGCACAGGGAAGGGTGTCCTGCATAACCTCAACGACCCGGAGTTCCTTGGACTCTGTGATGAGATTCTCGCCACCACAGACCAGAACGAACTCAGAGAGCTCGGATCAGAGCTCCAGGATTACTATGCAGCAAACCTGCCGGGGATTCCTCTGTACTGGAAGAAAGATGTAACACCATATAACAGGGACTTCTCAGGCTGGCATACAAATCCGCTCTTTGGCATTTACAACCTCGACACATTCCTGAATGTCAGAAATAACTGAGTATGAAAAGACTTGCAGACGAATGGGTGGAGGCCCTGAGGTCATCCACCTATTTTCATACACTGAAGACTGAAGAGAGGTCTCATGATGACTTCTGGAGGAGTGTTTCAGGCTATGATGAACTCATGAGCCTCTCAGGATACCCAGGCCCTGTGGCAGAGCATATCTCTGCCTGCATACCTCCTGAATCTGGTGTCATCGATATAGGCGCCGGCACAGGGGCTCTGACCCTGCCACTTGCAGAGAGGGCAGCCAGAATAACCGCACTTGATCCCTCGTCATATCATCTTGATATCCTGAAGAAAAAGGCCAGAGAGATAGGTCTTACAAATATCAGATATCTGAGAGGAGAGTGCAGGGATGCAGATCCAGAGACACTTCAGGGCATTGAGTATGCGGTGGCCGCCTACAGCATGATCGACCCTGATCTTGAGGGTTTTATCAGAAGGATGATCTCCATTGCATCCTCAGGCATATTTCTTGTCTACTGCGCAGGAGATCCAGACCCACTTACAGAGTTCTCATCCGGACCACGGAAGAGAGCAGACTACACCTGTCTCTCCCGCACCCTTGAGATGATGGGATATGATTTCTGTGTTGAGATCTTCAGCAGAGACTATATCCTTCCTCTGGACATTGTCATGAAAAAACACATGAAAGGTGGGAGGACTGAGCAGGAACTCTGTAATTTTCTCTCAGAATCAGACAGACTCATACAAGGAGATGGCCCGGATCTGGTGAAGTTCTCTGCAAAAAATGCCGTAATCTCGGTCACTGACTATTCTTCAGATGCGGTGAACTGATGGGTTATGTTCTGAAGAAGGCAATCCGCTATATTGCCTCATTTTTTGCGATAATCTGCCTGAACTTTGCCCTTCCAAGGGCCATGCCAGGCGACCCGGTGATGAATCTCATAGGTGAGGACATCTATGTGCCTGCCTCAAAACTTGAGGAGATCAGGAGCGAGATTGGTCTGGATCTCCCCATCTCTGAGCAGTTTACAGATTATCTCTGGGGCATACTGCATGGGGATCTCGGTTACTCATATCATCTGCATGGGGAGGTCTCATCCCTCATACTCTCACGCCTCTCATGGACCCTCCTGTTTGTCGGAGTCTCAGTCATACTTGGGGCAGTAATAGGCATCCTTGCAGGTGCACTGGCAGGCTGGAGGGCAGGCACTCTGAAGAGCAGATTTATCACATGTGCCAGTATGGCTGTCGCCTGCACCCCGCCGTACTTTCTTGCAATGCTCTTCCTGACAGTTTTTGCCTTTAAACTCGGATTGTTCCCATTCAAGGGATTCTATGATGAGCCTACCATATGGAGTGTCATCCACCACCTCTTCCTGCCTGTTCTGGTGCTGACTCTCTTCTCGGCCTCACGCAACCTTCTTGTGATGAGGGGGAGTGTGATCCAGGAGAAAAAGAGCCTATATGCCCTGTATGCGAAAGCGAAGGGCCTCTATGACCAGAATATCCTGTTCAGGCATGTTCTGAGAAATGCCTCCCTGCCGGTAATCACCCTGATTGCCCTTGACTTTGGATTTATCTTCAGCGGAGCCCTCTTTCTTGAGATCGTATTTTCACTCAATGGAATGGGCACCCTCATCTATGATGCCATCATGGGCCGTGACTACCCTCTTCTTCAGGGAACATTCCTTGTGATTGCGATTGCTGTCATTGTTGCAAACATAATCGCAGACATACTCTATGCTGTTCTTGATCCACGTATCAGGAGGAAAGACGCATGATTCATTTCGAAAGACAGGGTCTACTCTGGTACAGCGGAATATTTCTGCTTGGAATATTCATTGTTATGGCCATCTTTCCATCTCAGATCGCGCCATATGATCCTGGTGAGAGATTTATGCCATATGAGGAGCCAGAGTCAGGACACCTCCTTGGCACCAATGATATAGGCAATGATATATTCTCAGAACTTGTCTCTGGCGCCAGGATATCCCTGATTATCGGGTTTGCCTCGGCAATACTCACCACCATTATAGGTCTTGCCATAGGTCTTACTGCAGGCTACTTCAGGGGTCTCGCAGATGAGGTGCTGATGGGCCTGACAGATGTCGTCCTCATCATCCCGAAGATCCCACTGATCATTGTCCTTGCTGCATTCCTGCGTCCAGGTCTCTGGCTTCTTGTACTTGTTCTTGGTGTATTCTCATGGGAATCTATTGCAAGGGTCGTTCGTTCAAAGACCTTACAGGTGAGGGAGATGGGTTTTGTGAAGAGTGCAGAATGTATGGGCTTTGGTTCTCTGCATATCATGATCTCTGAGATCATCCCGAATATCATCTATGTGGTGACTCCCAAGTTCATGCTTGCCACCGCGGCGGCGATGATCTCTGAGGCATCCCTCTCTTTCCTTGGTCTCGGAGATCCATCCATGGGCAGCTGGGGGAATATGCTATCATTTGCATTTTCCAGAGGGGGTTTTGTCAGGGATATGTGGTGGTGGTACCTGCCACCAGGTCTCTGCATAACTCTCTGCGTGATCTCAATTACAGTCATAGGCTTTGCATTTGAAGGAGAGGATGAAGGGGTGAGGATTGAATGAATATGGTTCTTGAGGTCTCCAACCTCTCAGTCTTATTCCATGGTTCTGAGTTGACACATGCAGTTCATGAGGTCTCATTTGGGATAGAGAAGGGGGAGGTGCTGGCTCTTGTTGGTGAGACAGGGTGTGGAAAGTCTGTGATTGCCCATGCCATCATGTCCCTCCTTCCATCAGAGGCGGAGGTCAGAGGAGAGATAATGTTCAGGTCCAGGGATCTTCTCAGACTCTCTGAAAAAGAGTTATCTGCAATCCGTGGCAGGGAGCTTGCCATAGTATTCCAGAACCCATCCCTGGCCCTCAATCCTGTGCATACCATCGGTCGTCAGGTCGCAGAGCCCTTTGCAGTCCACAGGATAATGGGAAGAAAGGAGGCATCTGGCAGGGCTGCAAGGGCTCTTGAGAGGATGGGTTTCTCTTCTTCTGAGGATTATATGGGGATGTATCCTTCTCAGTGTTCAGGCGGAATGAACCAGCGTTTTGTTATTGCCGCCTCGACTATACTCAATCCCCCACTGGTCATCGCTGATGAACCCACAAAGGGACTTGACAGCAGCCTTGTTGACGGAGTCTGTAATGAACTCCAGAGACTTGTACATGAAAATAATACCTCTCTGTTGCTGATTACCCATGACCTTGCAGTGGCAAGAAGGCTCTCAGACAGGATCGCTGTCATGTATTCAGGGGAGATCATCGAGATGGCAGATACAGAGGCCTTCTTTGAGAATCCTCTTCATCCCTATTCACGTGGCCTGCTGATGAGTCTGCCTGAGAATGGATTTGTTCCGATTCCAGGCACCTCCCCCTCCCCTGTCAGTCCGCCACCTGGCTGCAGATTTCAGCCAAGGTGCACTGAGGGTAACAGAGAGTGTGCAGAGAGACACCCTGATCTTCTGTTCACCAGAGACCACTATGTGAGGTGTTTTTTCTGTCACTGAGAGCTGAAAATATCACAAAGGAGTACAGAACCGGGTTATTCCTGGGGCAGCAGAGAAGGGTCCTCTCTGAGGTCTCACTTGAGATCAGGCCAGGCGAGACCTTCGGGCTTATGGGACCGTCTGGTGCAGGCAAGAGCACCCTTGGCCGTGTAATTGCAGGGCTCGAAGCCCCGACCAGCGGAAAGGTGCTCTCCGGAGAGATTGAGATCTCCTGCATGGGCCGTGAGGCATACAGAACCTTCAGAAGGAAGGTGCAGGTGATGTTCCAGGATCCAACAGGAGCTCTGAACCCCAGAAAGACTGTCAGTGAGTCTGTCAGAGATGTGCTCTCTCTGCTCAGGACGCCTGTTCATCAGATACATTCAGAGATGAAAAATATGCTGGAGACTGTCGGGCTTTCAGAGGAGCAGCTCATGAGATATCCATCCCAGCTCTCAGGGGGAGAGAACCAGCGTCTTGCCCTTGGGAGGATCCTCCTCCTGAAGCCCTCATATATCATCCTTGATGAACCCACCTCTGCGCTGGATGTATCAGTGCAGGCCCAGATCCTCCACCTCCTGAAGGATCTCCAGGCCAGTGAGGATATTGGATATCTCTTTATCTCACATGATGAATCTGTGGTCAGGTATATGTCTGACAATGTGGGGGAGATCCTGGATGGCAGACTTGTTACTGAGGATGACTCCTCCTGACCAACCGCTATTCATATCTCCCTGCCCCTCATATCCATCCCCAATGCAGAGCCTCATTCTTTCTGATAACCAGTCATTTGATCTCGCCTCCACCCTATCCTGCGGCCAGGTCTTTGGCTGGGAGCAGACAGAAGGCGGCTGGTGGCAGGGCAGCCTGTGCAGGTCTGTTATGAGGGTAAGGCAGGAGGATAGGACACTCCTCTTTGAGGGGGTGGATGAGGAGACTCTTGTCAGGTACTTTGCCCTTGACCTCGACCTCAACAAGATACTTTCCTCTGTCAGCAGGGATGAGTTCATAGCCGCCGCCATTGAGAGCCGCAGGGGTCTGCGGATAGTCAGGCAGGACCCCTGGGAGTGCCTGCTCTCCTACCTCTGCGCACAGAATGCGAACATACCATTCATCACAAGAATGCTCTCCTCACTGCGCCAGAACTTTGGCGATAAACTTGATTCCCCGTGGGGCACATTCCAGAGCCTGCCGAGGCCTGAGGTGCTTGCAGCCCTTTCCCATGAGGATATCGCCACCTGCAGACCAGGGTACAGGGGTTCATATATCCTTGGCACGGCCAGGCAGATTGCCTCTGATCCTGGCTGGGAGATGCGGATCAGGGAACTGCCATATCAGGAGGCAGCAGATGATCTTATGAAACTCTCTGGTGTTGGCCCGAAGGTGGCAGACTGTCTCCTCCTCTTTGGTTTTCAGAAATATGAGGCATTTCCTGTGGATGTCTGGATACGCCGTATCATGCAGGAGCACTACCTGTCACCTGAGACGTCCTGTACCCTGACCAGATCAGCCTACAGAAGAATCGGGACATTTTCAAGAGATTATTTCGGCGATTATGCCGGATATGCGCAGGAATATCTCTATGCCGCACGCTCAGACTGATTGGCAAAGATTATAGAATCTCTCCTTAAACGTTTATGCCACATTCAGGACAGAGATTTTTATGTCAGAGAGTGATAACAGGGCCAGCTGGTCAAAATACGGATTTATACTCGCCACAATAGGTTCAGCTGTGGGACTCGGGAATATCTGGAGATTCCCATATGTGGTAGGAGAGAGCGGCGGGGGAGCATTCCTGATCCCATACATTCTCGCCTTTATTGTGCTTGGAATACCACTCATGACCCTTGAGGCAGCCACAGGCAGGCACTTCAGGGGCTCAGTTGTGACCTCTCTCAGAAAACTCGACGGCAGGCTGAGATATCTCGGATTCCTGCCACTCGGAATCGTGCTCATTGTCTTCAGTTACTACACTGTCATCGCCGGGTGGACACTGGCATATATCGGGTTCTCTGTCTTCGGGTATATGGACTTTGGAGAGTTTACAGGTTCATTATGGCCTCTGGTCACCTTCTTTGCAACTATCCTGATAACAGGCCTCATCGTCAGGCTTGACATCCTGAGAGGGATAGAGAGGGCGAACAGGTATATCATGCCCCTGCTTGCAGTCTCGATGCTTGTCATGCTTGCAAAGGCCATAACTCTGCCAGGTGCAGCCGAAGGTCTTGCATACTACCTCACGCCTGACATTCCTGCACTCAGCGATCCCGCACTCTGGGTCCAGGCAGCAGGCCAGGTCTTCTTCTCACTGAGTATCGGTTTTGGCACCCTGCTCACATATGGGAGCTATCTCTCAAAAGACGAGGATATCCCGCTTTCAGCGAGCATAATCTCATGTGCTGATTTCTTTGTGGCCTTTACAGCGGGCTTCATCATATTCCCCATAGTATTCTCATTTGGATTTGATCCAGTCTCAGGCCCGGAACTGGCATTTGTCACACTGCCTGCGATCTTCTCAGATATGTTCCTTGGCAGCCTCTTTGGCTTCGTCTTCTTCCTGCTCCTCTTTGTAGGCGCCCTCTCCTCCATGGTCTCGATGCTGGAGGTGGGAGTCACGACACTTGTGGATGAGAAGAGATTCACAAGACAGCGTTCCACACTTCTGGTCGGCCTGTTTGTGGCTCTGATCGGTCTGCCATCGGCGCTGAGTTACGCAGGGGTGGACCTGATGCTCCTTGGAATGCCTTTCCTTGATACAGTCGACAAACTCATCGGAACTCTTTTTGTGCCCTTCACTGCCCTCCTCCTCTTCCTTGCAATTGCCTGGCTCTGGAAACCTGAGGATCTGCTTGCTGAGATCAACTGCAACAGCAGGATAAAACTTCCATATGCAGCCATATACATCTACAGATATATAATCCCGGTGCTGCTGGTGCTCATCCTGATATCAACGGCATTCAGCATCATTCCTGAGTTCCTGTAGGTCCGGGCGTGGGGGCACTGGACCCATACTCCCAGAGCACCCATCCCCTGTATTCTATTCTTCTGAGGCGATGGTATGGGATGCAGGTTATCCGGCCGCCTCCTGAGTCTATCTCAATGAAAAGAGGATCCAGTTTTGAGATGTCCTCTCCACTGATCTCCGTTCTGTCCTCCGGGGCACCCCTGTCAAGATAGGTCGCTCTCACATCCCTGAACTCGAAGGCTGGATCATGCATCAGGCGGAGGAGGAGAGTATGGCTCTTTCTCATGGGCTCTGGATCTGCGGGGCCGGGGATAAAGCTGACGCAGACGAACATCCAGTTCAGGGCCCTGCTCACCCCTCCTGAGATAGCATTTAATATTTTCAGAGATTCAGAACTCCTGAACAGGTACAGGTCTATGGATTTTCACTCACTCTCCAGAGAAAAGCTTTTTGCCAGCCTGAATTCAGGTTATGCAGGCCTGGATGAGCCGGAAGTCCAGAGAAGACTGAAAGAGTACGGAAAAAACGAGATAGAGAAGAGAAAACGTAAAAGATACCTGAAAGAGTATCTTGTCCAGTATACACAATTCTTTGCTGTCGTTCTTGAACTCGCGGCAGTTCTCTCATTTGTAGCAGACTCATACTCCCCTGGAGAGGGCTATGATATACTCGGATATGCCATCCTCGGGGCAGTCATCATAAATGCCACATTTGCCTTCTGGCAGGAATACAAGGCGGACAAGACCATTGATGCCCTCCTGAAACTGATCCCATCCCTGGTACAGGTCAGGCGGAAAGGCGTGATCACGAAGACAGATGCAACCCTTCTGGTACCTGGTGACATCCTGATTGTTGAGGAGGGTGACAGGATCGGGGCAGACGCCGTCATCATTGAGGCAAACTCCCTGCATGTGAATATCGCAACCCTCACAGGGGAGTCAAGGCCTGTCAGCAGAACAGCAGAGCCTGAAGGTGGCATAGCACCCCCGGATGCCAGGAATGTCCTCTTAGCCGGAACCACAGTTGTCTCAGGGAATGCCATTGCAGTGGTCTACGCTACAGGACAGGTGACAGAGTTCGGCAGGATCGCCTCACTGACCGGCGAGGTTGAGAAACGCCTCACACCAATGCAGCTCGAGATCATCAGTATTACGAGGATCCTCACATTTGCGGCACTCCTGGCAGGGGGCGTCTTCTTCATTCTCGGTTACCTCTCAGGACAGGGATTATTAATTGCCGCGATATTTGCCTTATCACTCATCATTGCCAACATCCCTGAGGGTATGCTCCCGACCATCACACTCTCACTCTCTATCGCGAGCCGGAACATGGCCAGAAGGAAAGCCCTTATCAGGAATCTTGACTCTGTCCAGACACTTGGGAGTGCCACCGTCATATGCACAGACAAAACAGGCACCATTACACGAAATGAGATGACACTAAAGGAGATCTACCTGAGCAGCGGCGAGGAGGTCTCTGTCACAGGTGAGGGTTATGAAGAGGACGGAAAGGTCGAGATCAAAGGCCAGAATCAGGGTTCATGGGATCGCCTGCGTTTCTTTCTCACCGCAGGGATGCTGAACTGCAGGGCAGGATTTGAAGACAATGTAGCATTCGGCGACCCCACTGAACTCTCGATCATCGTGGCCGCAAGGAAGGCCTCAGTTGAGTGCAGTGGTTACTCGAAAGTACGGGAACTCCCATTCTCCAGCGAACGCAGGATGATGTCCAGCATCTATGAAAAGGCCGGAAAAAAGTTCATCTTTTCAAAGGGGGCTCCAGAGGCCATGCTTCCGCTGGCGGCCTACTTTGTGGATGAGAATAACAGGATAATGCCCTTTGATGAAGAGGAAAAGAAGAGGTTTGTACAAAAGGCAGTGGAGATGGAGAAGAAGGCATACCGTGTCCTTGCAGTCGCATACAGGGATGGGGAGGCTGAAGACGGGCTGATAATGCTGGGCCTTATTGCCATCATGGATCTTCCAAGGGCTGAGGTCTGTGACGCAGTCGCGAAGTGCCATAAGGCAGGTATCAGGGTTCTCATGCTCACAGGGGACAATCCCCTGACCGCAGAGGCCATCGCCCGGAATATAGGCCTGAAAGTCGATATGGTGCTCACAGGTGATGAGACCCGCGAGATTCCTGACAAAGAACTCAGAGAACTTCTTCTGACCAGGAATATCCTTTTTGCGAGGATGAGGTCTGAACAGAAACTGCGGATTGCCACTCTTCTCCAGACAAACGGGGAGGTCGTGGCCATGACAGGCGACGGCGTCAATGACGCCCCTGCACTCAGAAAAGCCGACATCGGCATATCAATGGGCATAAAGGGAACTGAGGTCGCAAAGGAGGCGGCCGATATGATCCTCCTGGATGACAACTTTGCATCCATTGTGGCAGCCATCGAGGAGGGACGCACCGTCTACTTCAATATCAAGAAGTTCGTCACCTATATCCTCTCCTCCAACATCCCTGAGATTGTCCCCTATATCCTCCAGTTCTTCCTGAGGATACCTCTTCCACTGACTGTCATCCAGATCCTCTCCATTGACCTCGGCTCTGACATGCTCCCTGGCCTTGCACTTGGTAATGAACTGCCTGAGAACGACATCATGAACAGACCTCCTGTAGGCAAAAACGAGCGTATTCTTGACAGGGAGGTCTTTAAGAGGGGCTATCTCTTTCTGGGTGTGATCGAAGCGGCGGCCGCGATGACGGCATTTCTCGGGTTTCTCTTCCTCATGGGCTGGGAGTATGGAGATCTCTCGATTGCAGGCACAGAGCTGCACAGACAGGCTATGACCATGACACTCCTCGGGGCAGTAAGCTGCCAGTTATTCAATGTCTGGACTCTGCGTTCATGGGAGTCCCCGGCCATTGAAAGGGGAGTATTCAAAAACAGACTCCTGATAATCGCCATCATCCTTGAGATCATCTGGATATATGCCCTTCTCAATGTCGGAATCGTCCAGACGATATTCAACACCGCAGGGGTGCCCCCTCAGTATCTGCTGATACTCCTGCCCTTCCCGATACTCCTCTTTGTGAGCCATGAGTTCTACAAATATGGGATACGGAGGAGGCGGGAAGGCACCATACAATAAAGATAATATCGAATACATGAATATTCACGGCAAAACGAATAGAGAACCTTTTTCGGATCTTTGCAGAAATATATATGCTGAGAGCAATACAAAATGGCAGAATTTCTCGACAATACAGGAATCAGTTCAGCGCTCGCCGACCTGATCAAAAACTCCGAAGAGCGCCTCTATCTGATCAGTCCATATATCCAGCTAACAACCATCAACAAGAAATATATCGAGAATGCCGATGGAAATAATTTAGAAATATGTGTCATTCATCGCCAGGATGCTGAACTGAAGCATGAGGACAAAATATTCCTTGACAGCTTAACAAATGTCACTATTTATGCCTGCGACGATTTACACGCCAAATGTTATCTGAATGAAAATGCTGGCATCATTTCAACCATGAACATGTACGAGCATTCTCAGACGAGCAATTGGGAGATGGGAGTGAGATTCTCGAAAGAAGAAGACACCAAACTGTTCAATGACACTCTTAAAGAGATTACACGTATTGTCAAGGCGAGCCAGAAAACATCCAAAACGAAATCTGCTGCGAAACCGCAATATCAAAAGCAGCAGACAATAAATCCAAACCTTAAGAATCCTTTAAAGAAGGGATTACTGGGAAAACTTGCAGACTCCATCCTTGGAGAGGCCGGCTATTGTATTCGCTGCGGCGAGATGATCAATTACGGTCCGGAAAGACCCTTCTGCAACAAATGTTTTGCGTCCTGGGCAGTGTATAAAAATCCAAACTATCGGGAAAAATACTGCCACATCTGTGGAAACAAAGCGTCAACCACAAAAGTCAGGCCAGTCTGCAATGAATGCTACAATGAGCATTTCAGATGATAAAAATTTAATCAACCCTCTTCTCCATCCCCTTTATCCTGTGGGTTCCAGAATCAGGAACTGAGCCAGTGTCTCATTTCCATAATTCAAATCGTTTCTGACACTCAATTTCAGGAAGCCTGCTCCCACACATCCTCATCTTACTGAGGGCATCAGCAGCCCCTGGAGGATCCATCACTCCTGCATTTACACAGGAATCCAGAATCCATAATAACCCGTGCACAACAATATTTTTGCTCATGGCACAACTTCTGAGCGGACCATCACCAGTCAGAAGAATGCAGGAATCACAGGAAGAAACGTACAAAAGAGAGACATCAACAACAGAGAGTTTTGAAAAACAGGAATTTAATTCAGATATTTTATCCAGTTCATCTGCGGATAATTCCCGCACATTAAGACCCAAACAATGCAGAGAATCTGTGTCAACTGATTTAAACTCATGAAGCGCAAAATCAGTTGTGGTGATATTATATCCAATCCTGAAGAGATTCTCCAAAATATCTCCATTATTAAGATCAATAAAAATATTTGTGTCAACAATACATTCTCTGCATTGATTATCCATCAATTACCTCGTCTTACAACTGATATTTGCAATATCAGACATTGGCATCCCAAACAGTTCTTCTGCTTTTCTTTTGGATAATTTCTCTTCACTCATCGCCCTTCGAACCATTAATTCCATATGAGTGGGATACTCAGAAGGCACCTGTTTTTCAGGTTCCTTTTTTCTCCATTTGTTTCTGGAAAACAGTTTATTAAGGCCAACTGCCACATTCTCTGAAATAATGCCCAGATCCTTTGCACGATAGATCCATGCTGCCATACTCATGCCATATTTATGCTTAAGACGGTAGAGTTCATTCACATCAAGTCGGGTTCTGTGTTCTTTCAATTCAAAAAGCGCCATATCCTTAGGTACAAGTAATGCACCTGCAAACCTGTTCGCAGCTTTTTCTTCATCCAGATTCCCATGGACTTTTAATACGAGATGCCCAAGTTCGTGTGCAAGACTGAAACGCTGCCTGTCTCCAGCCATATTCTTATTTATCGCAATAACAGGTTCTTCAGAATCCGAAACCAAAGTCAGAGCATCAAACTTTACTGAACCATCTACAAGTCCGACTTTAATTCCATGCATCTCAAGCACATCAATCAGATTCTCAATAGGATCCAATCCAAGATCCCACTGTTCACGAACAATTGATGCAACCCTTTCAACATCATCCATATCCCTGACTATGCACCGCTCCCCAATCGGCAGATCAATTGGATAGATCTCATCACAGAGGTGTTCAAGTTCAGTATATCTCTCCATCCAGTCAGTTATCTGACCATGAATCCGATCAATGTCTTTCGCAGAGATGCTCTTTTTGCATCTATAGCAGACATCTGAAAGAGAGATACTACTCGAACGGAAGAAAAAGTCAAGTGATTTTTTAGTCGCTGCACTAATCTTAATCAACATCTGTGAATTCGGTTTAACAGTATCATTCTCATATTTTGAGATTGACATCGCAGAAACTCCGACCAGATATCCAAGGTCACGCTGACTCAATCCAGAACTCTTCCTCGCACTATGTATACGGTCGCCAAATAACATCTCATACTCACCCTCATCACCCTGAGTTTACAAATCATCAATATAACAAGGAAGTGTAAACCAAACAGTATATTGACAACACAGGTATTGAATGTTTGCGATAAAAATCACATACAATATAGTTTTCTGAGAATGAGCAGATTTGGGCTCTTTAGAAACACTCTACAGGAGGAGGATCAATTCCTGTGCCTTTGGAATGTGAGGGCTGAGTGAATCACAGACCTGAATGGTCTCATTATAGGCAGGGAACGAGTGAAACGAGTTCGAGAAGACGATAGTCTACGAGGGGCTGCACCATCAATACCCCCGCACCATCCGAACCATTCCCTTGTTGAGCGGCAAATTATCCTGAACATTTGTTATATATACTTATACAACAGATCGCATCTCATGCCTCCATGCAGCCATTCTTCCCACTCACCACAACTGGACACCATACTCATGGTCGAGTACTTTATCTAATTTGTATCATAAGACTCCATCCTCGCGTTAGCAGGGTGGAGATGAATGCTGCATCAGCATATAATATTAAGTATATGTAAGTTTAGTAACTATTCATGTTACAGGCCTATAGGTATAGGTTGTATCCCAATAATGGTCAGAGGATCATTATTGCAAAACAGATTGGATGCTGTAGGTTTGTATACAATAAGTTTCTTGAGTTGAAGATTAAACATTACACTGAGCATAAAACATCTCTTTCCTGTTTTGCTTTGAATAAAATGTTGCCTTCACTGAAAGTTGAGTTCCCATTTTTGTGGGAAGTTCATTCGCAGCCATTACAAATGGCTTCACGTAATCTGGATAACGCTTTCACTAAATTCTTCAAAGAAAAGACTGGATTTCCTAAATTCAAATCCAAATCAAATTCAGTCCAGTCGTTCCAGTATCCCCAAGGAGTTAAGGTAGATTGGTGTAATAATGTGGTTTACCTGCCAAAGATTGGTAACGTTAAATGTAAACTGCACCGACTCTTTGAAGGGCGTGTTAAAACATGTACAGTATCTCAAACCAGTACTGGCAAATATTTTGTATCAATTCTGGTGGATGATGGAGTTCCTGTTCCTGACCCGGAACCATTTACTTCAGAAACCACTATAGGCGTGGATGTCGGGTTAACTCATTTCATGACTCTTTCTGACGGTACTAAGGTTGAAAATCCAAGGCTGCTGAAGAAAACTTCTGTAAAACTTAAGAGATTGCAACAGTCAGTTTCACGAAAGACCAAAGGGTCAAAAAACAGACAAAAAGCAATTC
>Ga0265294_10006358_pt1 | contig 14206 bp, 13 predicted proteins | sample MunlanPumphouse3_FD_192504 | JGI IMG/M metagenome (GOLD analysis project Ga0265294, IMG submission 192504) | Groundwater microbial communities from a municipal landfill in Southern Ontario, Canada - Pumphouse #3 | ecosystem: Environmental > Aquatic > Deep subsurface > Groundwater | place... | reverse complement strand
CGCCCGGAGGCCGGTCACATTGGGATGTATTCCTGGGGTTCACCAGGATCACACAGGAACCAGTCTCTTCCGCTTTGTTCCGGGTGATTGAGATGAACAAATTCCAGGCAACATCTGCAATGCTTTTTGCCAGATAATGGTTCTTTTCCATTTTTAGGACATTCAGATCCTCGAACACAATCGTACCGAACCGATCCACCAACTGTCGGGAAGTCTGATGAGCAAAATTGAGCCTTCTGTTAGCGATCCGTTCGTGGATGTGTGCGACAATCATTCTGGCCTTCATTCGTTCAGGAGTGCCCTTCTCTGCTTTTGAGAGTTTCCTCTGTGCCTTCGCGAGTTTTTTCTCATCTGGAGGCACAACCAGAGGCCGTGCCTCAAGGAAACTCCCGCAGGAAGTTTCCGTTTGCGGAAAAACCGGGGGTTCTCGACCTTCGCTCCATTGGAGAGGGTCGCGAAAGACTCAAGCCCAACGTCGATCCCGACCATTGTCTCTCTCTGCTGTGCAGGGGCGGGATCATACTCGACAGAGAAGCAGGCGTACCACTTCCCGGTCAGAGACCGCCTGATCGTGAGGGTCTTGATCATCCCTTCTACCGGACGGTGGAGGACGACCCTCACGTCTCCGATCTTCGATAGGTGGAGAACCCTGCCATCGAGAGCGAATCCCGACTGAGGATACGTGATACTGTCGTATCTCCCTTTTCCCTTGAACCGGGGATGACCGGGGTTCTCTCCGGCTTTTACCCGCCGAAAGAAGGTTTTGAAGGCAAGATCCACACGCATCTGAACATTCTGAAGAACCTGTGAATGAACCTGTTTCAGTTCAGGTCGTTCTTTCTTCCACTGAGTCAGTATCCTGTCGGTCTCATAGAGAGAGATTGAACACTGCTCCTGTTCCCAGGCATCCTTTCGTAATGCAAGCGTATCGTTATAGATCCACCGGCATATCTCAAGCGTCTGCTCCAGCAGAGTGGCCTGAGACTTTGTTGGATAGATCCTATACCGACATGCTTTACGCATTATATTATTATATATTGCATACTCAATTACGGGTGCCGGTGGACGGCATTCATCCCCCCACTAAAGTGGGGGGCCTTCTGCCTGATTTCTTCGTAAAATTATTTAATCTCTTTTTTTTGTTCTTTTCAGAAAAATAATTAAGACCAAGAGGAACAGAGCCTTTCAAGCTCCTCTCTGAACTCATCGAGATACTCCTGCATATGAAGACTGCCCTGTTTGAATGGGAGGTCTTCGCGGATATTTGCGACAATATTCTCCTTTGAAGGCAGGATCGTGACCTGAACCCCGCACTCCTGAACTGCCTCCTCCATGGCCTCACGGAAATCCCCCAGGCAGTAGGCAACCCTCTTCTTGTAGAGATCTCTGGTCTTCTCAAGATATGCAATAATCCTCGCAGTCTCTATTCTGTGAAAGTCCCTCTTGACACGCGGATCTTTGACCTTGCCGAGCATAAACCTGTAGTGCGCAAAGGGATACATCCTCTCAAGTTCACGGGGCACAACCCCGCATGTCCCAAATACCACAATATGATAACTCTCCTCCGGCAGAACTGAGGAGATCACTCCTGAAAAGACCCTGTGACCAGGGCTCTCACTGTAGGGCTTTTTCATTGAGCATGGCAGAAATATACAGATCTCCTTCTCAGGCACCCTGTAATCGTCTATGATGAATCTGTGCGCAGTCTCAAAGGCAGGGTGGTAAAAGGCAGGAGCAGAGATAGGGCGCAGAGTAGTATTATTGGTATTCATAGCTCAATTATTAATCAAATCCTCCCCAATTATATTGGATGAAGCTTCTCTTTGAGCTGTCGGGTGAACATCCTGACCTTCCGTTTTCTGAGCTGGAATGTGTGGGCACGATCACTGAGAGGCGCAACCAGATCGCGGTTGTCGAGTGCCCTGATGTCGCAAAGACCCGGCGCCTTGCACTCACCCATGTGATAATGGAATATCTTGGAGAGTGCGGCCCCACACCTGATGATCTCGAAACACTTCTCAGAGATCTTGCGATCAAGACTGAGAAACCCTTTGTCGCAAGGGTGAAGAAAATGAATGATTCCCCTGTACAGGCCACACAACTCGATCTTGAGAGGCTCATCGGCTCTGGTATCGATGGCCCGGTCTCCCTGAGTTCTCCTGAGGAAGAGTACCGCGCGGTTTTTTCTGGTGACCACTGTTATCTTGGAAAAGTGCTCTGCAGGATCGACAGGGGAAGCTTTGCGTACAGGGATCCTGTCAGAAGGCCGTTCTTCCACCCTGGCGTCATGATGCCCATCATGGCAAGGTCACTTGTAAATCTCTCACTTGTGGAGGAAGGAGATCTATTCTATGATCCATTCTGTGGCACAGGTGGTGGAATGCTTGAGGCTGATATGCTTGGTGTCCGCGTAATAGGAAGTGACATGGATCCTGTGATGATTGCAGGTTGCAGACAGAATCTCCCTGATTCAGAACTTGCCTCCGCAGATGCGACCTGCCTGCCTATGAAAGACAACTCTGTGGATGCTGTTGTTACAGACCTTCCTTATGGCCAGTCTGTCTGTATCAGGGCCGAGAGCATGGAAAAACTCTATGACAGATCACTTGCCGAGATCAGGCGTGTCCTGAAGCCAGGCAGGCGTGCAGTCGTTGTCACACACCTCGACATAACAGAAATTGCCGCCCGTTACTTTACTGTACTTCAGTTCCATAACCAGAGAGTACATAAGAGCCTGACCCGCAGGATCATGGTACTTGGTTAAATCCGGAACTGCCTATGGGTAAAACACTATCTAGGAATATCCCCCAATTATAAAACAGGAACCTCATAATTCAGGGGTTCTTTCACTCCCAGATATCTGGGGTGCTGAACCGGATAATATTCCGGTTCATTCCAGGAAGGCAGATTATTTATACAGACTGAATCCTCCACCTGTCCTGAGAATTATTTGAGAGATATTCATGAATAATATGCTACACTGGCTTAATAACAATTTTAACAGTGTCCTTCCTACAAAACCCCTTGCAAGGAAGGCAGTTCGCCACCTCAAAAAGAAGGAGAAAAAACAATTATTTTCGCCGGAAATATCGGAGATGCGTGCCGCTGAGGGGCGTTGGTACGAGTCACTGATATATGAGGTTGTACTTGAACTTGCAAAGGATAACCAGATCATAAAATGGGTAATCCGAAAAGGTGCAGATGCACCTTTCCCCCCAATTGATGTGGTGCTGGGGCAGAACGGATTTTACTACTCCAACAGGGGGGACATCAATATCAGAGGCAATGGTCAGGATATCGCAGAGGTTGATCTCCTGATAGTGGACAGTGACGATCAGGTCTGTTTCTGTGAAGTGGTCACCTCAGCTTCAGATCTGAAAGAACTTGAAGAGGAAGTGCACTACAAGAAGAGACTTCTTGGCTACCTCTTTGGGCAGGCGATTGTACCATTCATTCTCTTTTCCTCTGTTGACATATCCAGATCTTCGATCATGAAAAGGCTTGTAAAAGAGACTGAAAGCGTCCTGATTGTAACAAAGTCCTGTGAGGAACTGAAATCATTCCTGAAATCATCTGCAACCAAAGGTGTTCCCAGAAAGCCAATTCGCCATTCAAAGCATCTCAGCCTTGAACATCTACAACCCAGGCGCCCCTTTGATTACAAAAAAGTGCATGATCTAAGGCGTGACAGGGTTATTGAAAAGATGATGGCAGGTAAAGATCTGAACGAACTTGGCAGCAGGGATGAGATCCCTCCTATCACCAAGAAGGTGCTTTTTGGGGCACTCCAACCCTCAGGCATCAATGCTCTGATGAAAGATCGGGATGTGGTGATCAAGGATAAGAAATACACGCCTGAAAAAGTGATGAAGGACTTCTCCAAGGTCATCATCGCTGTGGATCTTCCTTCCTTTGAGCCTGTGATATATGTGCGTCTCTGCAACAGGAAAGAATACCTTAAAGTCGTGCCAAAAAAGTCAGGCGGTTTCAGGGTGGAGAGCAAACGCACCCCAAGGATGACAGGATTCTTCCTCTGGCTGGAGTCAATGAAACCCTCAGTCGAAGCCAGTTTAGCGGGAAAATACAGAGAGCAGTTTATGCCGGCAGTGAATGTAAAGGGTTCAAAAAAAAAGCCCTGTAAAAATCCTGTTGCCAGGTGTCACAAGGATAAACCAGACTCCTCACATGAGTAGGATAAATTCTGGATTTGCAGAGAGTCTCTTACAGGATAGGACTGGGTTCCACACCCTTCGGGTGTGAGGCCTGGTTAAATCTGTGATTTAACACAGGACTTCCTTATTTATACAGGGGTGCGGTAGTGCTGGAACTTCTGAAGGACAAAGCCCTGCATACGCTCTTCGAGTTGTGGTCTGTCATAGGGTGATGATATGATGCCCACTGCATACAGTAATATGATTGCGTTGTCACGGTCAAAGGCCCATTCAACCTCGATATTCCCTTCTGGCAATCTTATAGCAAGCAGATCATGATCTCCGCTCTCAAAGGATGGCACCTTTACAGTATCATCAGCATCCATACTTACTTCCAGCGGAGACTTGCCCTCAATAGTGAACTCTGACCTCACACTGGTCTGAGATGAGACCAGACTCACAGCATCATGGCGGAGGATCTCAAGTGCCTTCGTGAAAGCCGCAGGCAACTCTTCTCCTTCAAGACGCCCTATGACCTCGTCACACTTTCCGGCAGTGCGATCATAGAGCCCTGTACTGTAGGCGATAAGTGCAGAGACTATCATATGCCCTGAATTCTCATCAATGGCTGATGTGTATGGCCTCAGACGTTCTGTGTATTCATCAAGTTCCTGCATGTCCTCTTTCATAAAGAGCAGATACACTCAGCTGGATATAAATTCTTCGAGTTTCTGTCTGACATAATCAAAGACTTCGTCAATAACCTCTTTTTTACCCCTGAAAGCAAGGATCTGTCTTTTGTCATTATCCATATTTGCAAAATTAAAATTCTCAGTGTGGCTTACAAGTGTAACTTCGAAATTATTGATTACATCCACTATGACCGTTCTTGGAACCCCGGGGGGGATGACCATATCAAAGAGTTCAGGTTCTGTTTCCATATTTAATTCTCCTGGATTTTCACTGCTTTATCTTTATACGCCGGCCCATAATGCATTTTCCTCCACGGACACCACCAAGAGGGTTCTTTGGTTTGCCAAGTGAGTTCATGCACCGCCCCATAAGCGCCGCACCACGTGCAAGTCCGTCGTCAACAAATACAAGATGATCTAGAGGGTCGTCGTAGATTCCGCGCTCGGTCACACCATTAAGAATGTACTCAGGCTTTCTTCCGGAGATCGCGGCACGCCCTGTGAACCCAATAGAGGAGTTCGGCGGGACTAGCCCGAGATCTATGGCAACATCGATCTGTCTCAACGCCATCTCAGCACATACATGATCAACCACTTCAGTCAGCATCTTTATGCCATGTTTCTCAAAGATATCTGCTCCGATCTCCTCCAGAAGGTCAAGTTCATCTCCGTTTTTACCGCAGTCGCACCCAATAAGCGCGACATTTGACTCCTTTGCTACAGCAGCACAGACAGGCACCCGACCAAACTTCTCGCGGTCAGGAGGCACAAGGCATATATCAATGTGTTTGTGACAGCGTTCCACATACTCATTAACCACAGATGCCTTTGGTTTGAAGAGGTTGAAACCGCCCACACTCTCGTCACCAAAGAGATCAAGGGCCGTTCCCTTGTTCTTCTCAACCTGGCCTGTTCCCTTTACAATCGCATCAGGAATAGCACCTGCAAGACCACAGAAATTCCCGATGGTCTTTGCAAAGGGTCTTTCAGCGCCAGGCTCGACGTCACTTGTGATACGGCCGTCAAGGGTTGTTCCAAAGTCGATGGATAGACAGGGGTTCCTGAAGTCCACGGGTGTCCATTTAGACCCTTCCTTTATGCCGGCCATCGCGAGTTCACCCTCCATCTCATTTGCCACCATCTCGACACCTGTCGAGCCCACAGGTGGGACAACACCAGCGACCGCACCTGTAAAGACAACCTTGTCTGCAAAACTGAAGGCCTGAAGTTTGGGTGGCAGATTCTCCTTTGACATAGGGGGCGTCATCTTTCTTGGGGGAACACCTGCCTCAAGGCATCCATTGGCGAGCGCGATAACAAAGTCACCGACCTGTTCAGGAGAGTCCATGGCCGCGACCACACCTGTTGATCTGACAACAAAGTCAAGGTCTTTCTGAATGCTCAGGTTGATATCCTTGTGGCATTTTACCAGGGTATTACGCACAAGTTCGGTGACAGACTCGCGCGTGAGTTCTGTACCATCAAGGGTGGTACCAAAGACCTCCTCACCAGGTTTTGGACTGCGGACATCACGACTCATGCTCACGGTCTTGTTAAGCACATATGCCCGCCCGGTCTCAAGATTGGTTCCGGTGAGGATGCACTTTGTTGTGGTGTTGCCCATCTCAACAGACGCGACAATGAAGTAGGGCTTTGATTTATACTCAGGAACCTGCATTCCGGCCCCATGTGAGGCGCTGGGAATTGGTGGATTTTTTACGATATGGGGTTGTAGAGAATGATTAAAGAAGCCAGCACACATAATACTCGATTTTCCGCCGTTGTCTTTATAACTTTCTATTTCTGCAAGTTATGTTGCAATTTTTTTCAGAACCAGACATATATGACCTGCTGAGATATTCAATTAGTGAACGAGTTTCCGGGAAGTCTGGTTTTTCAGAATATATCTTATAACAGAATAATTGCAAATATACTCCTGTGCCCCATGAAACAGGGTATTAAGGTGATATAATGGTTGCACTTACTGATGAGATAAAAGAAGTATTTGAGAAGCATAAACAGAGTTTCAGAGCATATCCGATGGCGACCGCATCTGCAGACGGCATCCCGAATGTCGCTCCAATGGCGTCGGTCTGGCTGACAGATGATGAGACCATCTGGATATGTGACAACTTCATGTCAAAGACACTTCAAAATCTAAAGGAAAACCCCATCGTGGCCATCCATTTCTGGAATCCTGAGACAAAACGCTGTTTTCAGGTAAAGGGTGACGTTGAGATCCAGACCAGTGGCGAAGATTATGAGAGCATGTATGCCAGGGTCAAAAAGGAGAAGCCTCACCACCCGGCAAAGTCCCTGATTGTAATAAAGATCACCGGGGTATTTGAGTGCACGCCCGGAAAAAATGCAGGAATGAAGGTACTCTGACCTTCACCTACTTTTACTCTTTTATCAGACGGGCCTGCAGACCATAGAAGGCCGAGAAACCGACTGCATCATTCTGATCAAAGGAATGTGTCTCAAATGAGACGAGGTCCCCTGAGTAGAGTGCCTGCGGGGATGACCGGCCTGTGACAACCACACTGCCCTTGTAGAGCCTGAGGTCGACTGTACCATTGACACGTTCCTGAGTCTTGTCAATGAATGCAGAGAGGGCTGCGAAGAGGGGTTCATGATTCAGACCCATGTAACCGAGTTCTGACCATTTGTCATCGACGATGTGCTTGAATGCAAGCTCCTGGCGTGTCAGGATGATCTTCTCTATGTCACGGTGGGCCGCGATAAGTACGGTCGCTGCTGGGTGTTCATAGATCTCACGTGCCTTCAGACCAAGGATACGGTCTTCGACCATGTCGTTCCTGCCGACACCATTCCTTCCGGCGATCTCATTGAGTTTCCTGATGAGTTCGTAGCCTGAGAGACGTTCTCCATTGATGGCTACAGGCATACCCTTCTCAAACTCAAGTGTGATCTCCTCAGGTGTGTCTGGCGCCTCTTCAGGTGAGACAGTCCAGGCGTAGATGTCGTTCGGGGGGTGGAATGCAGGATCTTCGAGCTGGCCGCCCTCGATACTGCGGCTCCAGCAGTTCTCGTCAACGCTGTAGGGCTTCTCCTTGACAACTGGCACAGGGATGCCACGCTCCTTTGCATAGTCCATCTCCCACTCGCGTGTCAGGTTCATCTCCCTCATAGGGGCGACGATATCATAGCCTGCTTTTCTGAAGACGAAATCAAAGCGCAGCTGGTCATTGCCTTTGCCTGTGCAGCCATGGGCTATTGCCGACGCCTGTTCCTTATCTGCAATCTTCACGAGCTCATCGGCAATGAGTGGGCGGGCGAGTGCAGTGCCCATCGGGTAGCCCTCGTAGGAGCCATTTGCCTTGATTGAGGGGAAGAGCTGCTCTTCGACAAAGCGGTCTTTGATGTCTATTGTATAGTGCTTGTCTCCAATCTTCCTGCCTTTCTCTGTTGCCTCGTTGATGTCAGCCTCAGGCTGGCCCACGTCAACAGCCACAGTAACGACTTCATCATATCCATAGTGTTCTTTGAGGAGCGGTACGCAGATGGAGGTATCAAGACCTCCAGAGAATGCAAGAACAACTTTTCCTTTTCCCATAATATTTTCTCCAGATGAACCGGTCATCCTGCCGTAGCAGGAGCCGGTACCATGTGCTTTATAATTAGATCTCATGAGACAATAAAAGCATGGCATGGGATTAACCAGAAATCAACTGAGACCTGAGGACTGACTCTGTGATTGTCTCTCAGGAAGGCAGTCACATCCAGGATTATAACAGATCAGTTCAACCAGGGGGATCAAAATTAAAAATAGCTCCTGAATTGAGGTATGAAATCCAAAGCTATATAATCAATCAGAGATAATTATATGGTGTAGTTTTGATATTTCGGATTGTACAGATCCTCAATATATAATGATTGTGTTCTGTACCTTTGTATTAAATCCATACCGGATTTTTTCCATACATTCCATCTGGAATGTGTTTTTGACCGAATTATTATCCTTTTTGAGGGTCATACTAATGGATGAAAATGAAGATCATATAAAAAAAATAAAAATCGATCATTTGATAAAGGTATTTGGTCCCAAATCCCTGAGAATTATCCCTCTTCTAAAAAAAGGACTTTCTAAAGACGAGATTTTTGAGAAGACCGAACATATTGTTGCATTAAATGATGTCTCTTTTGAGGTCTGTGAAGGCGAGATATTTGTCATCATGGGCCTTTCAGGATGTGGAAAGTCCACACTTCTGAGGTGTATCAACCGTATTGTCGAACCAACTGCAGGAATCGTCTCTGTAGGTGATGTGAATGTCACAGGCCTGAACCCTGATGAACTCAGGGAGATCAGAAGGCACAAGATTGGCATGGTCTTTCAGAACTTTGCCCTCCTGCCCCACAGGAATGTGCGTGAGAATGTTGCCTTTGGTCTTGAGGTGCAGGGCATGGCAACTGATGAGAGGCTTGAGAAAGCAGAGAAGACACTGCAGCTCGTCGGGCTGGATTATTATGGGGACAGCATGCCTGACCAGCTCAGTGGGGGGATGAAACAGCGTGTCGGTCTGGCACGTGCCCTTGCAAGTGGTGCTGAAATACTGCTCATGGATGAGGCGTTCAGTGCTCTTGATCCCATGATCAGGAGAGATCTCCAGGATGAACTGGTAGATATCAATGAAAAGCTGAACAGGACAATCATCTTTGTAACTCATGACCTTGACGAGGCCCTGAAACTCGGGGACCATATTGCACTGATGAATGAGGGTGAGGTCGTCCAGATCGGCACACCAGAAGAGATCCTGACGAATCCTAAAAATGAGTTTGTTGAGCGTTTTGTAGCAGATGTTGATGTATCAAAGGTTCTCACGGCCAATGAAGTGATGAAAAAACCTGAACCACTCCTCCCCATCACTGCAGGGCCACATGTTGCCCTGCGTCTGATGAAGGAGTATGGTATATCCAGCATATTTGTGGCCGCCCGCAACAGGCGCCTGATGGGGCTTGTAGTAGTAGATGATGCCCTTGAGGCTGTCAGGTCACACAAGACCCTTGAAGAGATTCTGATAAAGGATCTGCCGTCTTTCAGGGTTGATACACCAGTCTCTGAAATCATTCCGATGATCGCTGACAGCAGATATCCATGTGCTGTTGTGAATGAGGAAGGCAGAATTGAGGGGATCATAGTCCGTGGTTCGGTGCTTGCAGCTCTTGGCAGAAGTGGAGTTGATGTATTTGAAGCTTAAACCATCATATCTCCTGAAAGGCCTGTTTGTAGTTGTTTTTACCATTGTGTTACTGCTCTGGGAGATCCCCCTGGGTGGTTTTGTAGAGGGCATCGTTGACTGGATTGTGATAAATCTGGGATGGCTGCTTGATGGCATCAGTTATCTGCTTGAGTCACTTGTAGACAGTTTCAAAACCAGTCTCCTGTTCCTGCCGGCCCTGTGGATGATTCCTGTATTAACGGGCATTGTAGTGGTGATCTCCAACGCCAGCCTCATCAGAGCCCGTGCCCCTCCTGCTGAATATCTCCAGAACCTCAGTCTGAGTGTCCTTGCATTCCTGGGTCTGCTTCTGATCCAGAATATGGGCCTCTGGGAGATGTCGATGGCAACCCTGGCACTTGTGATTGTCGCGGCCCTTGTTGCCCTTGGAATTGGGGTGCCACTGGGAATCCTCGGAGCAAATCATGACCGCCTGCATGCTGTTCTGCGTGTGCTCCTTGATTTCATGCAGACAATGCCATCCTTTGTCTATCTGATCCCTGCAGTGATATTCTTCGGGCTTGGAGATGTGCCAGGCATCATTGCCACAGTTATCTTCGCGATGCCACCCGCCATCAGGCTCACGACTCTTGGTATCAGGCAGATCCCAAAGGAACTTATTGAGGTCTCAGAGGCATTCGGGGCCACCCCCACCCAGAAACTTATAAAAATCCAGTTGCCTGTCGCGCTTCCGACAATCATGGCAGGAATAAACCAGTGTATCATGCTCGCACTCTCAATGACTGTCATCGCCTCGATGATTGGTGCAGGAGGTCTTGGATATCAGGTGCTCACCGGCATACAGATGGTGGACATAGGCATGGGCTTTGAAGCAGGTCTCGCCATTGTGATAATTGCCATTGTCCTTGACAGGCTCACCCAGAACCTTGCGTCAACCTGAATATTGATTCGATAACTCCAATCTTTTTTTAGACATCAGGGGCTTCGCAGATCAGACCCAGAGACTGTTGAAAAGAGCAACGTGAAGAGCGTCCCTTTAACTTCAGTGACATCCTTGAAGTTACAAAAACCCCCTCATACAACATGCAAGATATCAAAAAGAGATTGGATATAATTTAGGAATATTGCCGGGCGTTTAATGGATCTCCACCATTATTGACTAGTGAGGGGATTAATACGAATCATATTTATTCATTTGACGAACCAAATCACTCAACGACATTTTTATAGTGTTTATCTTATGGTTTAAAAACTCGATTTTATCTTTGTATTGATTCAATTCTATTTCAGTCAAATCTTTCACATCACACTTCAATACATTTTTCAAATAATCCTTTTCATGCGTATATTCCATCAATTCACATCTAAGGGATTGTTCCCTAATTAAAGCTTCCTTAATCAATTCTTTTTTATTCAACAGCACTGAAACATCCAAATATTCAGGATCATCTTCAGGATAATTAGTTTCCGGAATATGATGATTAAATAGATTCCTCAATTTATGCATATCAGAGTCATTAGAATTTGACAATTTATTATAATTAGATACTTTCTCAATCTCTTCGATTAATTTGTTAATTTCTCTTGGCTGCTTCTCAATTATTTTAGTATCCAAGAATTTCTGTGACATCTTATAAAATTGAACAGAGGTGTATATGCAGCAATCATTTCCTGTTTTTCTTTTAAATTCCTCAATTAGAAGATAATGGGGAGAAATTATTTCATTCGATAGATCACCCACATCTGAATTATATAGACGCCACCAATCCTCTTTTTTATCATCAGTGATCAAGATTACTGGTTTTTTGGTAGCTTCAGCATGATTTAATATTTGACACCAGACCTTAATATCCCCATATTTTTTACCGGGCCTTGATTTATTTTTGTCCATATATCCAGGCGGGATTTCATATTTATTTCGATAGTCTCCCTCTTTAATAACCTTGGATTCATCATCTTTGCTAAAATCTTCTCCAATTTTTCCAGAGAATATTTCATCAATTTGTTTTCCAATTTTATCGTCATCCAATAAATCAGAATAATATTCCTTGCATTTTTGTATGTTGTCAATAAACTTATCAAAGTTATTTTCCAACTCAATTTGGATATTATCACTATCAGTTATAAACTGATTTTCCAAAAGGATTCTCTCAAACTTATTGTTAATCTCAATTTTTTCATCACTTGATATTTTTTCTAATTTTTCACATTTTGCTCTCTGGTTGGCAATTACATGAGGCTTTCTAATGTTAAATTCTAATGCAACTTGATATGGCAACCAGACTCGATCTTGAATGCCAGATAATAATTCTATATATCCATTTCTTGTATCCTCAGAAAATTCATAAATTCTTAAAAGAACAGAGGTATCTAAAACAAAAATACAATTTTTCCAAACCGTTTTTAATTCATCATCAGGCAACTCATAAAAATGTTTGAATGTATTTTTCATTATAATATATTTGTTGAAGGGCAATCTGATATAATTTACTGATTAATTCATGTGGGTAAATTATTGTGGCGCCCCACAATTAAGGAGGGCACTTGCCCTTTTTGATTAAGTGCCACATTAAATCGAAGATTTCAGTGAAACTCATTGTAGGCAGGGGCCATGCTGGCCCCGCCAGCCCCAGGCTCGTGATAACTCCCCATATCAGGCGAATTGTCTCCAGATTGTGAGAAAGTGAATAAGTGAAACGAGCTTAAAAACACGGAAAAACAGATATTTTCCGGTTCTGGAAAATTTTTGATTTGTCATGACCCGCAAGGTTTTCGAGTTCCAGCCAGCCGAAACACTTAATGACCGTCATGCTCGCTGATGCTCAAACCTTGAATGCGATAGTCCCCTGAAGGGGGTATGCCGAATTCAGAAACAGGAACCTTATCTATTCCAGCCAGCCATCCTGTCTTGGGGCTGGAGGGAAAGAATGCTTCCTGCCTCTGAAGGTCGGGTGATGAATCTAATCGAAAATTCAACCCGACTTTAGAATGGACATAAGGGTCAGCCCCCCCAAAATCTTCAGAAAAAGGCCTTTTTTGATGAATTCAGGTTGTAAAGCACGGCGAGGATGAAAAGCGCCTGGATTGATGTAACAAACGCTGTAACAGACGCATTGCTGCGGTCTTGTAACATTCACAAAAAGGAAGTGCGCCGATCGGGACTCGAACCCGAGTTTAGGCGTTGGCAACGCCTAGTGATAACCACTACACTATCGGCACAGGTCTGCTGTTGCAGCCACGCTCTCGCGCTCTACAATATATGTAACAAATTGTTATATACTTTACTAATTGAGTCTGATTCAGGGGATCCCTGCCCCGTAGCAAGAACTGCCCTCAGGAATATAACGTAATATTAATTCTGAGGGGCGCCAATCATATTCTTATGATCCCTCTGATACTCGACCTGAGCGGCAGGCGCGTGGTAATATTTGGCGGAGGGAAGGTAGGCCTCAGGAAATCGCGTTATTTTGTGGATGAGGCAGATCTGGTCGTCATCAGCAGGGATTTCCTGCCGGATTTCCATGAAGCCGGGCTGGAGTGCATTGAGAAGGAGATCTCCATCCTCTCTGACGCAGAGATCTCTGATCATATCAGGGGCGCCGTGCTTGTCATTGCAGCGACCTCTGACACCGCACAGAACAACCGTATCAGGAGGATCTGTTCAGCAGAGGAGATTCTCTTCAACAATGCCAGGGGTGAGACAGGCAATGTAATCCTGCCCTCAGTGGTGCAGGGCGAGAACTACCAGATCGCCGTGAGCACTGGGGGTAAAAGCCCTGCAGTCGCAAGGTACCTGCGCATACTTCTTGAAAAAGAATGTGAAGGCCTTGACGAGATGATCAGACTTCAGCAGGAACTCCGGGCTGCTCTGAGAGAGAATCCGAACTCAGATGAGGATCGGGCTGTCATCCTGAGAGAGGTGCTTGATGATCATAATATCTGGGATCTGCTCACAAAAGACCCCGAAAAAGCCAGAGACCTGGTTATTAGGAAGTATTGTTTATGAATTCAGAGATCTATACCCCCCTCTCCTGTGCAGGCCTGACCCATCATGACGCCGAGATCAGCGGTCTTGAGGACTTCAGGTTCCCTGATGAGGCGGCATTCCTGCTTGAGGCGCGCGAACATTTCAAAGGTGTGGCCCTGCTACAGACCTGCAACA
>Ga0265294_10006357_pt1 | contig 14207 bp, 14 predicted proteins | sample MunlanPumphouse3_FD_192504 | JGI IMG/M metagenome (GOLD analysis project Ga0265294, IMG submission 192504) | Groundwater microbial communities from a municipal landfill in Southern Ontario, Canada - Pumphouse #3 | ecosystem: Environmental > Aquatic > Deep subsurface > Groundwater | place... | reverse complement strand
CCCCGGTGACGAGGTGCTTCTGCTTGATCCTTCCTGGGTCTCGTATGAGGCCATGGTCCAGATCGCGGGCGGCAAGGCTGTTCACCACCGTCTTGATGAGAAGACCTTCCAGGTCGATGACTCCCTTCTTGAGAGGATCAACCAGAAGTCAAGGATGATTGTGGTCAACACGCCATCCAACCCCTCAGGGGCTGTCCTGAATGCTGAGTCTCTCAGGCTCATCAGGGATCTCTGCGTTGACTATGACCTTGTCGCCATCTCTGATGAGATCTATGAGAAGCTCATCTACGACAAAGAGCACCTCTCACTGGCATCCCTGCCTGATATGGCTGAGAGGACGATCACCATCAACGGCTTCTCAAAGGCCTACGCAATGACAGGCTGGAGGCTGGGATATGCAGTCGCTGAGCCGACTTTCATGCGTCAGATGGTCAAGGTTCAGCAGCACACCATCAGCCACCCGCCGACCTTCGCGATGTGGGGCGGTGTTGCGGCCCTCAGGGGCGACCAGACCTGTGTCGAGGATATGAGACAGCAGTTTGATAGCCGTCGCCAGTATGTCATGACTGAGCTCTCAAATATGGGGCTCGAGACTGCACCTGCGGACGGCGCCTTCTACGCCTTCATAAAGGTCGACGGCGATGACATGAATGTCGCATCCAGATGGCTCAATGAGGCTCATGTCGCCGTGACACCGGGTTCGGCCTTCTTCCTGCCAGGATGGCTCAGGCTCTCCTATGCAGCCGACAGGCCGACCCTCGAAGAGGCGATGCGGCGCATCAGGGCTGTACTTTAATCTCTTTTTTTTTGGTTTTTTGGGGAGTGGGATTGCTGTTCTGAGTCTGGGGTTCAGCTGAGGCTGTACAGGCATAGTGGTAGCGTCTTTTTGAACTCGTTTCATTCGTTCCCTGCCTCTGTCATGGGGCTCGGTGTTAAGTCGTAGATTTAACTGGTTATCATCGTAGGCATTGGGGGCTCAGGTCGCCCCCCCGCCAGCCCCCTGACCTCGTGATTGTCCCCCTGTCAGATTTCAGAATCCGGAATAAGTTTTATCTCCGGGCAATCACGTCCCGAGGGGCTGGCGGGGGGCCGCAGGTCCCACTCGAAGACGCAAGCGTCTTCTCAAGCTCGTTTCACTCGCACCCTGCCTCTGTCACATTGGGCCAGCCGTGTTAAATTGTAGATTTAACTGGCATTTTGTGTAGGCAGGGGCCGTGCCGGCCCCGCCAGCCCCATGCACGGGATTGTCCCCCTGTCAGGTATCAGAATCCAGAATATGCTTTATCTCCGGGCAATCACGTCCCGAGGGGCTGGCGGGGGTGCAACCCCCTGCCTCTATAATCCCCCCGCCCCGCCCCCCACCACACAGACACCTTCATCACTGCTCAGCGTCATGAAACTGGCAGAGAAAATGGGGGGTTGTGACTGAGTTCTGATAAGGGTGGATTTACCAGTGAGCTCCGGGCCTTCCTGGGTGAGACCTATCCTGAGTTTGATCCATATTGTCTGATGGAGGCGTCCGGGGATTCGATTGCGAAGATGGAGGCCATATACACAGATCTGGATGCCATCCACGAGAAAAAGGACAGGTATGACCTCCACTGGGCCCTGCATGAGGCCGTGGATATCCACACCGGCCTTACAGATGAGATGGAGAGGATCGTGGACGACTGCCTTACATCCTGTCTTGGCGGCAGGGCCCACTCTGAGGTGGAGGCAATCGAGGCGAGGCTCAGGGATATTGACCATCGCCGGAGCCTTTCAATCCTTCATAATGCCGAGTACTTCTCAACCCTCTCATTCCTGGTCTCACTCATAGATATCGGAATCTCTGTGGTCCTCATAGTCCTCATCTCAGAGATTGCCCATCTCGGCGGCAACCTCCTCCATTCCCTCATACTTGGCATCCTTTTTGTGGCCATCATCGCTTTTCTCAAGGTCTCACTTGACAGGTTCTTCACCATCCCGATGGTCAGGCGCTGGGGCTGGAAGAAGTACCTCAATGCCATCACCATCTCAAGAAAGACGATGATCAAACTCAATGCCATCACCATCATCATGAGGGCCTCTGTCGAGCAGCACGACAGCCTTGAGGAGATCGTGAATCTGATTAAAAGGGGCGTAAAGAGGATATAGATTCAGAGAATGAGGCCACCTCTGGTGATCTGGTAATTGGCTGTGACAGGTATATATCCTGATTCTGTGCCTGAGAGATTTGCATGTACAGTTGTCGTCCAGGTGTCCCCCCTCACCAGGTGCTTCACGCCCCCGCCGTTCACATACTTTAGTCTGAATGAGATCCCGGTCTCTTCAGGCACGATGCCGTCAAGGAATATGACAGTCTCGTAGGTTCCCTCTGACTCACTGAACCCGGCAGGACTCACATTCCCGGGCGTCTTCAGCACAGGCGTGAACATCCGGGGCTCTCCTTCTGTCTCAAACTCATCGAAATGTCTGGAAATATCTGACAGATTGTTGTTTGTAGTGGTGAATGCAAGCATCCTCCCATAGGGGGTCTCATGAACTGATGTCTGCCACCATGATGGTTGATTCTCAGAGAACCTTTCCTCTGATATTGCAGGCACCCCTTCTGCATCTGCCGGAATCGGGAGCATGATCATGGCAGTGCCATTTGCAGTCAGGCTGCCAGGACCGGTGATCTTGACCATATAGAGATTGTTTGGAATTGTAGTCTCAACAAATGCCGGGGCAATAAAGAGCAGGAGGACTCCTGCCATGACCACGCACACGAATGCCAGCACAGTCATTACCACCTTTGCAGTTTTATGATCATCACTGTTCTCTTTCATCTGCGAGTGCCCTTCCGATACCGAATACAACCACTGATATCACCGCCACCTCAATACAGAGCCCGATGGTCACGCCGGAGGTGAAGAAAATTCCATAACCCGCATCTCCGGCAATCGCATCAAAGAGGATTCCAAGCCCTGGCAGAGAGTCTGCAAATATGGGAGCCGGCCCTCCGGCCCATGATTCAGGGTGTACAAACATGGCAAAGAGAAATGGAATCTGGGCCAGAGATGAGATCAGGATCGTGCCTGTCCTGATTCTGCCAGGCAACTGCTCCCTGAAAAGTATATGCGGCAGAAGCACACCCATGGACGAGACTGTGAGAGTCGAGAACAGGATGACGGTGGCCATTGCCAGACCTGAGGGGCCTCCTGGATGAATCCTTCCGGCAATACTGATGATCATTGCGGCAATCAGAATTATCAGGCAGACAAGAGGTTTATGTTTTTTTACGATCCCTGTCAGCCTGTCAAGAATAAAGGGGTATATCAGGATAAATATGAGTGCAAGCGGGAGAATGAATGGTGTATAATCAAACATTTTTAGTCACCTGTGAGATGCCTGGAAAAGCCACATGCCATAGATTTAAATCATATATATTAATGAGTTATGTCCAGATCATCCAACAGTTCTGCTCATGAATGAAAAAACTGAAGATTATTATATCTGTCATCCATATGGATCATCCATGCGGAGGATATCACCCCTTTTCCTTCTTCTCTGTGTTCTTCTGCTCTCTCTGGGCGCCGGGGTCCCGGTTGCAACAGCTGGGTATTCTGCAGAACCCCACATCTATGACCAGGATCTTGTCGATAAAGGGCTTGTGGATTCTCAGGGTGCAGATGCGACCATCACATTTTTTGAACTTCCCCTCTGGATTCAGATCTTCTATATCTCAGGGATTCTGGCCGGCTTTTTTGGCATCTTCAAGGGCATCCCCCTGGTGCTTGGCAGGATCAGAACATCCTCCGGAAATCAGAACAGGAATGCCACCTTTGAGTATATCTCCAGAAACCCGGGATGCACCATAGCAGAGGCCTCGGAAGACCTGGATATGAACAGAGGAACTCTGAAATATCATCTCAGAAAACTCAGTTCTGAGAGCAGGATCACGATATTCAGAACAGGAAAGTTCACACATCTGTTCAGGAACTCCGGGGCCTTTGATCAGGATGAGAAGGTGATTATATCATATCTGAGAGACGAGACCAGCATGATGCTTCTTCTGAGTATCCTTGAGAATCCGGGAGTCACGAATCAGAAGCTTGCGAATAGTTTCAGTCTTGACAAGAGCACCATACACTGGTACCTTGAGAGATTCCGGAATTCTGGTATCGTCCTGTACGTGGCAGAGGGCAGATTAAGGAAGTGTTTTGTGAATCCGGCCATGGAAAAAACTCTGCTGAAGTTCATGCCTCTGTAATCACTGATCTCCAGAACTTCGCAGACGAATATGACAATCCTATGGAATATTGTAGATCCCACAGGTCACAAACTGAGGTGGGGAGTCGGGTATCAATCTCATTTCAGGGGACGGATTGCAATGCCTGAATTATGGTTGTCGTACCAATATCCCATAATATCCTCCCTTCCAGTAGAATGTCTTTCTTGAATGTTCTTTCCGTATTTCGGACGCTTTTCTTTCACTTACTGTTATTAAATTAGCAAATTTTGTTTCATGATCTCCAAAATTTTCATCTCCAATTGGGGTGACATTATGAAACAGCTCCCCTAACTCAGGATATTTCTGAAAATCGTCTTCTGAAATGCAGGTGATAGTTTGATTTTCCAGATCAATCGCCGAAGATTTTATTTCAAGTAAATCAACAGGATTACTTTGATCAAAATAGGCAGAATAATTGATTATACCTATAAATGCCAGAGATATTGACACCAGAGCAACTACTATTAAAAGAAGGGTTTTTTCTATTTTCTTCATATCTTCTCCTTTTCAGACCAGTGAACTGATATTTCCTTTCACCCTCATATTTTTTCTCTGAATTTCATGTCCAGGAAGGGCAAAAAGGCAGAGCTTTCAGGTAATGGTAAGGCCGGGGCTGTCCTGCCTCCGGGCACGTGTGGGATTCAGGCGGACCCCGTGTGACATCTCTTCTGTGCTACATGCCAGAGATTTAAATTATATTTATTAATGGTTTATGTCCAGATCATCCAACTGTTCTGCTCAGTTAAAAAATGGAAAAATGACAGAGCAGATAATTCCAGTCAGTCAGCCTCAAATTTTGAACAACGTGAAAAAACAACCGGAATGTCTTCTATACCAACCGAGTTTCCATTTTTGTCCCAGACTGAATAAATCCTGTCTTACTGTATGGAACAAATGCTGCATCCGCGTAAGTATCCCCCAGGTATTTGCCGAATTGGTTCTGTAGCTCGTGCTTACTGTCGGTTGATATATGGTAGCACATGTTCTTTCAACAACGTGTTCAGAAACAACAAATCCATTGTCCCGGCATATGTGCCCCCATTTTTTTGAACGTGCATTTGGATCCCTCCTATTACCGGACGGAAATTGTCTGATCCTGAAACGTCCCCTTTAACTTGGGATGAATACTTCACAACAATAGGGAGATCTTTTATCCCTTCCTCTTCAGCACTTGAATAAAATATATTACAGATTTCATTCAGGATTATGGGATCAGCTGTTATATTTTCATACCAGCCCACTTCTATCGATCCAAGGTAATTAAGTCCATAACCTATTAATGGTCCATCATTTGACATCATATAATTTTTAAGATCTGATCTGGAATCTGAGATTACATTTAAGAGTTTTTCGTCCCAGATAATTTTATTTACTTCCTTGGTAAAATCAGGCACTGTACCTGATACGAGAATAATATCACCTCCATTTGTTAGTACCCAGTCAGAATCATCTGAACTTATATATGTAAAAGTATTCTCGATTTCCTTTATTCTTTCTTCATCAGAATCAAGAATTATAATTTCTTCAGCACTTACCATCGGAACAGAGATCGCTCCGAAAAGCACTACTGCCATTCTCAGCATCTCATCCTCTCCGGCCACGCCTGAGATACAGTATGAATACTCTTCACTGCACCACCTGAGCGTGTTCTCTGTCTCTCCGGAGGTGAAATTACCTGGTGTGCCGTTGACCATCACCTCTCTGGTCTCTCCGGCAACTGCTCCAGGGCATGGGTCACCCTGGAGGGGGGCCTGGGTGATATGGATCTCATCCCTGTTTTCATGGCCATAGATCAGGGATGTCCTGTTGTCTGGTCTGTCATAATGGAGTGCATATTCGAACAGATACCCCTCAGGGAGATATGACGGGACAGGGAGATCCTCACCAAACTTCGTATATGCCTCCTCAAGATTATATACAATCAGAGGGGTTATTGCAGGTGAAGGTGCGGGATAACCAGGTGTCTCATTATTCTGCATTAAGTCCGTACATCCGGCTGAAATGACTGCCGCGACAATCAGAAGTGTAATGACTGTTTTTTCCACATCCCCAATCCTGTGAGTGATGGTCTGTCATATGGCTTCAGGCGGGCCCTGTGCTATGAAAGGAGCAGGAACTCTGGTCCTTATCGCGGGCGTTTTGACTGGACTCATTATAATATTCCACGATTTCAGCCATTTTAAGATCCTGGGTTGTGAAGATAATGCTATATTGAGAATCATTCTGTGGAATGATAACTGATTCCGATTTTACTGATGAGGGGTCTCCGGATCCCATGACAGATTCATTTTCTGCTCTGCTACAGATAAAAATGTCATAAAAGGGCTCATCTGTATGAAATACTGCTCTTTTCAGGGGAGTCAGTTTTCCATTATCCAGAACAAAAAGATCTCCATAGCCGGCATCGTACTCCAGGTCTCCCCACTGTGAATCGACTTCGATTGCCAATCCTGCCCGTTTGTCGATCAGTTCCCTGTATGATATCTGTTCAATTTCCGTAAACAGATTGAGCGGATGCGTCCCCTCAGGAATGTCGTCAGTTAATGATTGGTACCATGTAATTGCCCCTGTGGGGTTGAGTTCAGCATGATACCAGTGATGTATGTCCTGATTGTCTGCGTAGAATTCAAGAATCAGTGATTTGACTGATCCATCCTGCATAGTTCTGATCCTCAGTTGATCCAGAATCGCAGTCGAATTATCGATCCCAGTCTGGTTTGCAACAGTGACCCACAATTCAGATAACTGGAGCCCATAAATTCCCGGCTGGAGATATATTTCATCTGAATCCGCGTCCTGCATGAGCATAAATGTGGATCCTGCACCAACCAGGAGTGATACACATATCGCCAGGATGATGACGATTTTCTGTTTCATTCATTTCATATATTTAAATCATCTTTATATCTCATTTATGTCCAGATCATCCAACTGTTCTGCTCAGCCGAACCTGAAAGATCTGAATCTTCAGTTCCGGGGCTCTCCTGTAACAGATGCTGTGAGATAATCGCTGTTCTGTGCACCTCTGGACCCACCATACCTGTCACTCAGACAACCCGGTATATACTGACCTCTCCTGACTGAAATGCCAGCTCAGTTCCCTCCTCATATCCAGAGATATTGTCCAGAGAACCATACCTCGTCTGCTCAGTCTCTCCTGCGAAAATGTACCGCACATCATACTTCGCAAGCAATTCCTGTGAGCCCTCTGTATAGATGGAGTCGATATCTGCACACCTCTGATTGGTTGCCTCCCAGCCCCGCCCCCACATCACCTCATGGGTATGCCACCCCATGACTGTAGAAAGACCAGTGAAGGCCGGTACGCGTGAGGAGTAGGTGTAGGCATCCCCGGGAGCCTCCAGAACCACATCGCCGCTCTCTGCCGTATTCCTGAGCCAGCAGAGTGCGTTGTATTCGTCAGGTTTCTGCTCACTGAGCCAGGCCGCCCCGTCAAGGGTCAGTCTGTCTGTCTGGCCCATGAACTCCGCATCAGGCATCGATACGAGACATCCCAGAGGATGGATGAGGGCGATGGCAATCATGATGACTGCCACTGCCACGAGGGCCCTGTTCTTTATCCTGGACAGCAGATATGCAGACGCGATTCCCCAGAATACCCATGCCTGAAGGTAGAATTTCATTACTGTGTTCATACGCTCAGATGGCGGGCCATAGGCGTCATTGATAAAGAAAAATTCGCAGAAGGTGATCATCAGGAGGGCGATGCCTGCAAGAATTGCCGGGAATTCTTCATCATGCCATGCACGCCAGAAGAATGGAATGGCAAGAAGCGGCAATACTGCCAGTTCGAAGTTGAACAGATAAGAGATGGTCAGAACGAGGATTGCCAGTGCTGCTATGGGAATATCCTGTCTGGCGAATATGTGTGAGTCAATAAGATATGCCAGTGATATGAAGGCGAAGACGCCGAATATGAGAAGAAAGCCTGAGAGATCTGTCCTCTGCCCGGGATCAAGAATGCCAACCAGCCTGATAAAGAGCGATGCCACAAAGATGCAGCCCGCCAGCCCGATGACAGAGAGAAATGCCTTCTTCTTTGTCGCAACCCAGGCAGTCCAGGCGAGCAGAAAGAGGGCTGCCGGCAGGTTCCAGGCATTCACGCCCACAAGGAAGACGGCGACTGCAATAGCTGCGAGGAAAGTTTTCCATGAAAACTGTTCTGACAATGCAAGACAGATCCCTATGAGGCAGAGCAGAAAAGTAATGGATATGAAATGGGCATGGAGATCACCCTGCAGAAAGGTAAAGAAGGGGTAGAGGTTTATTGTGTCCGGAATTATGCGTGTTGCGGCTGTGAAGTCGAAGGAGACGAGCCACTCAGTAAATGATCCTGAGAATGTCTCAAAGAGAAGGATATCTCTCCCGCAGATATATGATAGAAGCTGCACAAAACCTGCCGGAAATCCGGCAACCATGGTGAGAACTGCCGCAGCAAACCCATACACCCGTTTTTTTGTCAGATTGAGACCCAGACCATATGCTGCCTGGACACCCATCGCAAAGAAGGCGGCAACTGCGAGATTATAACCAATAGTGGCCTTTACGCCGGAGAGCACGACAGGCACGGCCGCTGCCAGTTGTCCGAGGTAGTAGTAGGTCAGGCCCGTGCCTGCAAACCATGGGTCAGAGAGAGGCAGGAAATCGGTATGCAGTGCAGACTGGAGAAATGCGGCATTCATGAAGTCCTCAGAATGTCCTGAGAAGATCTCTGGTTTATGCATCAGAAAGAGTGCTGCGAGCAGAAATGTCAGGATAAATATCCCCTCCTGCACCAGCATCTCCCTGTCTCTCTTCAGGCCGTGATGGCAGAGATCTCTGATAAATGGGTGCTCTGTGATTTTTTTCAGAAATGAATGCCCAAGGTCACCGCAGTGGAGGTATATGATGAATGCGGCCAGAACCGCGAGGACGAGCAGGCCTGCATATATGCCTGTGGTGAATGTTGTCAGCCTGAGGGACGAGAGGAGTCCGGCAATGAGGGTAATGACAATTATACCAAGGGGCCTCGCAAGTGAGTAACCCCTGTCCCTGAGGTTTCCGGCGAGGGCTGTTGCTACAGGAAATGCCAGAAGACCGATTATCTCAAAAATTATAAGGAAAACCAGGATATCCATTCATTCACTCAGTATTTTCCAGGTGTGGCAGAGGCTGCTGCTTATATGATTCATTATTATCTCTCTGCCTGACCTGCCCATCTGGATATGATTTATAATTAATATTCTGGAATCTGTCTGGATATATTTGCATTGATATGCTATTCTGATGGATCTATATTTTCCTGACTGAGAGAGAATAGCAATCGCAAATCAGTAATATCAGGTCAGACCTCATATTCAGAAGAGATGCCATCAGAGATCCGTCCTTTCATGTGGGTAGTCCTTATTATCTGCCTTCTCCTGAGTCTTGTCATAATTGTCTGCCTGGGCACAGGCTCAGGTGTTGTCTATCCTGAGATCATCCCAGCAGAGGGGCTGACCTCTGTACATGCATATAATTTTGATTTTCCGTTTGCAGGGGGCAGTCAGAGAATCAGCACCGAGGTCGGTGACGCAGTCTATCTTGGTGCCAAAAATGCCAATAAATACGCTGTTCTTCACGGAAAACAGCCTGAGGACGAACTCCTCTCAGGCTACTATCAGGCATTCATCTCTGACCCCTGCCAGGGGCCCATGTATGAGAGTCTTCTCCGGGATTTCAGGGATATCAGGGCTGATGAGGGCCTTGATGATGATGAATATCTCGAACTGATCACCGTCTTTGTGCAGTCCCTGCCATATCTGGAGAATGAGAATGCCACAGGCATGAGGTTCCCTGTTGAGACAATAGTCGAGGGCGGAGGTGACTGTGACGAGAAGGCCTGTCTGCTGCTTGGCCTCCTCTCAAGAGAGGGTTATAATGTCTCACTCCTCTTCTTCAGCGGAAACTACCATGTGGCCGCCGGGGTGGCAGTGCCTGGTCAGGACGGCTACGCCTATATAGAGACCACGAAGTACTCATTTGTGGGGGTGCCCGCAAGAATGCTTGCAAATGGGGCAATTCTGAATACAGAGCCTGTTGTCATCAAAATTGGAAATGGCACAGAGAACTATCAGAGTTCAGATGAGGGTCGCTTCCTGGATGAGACCGTGAGGTCAGCCTCTGATGATGCCAGAATTCTTAATACACTCATTGAACTCAGAAAGGACGACCTCTCACACTATATTCCTGGTTCTGAGGATTATGTTATCAGGATGGCCGCCTTTAATCAGGCAGTCTCAGATTATGACGAAAAGATGAGGGTATTTTCGTATATCAGCAGCCACCAGTATGACAGGGTGGGCACATACAGGTGGGTGCAGGAGAATGAGGACTCAGTGTATCCCCTATATCACCAGTAATCCTGGTCTGTGCTACACTTCTCTGAATATAAACCACAATCTATATATGTGCTGCACTAAATCTCTATATTATAGATGGTGATAAATGTGGCGACCCATTGTCCAGAGTGTGGAAAAGAACTTGTCAGTGAGAATGCGGAGATCTGTCCAAACTGCGGTTTCAGGCTCAAGTCAGCGCCAGCTGAAGAGAAAAGCGCCATTCTGGCAGCGATCCTGTCAGTGTTCATCACTGGTCTTGGGCAGATCTACAATGGCCAGCTTAAGAAGGGCATTGCCTATCTGGCGATCATGTTTGTCTGCTGGCTCTCGGTCATGTTTCTGATTGGTATCCTCCTGGTCCCGATCTGGTGGCTGATTGGCATTTATGATGCATACCGCACAGCAGAGAAGATCAATGCCGGAGAGGATATCTCTGGATTCATAAACACCTGAACCCTTTTTTATTGTCAGACCTGACATATCCAGCATATATATATATAGGATCATATTCTATTCCTGAATCAGGGATCATCATGCTTAAATTCTGTCCACGGTGCGGTACTGAGATCAGGCCTGATGATAAAAAGATCTGTCCTGAATGCGGTCTGGATCTCCGTAAAGAAGAGTTTAAAAATGATAAATCTCCTCTAATTGCCGGATTGTGCTCATTTCTTCTTCCTGGTCTTGGGCAGGTCTATAATGGGAATCTCACCAGAGGCATTGGATTCCTGATTGGGACCATAATCGGATATTTCCTGTTGATAGTCCCTGGCCTGATTGTCTGGATATATGGTATCTATGATGCATACAGGACATCAGGAATGATGAATGCAGGACGTATTCCATTCAGTGAGACGAGTATTGTTCATATGATCCTCTTTATTCTCTTCTCAATTGGGATCTCCATAATCCTGGCGGTGGTCATCGCAGTATTCATATATGGCATGTCAGGGGGCGCCCCGGTCTGAATCAGGGCCTCTATGCTCGCCTTAATCTCCTCAGAAGTCGATAAAATCCCATGAAATCCACAGTCCTCTTCCTCTGCATGTACAACTCCATCAGATCGCAGATGGCCGAGGGCCTGCTTGCGGCACGCTATGGCGAGAGATATGAGGCCTACAGTGCCGGCGTCTCCCCTGCCGGCATTGACCCACGGGCAGTCGCGGCCATGGCAGAGGCAGGCATTGATATCTCAGGCCAGAGGTCAGAGGCTGTGGGTATGTATTCAGATCGGCATTTCTCATATCTTGTCATTCTCGACAGAACAGCAGCAGAAAGGTGTTATTCTCTCCCGGAGGCCGATAAGATCCTCTATGCCGATATTGCGGTGCCCTCTGACCTCAGACTCCTCAGGGAGACCCTTGACCTCTGGATCACCCGCAACTTTGACTGACTGGAAAAACCCTATCTCCTCAGAGAACATACTCTATAGACTATGGATTATGAGCGTGTTGAGAGAGTACTCTGGCTTATTCTGGGCTTAAATATTATTGTAGCCCTCGCCAAGGGAGTATTCGGAATTCTCTCAGGCTCAGTGAGTATGATGGCAGATGCCATCCACTCCACCTTTGACTCAGTCTCTAATATTGTAGGCATAGGCGCGAGCCGTATCGCCGCACAGCCTCCGGACCGTGGCCACCCCTATGGTCATGGCAGGTTCGAGACACTCGGTGCCATGGTGATAGGCATCATGCTCATGTTCTCGGCGTACTGGATCATTACAGAGGGAGCTGGCCGCCTTGCCGGGGGCATCGCACCCGTCATATCACTCCTCACTGTGGCAGTGATGTGCGGAACAGTCGTCATAAACATCTTTGTGGCCTGGTATGAACGTAAAATCGGGCAGGAACTTGACAGTGAGTTCCTGATCGCAGACTCTGAGCACACAAGGAGCGATATCTTCGTCTCGATCTCTGTAATTGCCGGATTCGCTGTCTCAAGCCTCGGGTTTCCGCAGGCCGATCCAATAATAGCATTTGTAATAGGTGCCCTGATCGCGAAGATGGGCTTTGGCATACTCAGGGACGCCAGCGCCGTGCTCACAGATTCGGCGGTCGTGGACTGCAGGGAACTGGTCGGTGATGTGGTCGTCTCTGTCCATGGCGTCAGGGGTTTTCATGAATTCAGGTGCCGGGGCAAACCCGGTGAACTCTTCACAGATATCCATATCCTGGTCGATCCCGCGATCTCAGTGCAGGAGGGGCACGGGATCGCCGAGGATGTCAGGAGTCAGATCCTCAACTCAGTAGAAGGTATAAAGGACGTGGTCATCCATGTTGAGCCTGATACAGAGGAGGAGAGGATCAATGACAATCAGGAAGACTGATTTTCTGCGGGCCCTGCATGAGCTCGAGAATCCGGGTTCACAATAAGAGACTCATATATGCCATAAGGCAGGAAACAATATCAGGAAGATCTCATGAAACAGAAGGTGCTCTTTGTCTGCAATCACAACGCCGGCAGGTCGCAGATGGCCGAGGCCATACTCAACAGCCGGTATGGGGAGAGTTATGAGGCCAGAAGTGCAGGTCTCAGCCCTGCCTCTGGCATGAACCAGAATACTGTTGATGCAATGGCAGAGTGGGGCCTTGACCTCTCGGCCTGTTCTCCGAAACCACTCTCAGACTTCGAGGGCATGAGATTTGATGATCTGGTAATCATGTGCGGGGCAGGGGAGGATGTCTCATTCCCGCCGGCAGGCAGAACTATCAGGCGTCTCTTCTCAGATCCCTACCATTTCAGCGGCTCAGAAGAGGAGGTTCTGAAGGGTTTCAGGGGTGTCAGAGACGAGATCAGCACATGGATTGATCTCACATTCGGGGAGGCACACCTGGAGATCAGATGGCACCACAGGAAGGATCCCATGTCACCTGTCTTCTGCTCTGACAGCGGCCGCCCCCTCTCGCAGGTCCTTGAGGAGATCACCTCATTACTTGAGGCCCGCGGCGTAAAGGTGAGCCTGTTACGCATCCCTCTTGAGGACAGGTCAGGCAGTGACCTGAACAGGTCAGGTAGTGATATGATCCTTCTCAATGGCCGGAGACTTGAGGATATTGTGCCTATATATGTCCCCAAGGCCTGTTCATGCTGCGGCGGGTGCGAGGGGGTTGAGGGTGCCTGCCAGAAGGAGGTGCCCCGCTATGAGGGCATCCCTGAATCTGCTCTCAGGCTCGCGGCACTGCGGGCGAGCGGCCTGAAATAGATCCAGATAAATATATTTAAGTGTAGATAGACTGGGTGTCTATGTCATACATAGATCTCCTGTTTCGTCCTGATCTCTTTTTTAAGGAACTGATGCAGAAGGGGGCAAGCCTGAAGGTTCCTCTCATCATCATTATCATAATGGCGATGATAACTGCCATATCAGCTGGTTTTATCGCCGGAATCGTGGGGGAAGCCCTGCCCATGGATCTGGAGGGCCTGGGTATACTTATGGCAGCCTTTGCCGGAATTATATCCATTATAGCGGTATTTGTCATATGGGTCATCTGGGCAGGGGTTTTCCATGGCATATCCTCCATACTGGGGGGTAAAGGTGGTTTCAAACGGGTCCTTGAGGTCGTTGGTTATGG
>Ga0265294_10006356_pt1 | contig 14207 bp, 15 predicted proteins | sample MunlanPumphouse3_FD_192504 | JGI IMG/M metagenome (GOLD analysis project Ga0265294, IMG submission 192504) | Groundwater microbial communities from a municipal landfill in Southern Ontario, Canada - Pumphouse #3 | ecosystem: Environmental > Aquatic > Deep subsurface > Groundwater | place... | reverse complement strand
CTGGGGACCTCTTATCTATTTAATAAATTGTTGTCAATTTGTTTTTCTAAGTTGCCAATAAATGCTATAATGAATAGGAAATAGGTGGTTATCATGAAAATAATTAAAGGAAACGAATCATACTTGGATGAAATAATGACGCTCTTAGACGAAGTAAAACAAGATCCCGCCAAATTAACCGATTGGGACGATGATTACCCGGACGTAGAAATTATCCAAGAAGATTTAAACACTAAAGCAACGCGTCTTTTGGTGATTGATGGTTTATTGGTCGGTTATGTGGTGTTGTCGGATTCCGACGAATACTTAAGTCCGATTTTTTCGCACTTGCCGCGGGCGGCTTTTTTGTCGCGTTTGGTAATCAAAAAAACTTACCGTAAACAAGGTGTGGCTTTTCGTTTTATGCAGGAAATCGAAAAGGAAGCGGTGAAAAACGGTTACCTTTATTTTGGTATCCTCATTACCCCGGAGAACATCCCTTCCATTGCTTTATCGGAAAAGCTGGGTTTTCAGTTTTACCAAGAAAGAGAATTGGAGTGGGGAAAAGCCCTTGCTTATTTTAAACCCCTTGATATCTACTACCGTTTTGTTTCATGGAACGTCAATGGTCTTAGGTCAATCATGAATAAAGGTTTTCCCGACTTTTTAAATCGAGTAAACGCCGATATCGTGGCGCTTCAAGAAATAAAGATGTTTTCCACGCAAGCCAACTTTTCTTTCCCTGGTTATCACGCATATTGGCATAGTGCCAGTAAACCGGGCTATTCGGGAACTTTGGTCCTTACGAAAACAGAACCACAAAGCGTAAGTTTTGATTTTCCGTCTGGCGAACACCCCAAAGAAGGCCGAATCATTACTTTAGAATATCCCGACTTTTATTTCGTCTGCGTTTATGTTCCGAATGCCCAAAGGGAACTGACCCGCCTAGATTACCGGATGCAATTTGAAGACGATTTTCGCAAATATTTAATTGAATTGGACCAAAAAAAGCCCGTAATAATCTGTGGGGATTTGAATGTCGCTCATCAGCCGATTGACTTAAAAAATCCGAAAGCCAACGAAAGAAATGCCGGTTTTACGATTGAAGAACGCACCAAATTTACGGAACTGTTAAACAGCGGTTTTATCGATTCGTTTAGAACATTGTATCCTGAAAAAATCGAATACACTTGGTGGAGCTATCTCTTAAAAGCGCGGGAACGGAACATTGGGTGGCGGATTGACTACTTTTTGCTTTCCGAACGTTTGTTTCCAAGATTAGTCGACAGTTTCATTTTAAGCGATGTAATGGGAAGCGACCACTGTCCAGTGGGAGTAATACTAAAACGCTAACGGAATATCACATGGAATATCAAAGCATTAATGATACCTCCATCGGCCGCCAAAAGGAAAAATCGCTGCATTTGTTGCTTAAAAAACACTTGTGTCCGGACGAAACCAAGCACGAGGTTAAAATCAACAATTGGATTGTGGATATATTCGATAACAACATCATTACCGAAGTGCAAACCGGAAATTTTCATCATTTAAAAAGCAAACTGGCTTCGCTATTACTCAATTACAAAGTAAGAATCGCTTACCCCATGGCTACCGAAAAAATCATTCATTGGGAGAACCCGGATACGGGTGAAGTCACTTCAAGAAAATCGCCTAAAAAAGCCCATCCTTTAAGGATATGCAAAGAACTTTATTTTTTGCGGGAATTTTTGAACAATCCTAATTTAGAAATCGCTATCGTCCCCTGCAAAATCAACGAATACCGCCTCCTTGACGGTTATGCCCGAAATAAAAAGAAAGGCGCGACGAAAGTAGACCAAATACCTGTCCATTTTGACGAAGTCATTGCTTTAAACAAAAAAGAAGATTACCAAAAGCACCTTGCTCATTTACCGGAAAAGTTCAGTGTAAAGAATTTTAAATCATTAATGCCTTTATCTCCCAAGGAAGCTAGTCTAACCATTCAGGTTTTGAAAACGGTTGGAGCGATTTCAATGGTAGAAAAAGCCGGACGAGCATATATCTATTCGCTTAGTTAAAAAGAAAAAACACCAAGATGTGCTCTTGATGCTTTTCGCTTATTTGGATGATTGACTCTCCTTGATGGCTTTTACTAATTGATCGGTACAACTGGTGTCCCGTAAGCCACAAGGGTTGCCATCGAGCAAAGTGATGATTTTATTGATGGGATAACCCTCAATCACCTTCGCAATGGCGCTTAAATTGCCTTTGCATCCACCATAAAAACGGAGGTTGGTTAATTTATTATCGTCCGTTATGTCAAAGGTAATTTTTTTTGCACATACACCATGCGGACTGTATTCTACATGTCTCAATGCAACCACCTCAGGTAATAGTATACCCCCTTTTGAACGGGATTGCAAAAGTATTGCTTTATATGTATAATAGAAAGCAGAAAAATAACAAAGAATAAGGATTGATGAAGATGATTTATTTAGACAGCGCGGCGACAACCAAGCCCAAACAAGAATATTTGGATTTATATCAAAAGACTCACCAAAGCTATTGGCATCATGCAAACAGTCCTTATCAACCGGGACAAAAGGCCGAGGCTGTTGTAGGTTTGGCAAAAGAAAAACTTGCCAAAGTTTTGAAAATGCCCAATACACACCAAATCCTTTTTACAAATGGCGGAACGGAAGCCAACAACTTTGCGATTTATGGCATATGCAATAATTACATAAATCAAAAAGGAACAATCATAACCACAAAGATCGAACATCCTTCGGTTTTGGAGCCTTTTGTTGATTTGGAAAAAAAAGGTTTCAAGGTTTTTTATTTGGATGTCGATTCGGATGGTATTGTAAATCTTGACCAATTGCAACAAGTTTTATCAAAAGATACCATATTAGTATCAATTCAATGGGTAAATAATATAGTGGGATCGATTCAACCGATTAAAAAGGTTTGTAAAATTATGAAAAATTTTCCAAAAGCCAAACTTCACGTGGACGGCATTCAGGGTCTTGGAAAAGTCGCAATAGATTTTAACCTTCAAGATATCGATTTATTCACGATTAGTGCCCATAAAATCCAGGGTTTGAAATCTTCTGGAGCTTTGATATATAATTCAAAAAATGCTTTAAATTTACCTTTAAAGGCATCACCCAACCAATATCCGGGAACCATGGATATCGGAAAAGCAGTTGTTTTGGCTAAAGCTGCTGAGGATGCGCTTAATTACCAAAATGAACATTGGGAAAAAGTTCAAAAAATGCATCAGTTTTTGTATCAAGAATTAACTAAAATTCCGTCAATCGTCATCAATGGTGGAAAAAATAATTATTCCCCTTATATACTTAATTTTAGCGTTATGGGGAAAAACGCCGAAACCGTCATGAATTATTTGGCAAGTTTCAACATTTATGTGGCTACAGGAAGTGCGTGCAGTTCTAAATTAAAGAAACCTCAAGCTACGGTTTTTGCCATGACGAATGATGAAGCGCGGGCATTAAGTTCTATTCGGGTAAGCATGTCTTACAAAAACACCGTCGAAGAACTTCAAAACTTGGTTGACACGCTAAAATTATTTTGTCCGGAAAAACAATTTTAAAAGATAGAAAGAATAGGTAAAAAAACATGGAAAAACATATCTTGATTCGATACGGTGAATTGAGTTTAAAAAAATCCAATCGCAGTCAATTTATTCAAAGAATTAACCATCATATCAAAGCTGCTCTTTCCCATTTTTCGAATTTAGTTTTTCAAAATAAGGGTATGCGTTATTATATAATTCTAAATGATCATAAACCCGAAGAAATAATACCGTTATTAAAGAAAATTCCCGGCATTTATTCCTTTAGCGTCGTGACGCGCTGCGAATCCAATTTGGAAAGCATCAAAGTCGCTGCTTTGGAAATCATGACTCAAGAACTAGCCAAAGAGAAAAAAACTTTCAAAGTGGAAACCAATCGCGCTTATAAGCAATTTCCTCATACTTCTTTGGAAATATCTCAAATGGTGGCGGGTTTCTTATTCAAGTCGCTTCCGGGTTTAAAAGCCGATATGCACCATCCCGATTTTACGCTTTTTTTAGATGTTCGGGATGAAGGAACCTATATCTATACCGAGGTAATTTCGGGGCTTGGCGGTTTTCCCGCTCATATTCAAGGCAAGGGTTTGTTAATGGTAAGTGGAGGAATCGACAGTGTTGTAGCGGGTTTTTTAGCCCTTAAAAAAGGCATTGAAATTGAAGCGATTCATTTTGCTTCTCCGCCGTACACAAGCGATAATGCCCTTCAAAAAGTAGTCGATCTTTTGGAACAGCTTGCGCCATACACTTTAAACGGCACAATTTTGTTGCATGTAGTTCCGTTTACTACCCTTCAACAATTAATCTTCCAACACGTCCGGGAGGATTACGGAATTACCATCATGAGAAGAATGATGTACCGGATCAGCGAATGCTTAGCCAAAAAAATCTCAGCCGAGGTCATCATTAACGGCGAAAGCATCGGACAAGTCGCAAGCCAAACCTTGGAAAGCATGAATGTCATCAATTCGGTGGTAACCATGCCGGTAATCAGACCGCTTGCGGTGATGGATAAAGAAGAAATCATCAATATCGCCAGAAACATCGGCACTTACGATATTTCAATTCGTCCGTTTGAAGATTGTTGCACAATCTTTGTACCGCGTCATCCACAAATCAAACCGCGTTTAAGTGCTGCTGAAAAAGAAGAAAAAAACTTTGATTTTGAAAAATTGGTGGAAGAAGCACTTAAAAAAATCGAAACAATTGTCCTTACCACCAAACAACATTACCAAGTTGTGGGGCCAATCGATTTGTTTTAAGCAGTGGTAAAATTCGCATAATCCGCCTAAAACTACCAACACAAAAAGATTATAATTTCACCAAATGTGGTACATAATATCATCGACAGGAGGTGAAATCAATGAATAATTCATCTTTTAATGCTAATACACCAGGCAGAAACCGCCTTGTTGTACCAGGTGCTGAAAATGCTCTTTCGCAAATGAAAAACGAAATTGCGAACGAATTAGGTGTTCAATTAGGTCCTGACACTACTGCTCGTCAAAACGGAACAGTAGGCGGAGAAATTACCCGTCGGTTAGTCGCAATGGCTCAATCACAATTAAAAGGTAAATAGTGATGATAGATTTTTCATTAATCTAATTTTCTAAAAAAGTGTCAAACAATTTTCGGTTGACACTTTTTTATTTTTTAAAAAACTACCCCATTAAGAAAAATGTGGTATAATAAGTAAGATGAAAGGTGGCCAGATGATGAAGGAAATAAACATTCCCAAAACTTATGAAGAAGCTTTAGCCCGAAAAAAAGAAGTTTTAGAACTCATCAATGCTTACAATGAGGCAATCTTAAACGGATATCCTCCAACATTGTCCGATGAAGAAATCGATCTCTTGCAAGAAGAATACCTAGTCCTAAACGATTTGGTAATTGAAAAAGAACATGACGAAAACGGTGATATTGTTTATGAAGAACAATTTACCGACGAAGGGGTAGTTATTGAGAAAAGAGTCAAGAAACGCACCTTTTTTGACGAAATAAACCCAGCCATTTATCTGTACATGTTTGTCGTGCTTTTATTTTCCTCATGGTTTATGATGCGTGTGCTATGTTTTGATTTGTTGATTGCAACCTTTACTTGGGAAAAATATCAAAATGCTACCCCGTTTTGGATTTGGGTTGGGGTAATGTTGCCGTTTCTTGCTTATATCATTATTTTGATAGGCTTGAACTTTATTTTTCTTTGGTTCTTTCGCAAAAATAAAGCCCAAAGGATCTTCCTAAAATGGTGGATTGTCGGCCATTTCGTAATTATAATCGTTAATTTGTTAATAATTTATTTTACCGATATAAAACCTTTATTCGATTTATTAATTGAAAATATTTAACAAGGGGATCATATGAATCAAATTACTTCGGTGAACAATCCGTTGATTATCGAAACTGCCAAATTGAAGATTAAAAAATATCGTGATCAGCAAAAAACTTTTTTGGTGGAAGGTTATCACTTGGTTGAAGAAAGTTTTCGTGCAAAGCTTTTGACAAAAGTATTTGCATTAAAATCGGAAGATTTAGATAAGTTTTCTTGTGGCGGATATTTGGTAAACGAAGCAATCATCGCCAAGTTATCAAGCACCAAAACTCCTCAACCGATTATTGGGGTAGTGGCCATGCCGAAAACCGAAAGTATTGACTTTAAAAGTATATTATTGCTTGACCGTCTTCAAGATCCCGGCAATTTGGGTACGATTATTAGATCTTCTGCAGCCTTAGGGATGGATGCGATAATTGCCAGTAACGATACGGTTGATTGTTACAATGAAAAAGTCATCCGCTCTACCCAAGGAGCGCTTTTTCGGATTCCCATCCTTTATCGCGATTTGAAAAAAGAAATCGGAAAACTAAAAGAAAAAGGCTTTAAAATATACGGCACCGGTTTGGCGGGCGGTATTGTTCCAAAACCCGTCTTAAAAACGGAACGTTACGCTTTAGTGTTAGGCAACGAAGCCAAAGGAGTAAGCCAAGAAATCAATGAATTTGTTGACCAAATGTTGATGATACCGATGCAAAATGGCGTTGAATCGCTCAATGTGGGGGTAGCAGCCGGAATCCTAATGTATTGCTTAAATCAAGACCAATAAAGGAAAGTGTGCCAGACATGATTAAAAGAATCAAATACCTTGCAATTACGATAATATTGAGTTTGCTTTTCCTCGCTGGTTGCCAAGAAACAATTTTTACGGTTAGTTTCGATGCAAACGGCGGTTTGTTTGACGATACCGAAACTTGGGAAATAACTTGTCAAAAAAATGAAGAAATAACCCTACCGATTCCTCAAAGGAAAGGTTTTGTTTTTAAAGGCTGGCAGGATGAACTGACGAAAACTTTACATGAAGAAAAAATCACTATCTATAAATCACTGCTACTCAAAGCCTTGTGGGAAGAAGACCAAACTTATTTTACGGAAGGTTTGATTTTTTCCTTAGAAAACGACTGTTATACCCTTACTGGATACGAGGGAGAAGATAGTAAAATCGTCATCCCTTCCGTTTATCAAGGAAAAGTGGTCAAAGCAATCGGCGCTTCTGCGTTTGAACAAAGCAATTTTATCACCGAGGTAAAAATACCCGAAACGCTGGAAGTAATTTCCGCAAGGGCTTTCTATGGTTGCGATTCTTTATCCGAGGTAATCATTCCCAACAGCGTTGAAACTTTGGAAAAAGAAGCCTTCGCTTTTTGCGAAGGCATTACACAGATTACGATACCAGAAAAGGTAAAAATTATCCCCAACGGATTATTTGCCAATTGTACTTCTTTAACAAATGTTTTTCTACCAAACGGAATTACCATTATCGAAAATTCCGCTTTTATCAATTGCCTAAAATTGTCAAACATTGTTTTTCCTCCAGATTTAAAGATAATCGAAGGATATGCTTTTAAGGATTGCTGGGAATTGCCAAATTTAATTTTTCCGGAAGGATTGCAAGCCATTGGCGATTACGCTTTCTCGGGTTGTGTCGATGTGGAATCAATTATTTTACCCCAATCTTTAGAAACTATCGGCGAAAAGACTTTTGCCTATTTGGGAAAAATAACTGTTGTGACACTGCCCGAAAACATCCACAAAATCGGTCCGTTTGCTTTTGTCGGTTGCAAATCGATTGAAAGGTTTGAACTTTCAAGCAACAACGCGTTTTATTCCGTCACGGAAGGAAATCTTTATTCAAAAGACGGTAAAGTTTTATTGCAGGCAGCACCAAATCAACAGATTAATAGTTTCGTTGTGGCAGATAATGTGGAAGAGATTGCAGAATTTGCTTTTGCTTACGGGAACTTTATCGAAATTATTATTCCTGAAAATGTAAAGTCTATTGGCAATTATGCTTTCTTGTATTGTGAAGTGTTGAAAACCGTAATTCTGCCGACCTCAATAAACAAGATAGCTAACCATATGTTTGAAAATTGCACTTCCCTAGAAACAATTACCCTTCCTTCGACGGTTACGCAAGTTGGCGAATATGCTTTTGTCAATTGCACTTCTTTAAAAGAATTTAAAGTTCACTCTAACCTAAAACGCATCGAACAGTTTGCTTTTAACAATTGTGTTTCCCTAAAAGAAATATATATACCAAACACGATTGAATACATGGGTTGGTATAGTTTCCGTGGCTGTTTTGACCTAATTGTTAAATGCGAAGCATCTTCCAAACCCAGCAAGTGGAACGGCGGTTGGGCGATAGATGTTAAAGAGGTAATTTGGGGAGCATAGAAAAATAAAAATCCTTTTGGTTGAAGCCAAAAGGATTTATTTTATTCTACTAATGTGAAACCGTGTTTGGCAAAGACATTTTTCATGTGTTCCATGCTAATGTCTTTTAGCTCAGAACCCTTGCTTAATGTCATAAAGCGTCCGACTGTTTTTAACATTATAGGATTAGCGATATTGTCGAATCCCAAACTTAACATAATTTCTTTAATCTCGGGATAATTTTTAATCAATTCCGCAATCGGTGTGTGAATGCTGATTTCTATCACATTAATTCACCTCATTTATTAAACGTTGAAACAAGAACCTCCGATAAATTCACGCAAGAGCGAATTGCACGGTACTGCATCATCCTCAATCGAGCGGAAGTATTTCAAATACTTAATCAAGCGATTGGCAACGATGAAATCTTCATCGGTTGGGCCGATTTCTTTGAGAATCGGAAGCGCATATTTCTTCAATACGCCAAGCTCATAGGTTAGTTCCGAGTTAAAAACGTAATCCGCTTGTTCTTGGTGCGGGTAAATCCATTTGAATTCCCCTCTTCGAACCGAAGGCCACATCGAAAGTGTACGTTTAGCCGGAGCGTTTCGGAACTTAAAGTCGCGAACCAACCGTCTGATTAACCGTAAATCCGTGGTGCTCATCGGTGAGTGATTGTCGATGCTGATTTGAATTTGTGGGGAAATGAAAATTTTGAATTTTTGATGCTTGGGAATCGAAGCGCTTAGTTGTTCGTTTAAAGCATGTATTCCTTCGATGATAATTGGCGAACGCAAATCGACTTTTATCTTACGACCTGGAACGCGTTTTGCGGTCATGAAGTCAAACCGCGGCAGTTCGACTTCCTCGCCGTTGATGAGCGAATACATATGTTGGTTGAATAATTCAACATCGATGGTGTTGATGTCTTCCAAATCGATTTCGCCTTTTTCGTCTGGTTGGATTTTGTCGCGGTCAAGGTAGTAATCGTCGATGGAAATCATGACCGGATTAATGCCAAGTGCCATAAGTTGCAAACGCAAACGATTAGAGAACGTGGTTTTACCCGAACTCGATGGCCCCGCAATCGCAATCAGCCGAATGTTATCGATATCCGCTTTAATTAATTGACCGATTTCCGAAAGCATATTGTTATGCTTGGTTTCGCAGATTTGAATAAAGTCGACCATATTTTCCGGCGTGAGTTTTTCATTGATTCGATAGATGGTTTGCGTATCGATTAACTTCGCCCATTCATAAGCGCGTTTTAAAGTGCGTCCGTAAGTCGGCGCTTCTTCAAACGGCGGAATTTTACCGTTTAATTCATAACGAGGATATTGAATGATAATCCCCGGACTGTAAGGGCGCAAAACAAAGCTTTGCAAATAGCCGGTGGAAGGGACCATGTAGCTGTGAAGATAATTGTAATAATTTCCGCAGCGGTACAAATGGACATCTTTTTCCGGACGGTATTTGAGAATATCGATTTTGTCATGCAAATTAAATTGTTGATAAATGCTGATAGCCTCTTCCGTCGAAACGGTTACCCGTTCAATCGGAATATCGGCGTCAACGATCTCTCTTAAGCGTTTGGCAACCTGATCGACGATTCGTCTTTCAATATGGAAATCGTCAAGCGGTTGACAGAAGATTGAACGAGACACATTGTAGCTAAAGCGAATCGAGGCATCTGGATACAATTCATTGAAAATCATCGCGATGACGTAACGCAAACTTGCTTCATAGGCTTTGCCGGCTTCCGAATGGGTTAAATCCAAAAATTCCACTTCGGCGTCAAAACTTATTTTGAAACTGAGTTCCCTGACTCGTCCGTTGACTAAAGCCACGAAGTACTTTTTCTTTTGATTGTCCGATAATAGCGATAGCAGCGTTGAACCTCTCGGTATCAGTTTTGTTTCATTGTTTAATTTAATTGTAATAAAATTATTGTTGTTCATATTGTTTCACCTATTAACTATTGTATGCGAAATAGCTTGTTTTAGCAAGCAATATGGATAAAAATATTATTATGGGCTTTTTTTAAAATTAAAAAGCTCCCGAACTATTTCAAATAAAAGGGGTAATTTTTGCATATAATAAATAAAGGCGCAAAAAGTTAAAAAAACCCAATACGGGAATATAATTTAAATACTTGACTTATTACCATCAACATGGTAGAATATGTATGAGATAATGTTTAGGGTGAGCGTTGCTCACTCTTTCATTTGATGGGCAGGTTTTTATGAATAATTTAGAACAAAAAATATATGATTTAAGTTTGCCGATTTGTGCGGATTTAGGGGTAGAACTCGTAAGCGTGGAATGGGTGAAAGAACACGGAATGCCAATCTTGCGTTTAATTATTGACAAAGCAGAAGGCATTTCCATTGATGACGCTACAAGCGTTAACGAAAAAGTGAGCGAAACGCTTGATGTGATTGACCCGATTCCTCATGAATACTATCTCGAAGTATCTTCCGCCGGTATTGAAAAAGAGTTAAAAACAAAGGAAGATATTTTAGCTGCGATTGGCAAATACATAGCGGTTAAAACGTACGAAAAAATAAAAGTGGGTAATGTAGCCTTAAAAGAATTCGAAGGTCACATACTTAACTTTGACGGTGAAATTTTAACCATTAAGGCCAAAATCAAACAATTTGCCAAAGAAGTTCAAATACCATACAATTTGATTGCTAAAATCCGTTTAGCAATTGAATTTTAGAGTAGGAGCATTTTAATGATTAGTAAAAATTTTTATGAAACATTGGAACTTGTTGCCCAAGAGCGCAATTTAGAGATTGAAGACGTATTGGAAAAGGTTCGCGTAGCGCTTACCAAAGCGTGTGCTTTGGAAGGATTTACCGGCGAAATCGAAGTCGAGTTTTCTCATGAGAAAAAATCGATACGCGCTTGGAATGTCAACACTGTAGTCGAGGAAATCGACCCAGAGGGTCCCAAGGGGCAAATGCTTTTGGAAGAAGCAAAAGAAATCAAACAAAAAGTAAAAGTCGGCGATGTCATCCGGAAAGAAATCAATCTGAACAGCGATATCGGCCGAAAAGGCGCAACTCAATTTAAACAAATCTTTACGCAAGGAATCAAAGAATTGGGACGCAAACGCGCTTATGAATTCTTTAAAGAACGCGAAAACGAAATGATTAGCGCTACTGTCATTGACGTAACCGAAAGTTCCATCATTCTTTCGCTTGGGCTAAACACGATTACGCATATGCCGATTTCCGAAAGTTTGCCGGGAGAAATTTTACAAAAGGGCAGTACGATAAAAGTATATATTACCAAAGTTGAAGAAACTGGCAAAGACCCGAAAGTTTTTGTTTCCAGGGTTCATCGCGATATTGTGAAACGCTTGTTTGAAACCACTATTCCGGAAGTAGCAAGCGGAGTTATCGAAGTGATGGCTGTGGCCCGGGATGCCGGGTATCGCAGTAAAGTCGGCGTCAAAAGCAATAATCCGGATGTTGATCCGAAAGGTTCTTGTGTCGGTCAACAAGGTTCACGGGTAAAACAAATCAACTACGCTTTAAACGGCGAACGCATCGACATCTTTGTTTGGAGCGACGATCCGATTCAGTTGATTGCAGAGGCATTGACACCGGCGACCGTATTATCGGTCTTGCCTGATCCGGAAGAACGCAAAGCGACCGTAATTGTGCCTGATTCACAGTTCTCGCTTGCCATCGGTAAAGGCGGACAAAATGCCCGTTTGGCTTCGCAAGCAACGGGTTGGAAAATTGACATCAAAGACGAATCAACAGCTTTCCAAGAAGGAATCAAGTTTAAGATCAACGTATTGAACAAATAGGGGGAGTTTGACATGTTGAAACCTCGCAAAGTGCCGCTCAGAAAATGCGTAGCGACTAATGAACAATATCCGAAAATGGACATGTTTCGCATCGTCCGAACACCCGAGGGAAATATTATTGTCGATTTAACGGGGAAGGCTAGAGGCCGGGGAGCATATTTATCAAAAAGCAAAAGGGCGATAAATCAAGCCAAAAAGAAAAAAGTGCTTGACCGCCATTTAGAAACCGAAGTTCCGGAAAGCATTTATACCGAACTTCTTGAATTATTGGGTGAAGCGAGTGACAAGAAATAAAATCCTGCAACTCTTAGGCCTGGCCAGAAGAAGCGGAAATTTAATCATGGGTACGGATGCGGTGATAGACCAAATAGCCCAATTGAAACTCATCGTTCTTGCGAGCGATGCTTCCCCTAAAACGATAGACAAAATGGAAAAAAAAGCATACTTTTACGGTGTGCCGATTATAAATATTTTTACAACCCAAGAATTGTCGCATGCCATCGGTAAAACCAATCAAAAAATGGTTGGACTCAGCGCTGAAGGGTTTACGAAAAAAATCAACGAGTTCCTTGAAGAGGAAAGAATAGGTGAAAATTATGAAAGTTAAAGATTTAATCGAAATATTTAATTGCACTGAGGAGAAATTGCTGGAACTGCTTTCGAATGTCGGTGTGGATATTTCTTTGCAAGGCGATACATTTGTTGAAAAAGAGGTAGAAAAGAAGCTAGCTCGTTATTTCAATGTACCTTATCCATTTAAATCAGGAAAAAAAGAAGCTAGCCCAAAACCAAGAACCGTGGTGCCGATTAAAAAGGCTGCACCGAAAAAAGCGGTCAAACCACAACCTCAAACCAAACAGCCACAATCCGCTCAACCGAAAAAGAAACATCAAACAGTCGCCAAGCAACCACAACCTCAAGCCAAACAACCACAACCGCTACAACAACAAAGCAAGCATCCTCAACCAAAACCTCAAACAGTTAAAAAACAAGAAACCAAAACACCCAGTTCACCTACTCTTCAAGTTAAGCCTCAACCGGAAAAACCAGCCGTTGCCAAACCAAAAGAGAAAAAACCGATATATTACGATGAGCCTGTTCAACCGCGTGTTGACGAAGAAATGCTCACCAAATACGGGGAATTTTTGGATGACGACGAATATAACATTAAACGCGAAGTAAGAGTTAAGAAAAAAGATTCTAATTCGGAAAGTTTAATTAAAAAACGTCGCGGAATTAAAAAACCGGTGCCGAAAAAAGGCAAACACGCTTTGCATTTGGCTACACAGGTTGAAGAAAACGTTGTGTATTATGAAGCTGGCATGACCGTCATCGAAGTAGCCGAAGCTTTAAACACTTCGGTAACCAATTTGGTTAAAAAACTCTTTGTTTCGATTGGCGTGATGGCCAGCGCCACAAGCGTTTTAGACCGCGACACGATTGAACTTATTGCCATGGAATACGGCTATGAAGTCAAAGACAAGAAAATCACCGATTTGGTGCGTTTCGACGAAATGGAAATGATTGACGAAAGCGACCAATTGGTTCCGCGTCCGCCGGTTGTTACCATTATGGGACATGTCGACCATGGGAAAACAACGCTTCTTGACACTATCAGAAGCAGCCATGTTGTCAAAGGCGAAGCGGGAGGAATTACCCAACATATCGGTGCTTACCAAGTTGAGAAAAACGGCCGTTTGGTTACCTTTATCGATACGCCTGGTCATGCTGCATTCACGGAAATGCGCGCACGGGGTGCTTCGATTACCGATATTGTTATTTTAGTGGTAGCCGCAGACGATGGTATCATGCCACAAACCGTGGAAGCCATCGAACACGCTCAAGCCGCAAAAGTCCCAATTATTGTTGCCATTAACAAGATGGACCGTCCTCAAGCCAATCCGGATCGCATTAAACAACAATTGACCGAACATAATTTGGTCGCCGAAGAATGGGGCGGCGATACTATCATCGTGCCAATCTCCGCTTTAACCGGTCAAGGTGTGGATGAAATGTTAGAAATGGTTCTCCTTGTCAGCGACATGAAAGATTTGAAAGCCAACCCTAATCGTTTAGGGGTGGGAACCGTCATCGAAGCCAAACTTGACAAGGGTCGCGGACCTGTC
>Ga0265294_10006355_pt1 | contig 14208 bp, 10 predicted proteins | sample MunlanPumphouse3_FD_192504 | JGI IMG/M metagenome (GOLD analysis project Ga0265294, IMG submission 192504) | Groundwater microbial communities from a municipal landfill in Southern Ontario, Canada - Pumphouse #3 | ecosystem: Environmental > Aquatic > Deep subsurface > Groundwater | place... | reverse complement strand
CAAACCGGCCCTACCATGGTTCAAAGAAGCAAAGCGCATGAACGGTCTCTTGTTATGCGCCACAACGGCAAGATTGAAGATTCTTTTAGCCAGGGAGATGTTTTTACCATACTGAGATCCAACCTGGAAGCGATGCTGGGTATATACCAGGAAAACCCAGGTGACATTCTGTTCTATATTGGCGCTCCCGGCCATTATTATACGTGGGAATACCCTGAATTTAGACGGGAAATCACAAGCTTTCTATCCCTTCACTTTTCCTGAATAATAGAAAATACCCGGCAGTGAAATTGGTATATAATATATAAAAATCATCGGAGGCTATGGATGAACGAAAAGTTGGTATTGGCATATTCCGGCGGTCTGGACACATCCGCTGCCATCAAGTGGATCAAGGAAAAATACGGCACTGATGTGATCACCGTAACCATAGATGTTGGTAATGAAAAAGATTTTACATTGGTAAAAGAAAAGGCGATAAATGCTGGTGCTTTAAAGGCGATAGTGATCGACGCAAAGGATAGTTATGTAAACGAATTTATCTTCCCTGCACTCAAGGCAAACGCTTTTTATGAAGGTGAATATCCCCTGGCTACGGCACTTTCCCGGCCACTTATGGCACGTTTGATGGTTGAAGTTGCCAGACAGGAAGGCGCCACCGCCATTGCTCACGGATGTACCGGCAAAGGCAATGACCAGGTACGTTTTGAGGTAAGCATTGCCGCACTCGCACCGGAAATGAAAACCGTTGCTCCCGCCCGTGAATGGGGGATGACACGGGAAGAAACCATAGCTTATGCAAAAAAACACGGCATCCCTGTACCGGTTACTGTGAAAAGCCCCTACTCGGTTGATGCCGCTGTTTGGGGCCGTTCTATCGAATGCGGTATTCTTGAAAACCCCTGGAACGAGCCACCTGAAGATGCCTATGAGATGACTGTTTCCGTCGAACAGGCTCCCGAAAAACCAGAATACATTGAGATTGATTTTGAGGAAGGTATCCCAGTTGCACTTAACGGCACAGCCATGGGAGGACTTGCTTTAATACAGAAATTAAATGAAATAGCCGGCGGTCACGGTGTGGGCAGAATCGATATGGTTGAAAACCGATTAGTTGGAATCAAATCCCGCGAGATATACGAAGCGCCCGCAGCAGTTACACTGCTCAAGGCTCATCACGGGCTGGAAGCGCTGGTACTCTCCAAGCCTCAGATGAACTTTAAATCCCGCGTGTCCCAGGAATATGCGGATCTTATTTACAACGGCCTCTGGTTTTCTTCCCACCGGGAAGATCTGGCGGCCTATGTTGATAGCACACAGCGTTATGTTACCGGTACCGTTCGGGTAAAATTACACAAAGGTAATGCAACAGTAGTTGGGCGCAAATCACCCTTTTCCCTCTATCAGCTGTCTCTTGCTACTTATGACAAGGGCGATCTGTTTGATCAGAATGCAGCTCCAGGATTCATCCATATCTGGGGACTGCCGCTTAAAACCCAAGCCAATTCTCAGAAAAAAGGTAACTGCTGATGAGCCATATACGCAGCCGCTTCAACAAGCCGGCTGGTAAAAAAGTAATTGAATACACTACGTCTCTGCCGTTTGACTGCCGTCTTTACCCGCAGGATATCCGAGGCTCTATAGCTCATGCGCGCATGCTTGCCAAACAGGGAATCATAAGTAACAGCGAAGGCCACTCCATTGAAGAAGGCCTTATAGCCATACGTGAAGAACTTGATTCGGGTAAGTTTGTATTCAAGCCTGAGCTGGAAGATATCCACATGGCCATTGAATCCCGACTGTTTGAAATCAAGGGGGATGTTGCCGGCAAACTTCATACCGGCCGTTCACGCAATGACCAGATTGCACTCGATATGCGCCTCTTTTCCAAAGACTGTATCAGGGCAATAATCGAGGCTATCTGCAACCTCGAGCATGCCATTGTAGATCAAGCAGATGCCAACATCGAAGTAATACTGCCGGGATGCACACACCTCCAGCATGCCCAGCCGGTTCTGTTTGCCCATCATCTGCTTGCCTATTTTGAAATGTTTGAACGGGATAAGCAACGGGCAAAGGATTGCCTTAACCGCCTGGATGTACTCCCCCTCGGCAGCGGTGCGCTGGCGGGTACCGGCTTTAATATTGACCGGGAGTATGTGGCCAGGGAGCTGGGTTTTAGCCGTATCAGTGCAAATTCGATGGATGCGGTTTCTGATCGGGATTATATGATAGAGCTTCACTCAGTCTGTTCCATCATTATGATGCATCTTTCCCGGCTGGCAGAAGAGATCATCCTGTGGAGCACCAGCGAATACGCGTTTATCGAGCTTGATGATGAATATTCTACCGGTTCCAGCATAATGCCGCAGAAAAAGAATCCGGATGTTGCAGAACTTGGCCGCGGTAAAACCGGACGAGTTTTTGGAAACCTCATTGGCATGCTTACAGTGATGAAGTCACTGCCTCTAAGCTACAACAGAGACCTCCAGGAAGATAAAGAAGGGCTGTTTGATACGTTTGATACCGTACTGCTTAGCCTTGAGGTTTTCAGTGGTATGGTGGCTACCCTCCAGGTAAAGGCTGATCGCATGAAAGATGCTGCCCTAAGCGGCTATATACTGGCAACTGATGTAGCAGATTATTTGGTAGCAAAGGGGCTCAGTTTCCGACAGGCTCACCACATCACCGGCAGGCTGGTAAACTATGCGGCAGGCAAAGCCAAACAGTTGGATGAAATAACGCTTGATGAATACCGTCAGTTTTCTCCGGCTTTTGATGAAGATGTATTGGCCATTACGCTTAATTACAGTATAGAAGCAAGGAACATTCCGGGCGGAACGTCCCTACAACAAGTAACCCGGGCTTTAAAACAGGCCCGGGCCTTATTAGAAAACTGTGAGCTTTAAAACAGAGCTAGCCTTTTGCGGCGACTCTGCGCTGGGTGCGGCGGCAGCGAGTACAGAGCTTCAAACGGGTGATTTTGCCATCTACTTCAACTTTAGTTGGGTGGATATTCGCAGACCACGTACGGTTGGTGTGCCGCTTTGAGTGGGATACGTTATGTCCAAATTGTACACTTTTACCACAGAATTCGCATTTCATATTCCCAGTAAACTCCTTTGACGGATATGATGAATTGTTGTAGAATGCCCGCAACGCGGCAACCCTAATACTTTATCACAAGGCTTTAAGTCTTAGCAAGGACTAGTATCAATATGCAATTAAATAGAAACCTGACCGGTAAAGACTTTCACGAGATGTTTGCAGTAGCAACGGACTGGCTCGAAAAGAGCGTAGCTGAAGTTAATGCCCTGAACGTATTCCCGGTTCCGGATGGTGATACCGGCACCAATATGCTCCTTACCATGCATTCAGCGCTGGACGAAGTCAAAGATCCAGCCAATGCCACTGTAGCAGAAGTATCCAAATCTATGTCTCGCGGAGCGCTGATGGGAGCCAGGGGCAACAGTGGCGTTATTCTTTCCCAAATCATCGCCGGTATTTCCCGTGGGCTTGAACATCAAGAAACCTGCGATGGCCAATGTATAGCCACTGCCTTTGAGCAGGCCTCTATCACCGCCTACAAGGGTATTAGCAACCCGGTGGAAGGAACTATACTTACGGTTATCAAAGATGTAGCAAAAGCTGCCAAAACCAAAACGCTAAACGGCACCAGCGATATTGTCGCCATTATGGAAGAAGTGGTTACTGCGGCGGGGGAGTCGGTTGCCAATACACCAACTTTGCTAAAAGTCCTGCGCGAAGCGGGGGTGGTAGATGCCGGCGGACAGGGGCTTTGCATCATCCTCGATGGAGCTCTCAGATACCTTAAAGGCGAAGCCGATGCGATGCAGTTTAGAAAACCTCAGATTATTCCTTCCAGGATTCCGCTTACTCCACACAGCATTACTTCCCCTGAATCTATCTGTGATGATGAGATACCATTCGGCTATTGTACCAACCTGCTTATCAAGGGGCAGATGCTCGATGTTGAAAAAATTACCGACAAATTAAAAAAACGAGGCGAATCTCTGGTTGTTGTAGGAGATGATAAAACAATCAGGATCCATATTCATACCCTTGATCCGGGCTGGGTCATCAGTTACCTCACTACGCTTGGCACCCTCGATAATGTTCATATCCAGAATATGGATGAACAACACGAAGACTTCATCGAGATGCAGAAGGATAAATCTCCGTCAGGAAGCATTTCCATGGTGGCAGTGGTAGCTGGAGACGGGTTCGCAGAGGTATTTTCCAGCCTTGGTGTAAGCCATATAGTACCTGGTGGCCAGACTATGAACCCATCGACAAAGGATATCTACCAGGCTGTTGAAAAATGCACCGGAGAAAATGTGATCATTCTACCAAATAATAAAAATATAATTCTTTCTGCCGAACAGGTGCAGAAACTAACCAAGAAGAAGGTGCTTGTTGTTCCTACCAAAACCATGCCGCAGGGAATAGCCGCCTTACTGTCATTCGATTACGACGCCGACTTTGAAACCAACCACAAACTGATGAGCGAAGCCTTAAACTCCGTTAAAACCATCGAGGTTACCCGGGCGGTACGCTCCACCCAGGTCAATGGTCTTGATATCAAGAAAAAGCAGTTCATTTCCATTCTTGATGGCCAGATCATATCGGCAAGTAACGACCTCCTTGATAGCCTGAACTGGGCTTTGGAATATTTTGATACACCAGAGGCTGAAGTCGTCACCATATATTACGGCGAAGGCGAGGACGAATCTGGCGCAGAGTCAGTTTCTGCTTCAATCGCTGCCAAATTTCCTCATCTCCAGTTTGAAATAATCAAGGGCGGGCAGCGCCACTACAACTACATTCTTTCTTTAGAATAAAAGCGCTTGGGAGGGCAATAATGGTAAAGATAGTTACAGATTCGACTTCTGACATCACGCGCGATCTTGCGCTATCACTTGGGGTAACCGTAGTGCCTTTGACCGTATTTTTTGGCAAAGAGTCTTTTCTTGACAGGGTAGAAATGTCTACCGATGAGTTTTACAAACGCCTGGTTGGAGATGTGTTCCCCACCACAACCCAACCATCTCCGGGCGTTTTTGCCGAAGTATATAACCAGCTTGCACAGGAAACCAACGAGATCGTCGTCATTGTTATTTCCGGACGCCTCAGCGGTACCTACCAGTCAGCACTGCACGCTACCAGCATGATCAAGAAAAAGGGCATAAAAGTTGAAGTCATAGACTCGCGCAATGTCGCCATGTCACTGGGACTTTTGGTTATTGATGCAGCCAATAAGGCCAAAAGCGGCGCCAGCTTTGATGACGTTGTATCATCGGTAAAAAATAACATACCACGTGTTCATCCCTACATGTACTTTGATACCCTTAAGTATCTTGCCAAGGGAGGCCGTGTTGGAAAAGCGCAAGGGCTGGTCGGTTCGATCCTTTCTATCAAGCCGATCGTAACCCTTGATGACGGTGAAGTATCGCCCGTTGCCAGAGTCCGCTCCAAAAAGGCTGGCCTTGACCACCTCTACAAGTTTGTTCAAGGTTACGGAGACAATATACAAGGCCTTGCCGTTGAATACGCAAATACCTCTGAAGATGCAGATTTATTAATAGAACGCCTGGCAGAATTGTATCCCAAAGAAAAGATAATACGTTCTGTTGTAAGCCCGGTTCTGGGTACATACATGGGCCCAAATGTAGTTGGCGTTTTTGTACTGGAGGGCGACAAGAAACCCTAAAGGAGGAGCGCAATGTCTATCAGAATAGTTACCGATTCAACCGCAGATCTTCCTCCCGAGCTGGCACGTGAACACGGCATCGAGATCGTACCAGCCTATATACTTCTTGGAGGAAAAACCTATCGCGATGGCGTAGATATCTCCCAGGATGAACTTTACCGCCGTATGGTTGAAATGGAGCAGACTCCTACCACTTCCCAGCCTCCTCCAGCCGATTTTGCCGAGGTTTACCGTTCGCTGCTGAGGGATGTTGAGCATATAATTTCTATACAGGTAACTGGCAAGTTAAGCGGCATTTACGCTTCCGCACTGTCTGCCAGAGATATGCTGGACGAAGGAAACCGTATCCATGTTATAGATTCTCAGCTTACTTCCATGGGCATGGGCATGCTGGCTGTATTAGCAGGCCAGCTGGCAAAAGCTGGCAATACCGCCGAAAGAATTGTTGAAGAAATCAAGACTGCCATAAATAATACTCATATCTGGGCAACTTTTGATACTCTCAAATACCTGCATCGGGGCGGAAGAATTGGCAAGGCCAAAGCCCTGGTGGGCAGTATGCTAAACATCAAACCGCTTCTAACCATGAGAAATGGCGAAATTACGCCGATAGGCGTTGCGCGCACACGCAAGCGTGCAATCGATAGGCTGGTGGAACTCGCCAGTTCCGTTTCCTCCATAGCAGACATGGCGATAGTACATGCCACCACTCCGGATGAGGCTATCGAGATGAAAAACAGCCTGAGCCAAATCAACCCCGCCCAGCAGGCTTCCATATCCAGACTGGGCCCCGCCCTCGGCGTCCATGGAGGCCCAGGCACTCTGTTGGTTGCGGTTCGTAAAAAAGCAGAAGGACTTGCTGAAATAACACGAAGTGAAGGCAGCGAACGAAAAATGTTCAACCTTCCTTCCATGCCCGAAATAAAACTGCCTAAACTTCGTTTTGCCACATTGCAGTAGCTCCAAAGCAGGAGGACAGTTTCTTGGCGGCCGACCTTGATACTCTGCTAAAAATATTGCGTCTTGAAGCACAAAAAGGTTACCAGAATACTGCCGTTATTGGCGGCATGGACCGTTTCCTTGATGGGTGGGTAAAGCAAAACCTGGCCAAACCTGCTTCAAACCCTGAAAAGGCAGCAGTCAAAAAAATCGCTTCCCGCAAATCCAGGTATGCTGTTTTGACCCCGGAGGAGAGAAGAACCTGGCTTGATGCAACCGAACATATTCTCACCGCTAAAAGCTCCATCTCTTCGAGAGCCGTTAAATCTAAACGCACTAATTCCGCTTCTGTTCCGCCTAAATACTCCAGTTTATCTGAAGCCAGCCTTGAGTCACCGGTTACAGCCATAAAGGGCATCAGTACAATCTACAGCGAAAAACTAGCCCGGCTGGATGTTAAAACCATACGAGACATGCTCTTCCTGTTTCCACACCGGCATTTAGACTACTCTCGGTTGAAGACAATCTCGCAATTATCTGAAGGGCAGGAAGAGACCATCATTGCCAATATCTGGGAAGCAAGAAAAGTAAATATAGGAGGCCGTCCCAGCACTGAAGCGACCCTGGGAGACAGCACCGGCAACATCAGGGCAGTATGGTTTAATAACCCTTATCTTGCGCGCCAGCTTGCCGGTTGCAGCCAGATAGTTCTGAGTGGCCGTGTTCGTTTTTTTAACGGCAGGCCGGTTTATGAATCTCCCGACTGGGAAGCGCTTGATGCCAATGAAGAGCTGGTTCATGCCGGGCGCCTGGTGCCTGTATATCCGCTTACCAAAGGTTTGTATCAACGGTCTCTCAGAAAAACCTTGAAAAGTGTTGTTGACCAGTTTTCTAACCGGCTAGTGGAATTCTTACCGGAAGACATTACCACCCGCAACAGGATGCTTTCCTTTGGCGAAGCCGTTAGACATGCGCACTTCCCCGATACACTTGAACTAAAGGACAGGGCGCGTGTTCGCCTTGCCTTTAATGAACTCTTTCTGCTTCAGCTTGGTGTTTTACAAAAAAGAAAACAATGGCAGGTGATAAAAACCCGCCCAATCGTGACGGACTCGAACCTTCTTTCCTACTTTACCTCAAGTCTGCCTTTTACGCTTACTTCGTCACAGAAACGTGTTGTTGACGAGATACTGGGCGATATGGCTAAAAACACTCCAATGTCCCGGCTGCTTCAGGGAGAAGTTGGAAGCGGAAAAACCATCGTAGCTCTTGCCGCCCTTTTAATGACTGTTGCTGCAGGCAGGCAGGCTGCATTGATGGCGCCAACCGAAATACTGGCACAGCAGCATTATAAGGCGATTTCGGATTTGCTGGAAAAAGTCTTTGGAGCAAGCACCCAAAACGGTGCATCAAAAACGTTTGAAATCAAATCCGGCCAATCCATTGTTTTAACACTTCTCACCAGTGATATTAAGGCTTCCGCCAAGCGAAACATTAAAGAAAACATTGCCGACGGTCAAATAAATATAGTTGTCGGCACTCATGCCATCATACAAAGTGAGGTTGCTTTTAGGGATCTTGGTTTTCTGGTGATTGACGAACAGCATCGCTTTGGCGTTTTACAGCGTCAGGCTTTGCGAAAAAAGGGTGAAAACCCTCACGTTTTGGTGATGACGGCCACCCCGATACCAAGGACGCTTGCCCTGACCCTGTACGGTGATCTGGATCTTTCAGTGATCGACGAACTCCCGCCTGGAAGGCAAATCATTAAAACACGCTGGTTAAAACCGGCGGAAACCTACAAGGCTTATAACTTCATCCGCAAACAGGTTGATGAAGGCAGACAGGTATTTATTATCTGCCCCCTGGTAGAAGAGTCAGATTCCCTTCAAGCCAAAGCAGCTATCCAGGAATATGAAAGGTTTAAAAGTGAAGTTTTCCCCAACCTCCGCCTTGGCCTCTTACATGGACGAATGAAAGCCAGCGAAAAAGAACAAATAATGAAGGAATTCTATTCAGGCTTATTGGATATTCTGGTTGCTACTCCTGTAGTTGAGGTAGGCATTGATGTACCCAATGCAACTGTTATCTTGATTCAAAGCGCCAATCGCTTCGGCCTGTCACAGCTTCACCAGTTTCGCGGACGGGTCGGACGTGGAGAGCACCAGAGTTACTGTATGCTGCTTTCTGAAAGCACTACCGAAATCGGTGCCGAACGGTTAAAAGCGATCGAAGAACTTCATGATGGTTTTAAATTGGCCGAGAAAGATCTTGAGCTTCGAGGCCCGGGTGAATTCTTTGGCACTCGCCAGTCTGGCATACCAGATTTGAAGATGGCACGACTGAGCGATGTTGGACTCCTTGAACTGGCACGCCACGAGGCCATCGAACTGTTTAAGCAGGACCCGGGTTTAGAAAAGCCGGAACACTTTTCTCTGGTAAGAGAATTAAAACAGGCGTGGCAGAAGAAAACCTCTGACGCAAACTAACCCTGGAAGGCAGGATAACATCAACCTTTAAAAAAATCGCAAACCACGGCTCGCTATGTTATAATCTTTACTTCTGAACGAATATGACGAATATACTCACACTTAAACAAAAGCTAACTCAAGAGATTGAAAACGCCATTAAAAAGGCACAGGATGATGGCAGCCTGCCTCGGGTGCCGGTTCCTTCTGTTGTTCTTGAGCATCCTCAACGTAGCGAACATGGGGATATCGCCACCAGTCTTCCATTAAAATTAGCCCGTGCAATGGCAAAAAAGCCTTCCGATATTGCTGCAGAAATTACCCGCAACCTGTCCCCGATGCCAGAAATTTCTGGCGTTGAAGTAGCACTTCCTGGATTTATTAACTTCACCATATCTCCCGCCTGGTTATCTGTTCAGGTTAACATGATTATCAATGATCCCAAAGGGGTCACTAAGATAGATGCCGGGAAGGGCAAGAAGGTTCAGGTTGAGTTTGTCAGTGTTAACCCCACCGGCCCTCTGCACGTAGGTCACGGCCGCGGTGCCGTTCTTGGCTCAACACTTGCCAACGTGCTTGAGGCCTGTGGTTACCACGTAAGCCGTGAATACTACATCAATGATGCCGGCAGCCAGATAGATGCCTTCAAGCGCTCTCTGTTTGCGCGCTACCAGCAGGAATTTGGCATCGAAGCAGAAGTTCCCCAGGAAGGCTATTTTGGCGCATATATGGTTGAACTTGCTCGTGATCTCGCAGGTGAAATTGACAGAAAATATCTTGATATGTCTGAAAACGATGCCATTAAAGAACTTGGCGAGATAGGCCTTAACAAAATGATAGCCGAAATCAGGAAAGAACTGGCTGTTTTAAAGGTTGAATTTGACGAATGGTTTTCCGAACGCTCCCTTTACAGCGACGGTTATTACCAAAAAGCAATAAGCATACTGCAGGAAGGCGGCTACCTTGCCAACAAGGAATTTGCTACCTGGTTTGTATCCACCAGCCTTGGAGACAGCAAGGATAATGTTGTCATAAGGAGCGATGGCTCTCCAACTTATTTTGCTGCTGATATCGCCTACCACTATAACAAATTTATAGCCCGTGGCTTCGACCGTGTCATCGATATCTGGGGAGCTGATCACCAGGGACATGTTTCCCGCATGAAAAACGTGCTAGGCGCCATGGATATCGACCCCGGCCGGCTTGATGTAATAATTTCCCAGATGGTTACGCTCAAGCGCGGCGGCGAACTGGTGCGAATATCCAAGCGCAGCGGAGAGCTGATAACCCTTAAGGAAGTAGTTGAAGAAGTAGGTGCTGATGTGTGTCGCTACTTCTTTCTTTCGCGTTCAGCTGACTCCCAGATGGATTTCGATCTTGAGCTTGCCATGCAGGAATCTTCTGAAAACCCGGTGTATTATATCCAGTATGCACATGCCCGCATCGCCAGCATATTACGTTTGGCAAAGGAAGAAGATCTCACACACGAGGGAGGCGATACCGCACTTCTTAATGACTCTTCTGAGCTTGCCCTTATGCGCAGGTTGGTAGAGCTTCCTGAAGTTATTGAAATGGTGGCAAAAAGCCTCGAACCTCACCATCTTGCTTATTATGCTCTGGATTTGGCTACACTTTTCCACAGTTTTTACAAACAGTGCAGAGTTGTCCAGAAAGATAAACCGGAACTATCTCGAGCCAGACTTAAACTGGTGATTGCCGCCAAAGCGGTTTTTGCCTCAACGCTTAACCTCATGGGAATGACCGTTCCTGAATCAATGTAGGTATTTGCAGCGCTTTTGAATGTAATTATATAATGGTATTTTTAAGGTAAACCTTTACTGTGAATGAACCCCTTATAATGCAATTCCACGTAGCCCAACTGCTCAAAGAAGGCGTTGGGTCTAAACGTGATTATTTAGTAGATGACGAGGTTTATATACTCGATAGTTCGCCGCCAAGCCGAGTACATGGCACGGTTAATCTTTTACGCACATCAAACGGCGTTCTCGCCAGGGCACAACTCTCTACTGAAATCGAGCTTGAATGCGCCAGATGCCTTGAGCCTTATAAATGTAAACTTGAATATAATTTTGAAGAGGAATATTTTCCCGTTCTGGATATGTATAGGGATGAATATAACGCAAGCCCTCCAGATAAAGACACTTTTACTATAAATGAAAACCATTTTTTAGACATTACAGATGCAGCCCGCCAATATGCTATACTGGCTAAGCCGATGAAGCCTCTTTGCCGGCTTGATTGCCCTGGAATAACAATTTAAGATTGGAGAGATAAATGGGAGCATTACCAAAAAGGAAAACTTCAAAAGCTCGTAAAAACGAGCGCCGCAGCCATATCAAATCAGCGGATATGCCTGTTCTGGTAGAGTGCAGTGAATGCCATACCATGAAACTTCCTCACATCGTCTGTCCGGTATGCGGCACCTACAAGGGCCGTGAAGTTATAGAAATCAAACAGCCGAAATCAAAATCAGAGTAATTTGTAAAAATGGTTAGCTCGCGCCGCAAGTCAAGAAGCCTGGCGCTGCAAGCGCTTTACGAGATCGACCTGGCGGGGCACCCCGGTGGAAAGGTCGCCGAAAGCGTTCTTGAAGGCGCGGGCTTATCCAAAATAAACGAAGATTTCGTCAAAGGCCTGGTTAATGGGATTACTGCAAACAAAGATCAGATCGATGGCTACATCAAGCGTTATGCGCCAGCTTGGCCTCTTGCACAATTGCCCGCGATAGACCGCAATATTCTGAGGTTATCCATTTATGAGCTTCTTTACCTTAAGGATACACCTGTAAAAGTAGCCATCAACGAGGCGATTGAGCTGGCAAAGTCTTTCGGGAGTGACAGTTCACCCAAGTTTATCAACGGTGTATTAAGCTCTGTATATGACGCCATTCTAAAAATGGGAGATTCCCTTCCTCAGGAGTGATTCCAGCATTTGTCTCCATTTACCGCCAAGCTTTTTAGTGTTTAACTGGATACGATAAGGGCTCAGGCGAACCCCATCCATCGAGCGCATTTCGATCTCGCTGGTTTTAAAACGCAAGCCTTCATAAGGCAGAATAATAATGTCGTCATCCTCCACGTTGATAATTCCCACCCCGGCAGATCTTGCCAGTATTTTCAGCCCTATTCCATAAATCAGGTTTGAAGTTTCTTCCTCCATAGCACCGAAGCGGTCGATCATCTCTGAAGAAATATCTTCCAAACTTTTTAGATTATCAATTCCGGCCAAACGCCGATATAAATGTATCCGTTCCCCATCGTCGGGCACGTAATGCTGGCTGATCAGCATTGCCAGCGGAAGATCAACAACCGGTTCTGGAAGCTGCTTTTCAGTTTTTACCTTTTTTCCTTTAAGACGGGCTTTTTCCTCTTCTACAGCTTGGGATAAAAGTTCGGTATACATGTTAAAGCCAACCGCGGCGATATGGCCGCTCTGTTGGGTACCCAGAAGAGTTCCGGCTCCCCTTATCTCCAGGTCTTTCATGGCGATATTAAAACCCGAGCCCAATTCTGCCAGTTCATATATGGTACGTAGTCTTCGGCGGCCTTCTTCGGTTAGCTTGCTGTCATCATCATAAATAAAGTATGCATAACCGGCGGCCGTACCCCGCCCTACGCGTCCTCTCAACTGGTGGAGCTGTATCAAACCGAATTTGTCAGCCCGGTTAACAATCAAGGTATTGGCATTGGGCACATCAAGCCCGGATTCGATAATGGTAGTACACACCAGTACATCGGTTTTGCCGGCAGTAAAATCAAGCATCACCTGTGCCAGTTCTTCTTCTTCCATTTGTCCATGCGCTATTGAAAAGCGCGCCTCAGGCACGATATCTTTTAACTCGGCGGCCACTTCTACAATGCTTCGGACGCGATTGTGAACAAAAAACACCTGTCCGTTGCGTTCAACCTCACGTATTATAGCCTCGCGCATTAACTGCCTGGAGGATCTGGCAACCATGGTATGAACTGGAAGACGTTCCTCCGGGGGTGTTTCGATGGTGCTCATGTCCCTGACCCCGGTCAGGGACATATAAAGTGTACGAGGTATGGGTGTTGCGCTCATCGCCAGCACGTCAACTTCTGCCCTCTTCTTTTTTAACAGTTCCTTGTGCCCTACTCCAAAACGTTGCTCCTCATCAATAATAATCAAACCAAGATTTTTAAATTTAACATCCTGTTGGAGTAGCCGATGAGTGCCTATCACAATATCTACACCTCCTTCTTTGAGGCGCGTTAATATCTCCTTTTGCTCTCTGGCAGTCTTAAACCGGCTCAGGGACTCTATGGTTACCGGATATGCTGAGAGTCTCTGCGAAAATGTTATGTAATGTTGTTGTGCAAGAAGCGTAGTAGGCACCAACACCGCAACCTGCCTGCCATCCTGCACAGCCTTGAAAGAAGCACGAATAGCAACTTCGGTTTTGCCATAACCGACGTCCCCGAGAAGAAGTCTGTCCATCGGGCGAGGTTTGGACATATCTTTTTTGATGTGTTCAATAGCCGTTAGCTGATCAGGCGTTTCTACATACGGAAATGAAGCTTCAAGCTCTTTCTGCCAAATGCTATCACCAGAAAAAGCAAACCCTTTCACTATCTCACGCTGAGTGTAAAGCGCCAGAAGTTCTGCCGCGATTTCCCTGGCAGCCTCAGCAGCTTTTTGACGCGTGTGCTGCCATTGTTCGGTGCCCAGACGATTAAGCGAAGGAGGCACTTCGTTTGAACCTATGTAACGGCTTACTCTGTCTACCTGATTTACCGGAACGTAAAGGCGATCCTCTTGTTCATATTCAAGCACCATAAACTCCCGGCTGATACCATCATTATCCATGTTGATAATGCCTGCAAAGCGAGCAATACCATGATCAACATGCACAACATAGTCACCGGGTTTTATTCTTTCTATATTCACCGGTTGCTTATATGATTTTTTAGCAACCTGCCTGTTTAGCCGTGTAAAACCCAGTATTTCACTATCGGTGTAGAGAAACAAATCATCATCAAGACACCATCCACCATCAAGAATGCCTTTATAAAGAACAACCTGACCGGG
>Ga0265294_10006354_pt1 | contig 14214 bp, 11 predicted proteins | sample MunlanPumphouse3_FD_192504 | JGI IMG/M metagenome (GOLD analysis project Ga0265294, IMG submission 192504) | Groundwater microbial communities from a municipal landfill in Southern Ontario, Canada - Pumphouse #3 | ecosystem: Environmental > Aquatic > Deep subsurface > Groundwater | place... | reverse complement strand
TAAACTTCACGCGCGCATAATGCGCGCGCTAAGTTTAAAGCCTGAATTACAGTCTGCTTTTTCAGGATCAAGTGATCATTGTAATACTGCGGAGACGAATACTATTTCAGATCAGTTTCGCGGTTAAGCTGTTCAAAAAAATCATGCATAAAACCAGCGCGCTGTGCCGCCAATTTGCGCGCTGCTTCAGTCAGCAGTTTACCTTCGATATGACGCAGTTTCATCAGATATTCACGGTAAGCGCTGTCACCGTGGCTGTATTCCGGTGCCGCCATGGCTTCAGCCGCGGAGTTATGCAGTACCGCCCCTTCGCGACCGGCGAAATAAAAGGCTCTGCCAATGCCTACCGCGCCGATTGAGTCGAGCTTGTCAGCATCGTAAATAATCTTTTCAGCGAGAGTTTCCGGTTGAACACCGCGTCGATAGCGGTGTTTGCGTACGCACTCCGCAACCTGAATGGCAAACGGTTCCGGGAATCGCATTTTTTCAAGCATTGCGGCGGCGATTTTCGCGCCAAAGGCAGCATGACAATGCTTTCCCTTAGAGGCAATTTCTTCCGAACGCCCGATATCATGGAGCAATGCGGCACATTCGATTATCTGAATATCCGGCGCATTTTCCATTTTGGCAATCAGCCGGGCATTGTTTAAAACCCGTTCAGTATGGTCAAAACCATGACATCCTGAAATCGACGCCAGAATTTCGGTTACCTGTTCACGGAGTTCTATAAATTTTGAACGAAAAACATTATCATCAATCATGGTTTTAATCATAAACTCCATTTTATAATTTGCTGTTTTTTCGCATACCAAGCACCGTCTCCCGTGCTGTAACATAATCAAATTTGCCCGAACCCAGCAAAGGAACGTGTTGCATCACAATAATCGTTTTGGGAACCCAAAGTTCACTGAGACCGTTAGCACGGAAAAACGTAATTATATCCTGCATTTTTGCGTCTTTTTTTTCTGTAACCAGCGTCAATTGTTCACCTTTCAGTTCGCTTTCGACAACAATAACTCCCTGCTTGATGTCCGGCCATAATTTATCAATCCATTCTTCCACCGCCGCCAGCGAGACCATTTCACCGCCGATTTTGGCAAAACGTTTGGCGCGTCCGATTATGCTGATGTAGCCGTCTTCATCAATACTGACGATATCTCCGGTATCATACCAGCCGTCCGGCGGCGGGACCAATACTCCGGGATTTTCCGGCAGATAATACCCCAACATCACATTCGGTCCCTTGATCAGCAATCTTCCGCCCTCCGTCACACCCGGTGCAGCGACCACACGACATTCCAAACCGGGGACCGGACAACCTACAGTACCGGAACGATTATACATCGGGGTATTGAGACTGATTACCGGTGAAGCTTCCGTAGTACCGTAGCCACTCAACAGTCGGATTCCGAATTTTTCAATCCAAAGTGAATGGTTACGCGGACGAATTTTTTCGGCCCCGACCAAGGCGATACGCATATTGAAAAAATCATACGGGTGTCCTGCCCTGGCATAACCGTACATGAAGGTATCAGTACCGAAAATAATCGTCGCATTGGTATCATAACACAATTCTGGAACAATCCGGTAGTGCAGCGGCGACGGATAATAAAACGTTCTGATCCCCGACAATATCGTTAATACCGTCCCTACTCCCAGTCCGAACGAATGAAACATCGGCAGGCAATTGAAAACCCGGTCATTGTGATTGAAGGAAACCCGACTTAGTATCTGTGCGCGGTTTGCCAGCAAATTACGATGACTCAACAACACGGCTTTCGGCATTCCCTCCGAACCGGATGTAAATAATATTACAGCCGGATCATTGGCTTCAGCGCGAGGCTTTTTTCTGATTATCCGACGAATCATGCCGGAAATTTTCGCGTGATAATGCCCTGCCCGCAAATCTTCCAGATAAACCAGACGTATTCCGGCATCGCTCAATGTCGCAGCCAGCGACTCCAATTTACCCATGCTGATAAATTTTCGCGAGGTAAAAATGATTTTTATTTCCGCGGTTTTACAGCATGACAGAACCATCTGCGCGCCTGCGGTGAAATTAATCATTGCCGGAACCATGTCATAAGCCTGACAGGCATAAAACGACACCAGCCCGGCCAGAGAATTCGGCAACATCAGTCCAACCTGTTTTTCATTCGGAGCTGCTACCTTCATCAGACGTCCCAGCAGGTAGCTTTTATTGATCAGACCACGCAATGAAAGCGGCTTGCGCATGATGTCTTCGGCAATTAAAAAATTGCCGCCGTTGACTTTCGCGGAATCCAACAGCCCTTGAAAAATATGTTTATCTATCTTACTGCTTTCAAAAAGCATTTTCGCCATGACATCATAAATTCGGTCGGCAACTTTCTGACGCCGTTTACGCCCGCTGTAATGATCCGGCAATTCAAAACGCCGCGGTGGCATCACCGTTATCGTAATTTGCGGAAACCATTGCGTCCGCAATTTATGACGGAGATACGAGAAATGCGAGTACTGCGCCCCCTCTATGCGGATCGGTAGAATCATCGCGCCGGATTTGTCGGCAATCATCCCGGGTCCTTCGTAAATTTTCATTAAAGAACCAGTTATGGTGATTCGACCTTCCGGAAAGATCATGATTTTGGCATCATCTTTCACCGCGTTAATCAATGCCCTGGTCGCCAGCGGACTGATCGGATCGAGCCGATAGACGTCAACCAACATCAAAAACGGTTTCAACCACCATTTATTCGCCATATTGCTGTTAATCGCGAATTTCATCTTTTCCGGCATGAATGCGGCAATCAGCAGACCATCCAGCAATGACGTATGATTGGCAATTATCATCACGCGTTTCCCCGCTTTACTGAAATTTTCCAAGCCTGCCACTTTCACTCTGAACAGGAAAATCAATATGAAACGAAATACCCCGCGCAGCAATGCGTCCGGCAACAGAAAGCACACATATACCACCACCACAAAATTAAACAGCGCAATCCACAGAAAAACCAGCGGCGCGGCGACTTTAAATACCATACAGCCGATGGCGACCAGAATTGCCCCCACCGCCATGAACAACGCATTCATAATACTGTTGGCGGCAATAATCCGCGCCATTTGACTTTTGTCGCCATGGCTTTGAATCATGGCATTGAGCGGAACCGTAAAAATCCCCCCGAACACTGCTATAAAAAACATATCAAAAGTCAAATTCCAGAATTGCCAGTCATTGAGAAAATCAGTAAGCCCCTTGATCTTGCCGGTTCCGGCTTCAAAACCATAAGAACTGAAAAACAACGCCAGCGTAAAAAGTGCCATTCCGAGAGCACCCGCCGGAACATAGGTAGTCTGTACCACGCCACGCATTATCTTGTTGCACAACAATGATCCCACCGCAATCCCGACAGAAAATGTCATCATGAAAAATGTCACCACCGTATTGTCGGCATTCAAAACCTCTTTGCAGTAAGTCGGCAACTGCCCCAGATAAACCGCGCCAACCAGCCAGAAACAGGAAATACCGAGAATACACTGCCAAATCGTGGTTTGACGGCGAACCGTTTTGACAATATTGCAGGTTTCCGTGAAAATATTCCAACGCATCCGAAGTTTAGGATCCGGACCGGCCGCTTCCGGAATTCCCCGGCTCGCCAGATAACCGGAAACCGCCAGCGAAACCAGCAGCAATCCGGTTTTTAAATCTCCGACTGAGGACATAATCAGCAACCCCCCGGTAATCGTTCCCGTAAGTATCGCAATTTGGGTTCCGGCCTGAATAAAAGCGTTGCCGGCAACAAGTTCATCTTCGCGCAACTGTTGCGGCAACAGTGAATATTTCATCGGTGCGAAAAATGTCGATTGCGTTCCCATCATGAATAAAAGAAATAGCAAAAAAATGAAGTTACCTGACAACAACGCTGGAATCGCGATAGCCATCAGTATGATTTCCCATATTTTTACCAAACGCACCAATGTGGCGCGATCGTATTTATCGGCCAACTGCCCGCCCAGCGCAGAAAACAAAAAATACGGGACAATAAATAATGCCGCCGCCACTTGCGACATTGCGCTTGATTCGCCGGGAGCGGAAGCCAGACGATATGTGATCAGTATCAAAATTGCACTTTTCAGGCAATTATCGTTGAACGCGCCCAGAAACTGCGTCATAAACAAAGGCGCAAAACGCCGCCTGACAAATAATTTATAGCTCATCCGTTTTTCCTTTGACTTCAAAACCGAAACGGTCAATTGACCTTGAGAATTCAACAAATTTGCTGAAGAAAATACTCCCTGTTAGTGGCTTTGTAAAATCAATCAACTACCAATCCAAATAATTTCTTTGGACGCAGCAAGGTAATAAACAGCTCGCTATTTCCAGAGTTGAACTTAGCGCGCGAATAATGCGCGGGTGAAGTTTAAATACATTTTTGCATTAGCATTCTTTCAATAAATGTGGCATAGTATAGCTAAAATATATGCGGCAAAAAAAATCGCCATGTATAATTATCCCATGAATTGCAATTCAACTTGATACAGGATATGCCATGAAAAAAATCATTAATGTCAGCGCCGCAGTAATTTTCGACGGTGATATGATATTACTTACTTCCAGACCGGACAATCGCGAACATGCCGGCTGGTGGGAGTTTCCCGGCGGAAAAATTGAAAACGGTGAAACGCCCGCGCAATGTCTGGTACGCGAGTTGGATGAAGAACTCGGAATTTCAGTGAATATCTTTGATCAGATCTATTTTACCGAATACGAATATCCTGAACGAATTGTGCGTCTTCACTTCATACGATGCTTGTTAAAAACTGACTGTCCCAAACCCAAACCGCGTGAATGTCAGGAATTGCGTTGGCTGAAACGGGGTACGCCGCGCGATATTAAATTGTTGCCGGCAGACGAAGATGTGGCTTTTTTCATTGGTATTTAAATATTACTCACAATATTTCGGCTTTTTCAACGTTATTGTTTAAGTAATTCATAAAGACAGGTCAGGAGTTAAATGGAACGTTCCGATCAGGAATTAATAAAAGGTTATCTGGCTGGCTCCGACCATGACTTCGGAATATTGTTTGAACGATACAAAAACCAGCTTTACGGTTATCTGATGAAAATGATACCGGAATCAAAAACTGATGTTGATGACGTTTTTCAAAAAACCTGGATAAAAGTTATGCTTAAACTGCCTTTTTATAATGCGTCTTCAGGCCACTTCCAAGCCTGGCTGTTTCGCATCGGTCATAACCTGAGTATTGATTTTTTCAGGAGCAGAAAGAGACTTAAGGAACATTTGTCAATGGATACACTTGAAGACTACATGACGCCGATAAGCAAAGAACGGCCTGCTGCAGAAATGATGAATCGGGAGATTGCGGTTGCTGTCGGGACGGCCTTAGACCAGTTGTCCACAGAGCAACGCGAAGTTTTCTTATTGCGTCAGAAGGGATTGAGTTTTAAAGAAATTGCTAGCATTCAAAAATGTCCGTTAAACACGGCATTGGCGAGAATGCAGTATGCCGTAAAAAAATTAAGAGAAATCTTATCTGAAGGAGGTTTTTCCCTATGAAAAAACTTGATTGCGCCGACATGGCGCTAAAAATTTTAGAAAGTAATGGTGTTATTGCGCCAGAGATTACTGAACATTGTCACGAATGTCCGGAATGCCGGGCTTTGCTTAAAGACTGGAAATTTCTTTCAAAAATCGAACCGGATACTCCGCTGGTTCCGATCACCCTTGAAAAAGCAATTATCGGACAATCCGCAAAACTGCGAACACAATCCAGACGTACATTCCGGGTCAGACATATTTCTCAATATGCCGCTCTGGCAGCGGCGCTTTGCATTGGATTTATCCTGTTGTTTAATCTAAATCCGGACACGCCAAGACTGGCCATTCCATCAGGTCCAAGTTATCAATGGAGCTGGGCACCTATCGAAAATGCGCTTATTGATTTGCAAAATGAACTTGAAAACAGTTCACAACCCCGCGACAGCAGCAAAATCGCATCCTACGATGAGCTGAATATCGATATCATTCTTAACGAAATAAACTACTATGAGGTAATATTATGAAAAAAATTATGATGATTATGCTTGCATCCATGTTAATCCCGTCTGCTTTCGCAGATAATACCAGCAGCCCAAACCAGCAGACCGGTAAAGAAAGTATCCGCGAAAAACGCAATTCTCGGGAAAGAAGCCCGGGAACGATGCGCAATAACCAGTCGGAAATTCGCAATTTCTTCGCCTCGCTTACTGAGGATGAACGCAAAGAACTGCGCGAACTTCAGCGTTCAAATCCTGAAGAAGCTAAAAAAATTATGACGCAAAAACTTGAGCAATATAAGTTGCATCGCAAAGAAAAAGATAAACAGCTTAATGACTTGATCAAGACCTATCAACAAGCAGAAAATAAAGAAAGCAAAGAGCAGGCATACGCTGAAATAAAAAAGATGGTAACTGAAGATTTCAATACAAACCTGGCAGAACACAAGCGTCAACTCGATTTTCTGGAACGCCGCTTGAAAGCTGAACGGGAACGTTACGATATTCGGAGTAAAAACGCAGACCGGATAATCAAGAACCGCATTGACGAATTGGTCAAAGTGCCGGAATTACGCTGGTAAGTTGTTAGACAGATTGCCGGCAAGATATCCCGAACTGAAAGCCCATTGCAGATTGTAACCGCCGCAAGGACCATCTAAATCAAGCACTTCACCTGCGAAATGGAGTCCGGGAACAATACGGCTTTCAAGTGTTACGGCATCGACTGATTTCAACGCCACACCGCCGCGGGTTATCATCGCCTTATCCCACGGTTCGGCAGATTTGATATTCAGCGGCAACGCGGTCAGGTGCATAGCCAGTTTCCTGCGGGCAGCAGCGGGAAAGCGTGCTGCGATATAATTTTCATTTCCACTAATGAATGAGAGCTGTTCAGCCAGCCTGGCAGGAAACATTTCCGCCAACAAATTTTTTACCATCCTGACTCCGTGATCACGCTGCCACTTATCAAATATTTTCAGCCAGCGTTCCAGATCATAGTCGGCAATGAGATTGATTTTCAACGGAATCAGCGGATTTTTTTCCAGCAGAGCGGAAACCTGACGGGAGGCATTAATTATCGGCGGACCGGAAATGCCATGATGAGTAAACAACAATTCGCCGCGCCATATTTCCCGGCGATATTTGGGAATATCAATCGTGATCGCGGCATTTTCCACGGCAATACCGGCACATGAGCACGGCCACTTTTCCTGAGTCTGCAAACCTGAAAGCGCGGGAAAAGTTTTGATAATCTGATGACCGGCCTGCGTTGCCAGAAGATAACCGCTTCCCGTAGCGCCGAGCGACGGATAACTCCTTCCGCCGGTCGCGATAATAACTCGACTTGCCGACAGTTTTTCATTATTTGCGATAACACCGCAAATTTGATTGTGCTCAATCAAAATTTTGCTGACCACAGTCTGGCAACGAATATTGACTTTGAGCCGATGACATTCCGCCAGCAGAGCTTCAAGGACATCGCGCGCACTTTCAGATTCAGGAAAAACGTGAAACCCATCGCTGACCACCGTCGCAATGCCACGCAGCATTAACCATTCGCGCAACTGTTGCGGCGGCATCAGCTGAAGCGCCGGAAGCATAAAACGCCATTGACGACCGAACGCCTTGGCCAGTTCATCAGGCGGCAGAATATTGGTAAGATTACATTTTCCACCCCCGGTCGCAAGCAATTTAGCGCCCGGCCGCGACAACTGTTCGCAAACCACCACCTCCGCTGCCGGATAATTTTGCGCGGCGGCGATAGCCGACATTAAACCGGCAGGACCGGCGCCGACGATAACAATTACATTTTTCATAGTTGCCTGTTTTGCTGTTCTGATAATGCAACCGCAGTCTTTAAACTTTGCGCGCGCATTATGCGCGCGCGAAGTTTAAATCATCTTGCAGTGCTATTTTTGCTCGATACCGATATCAATATTGATCATCTTTCGCTGGCAGGTCGGAATATCGAGATCCTGGCCGTTGATAATTGATGGAGCCGCGTTGACAAATATCCCTTTGGAAATATCCTGCAACGGCAGCGGCGGCTGTTCTTTTTCGCCGTGAACTTTAGATTTTCGCTTTTTGCTTTCAGTTACAGCAACCGTTTCCAGCGAAGGCAACGTTTCTGATTTATCATATTTGACCGTAATCGCGCTAAGTTGAACGTCATTCCCACAGTCATCAGAAATCGCAACCCCGGTGATTACTCTGGCTTTGGGATTAAAAAATGATGCCGCCGCTTCCAACGTTTTTTTCATTTCGCTGATGCTCAAATCTGAACCGCCGGTAATAATTGAAAATATTACATCAGCTTCCTTAAAACTGTTGACCCCACCAAGCATGGGAGCTTGCAACATCTTTTCCAACGCCACATGGCAGCGATTGATGCCGTCAGCAGTTGAAGCAGTACCAATACCAATACTGCAAATACTTTTACGCTGATTCAGAACCGCCCGAAAATCAGATAAATCCGCAGGCAGCATACTGCGGTTACGCAGAATTTCGGCAACTCCCAGAACCACACCGGCCATTTCGCGATTGGCTGCCGCATAAGCTTCGGCAACCGGCGTTTCAGCCGGTAAAGTACTGAACAGTAAATCCATCGGCAGACAGAACAGCGCATCCGCCGACGGCAGAATTTCAGAAATTCCCTTATCCGCAGTCTGACGGCGATTATGTCCTTCCATTGTGAAAGGAACCGTCATCACAAAAAGTGCCGGTATATTCTTCTTTTTGGCCATGCTGGCAAAAACGGCGGCGCCTCCGGTAGCCGTGCCGCGTCCCAGCCCGCCGGTGACGATTATGGCTGAAGCACCTTCAATCAGTTTACCGATGCCTTCTCTTTCAATCGCAAAGGAACGGGTTCCGTTCATCAGATCGCCGCCGCATCCGTTGCCGTTACGCCAACGTTGGTCGGCCTGAAACTTTTGCAGGCCGGGATATGGCGACAACGTTGAAATATCGGTATCGATTGCCACGACATCAAGCCATTTGGCGTGTTCCATTGAAACCAGTTGTTCGGCAAACATTACTCCGGCTTTGCCAAGTCCGATTACCATTATTTTAGGTTTCGGCTGAACATCGGCTGCAACAGCCGGCGTGGTCAGACAATTTTCAGTATTTTGCTCCATTGTTCGCTTCCAGTTTAAACTTTGAGTGAATTCCAGACATTGCGAATGCCATGCATAATATTGCCGGCAGCATTATCAAGCAGAGATGACGCGGCATCAATGATTCCCCCGGACTCAATGCGCCCGGACTTCAAATATATATTACCATATTTCAAAATCCCCCAAACCGCACTGCAACGCGGTGATTCCAGGTCGGTGATCGCTCCGCTCGCGTCAAAGGGTTTGCCGACACGAACCGGACATTCAAAAACGCTGCGAAAAATATCGGCAGTACGCGGAAACATTGCTCCGCCACCGGTTAAAACTCCGCCCGAAGCGAGATCACGAAGTGAAATTTCTTTGGCAACTCGCGATTTGATTATTTCAAATATTTCGCGCAGTCTTTCCTCAATTATTTTTTCAAATGACAGCAATGGTATCTTGACATTTCTACTGTTGAAATTCTTTTGTTCAATAAATCCCCTGCCCTGCGCGCTCAACGCGGTAATAGTGCCGTCAACAATCAGTTTGCGGCAGTTGTCGATATGCAGATTTAAAATCAGCGACAAATCATTGGCAACATGCTCGAAACCAACCGGAATTACTCCGCTGGACATTACTCCACCGTTATGTACAACCAAATATTCAGAAGTTCCTGCACCCATATCGATAAAAATTACGCCGTTATTTTTTTCTTCGTCAGTCAGGATACTTTGTGCCGCGGCAATACCGGTAAAAACCGGAAAAACCAGTTCTTCATCACCGACACCGCAGTCGGTAACCAGTTTGGTAAATAATGAAATCCGGTCAAAATCGCCATGAATCACATTCACATAAGCATCTAATTTACGGGAAATCTGACCGATAGGATCACTGACCCGCCGTTGTCCTGCCAGCAAAAAATACGAACTGAAGGTTTCAATCTTAACCCGGTCATACGGCAGATGAACCAATTTGGAATTTTTCCCTGCTTCCGCAATATCATCTTCACTGATGATGCCGTCCGGTGAACGAACGATCGCTGAACCGACATTCTGAAAAGAAGTAATTCCGCTACTGGTCACGCCTACACCAATAAATTTGCTTTCAGAAAGACGTTTTCCAGACAGCTCATCAGCTTGGTCGACGGCATCCGACAACAATTCAACGGCCTTATCCATGTCGATAATTTCGCCTTTGACCACCGCGCCGTTGCTATCGACTTCACCTCGTCCGATAACAATTACATTATCCTCGTCATCCTGACATTCTCCGATCAGGACACATATTTTCGAAGTCCCCAGCTCAATTGCGGTGACAATGGTTTTTCTTTTTGCAAACATATCAGAATTCCCTTAAAAAAATGTTCGTTCACAACATATACTCTATCCGGTTGAAAATTCAATAATGATAACTTCGTTTCATCCGGTTTCCCAACGCACAGAGAATTTCATGAGGATGCGTCTGCTTGTGTTTGACCCAGTCATTAACGGTAATCTCAGAATTCAAACAGATAACTTCATCGCCCGGTACCGCTTGAGGGACATGATTCAAATCAATATTGATATAATCCATCGACACACGCCCGATTATCGGACAACGTCGTCCCCGAACTATTACTTCGCCGCAATTTGACAAGGCCAGCGGTAAACCGTCAGCATAACCGATTGCCACAGTACCGACTCTGGTTTTACGTTTCAGCGAATGGGTGAAATTGTACCCGACATTGGAACCCGCCGGCAATTCTCTGACCAGTGCCAACGCAGATTTCAGAGTGAGAACCGGTTGTAACTGCAGCGGTTCGACAGCAGACCCTAAACCGTAAAGCGCCAGTCCGACTCGACAGTGAGTAAACGGCGGTCGGGTTGTTTCCCGATAATTTGCCATGCCGTCGCCACCACCGAAATGAATACATTCCCAGTCCTGACTGAAATTACCTAGATCTGCAATCTGACGTCGAGTAAATTCGCTGAATTGCGGGAGGGCACCGGGAAAATGTGAATAAATCCCGCGACAATGCAATCCGGGCAGTTCACATACCGCATCAATAATTTTTGCGGCTTCATTCAAAGATATGCCGTCACGTCCCATTCCAGTATCAAGTTGAAAATTGATATCTACGCTTTTCTGCTGTCTGATCGCTTCCAAACTCAACTGCCGCCCGCATTCCAGGCTGTTTACCGGGCAAATCACTCCTGCGCTCACCGCTTCGGCAACCTCAAAAGGAAGCAGGCTACCCGCAATATGTACGGCAAAACCATGCCGGCGCAATTCCAGTGCTTCATCCAGTGTGGCGACAAAAAACCACGGCGCGCCCGCTTCATGCAGAACCTCCGCCACCTTCACCGAGCCCAGATTATAGGCGTTGTATTTTATTACCGGCAATACTACGCATGGAGCCGCGTAACTGACGATTTTACGATAATTGGCGACAATCGCCGCCAAATCCACTTCCAACTGTACTCGAAAATTCATTTTATCACTTCAATTGAAGCGCCGATTTTTCGAAAATCGTTGACAAAGTCAGGATACGTAACCGCTGCCGCTTCCGCACCGGTAACAATAGTTTCACCATCAGCGCCCAATCCGGCCAACGCCAATGCCATAACAATCCGATGATCTCCATGACCATCCACCACCGCCCCATGCAGCGGCGTCCCTTCAATCACCAGCCCGTCCGGCAACTCACTGATTACCGCGCCCATTTTATTCAATTCTTGGCACATGCAGGCAATTCGGTCAGTCTCTTTGATTCTGGCTTGAGGAACATTCAGAAGTCTGGTCGTACCCCGGGAAAATACCGCCGCCGCCGCCATTGCAGGAAGAGCGTCAGGCGTCGAATTCAAATCAATATCGATCCCTTTAAGCCCATCATCTCCCACCATAACCGTGGTAGAATTCCCCTTGGTTTCAATACGCATTCCCATTTTTCTGAAAAAGTCAAAAACCGCTTTATCCCCTTGCAGATCGTCAAAATTAAGATTGCGGATAATAATGTTGCTGCCGGTAATCGCCGCTGCCGCCAAAGGAAATGCCGCAGTTGAAAAATCTGCCGGTATCGTCCACTGAAATGATGGATAAGTCTGCATCCCCGGAATAGTAAAATAATGTAAATCTTCAGATACCGTAAACTTGATTCCCAATCGCCTCAACCAGTCCAATGTCAGCTCGACATAAGGTTTTTCATTGAGTTTGTTGACCTTAATTTTGACTTCTCCGGTGGCCAGTGGCGCCGCAAACAACAGTGCCGTAACAAATTGCGAACTAGTACCGTCAATAGTAACCTCACCGCCTTTCAACGGCCCGGAAATACTTAGCGGACACTTTCCTGAGGTCGATTCCACTGTCGCTCCTAGAACCGTCAGCGCTTCAAGCAGAGGCTCCATAACTCTGGTACGCAACGATGCATCACCGTCAAAACGGCTTTCAAAATCCATCGCCGCCGCAATACCCGATAAAATCCGTAAACTGGTTCCGGAATTGCCTAGATCAATCATTCCTTTCGGTTTACGCAGTTTGCCGCCGGTACCGGTAATCGTCCACATGTCAGGAGAAGTCACCACCTCCGCCCCGTAATGGGATGCCGCATTCAGGCAACTTCGCGTATCTTCGGAATTCAGCGGCGAATGAATAAGTGAAATCCCCTTGCCGAGCATCGCGCAAACCGCGGCACGAATCGAATGTGACTTGGAACCCGGCACTGCGATACTGCCGTTTAATTTCGACTTTACAACTCTGATGTCCATGAATAATTGTCCTTGTTCTGATTATTTGTATATCTTCTTAAAATATTCTTTGAACAGAATTAAACAACCCCTCAAAATCTTACAATTTTATAATTTGTCCAAAACCTGAAGAATAACCGGAAAAATATATTTTCTTCAAAAATGTGCTGGAATTTTTAGCAAAGCAGTTTATAGTATCTCTTCTCACATAGAATGGCGTGGTGGCCGAGTGGCTAGGCTGAGGTCTGCAAAACCTCCTACACCGGTTCAATTCCGGTCCGCGCCTCCATTTTCTTCTTTCTGTTCTTCTTTCGGGCAATTGAGCAGCTATCTTCAGACAAGCAGTTTGAAATCAAAATTAAACATTGTAGATTGAGGCACAACGACTTAAAGAATGGAGAATATTATGACACTGAAAATTGCCTTTGCCGGATTCCGCCATGGACATATTATGGGACTCTATAATAAAGCACAAAGTTCTGCTTTATTGGATATAGTGGCGGCATGTGAAGAAGATGACGCGGTCAGACTTGGCCTGGAATCTGCCCGTGACGTAAAAATCACCCACTCGAATATTGATCAGATGCTCGCAGAAACCCCGTGCGATATGGTCGCTGTCGGCGATTATTACTCGAAACGCGGCTCCATCATAATCAGAAGCCTGGCAGCTGGAAAACACGTCATCGCCGATAAACCGATTTGTACCAGTCTTGATGAATTGACTGAAATTGAGAAGCTGGCACGATCCAAAAATCTTCAGGTCGGTTGTCAGTTAGACCTGCGTGGCAATCCCAATATCTACGGAGCACGTGAACTGATAAAAAACGGTGACCTCGGTAATATCCATGCCATTCAATTCGGCGGTCAGCACCCACTGTTGCCAGGTTCGCGTCCGGGATGGTATTTTGAGGACGGCAAACATGGCGGCACGATCAATGATATTGCAATTCACGCTATTGACGTAATTCCCTGGATGACCGGACTTGTTCCTGAAGAAGTTATCGCAGCACGTACCTGGAATGCTTTTGCGGTAAACGCTCCGAACTTTAATGACGGCGCACAATTCATGATAAAAATGAATAATGGCTGCGGTGTACTTGGTGATGTATCTTATTTTGCCCCGGACAGTTGCGGATTCAATCTCCCGTATTATTGGCGTTTTACCATTTGGGGAACCCTCGGCGTACTGGAATTTAATATCAGCGAACCGTTTCTGAAACTTGCACTCAACGGCAGCAGCGGCGTCAGCCAAATAGCGCTTCCGGCCCAAGTCGGTCCCGATTACCTTGATGATTTTATCGAAGCCATCAACGGCAAGAATGTCGAGTTGAATAATGACGCAGTGATCAATGCCGCAAGAAGA